>Ga0255128_1000902_pt1 | contig 13647 bp, 12 predicted proteins | sample Law_Miss_RepC_8d_FD_188562 | JGI IMG/M metagenome (GOLD analysis project Ga0255128, IMG submission 188562) | Freshwater microbial communities from St. Lawrence River, New York, United States - Law_Miss_RepC_8d | ecosystem: Environmental > Aquatic > Freshwater > River | place: USA: New York... | reverse complement strand
ATGGAGCCATAACTCAGGCCAAACCACAGCGCAAACACGACCAACATGGCCTGCCCGCCCGCCGCACCCCACAACACATACGACGCGCCCATGGACAGTTGCATCAGCACCAGCGTTTGCGCCCGCCCCAGTCGGTCGGCCAGCAAGCCAATGGCAAAGCGCCCGACCAGACTGCCCACGCCAATCAGGCCGACCAACCCCACGGCAAAGGCTTCGCCCAGACCCAAGTCTCGTGCCGAGGCTGACACATGCGCAAAGGGAATGAACATCACGGGCGATGCCAGCACAGTCGCCAAATAGAGCCAACGAAAAGTGGGACTGCGCAAGGTCTCACGCAAGCTCAGCCCAGAGGCCGAGCCCCCCGCACCGGTTGCGCCGGGGGTGGTTTGTGCGGCTGGTGCGCGGCGCAGCAAGCCCGCCGCCAGCAAACCCAGCACCAAAACACCCAAGGCCAAAACCTGCATCGCCTCTCGCCAAGGCATGGGGCCAATGGCCATGGCCACCAGCACCGGGACCAGCAAAGTGCCCGCGCCCACGCCCGAGCTGGCAATGCCCCCGGCCAGCCCCCGGCGGGTGGTGAACCAGGGCTGCACGCTGGCAATGGAGGGCGTGTAGACCAGCGCGATGCCCAGGCCCACCAGCAAGCCGTAACTCACGTACACCGCCAGCAAGGACGTGGCCCAGCTGGTGGCCAGCAAGCCTGAAGCGATCAGCGCCATGCCGACTGAACACACCATGCGCGGCCCAAATCGGTCGGCCAGCATGCCGCCGCCTGCGCCCAGCACAAAATAGACAAAGCCCGAGAGGCCAAAGATCCAGGACACATCGGCCCGCTGCGCCGAAAACTCGGCCGCGAACGATTCAAAAAACGCCGCAAACGAATACGACACCCCAAAGATCAGCGCCAGGCACACAAAGGTGGCCCAAACCACCACCCAGGCATAGGGGGTTTCTTTCATGCGGTCTCCGGTGTTTTTGTCATCTTGGCGCATTGTGCCTCGACCCTGTCGTTGTCACCCCATCCGGCTTCTGGCCTGTGTCACACTGATGATCATGGACCCTTCACTCGAACAAGCCCGCCAAGCTTTTCTGGCCGGTATCGAACAGTTTGAACGCCACGACTTCGAGGCGGCAGCCACGCTGTTTGAGCAGGCTTTGCAGCTCGCCCCCGGCAGGCCCTCTGTGCTGATGAACCTGGGCGTGAGCTGTGTGCATTTGGGCCGATTTGAGCGGGCCGATGTGTGCCTGCGCCAAGCCTTGGAGGCCGATGACTCGCAAACCGATGCCTGGAAGGCCTGGGGCGTCACGCAAATGGCCCTGGGTGACTGGGCGCAAGCTTTGCACTGTCACGACAAAGCCCACGCCTTGGGCGCAGATGGCGCCGACTTTTGTTTGCGCTGGGGCCAGTGCCTGGCGCACCAAGGGCGTTTGCCACAAGCCTTGTTGGCCTTTGAGCAGGCCTTGAGGCACGCCCCAGACTTGGCCGAAGCCTGGAGCCAGATGGCCCATGTGCAGCGTGACATGGGCCAGACCGCTCAAGCGATCACGGGTTACCAGCGTGCCCTGCAACTGGGGGCCGACCCCGAACTGCACCGCTACTACCTGGCTGCCTTGAGCCCGCAGCAGCCCATGGTAAATGCGCCCGCAGCGTATGTGGAAAAACTCTTTGACCAGTACGCCGATGACTTTGAAGCCCACCTGGTGGGGCAACTGGGTTACCAAGGCCATTCCGTGTTGCTGCAACACCTGCCTACGGACACGGCGGCCCGCTTTGAGCGCGTGTGGGATCTGGGCTGTGGCACAGGCTTGTGTGGCAGCCTGATCCACCCCCGTGCCGACCATTTGGTGGGTGTGGACCTGTCGTCGGCCATGGTGGCCAAGGCCCGAGCCCTGGGGGTGTACAACAGCCTGCATGCGCTGGAACTGGTGGATTTTTTGAAGCAAGGCGCTGAGAAGGCCGATCTGGTGCTGGCCGCTGACGTGTTCATTTATGTGGGCCGTCTAGAGGCCGTATTTGAGGCCCTGAGCCCCCGCGTGCGCCCAGGTGGCTGGCTGGCCTTCACCGTCGAAGAGGCTGACCCGGGCATGGCGGTGCAATTGCACCCCTCGCTGCGTTATGCGCATGCCTTGCCTTATCTGCAGGCGCTTGCCGCGCAGCACGGCTGGCACTGGGCCCGCGTGCACCACGCTCCCTTGCGACTGGACCAAGCGCAGCCTCTCATGGGTGTTTATGTGTACCTGCAAAAGACCTGATGGTGCATGGGTCCATCGCTTTGGAGCACGATGCGCGAACCCATAATCGTCGTCGTCAGACCATCTGTTATCCATGAAGGGACCTGTTCATGACCGCCCAAGAACGCGACCAGCTCCAGCAATTTCTGGCCGCCTTGCGCCAGCAACGCAGCCTCCCCAAAGACGCTCTGGCCGAAGGCTTGATCCGCAACGCGTTGGTGCAGCAGCCCGATGCGCCTTATTGGCTGGTGCAGCGCAGCATAGCCTTGCAGTTGGCCTTGAACGCCACCCAAGACCGTCTGGCGCAGTTGCAAGCGCAGTGCGATGCACAAGCTGTCCAATCGCAAGCCTTAACGTCTAAGCCAACGTCCACAGCCGCAGTGTCCACCAGGCCTGCCGATGCGGATGCTGGTGTGATGGACACCCCCTTGACCCAGGCGCAGCCCAGTCCCTGGGGGCGTGGCCTGCTGGCGCAAGTCAGCGGCACTGCGCTGGGCGTGACCGCGGGGGTGGTGGCGGGCGGTTTGTTGCTGCAAGGCCTTCAAGGCTTGTTGGGATCGGCAGCCGCGCCATCCGATGTGGCCCAAGGCTCGGCAGGCAACTTGTCCACGGCTGATCCGGATGCGGGTGACGGCTTATGGGACCTGGGCGACGACTGGGCCTGATTTCTTGGAGTTTTCTGCTCAGCGGCTGTAGGCCAAGCCCAGCGCCACGCCGCCAAACAAATCGCCTTCGACCAGCGGCACGCCTTTGAATTCAGCCTGTAATGTGGCTTGGAAGGTGCTCAAGGCCGAAGACCCCCCCGTGAGGTAAATCGCGTCCAGTGACGCGTTGGTCAGCCCCGCGCTTTGCACACATTCACGCGCACAAGCCACGGTGCGGGCCAGTAAGTCGTGCAAATGCGCCTGCATGTCGCGCACACCCAATTGCGCTGACAAGCCGCGCTCGATCACCGACAGGTCGATCCCGGTTTCAGCTTGACCCAGTGAGCAGCGGATCTTGGCCTGTTCCACCTCGTGGGCCATGTGGTGGCCGTGGCGCTCTTGCAATACACGCATCAGCCGTTCATGCAGGCGCGGCTCGCTGTAATTGCTGCGCAGGGTTTGGGCGTGGGCGATGGCTTTGGCTTGGTATTGCCAGTGGATCAGGTGCCAGGTGGCCAGATCAAAAAACACGCGGTTGGGCACCTCGCGCTGGTCGGGGCCCCAATGCTTGTAACCGAGCAGAGGCATGACCTGCGCCAGGTTCAGCTGGCGGTCGTAGTCGGTGCCGCCAATGTGCACACCCGTGGTGGCCAGGATGTCGGTGCTCCGGTCAGCGCGGGGGATGCGCTCAGGCCCCAGGCGCACCACGGTGAAGTCCGAGGTACCGCCCCCTAAGTCGACCACCAGCACAGTGCTTTCTTTTGTCAGGCGCTGCTCGTAGTCCAGCGCGGCGGCAATGGGCTCGAGCTGAAAAGACACCTCTTCAAAGCCCACTGCCTCCACCGCTCGGCGCAGAGAGGCTTGCGCTTGCGCATCGCGCTCGGGGTCCTCGTCCACAAAGTGCACAGGCCGGCCCATCACCACACGACGTGGGGCGCTGCCCAGACTTTGTGTGGCACGTTCGCGCAGGGTCGCCAAAAAGGTGGTGATGATGTCCTGAAAACTGATCTGCTGGTGGCCGATTTGTGTGGTCTCCAGCAAAAGAGGGCTGCCCAGCAAGCTTTTGAGCGAGCGCATCAATCGGCCCTCGGTGCCCTCCAGGTAATGACCAATGGCATCGCGCCCGAAGTGGGTGCTGCCGTCCTCGGCGTTGTAGAAAACTGCCGTGGGCATGGCCAGTGCATCGCCCTCGAGCGGGATCAAGCGGGCGCTGCCTTGAGCGCCGAGCCAGGCCATGGCCGAATTGGAGGTGCCGAAATCGATCCCGAGCGTACCAGCGGGGAATAAGGTCATGGGAAGAAATGTTTGGGACCTGCCGAATTGGCAGTTTGGAAATAAGGAGAAAGCCAGAAGCCGTGCCTGACAAGACCGGCGATTTTGCCACCAAGCTGTTTTGTTTTGCGCTCGACGGCACAGTGCTTCTGTGGATGGTGGGCAATACCGCATTCGAAGCACAAAAAAACCCGCCAGGTTTTAGTCTGGCGGGGTTTTGCTTGGAGCGTAAATGCGCTTGCGCTGACCAGCTTTACTGATTCAATTGAATTTTGAAGTTTTTCACAATCACAGCGTTCCGATCAAACTCCGCACGAACGCTTTGCTGCAATTGGGCTGCACTCAAGGCCACGTTGGGTTCAAAGCCAGCACCAACCAAACGTGTTTTGACCTTGGGTGATTCAGCTGCTTTGAGAATGGCTACGTTGATTTTGTCTGTGATGTCATTGGCCACGCCGGAGCTAACGACCACACCGATCCAATTACCAAATTCGATCTCCGCCAAACCTTCTTCGGCCAGCGTAGGCACTTGTGGCAAGTGGGTGGAGCGGGTTTTGCTGGCGACACCATAAATTTGGAGCTTGCCGCCTTTGACCTGCGGTAAGGAGGTGGCCATGCCGTCAAACATGATTGGAATTTGCCCGCCCATCACCTGAGCCAGTGCTGGAGGCGAGCCAGGGAAGGGCACATGTTGCAAATCGAGACCGGCTTTTTGATTGAGGATCATGCCAGCGTAGTGCGAGCTGGTTCCTGCACTGTACGAAGCAAAGCTCAGGGTGCCAGGTTTGGACTTGGCATAAGCAATCAGTTCCTTGACGTTTTTAGCGGGAAGGTTGGGTGCACCAACCAACACCATGCTGGCGCTGGCCACGGTAGCAACAGGCTTGATGTCTTTGAGTGGATCAAAGTTGGTTTTCATGACGTGCGGAATTTCGGTCAGCACATTGCTCGCTGTCACCATGATGGTTTGACCGTCTTGTGGGGCCGATGTCATGGCCTGGATGGCAATGGCACCGCCTGCACCGGGCTTGTTGTCGACAACGACGGGCTGGCCAATGTCAGCAGACAGTTGGTCGGCCAAGATGCGGGCCACGATGTCCATCGTGCCCCCGGCCGGTGCGGGCACCAGCATTTTGACGGGCTTGTTGGTCCAAGCGTTGGCTTGAAAACTCAGCAGCAGGGCTGCAGCACAAGTGAGCAGTTTGGGGAATGTTTTCATGTCGTCTCCAGAGGGTTGTTGTGGGTGAAAGGGGTTGAAGAAAAACGGGACAGCAAGTCTTTGGCTTGTGGCCATGGACCGTAGCCCGATGCAGGATTCAAATGACCGACGTGCCCGAGATTCACGGTGTCGGCTTGCCAGTCATGGGCCAGGTTCTGGACGGCAGTCCAGCTGCCCAATGGGTCGTTCTCACTGAGCGTCACCAGGCTTTTGAAGGGCAAGGGACGTCGCGGGACCGGTAACCAACCGCCCTTGTGCAGGGCTGCGATGGATGGATAGCCTTCAGGCATCGGTGCCTCAAAATCTGGCGGTGTGGCCAGCAGTGCGCCCTGGATGCGTGATGCATGCTGAGTGCGTTGGGCCCAATGAGCCACCATGATGCAACCACCACTGTGAGCGACCAGAATGACACGGCCTTGGATGGCCGAGACAGCCGCTTCGATGGCATCCACGCGGCGTGCACAGTCGAGGTCTTCTCGACCCATGGGCGGCACGCTTTGCGCACCGGGCCATTCGGCCGCCAGCAACGTCTGCCAATGCTGCGCCACATGGTCACGCAGCCCGGGCACGATCAGAACAGTCGTGGTCATTCGGGCCTCAAGCGACCTTGCGCAGGAAGCCTTGATGGCCGCCCTTGGGATTGGGGGCAAACCCGTTGGCGGCCAATGTTTCTTCTACGGTGTCATAAAACACACCGATCTTGAGAATTTCACGTGCCTCTTTGCCATTGGCCACAGGGCGGCCCATTTCGTTGGAGATTCGAACCAACTGCTCGATTTGTGCGACCGTGCTCATCTTTTCAGAACGATGCTGATTCCAGATGTTGTCTTCGATGCCGCAGCGCACGTGCAGGCCCAGCGCCAGGCCGATCATGTTGATGGGCAGCACATTGCGCATGCTGCTCTCCACCGTTAGCATGCAGCCGTCGGGCACAGCACGTACAAAATTGGCCAGGTTGTAGATGTTGGGGGCATCCATGCCGCCGCTGATGGCCACCCAGTTCATGACCAGTGGGCCTTTGTAGACCCCTCGACGGATCAGGCGCTCCACGGTTTCGTAACTGTTGATGTTGTAGAACTGAAAGGCACTTTGAATACCCGCGGCACTTAAGCGGCGAATGTGCTCTTCAAACCAAGCCGGGTTCGAGGGCACGATCATTTCGCTGTAGGCACGAACAGAGGCAGGTTCAGCCAGTGAAGTGCCTGCGTAGTCGCGTATGTCCATGTGCTCCAGGATGTTCATTTGGGTGGTGTTGACCGTGACCGTGACTTGGTCGGGTTTGGGGTCCAGTTCCGCCAACATGTGTCGGGTGTCGTCCGACAACCACTTGGCTGCAGCACCGTCAGATTCGGGGGCGAATGAGATGGACCCTCCGACCTGGATGACCATGTCCGGCACGGCTTTTCTGACACCGGCAATCAGTTCATTGAATTTGGACAGGCGTTTGCTGCCTTTGCCATCGAGTTCGCGCACATGCAGGTGCAACACAGACGCCCCAGCGTTGTAGCAGTCCACGGCCTTCTGGATTTGAGCTTCCATCGTCACCGGGATGTCTTCTGGAAAGTCCGAGGGAATCCATTCGGGGCCATAAGGCGCTGCGGTAATAACCAGCTTGTCCTGGTTTTCCGGAAAGAGTGAGCCGTCAAGAAAATTCATGGTGAGTCCTTGTGTGCTGTTGATCGCTTTGGTGGGTTTAAAAGGGCTTGTCGCCCATGATCCCGGCCCTTTCCATCTTGCGATGGCAGGGGGGGTAGTCCATGACGGCGTAGTGCTGGGTGGATCTGTTGTCCCAAATGGCCACGCTGTTGGGTTGCCAGCGCCAACGGACCTGGTATTCGGGGATGGCAGCTTGGCTGATCAGGTATTGCAGCAAGGCAGAGCCGCCCTGGGTAAAGTCTTGGCCATACCGAACGTTGTGGGGCGTGTGGAAGTTGGTGAAATGGGTGGTGAACCCATTCACAAACAGCGTTTTTTCACCTGTTTCCGGGTGCGTGCGCACAACGGGGTGTTCTGCATCCGGGTATTGGGCTTTGAGGGCCAAACGCTTTTCGATGGGCATGGCGGCACCAAAGGTGCACTCGATGCTGTGGCGAGCGCGTAGACCTGCGATTTGAGCCTTGATGACATCAGGGAGTTTTTCATAGGCCAGCACCATGTTGGTCCACATCGTGTCGCCACCGACCGGTGGGCATTCGACGCAGCGCAACACGCAACCCATGGGAGGCGATTCCCGCCAAGTGGCGTCGGTGTGCCACGAATTTTCGTAGCGGTCGTTGGGGTGGTCGGGTGATTTGTAGATGCGCACCAGACCAGGGTGATCGGGATCGCTGCCTGCCACCGGATGGTCTTCAAGTTCTCCAAAGCGCCGCGCAAAGGCCACATGGTCGGCGCGTGCGATGTCCTGGTTGCGCAAAAAAAGCACGCGGTGCTTGAGCAGTGCCGCCTTGATCTCGGCAAACAAGCCATCGTCATGCGCCGCATCGGCCAAGTTCACGCCGGTGAGCTCGGCCCCGATGGCGCAGGTGAGTTGTTCGATCTTCATAGACGCCCTTCCGATCAGATGACAAAGATGGACGAGCCGGTTGTTTTTCGGGACTCCAGGTCCTCGTGCGCTTTCACGGCGTCTTCCAGTGCATAACGTTGGTTGATTTCAATCTGGATGCGGCCTGCCGCCACATGGTCAAACAATTCTTTGGCCAGTTCGGCCTTTTCAACTGGGTCGCTGATGTAGTCGGCCAGCGCTGGCCGCGTCATGTAGAGGGAGCCTTTCATGGCCAGCAGTTGTGGGTCAAAGGGGGGGATCGTGCCTGAGGCGGTGCCTACGCAGACCATGAGTCCGCGTTTTTTGAGCGAATCGAGCGAGGCGTTGAAAGTGGTTTTGCCTACGCTGTCGAAGACGACATGGACACCTGCGCCAGAGGTGATTTCACGGACTCGCTTGGCGACGTCTTCGTGGCTGTAGTTGATGGTGTGGTCACAGCCATGCGCTTTGGCAACAGCTGCTTTTTCTTCGGTGGAAACCGTGCCGATCACGGTCAAGCCCAACAATTTGGCCCATTGCGAAACGATGAGGCCGACACCGCCAGCAGCAGCATGCAGCAACACTGTGTCGCCTGGTTTGAACGCATAGATACGGCGCATTAAATAGGCAGACGTCAGACCGCGCATGGTCATGGCGGCGGCGGTTTCACAAGAGATGCTGCTGGGCAGCTTGATCAACGGGGCAGCCGAGATGATCCGTTCTGTGCTGTAAGCCCCCAGTGTGTTGAGAAAGCCGGTGTAGGTGACGCTGTCACCTACTTGGACGTGGTTCACGCCTTCACCGACTTGTTCCACCACGCCAGCAGCCTCAACACCAATGCCATTGGGTAAAGGAATGGGGTAAGTGCCGTTACGAAAATAAGTGTCTGCGTAATTGAGACCGACTGCGACATGGCGCAGTCGCACTTCACCTGCGCCGGGGGCGCCGACCTCTAGGTGTTCCAGCCGAAGAACTTGCGGCGCACCGGTTTCATGAAAACGAACAACTTTGGCCATGCAGGAACTCCTTGTGACGATGGGCGTGTCTTTCAGGATCACTGTAGGCCATGAGGGTTCTTCCTTATTTATCAATTCGTGTCATACATTTAGCATTTCATGACAGCGCAGAACGTATCAAATTGGACAGCTACTTTGAATAAATCGCTGATGTCTTCATCCTTCAAAAGTCAAACGAGTACCCAGGTCCGTGCGGCCGTTCTCTCCCATTACGAGGCTGTTTCGAAAAGCTTGGGATTGAATCCTTTGACTTTTTTACAGGAGGTAGGACTGAGCTCCACCGTGCTGTCAAACCCCGCCCAACGCATTCCTGTGGGTGCTGCGGTCACCCTGTTGGAGAAGTCGGCAGAGAAAACGGCTTGCGTGACATTTGGGCTGCTGATGGCCGAGGCCCGTTTGTTGTCGGACTTTGGACCGATCAGTTTGCTTTTGACACATCAGCCGTCCTTGCGTGCAGCACTCAATACCATCGTCCAATACAGGCATCTGCTCAATGAGTCCCTGGCCATGCACATGGAAGTCATCGGTAAGTACACCTTGATCCGTGAAGAGGTGGTAACCGGGGATGCCAGACCTTCAAGGCAGTCCACTGAGCTGGCTGTTGGGACATTGCTCTTGATCTTTCGGGCGATGCTTGGATCTCAGTGGCACCCAAAAACTGTGCATTTCACACATTCGGCGCCACCTGATTTGAAGATTCACCGACGCGTATTGGGCTGTCCCGTGGAGTTTGATGCGGAGTTCAATGGCTTGGTATGCCTCAGTGCGGATTTAGACAGGCCCAATACACAGGCAGATTCGGGCATGGCCAGTTATGCGCAGTCATTCATCGACGCCATTCCGCATCAGGGGCAATCTTCCATTGTTCTGGATGTGCGTAAATCCATTTATTTGCTCTTGCCTATGGGCAGGGCCAGTGTGGAACAGATTGCGCAAGGGTTGGGGATGAATGTCCGCACGCTTCAACGGCGTCTTGATGCCCACTCTGTCGTGTTTTCCACCTTGATCAACGATGTTCGCAGTGAGTTGGCCCAACGCTACATCGCCAACAAAAGCTATTCACTGGGGCGTATTGCCGAGCAGTTGGGTTACTCCAATTTGAGCTCCTTCACGAGATGGTTCACAACTCAGTTTGGCGCGACACCTTCTGCAATGCGTGCGGGTTTACCGGAGGTGGCGAATGATTCGGGCGCAAACGCTGTCACGTATAGGTAAACCGGTGGCATGGATTGATAAGACTAAAAAAGCGGATTTGACAAAAATCACCACAAGAACTTGGCCAAAGCCATGTAGAAAGCTTCCAACAACCTACAGGGTTCATTCATGTACAGACAAGAGGCGTTGTGGTCACTGCATATTTTGTTTGTGCCTTGGATTGATATTCGGGTTGCAACATGAGCAGGCTTTTCGAGAGCATGGCAAGTTGGGCGCCGGGTTTGTTGGTCACCGCTACCGTGGCAATTGCGGCCATGTTTCTTTCAGAGCACTACGGTGCGCCGGTCATGTTGTTTGCGTTGCTGCTGGGCATGGCGCTGAACTTCCTGTCCGATGATGCCCGCTGTCGAGCAGGGCTGGATGTGGCAGCAAAACTGATTTTGCGAGCAGGTGTTGCTTTGCTCGGACTGCGCATCACACTGGATCAGGTGCTTTTGCTGGGCTGGAAGCCTTTGGTCATGGTTGTGCTCAGTGTGGCCTTGACGATTGCGGTCGGTATCGTGCTGGCCCGCTGGATGGGATTCAAAGCCTTTTTTGGGTTGCTGACGGGGGGTGCCGTAGCCATTTGCGGTGCTTCTGCGGCACTGGCTTTGTCTGCGGCCATGCCCAACCACCCTCTGAAAGAGCGTGCGACTTTGTTCACCGTGATTGGCGTGAGCACCTTGTCCACCATCGCCATGGTGCTCTATCCGCTGCTCGTGCATGGCTTGAGTTTTTCTGAACTGGAGGCGGGATTTTTTCTGGGTGGAACCATTCATGATGTCGCCCAGGTGGTGGGTGCTGGCTACAGTATTTCGCCTGCTACCGGAGATGCCGCCACGCTCATCAAGCTCTTGCGTGTGGCCATGCTTGTGCCAGTGATTGTGCTGGCCTCATGGATGACCGCACGTTATTTAGCGACGGAAAATGTACAGGACTCACACACAAAGCGTCCGCCCTTATTACCCTGGTTTGCCGTTGCATTCATCCTTCTGGTGGGCGTTCGCAGTACGGGCGTTATTCCAGTTGAGGTGCTGGATGCTGGAAAACACACATCCCAATGGTGTTTGATCGCTGCCATGGCTGCCATTGGGATGAAAACCCATCTCAAAGATGTTGTGACCGTTGGCTGGAAGCCCGTGCTGCTGATGGTGACTGAAACCATTTTTTTGGCCATTTTGGTTTATGGCCTGCTTCGCTGGACTGCTGGTGCAGGTGCATGACCATGCGGCATCTTTCTGGCGCTGACTGTGGCGCAATGCAAAATTATTGCTAGGAGACTGTGAAATACGATATGCATTTAGATTAGATTCAGTGGCCTGATCACACTGAACCATCTCATGACTGAAGCCTCCATCACCAAAAGCTCCGACAAAGAGCGCCCCTCATTGCCCGACCGTCTGGCGATTGACGCCCGCAGCCCGCACCATGTGCGTGCCGTGTTCGAGCACGACATCGGCATCCGATTCAATGGCAAGGACCGCAACGACGTCGAGGAATACTGCATCAGCGAAGGCTGGGTGCGTGTGCCCGCTGGCAAAACGCTGGACCGCAAGGGTCAACCGCTGCTCATCAAGCTCAAAGGCAAAGTCGAAGCGTTTTACCGTTGAGTCTGCTCATGAACGCCCCTGCCGGAAAACTCCCGCTCGAAGGCTTGCGCGTCGTGGAGTTCACCCACATGGTCATGGGCCCCACCTGCGGCATGGTGCTGGCCGACATGGGGGCTGAGGTCATCAAGGTCGAACCCATTGAGGGTGACCGCACGCGGCATTTGTTGGGCTCGGGTGCGGGTTTTTTCCCGATGTTCAACCGCAACAAAAAGAGCATCCAGATCAACCTGCAAAGCCCCGAGGGGGCTGAGGTGGCGCGACGCTTGTGCGCCACAGCCGATGTGGTGGCCGAGAACTTCAAGCCCGGCACCATGGCCAAGTACGGCCTGGACTACGCCAGCCTGTCGGCCAAGCACCCCCAGCTGATCTACGCCAGCCTCAAGGGTTTTCTGCCCGGGCCTTATGACCACCGCACCGCGCTTGACGAAGTGGTGCAGATGATGGGCGGTCTGGCCTACATGACCGGGCGCCCGGGTGACCCGCTGCGGGCGGGGACCAGCGTGAACGACATCATGGGCGGCATGTTTGGAGCGATTGGTGTGCTGGGCGCACTCATCCAGCGCGGCATCACCGGGCGCGGCCAAGAGATCCAATCGGCTCTGTTTGAGAACAACGTTTTCCTGGTCGGCCAACACATGCTGCAGTACGCCATCACCGGCAAAGCGGCCGAACCCATGCCCAACCGCATCTCGGCTTGGGCGGTGTACGACGTGTTCACCGTCAAAAACGGCGAGCAAATCTTTTTGGCGGCTGTGAGTGACGCGCAATGGGCCACGTTCTGCGACGTTTTGGGCTTTGCCGACCTGAAGACCGATCCGCGCTACTTTGACAACAACGCCCGTGTGTCGCTGCGAGCCGAGCTGATGCCCGACTTGCGTCGCCGTTTGGCGGCCTTCACGGCGGCCGAACTGACCGTCATTTTCGAGAAAGCGGGATTGCCTTTTGCGCCCATCGTCAAGCCCGAAGAGCTGTTTGATGACCCGCACCTGCAGGCCACTGGAGGCTTGGCCGATGTGCGCCTGCCCGACGGCCCCAAAGCCGGTCAAAGCGCACCCGCCGCCTTGTTGCCCTTCACCATGGGCGGCCAGCGTTTGGGGGTGCGTCAACAACCACCCCGCCAAGGTGAGAACACCGATGCCTTGCTTGCCAGCTTGGGCCTGAGCCCCCTCGACATTGAGCGTTTGCGAGCCAGCCGTTCTGTGGCTTGAACTGCCGGGTGGTGGCTTGGCTTGACATTTCAAGCCAAGGCAACGACCATCAGCGCCATGGCCATCCAGGTTTTGATTTTCGGCATTCACCTCGCGCGCAGCACGCGGGGCAAGCCTTGCGCGCCGCCGCAGGCTCTCTAAATCCCCTCTCTTTTGCTTTGTCCGATTTCAATTCGGGCTGCGCTCACTTTGCAGCGCGGCCCTGCTGTTCACTGGAGATTTTCATGGCTGATTTGTTTGACAACCCCATGGGTTTGTGTGGCTTCGAGTTCGTCGAGTTCGCCTCGCCTGTCCCCAACACGCTGGAGCCTCTGTTCGAGAAAATGGGTTTCACCTTGGTGGCGAAGCACCGCTCGAAAGACGTGGTGCTTTTTCGTCAGGGCGACATCAATTTCATCGTCAACCGCGAGTCCAAAAGCCTGGCGGGGTACTTCGCATCTGAGCATGGGCCTTGCGCTTGCGCACTGGCGTTTCGCGTGAAGGACTCGCACAAAGCCTATGCACGGGCGCTGGAACTCGGGGCGCAGCCGGTGGACGTGCCCACCGGCCCCATGGAGCTACGCCTGCCCGCCATCAAAGGCATTGGCGGCGCGCCTTTGTATTTGATCGACCGCTTCGAAGACGGCAAAAGCATCTACGACATCGACTTCGAATTCATCGACGGCGTGGACCGCCACCCACCGGGCCACGGCCTCAGGCTCATCGACCACATGACGCACAACGTCTACAAA
>Ga0255128_1000900_pt1 | contig 13656 bp, 9 predicted proteins | sample Law_Miss_RepC_8d_FD_188562 | JGI IMG/M metagenome (GOLD analysis project Ga0255128, IMG submission 188562) | Freshwater microbial communities from St. Lawrence River, New York, United States - Law_Miss_RepC_8d | ecosystem: Environmental > Aquatic > Freshwater > River | place: USA: New York... | reverse complement strand
GTTGCTTGCTCGTAGTTCGCTGACCAACGATGCGACAGCCTACTTCTTGCCAACGTTGATCACCGATTCGATCGACGCTTTGGAGTTGAAGTTGCGGAATCTAGCGCACAGATGCGCGGAGCAATCGCCATCCGACTCGTTGGCTTATGCGGTCGGCATTCATCTTGAAGGCCCATTTCTTTCTTGCGAGCCCGGTTATGTCGGAGCACATCCAAGAGAGCATGCGCGTGCACTCGAATTGGATCTCCTGAAACGACTTGTAGATGCTGCGGAAGGATCGCTGCGATGGGTTACATTGGCTCCTGAGTGCGACCCTAAAGGTGACGGGGTCAAGTATTTAGTCGATCGCAACATTCGGGTCGCTGCGGGACACACCAACGCAAGTCTCGACCAGTTGAAGTGTTCTATCGATCATGGGCTTGGATGGATCACGCATCTCGGGAATGCTTGTCCCCCAACTTTACCTCGGCACGAGAACATCTTGCATCGGTTTTTGTCTCAGCACGCGGAGTTGCAAGCAACATTGATCGCCGATGGATTTCACTTGCCATGGTGGTTGCTTGATTTGTGGATCGATTGTTTTGGCGAAGACCGTGTAGCGATTGTTTCGGATGCTATCAGCGCGGCAGGGCTGCCCCCCGGGCTGCATCGACTTGGAGATCGCGTGGTTGCGGTCGGAGATGATGGAGTACCTCGAAGTGAGGATGGGACGCATTTCGTAGGGTCAGGCGCGACGCTTGGGGTGATGCGACGGCGGTGCGAATCGGTGTTTGATTGGACGCCGGATCGTTATCAGAAGTTGTTTTTTGGGAACGCAGCGCGGTGGTTAGGGATTGGCGATTAAACAGGGTTTCTAGTCTTGAGCAACCCGCATATTTTCTGATCCGATACTCTTCGAACACCACTGCATGACGAGTGCTTACCGGTTATTTTTTTCGCTTAAGCCTAAGTTTATTGCGGTGCATTACGGCTTTAAATCCTTTACAATAACAGACCCTTTATTTACCCCACACACATTCCAGCTATTTCATTGAAGCAGGAGAAACGGCCCATGCGTTCGGTTTCAAGACGACATTTCTTAGAGCAATCGATGATGACAACGGCGGCGGCACTGGCCTTACAAGCTCGCCGTGCGGAAGCTAACCAGCCAGCACAACAGCCACCATCGATTGGCCCGAATGATACGATCGAGGTTGCGGTCGTCGGGGCAGGTGGCCGGGGTCAGTCCCACATCGATGGGTTTGCAGGGAAACCGGGTACCGTCGTTACGCACATCTGCGATTGCGACGAGAAGGCTGGTCAGCGAAGCTGCGAGTCCGCGGCCGAGAAGCAAGGTGGACGCAAACCTGTTTGGGTCAAAGACATTCGCAAGTTATTAGAAGACAAGTCGATTCAGGCAGTGAGCATCGCGACGCCGAATCACTGGCATTCCCTTGGAGCGATATGGGCGATTCAAGCGGGTAAGGACGTGTATGTCGAAAAGCCAGTCTCTCACAATGTGCTTGAAGGACGCCGAGTTGTGCAAGCAGCCCGCAAGCACGGGCGGATGGTGCAGACCGGTACGCAGAGCCGATCGAACCCTGGGATGCGTCAAGCGATGGAGTTTATCCATCAAGGGGGAATCGGCGATGTGCAGATCTCGCGTGGATTGTGTTACAAGCGTCGGGATTCGATTGGCCCACGTGGCAACTACGAAGTTCCGAAGGAAGTCGACTACGATCTGTGGTCAGGTCCAGCGCAAATCTTGCCTTTGACTCGCAAGCGATTTCACTACGACTGGCACTGGCAATGGGAATACGGTAACGGGGACTTGGGCAACCAAGGAATCCATCAAATGGATTTGTGCCGCTGGGCGCTTGGAGAAGATCGACTGAGCGATCGAGTATGGTCATTCGGTGGGCGGCTGGGCTATAGCGATGCGGGTGAGACAGCCAACACGCAAGTCGTCGTTCATGACTATGGGCAGCGCAAGTTGATTTTCGAGGTACGCGGGTTGCCAACCAAAGAGTACAAAGGCTCGATGGTTGGGATCATCGTTGAAGGTACGAAGGGTTATGTTGTGATGACTTCGTACGCAAGTGGAACCGCGTTTGATCTCGATGGCAAACCGATCAAGCAGTTCAACGGTGGCGGGGATGATCGTCACTACAAGAATTTCACCGATGCGATGCGCAACCGAGATTACAAGACTCTCAATGCGGACATTGAACAAGGCCACTACTCGAGTGCGCTATGCCACTTGGGGAATATCTCCTTGCGATTGGGCAAGGAAATTGCAGGAGCGGAAGTCGCCGGTGCGCTCAAGTCGCAAGGTGCGGATGCATCGATCTCTGAAACTTGGGACCGAACCGCAGCGCACTTGACCGAGAACTCGGTAAGCGATTACTCGATTTGGATGGGACAACCTCTGGGGCTTGATCCTGTCTCCGAGACGTTCAAGGGACCTGATGCACCGAACCACTGGTTGACTCGCGAATACCGAGCACCTTACAGCATCCCACGCGAAGATGCTGTGTAAGGAAGTGGTTGGTAGTTAAGATTTACATCGAACTTTAGGGCCGATACACAGGTATCACGTAAGGCCCTTCGGGGATCACCGCAATCGATCGATCGGCAGAAGAAGCCACACTTTGTTCGATTGCGGTTTCGATTGAGTCGATCATTTCGACACAAGTCAATTCGCGATCTGCCCCTTGAATACCTTCGCTGAATAGCGAGACACGTCCGATGTCGAGGGGACGCAGCAGCATATGCGTCTGCCATCCGTCGATGTCAGCTTGAGGCATTTGCCGAATTCGATTCAAGAACCCTTCGGCTCCCATGGACTTGAGTCTCGCTTGGGATTCTCGGTATTCATGCGAACCGATCCCTTCTTCGCAGCGACTGGCGATGATCATGTGACCGCCATCGGCAAGGATCTGAAGCGGGGCGACCATGCCTTTGACCGTCTGGTAATACGTTTTGTCTAGTGGGTAACCTGCGGCGCTGGTGACAAGCGTTGCGAACTTGCGATCGAAGGGAACTTCGGCGTACTCGCGAACGAAATCAACGCATGCAAGGTGGCTAGCGACACACTCACCGAAGTTAACGAAACTCATCTGGCGAGCTTCATCGATAATCGTGTTGATAGCGTAGGTTGGTCCGAGGATGTTGAGGATTTCCAATTGTCCTCGGTGCAGCGGATTACCGACGAGGTTGGTATTGCACGCGAGAGGGTCGGACATGAATTGGTGATTATGGAATGTCCGAATGGTCTCTTCCCCTGCGACCCCGGGGGCGACAACTTTTCGACCTCCGGAATAGCCTGCCATGAAGTGGGGCTCGACCAAACCGATGACGATACGAAGATCTGCATCGACAAGGTGGCGATTGAGGATCACCGGGATCCGGTCGCTTGGAGTGTGTCCGAGGTCGACCATCCAAGCTGCATCGCGAGCGTAGTGATTTTCGCAACGGATATGATCGTAGACCCATTGGTCACCGATGACTTCGAGCATTTCGTTTCCAAGGTTCGGGCGATGCAAACCTGTAGCGATCAAAATCGTGATTTGATCGTTGCGAACTCCGGCATCGTTTAGTTCAGAGATCAGCGATCGCAAGATCGGGCCGTTCGGGACAGGTCGAGTGATGTCGCAGATAACGATACAGACGCGGCGAGCATCCTTCGCAACGTGTTGCAAATTCGGCGTACCGACTCCGTTGCGTAGGGCTTTGGTGATTTCCTCTGGAGGGTTTTCCAGAAGTGGCATCGGAGGTTTGCGAACGATGACTGGTTCGCAACCTTTTGGGAGCCGCACATGCAATTCATGTTTACCGTACCGAATATCGACTACTTCTGCCATGCGTTGAGACTCCCTGTTTTTGGTAGATTTTTTTGGTTAGTTCTGTGGAAGGTCTAGAGACCGAGTTGTGTTGTATTCAAGCATGATAGCGAAAAATCATCCCTGCTCCCATAGCGATGGATTCCCACGAAACTCAACAGCGGGGTGAAATCTAGACGGGATTTATTCCGATTCTTTTCGTTCGGTGATATTGCAGAGCATGATCGAGTCTAGCCAGTCCTTCCATTGACGCATCGAAATCGCATCCATCATCGGGACTTCTAGCGGTGCGGCGACCAGTTGCTTATTCCCTGCGAGCCAAGTCAGCGAGGTGGTAAGCAGACCACTTGAATCGGTTTCCACTGAAAGTTGCAACGGGTCAGCTTCCGTCCGACCTTCGAAACAGGTTTGCAAAGGTAATTTGCCGAGACGGTTCCAAGTCATATTGCCGAATCGGGTACCTTCGATCAACTGCAGTGTAGGCTGTCGCTTGCCTTCTTTGGTAAAGCGTAGAGTACGGCTTAGCTGAGAACCGTTGGGTGAGTCTTTTGGGATCAAGACTTTCGGTGGATGGACGTTGCCGTCTTGCTCTTGGACAATCATTCCAAGGTCATAGGAAGATGCACCGATGGCGATCGGATTTTTGGGGTCGAGGGGTGGCATCAGGTGCCGGGACTGGATGGCCGCACCGCGCGCCAAATCGGCGGACCCGAACGGAACGATTTTAATATCCGGGCGCAGATGCTTGGTAATGCTTTGCTGTAGTTTCGGCAACCATCGGATATCCCCGATAAGGATAAGAGTCTCCAATTCGCTCGGGTCGACGTTCGCTCTAGCGATTGCTTCTTTTGCAAAGATCTCGCAATCGTTTTCAAGATCATCGACCCACTGACCGACCTTTTCGCGTTCGATGCTCGCCTCATAGGTTTTCTGATTGAATTCGACCACAAAAGGGACTTTTTGCGCGTGGCGAAGTCGTTCGAACGCTCGTTCCATCGTGCGCTGCAATTGGGAGGCAAGCGCAAGGTTCTCACGGGCGCTGACTCCGTAGTTTTTTTCGATGATGCTTGCAAGCCGTTTCGTTGCAACGTCATGCCATCGGACGGTGCCACGCCTCCAGTCACCGACGAGCGAGAGAGTCTTCACCCGGGTTTGGCTCGCTTGTACAACGGCAGCTTCACATGCGCTACCGCTGAGCATTACGACAAGCATCCTTTTGCGATATTCGTCCTCGCCGCGAGCTTGAGCAAGTCGCGATTCAATCTCGACGTGTGCCAACGCCGCAGCCAGGGGCTTATCGAGCAGTTGAAGAACTTCAAGGCCGGCGATACTACATGCCGTCTTAGTACTGATACGATGCAATTGATCATAGCATCCGGGAATAGTGACCACTGCGTGTGAAGCGCTCGGGTATTTGCGACGAGTACCATCGAGGATTTGACGTAGAATCGCTCCGACGAGGACTTCTGGGGGTACACGTCTACCACCAAAGGTTCTCTCAAGTAGAGGTAGTCCGTACCATCGTTGAATGCCGTAGAAAATCTGCTCTGGGTGTTGCACTCGTTTAAGAGCAGCATTGGATCCGAAGGCAATATGTTCATCATCGCTGTAGAGCATGTTTCGCAATTCATGCAGGTCACCATCTAAATGGACTTGCTCTATTTTGAACTCATTGTTGACGTAGCTGCATCGCGAATGAATCATGCCCAAGTCGATACCGATCGGTGCAAAAGATTTCAAGGATGAAGACGTCCCGCGCCCCATGCTTGTAGGACGGTCTCGTGTCGTTTGCCCCAAGCGCGATCCAGCTTCTTTTCCCGTGATCGCAACACCGGGCCGTTCGATGAGCCGCAACTCGTATAGTTTTTCGAGCAACTCATGAGCGGAAGGGCATCGTTCGACGACATCTTTAGCGATCAACGATTGGAAGACCGAATCGAATCGCAAATCCAGATCGCTTCGGACCTCGTACAAAGCAGGGGGAGTACGGTTGAGTTGCGCTAACGCAGTCTGAACGGCTTCGCCCGTGAACATAGGGCGACCGGTAAGCAGATAAAAAAAGGTTGCACCGAGAGAGTACAGGTCGGTGCGATGGTCGACAAGCTCGGGTGTATTGATTTGTTCCGGAGACATGTACTCAACGGTACCGATCAACTGGTTCTTCGTGCCATCGGACAAACCGCCCACATCGCGAAATACCGCCAATCCAAAGTCAAGTATTTTGAGGACACCTTGAGGTGTAAGCATCATATTACCCGGCTTGATGTCCCGATGGACGATCCCCAAACCATGGGCATATTCCAGTGCCGTAGCAGCTTGCTTAAGCACATTTAATGCATCTGATGCAGACATCGGACCTTGTACTGCCAGACGCTGCGACAGAGATTCTCCATGCACGAGTTCCATCACCAGATAATGCACCGTGTTCGAGCGTGTGCGATGGCAACCTGCATCGAAAGCCGTCACGATATTCGGATGCATCAAGCGTCCCTGAGCTCGAACTTCGGCGTAGAATCGTTCGACAGCCAACGGGTCCGAAGAAAGCCGCTTTGGCAGGATCTTTACCGCAACCTCCCGATCCATAGTTCGATGCCGAGCGCGATAGACTTGACCCATCCCACCTGCACCGAGCCGATCAAGGATCACGTATTCGCCAAGGATAGGATTGCGACGCTCGGGTAGTGCCGGAGACTGAAAATCACTCTGAAGAGCAAAATCAAAGTCGTCGGGAGAATCACTTCGCAACTCGCGTTGCTCTTCTTCAGAGAAGGCCCGTGTCTCGCCGACAACCTTCTCCGCATTTCCCAGGGACTCTTGCTTGGGAGATTTCGGTACAGCCGGGCTGGGTACGGCGCGATTCGGTGAGGGTTGGTGTTCAGAAGGATCTTTACTCATGCCATACCCGCCCATGGAGCCGTCGCAGAAAAGTTTTGATTACCTTGGGAGTGAATCTGTCCTGAAAGATAGCACACTGGGTAGTTCAGCCACCTTCAAAACAAGCCAATTGTAAGATAATCCCATCGTTGAGTCGCGGCTATCGCCCACCGTTTTACAGCTTGCCTCCCCTTTGAGAACTCCCGAAATCCGTCAAAATCGTCCTAGACTTTCCAACTGAACCCCCAGTCGTCTGAACCCTCAGAAATCTGAGACTGCACTCGTCGCTATAGATCCACCATCAACCCAAGCCGCATTATGACTGATCGCAACAGAACCGAACCCCATCCTTCGAGCACGTCGATCGAACCCGCCGAAGCCTCTGCGATCCTTGAAGTCACCGATGTCAGCGTGGTGCGAGGAAGCACAACCATTCTCGATCAGCTTTCGGTATCGATTTCCTTGGGGCAGCACACTGCATTGCTTGGGCCCAACGGATCTGGAAAGTCGACGTTGTTGAAGTTACTCATGCGGCGCATTTACCCGTCGTTCGTCGATTCGAAGCAGGGTTCGGTTCGGATTTTTGGGGAGTCGGAATGGAACGTTTGGGACCTTCGTACGCGGCTTGGGTTTGTCAGCAGCGAAGTCGATCAGCACTTTCTCTCGGGTCGCAGTGGCAAACTCACAGCGGAACTTGCGGTGCTCACCGGATTCTTTTCCTCTGAACTTGAACCAGATCCTGAACACATCACCGCATCGATGCGAGAAGCAGCAACTGACGCTTTGGAACGGATGCAGATGACGCATCTTGCACGGCGCCCACTGGCTCACATGTCCACCGGCGAACGGCGACGCACACTCCTCGCACGAGCCATCGTGCATCGCCCCGAAGCGTTGGTGTTAGATGAACCGACGTCGGGCTTAGATCTCCGAGCGCAGTACCAGTTGTTGGACGATCTGCATCGGATCGCTCAATCCGGAACTACCTTGATCCTCGTCACTCACCACATGCACGAGATCCTGCCTTGTATCAAACGCACCGTGTTATTGGAAAAAGGAAGAGTAGCGTTTGATGGACCGACAAGCCAAGCGATGGAGTCGCGGTTGCTATCCCAAGTCTTCGGCTGTGCGTTGCGCAGCGTTCAAACATCTAACGGCTATTGGCAAGTCAACATGGAAGCGGTTTAGAGAGCGATTTCAAAACGGAAGGTGTGTTTCGAATCGTTCAGTATTCGTCTCGGCGCAGATCCAGATTCTGAACCGCGTAGCTATAAGCGAACCAACGTCGCCAGTCTTCGACATTGAAACCGTAGTTCTCGCCGGTTAAGGCTTGCAAGGCCGAGAGTACATCTTTGTGTTGCACCAAGCGTTTCTGCGCTGCTGGTGCTCCACCGGTAAAACCAACACCGCCACTTCCGGTTCCCGCGTTGAGTCCCCCTGGCGGGCCTGCCGGCTGCACAACTTGGGTCGATAGCAAGTGATTGATAAGCATGCTGATAAACCGCTTGTCATTGAACGGCATCATGCAATAAGCAGCACGATCTCGGGTCGCTGGGTTCGAAAGTTTCATAGCGAAACTCGTAACGGCTACCTCTCGCACCGTTTCATCACCACTTTGCAACACGTCGAGCACTTCTGAAACAACTTGGGTGTCTTGGTCTTCGAGCGCAATCGAAATCAAAGCTGGGGTGACCGATCGAATCGGCATCTGCTTGAGCAGTTGAAGATACAAACCTCGTTCGTTCGGTCGTCCTTCTCGGAACAGTTTAGCCAAACGCCCGATCAGCAAGGGATTGTTCAAATTCTGCAAATAAGCTTCCGCCTCCGCTTTAACTCTGCCGTTACCCGAGAGATACCCTTTGAGCTTTCCGTCGAATTCACGCTCAGCATCTCGTTTTTGAAGTTTGACTTTTTCATCGAACTCGAGCAATGCTTTTTCCTGCCAAGTAAACCAGCGTCCCTTATCCCCTTTGAGTTTACCTCGCTTGTACATCACCACTTCCCGTCGCATCCACTTCCCGGTGGCTTCGTCGGGATAATAGCGAAGGATCTCCCAGGTGGAGCGGTCGCTCGGGTCGAGTTCGACAATTCGTTCGCGATGCGCATTGGCCAGTCCGATCATTTGCTGCGAAGAGCACTGATCGACGATTGCTCGATGGTCTTCGAGAGAATCGCCTCGCTTCGCGACGATGTCGAGATATTTCGAATCGCGTTCAAGCGACACGCGGATCTTGACTAACTTGCGGTCGAATTCCAGAAGCGAACCATCTTCGGTTTCGATTTGAACGGTTTGACCAGACTGCGGGTTAAGGACTTTACCGCAAACCACTCCACCATCTTTCAATTCGACGATGTCAGCTTGGAGCGAGCCAAAATTTGCGGTGACGAGAAAGCTCGCTGCGGCAAAACGAAAGGCGAGAGAGCATCTCTTCTCCGAAACACCGCGATGACTCATCGGCAAAGGTTGCTTGTGTTTCATCGCGATCTCCAAATGGGTCCTTCGATTCGTGCGGAGCAGGAGTTTCAAGGCTTAAACCCACACCGCCCTTGGAATTCCAACTTCTTAGTTAGTTTACGGAAAATCCTTTGTGAGGTACGCAGCAATTCGGCCAAAAAAAGACCAAAACGAACAGAGTTTTCCCCTCGGAATTTCTGTACTCGCGTTTTCGCAACGGCGGATCGGTCGACTCTGAGGATCTCCCCCGAAAGTCGGTTGCTTCGGATATACTCAAAGGCCCTTTAGCGGCCGGATGTGCGAAGCGTCGAAAGCGGCCTAGAGTTCTGATCATTACCTCGAATACAAACAGGGTTGTCATCTATGCGTAAAGTACTGGTTCTTGCTACTGCGTTGGCTGAAGCATTTTTGATGGTTCCGGTTGTAGCCGAAGATTGGCCGCAATGGATGGGTCCAAAGCGTAACAATCAGTGGGAGATCCAAGGTGCGCCGAAAGAGTTCCCGGCAGGGGGGCTCAAGCCGCTTTGGAGCACCAAGGTTTCCGGAGGATATTCAGGGCCTGCCGTAGTTGCCGACCGCGTCTACGTCACCGATCTTGTGACCTCTGGGGACACGAAGAACGACAACTTCGGAAGAAAGTCGTTTCAAGGGACCGAACGCGTGCTGTGCATCGACAACAAGAATGGAGAAGTACTCTGGAAGCACGAGTATCCGGTCGAGTATGCGATCTCTTATCCAGCCGGACCTCGCTGCACACCACTTGTCGAGGAAAACCGCCTGTACACACTCGGAGCCGAAGGTGACTTGTTTTGCTTTGCCGCCGATACAGGCAAGGTGATTTGGTCCAAGCAGCTTAAGCAAGTCTACAAGACCAATTCCGCGTTATGGGGTTATGCCGCACATCCGTTGATCGACGGAGAGAACTTGATCACCCTCGCGGGTGGAGAAGGCTCCCAAACCGTCGCTTTGAACAAGCGAACGGGAGAAGAGGTTTGGCGTTTTGGGACGTCCGCAGAAACCGGTTATTCCCCACCGACGATCATTCAAGCCAGCGGTGTACGTCAGTTGATTCTCGTCAATCCTGAAGCCGTTAACTCGGTCAACCCTGCGACCGGCAAAATGTATTGGAGCATTCCTTATGCTGCGGACAACGGTTCGATCATCATGAGCCCTGTGCACTCAGGCAAACACCTGTTTGTTGGGGGCTACTCAAACAAAAATCTTCTAATCGAATTGGATGCTTCGAAACCCGAAGCCAAAGAAGTTTGGCGGAATCAAGCCAAGAAGGGGATGTCCCCCGTGAATGTGCAACCGATGGTGATCGACGATGTGGTCTATGGTTGCGATCAAAGCGGTGAGCTGATGGCGTTTAACATCGCAACCGGAGAGAGACTCTGGGAGACAAGCAAACCGATCAGCCCTCGTCCATTGGGAAGCGGCACCGCGTTCATGGTTCGTCATCAAGATCGATTCTTCTTGTTCAACGAATCGGGTGAGTTGCTGATCGCCAAGCTTTCTCCAAAGGGATACGAGGAAATCAGTCGTACCAAGATCATCGACCCGACGAATGTCGCATTTGGTCGGGATGTTGTCTGGTGCGCACCGGCTTATGCGAACGGTTCGATCTACGTTCGAAACGACGAGAAGTTGATCCGAGTGCCCTTGGTAAGCCCTAAATAACCTCACACTTCGATCCACACATAATCGATCTACAGAGTATCGATCTACATCCAAAGGAAATTTATCATGCAAGACTCGTTGAACGAACAACCGACCCCCAAGCTCTCGCGCCGGCGATTTGGCCATCAAGCGATTGCGTATGGCACAGCAGCCGCAGCCGTGAGCCAAGCAGCAGCGGTAACAGCCGCAGCAGCAGTCTCACAGGAACCTACCGCGAAATCGGTCGGAAAACCGGTCGACGCAAAGACAGGACGATTGAACCAGTCCCTTTGCAAATGGTGCTACGACAAAAACCTTTCGCTCGAAGAGCTCTGCGGTCATGCAAAGCGAATGGGACTCGTCGGAATCGATTTGCTTGGTCCAAAAGACTTCGAGACCCTCAAGAAACACGGGTTGGTTTGCACGATGGTCACGTCGCACAAACTGACCGATGGGTTATGCGATCCGAAGTATTGGGACGAAGCCTTGGAGACTCTCAATGGGGCGATCGAAGCGACTTCGGCGGCTGGGTTTCGCAACGTCATTTGCTTTTCGGGCAATGCTCGCGGGATGGATCGAAAGACAGGCTTAAAGAACTGCGCAGAAGCTTTGAGAAAAATCGCCTCCGTGGCCGAGAAGAAAAAAGTCATCCTTAACATGGAGTTGCTCAATAGCCGAGTCGATCACCCGGACTACATGTGCGATTTATCCAGCTGGGGAATTGAGCTTTGCAAAGAAGTCGCAAGCGATCATTTCAAATTGCTTTACGACATCTATCACATGCAGATTATGGAAGGGGACATCATCCGCACGATTCAAGCCAACCATCAGTACTTTGGACATTACCACACGGGTGGCAATCCAGGGCGGCATGAGATCGACAAGACGCAGGAGTTGTACTATCCAGCCATTGCGGAAGCGATCGCCCAAACCGGGTTTGATGGCTACGTCGCTCACGAATTCTTGCCAACACGCGATGCGATGAGCAGCTTGGAAGAAGCCGTCGCTTTGTGCACCGTCTAGCCGAGGCCATAGGACAGACACGGCTAAGAGGACAGACACCGCTCAGCGGATCGGCGCAAGTCCATGAGCTCGGCGTAGCAATCCAATTTGTCCTGCATGAATCGATTCGTGCAGGGGGCAGAAAAGGAAAGCACCGAGTTTGATTGGGAAAGCTGCGTAAGGCATTTCGGTCGGCTCGATGAGCAGTTCTGGCGGGGCGGTCCGCATGAACTCCATCGAGCTGCGGTGGATGTTTTCCAAGATTGCCAGCATTTCCGTTTTGCAAGGATGCTCGGAGGATTCCCCCATCGGGGTGCTTCCTCGCCCGTATCGTTTGCGGAACCAGCCCGGCATCAGGTCGAGATCACCTTCGGCGCGTCCGCGTTGGCGAAAGAGCATCAATCCGTACTGAGCGACGGCAATATGGCCGATTTGCCAAGCGAAATTGCTGGGGATTCCTGGCGTGGGTGCGACCCACAGGTCGTCCGAAACATCGTTGAGAAGTTGCAGTGTGTAGGCTCTAGCGAACTCCATTTGCCCCAACCCCGCGTCGCGCATGGCTGTAATCTCCGACAAGCCGGGGAGGGTGACTGGATTTTCCATAAAAAATTTTCCAAGATCTTGCGAAACGTCGAACGCAGGGGTGGGTTACAATGCTGAGCGATTTCTCGCGACATGTAGTTTGAAGGATTGTCGCTTCCATTTCAAGTCTTCTCAACTTAGGGCTCACGGTCATGCCAATCAAGAAGTTGTTTTCACGCGTAATGCTTACAGCAGGTCTTGTTGCCTCGCTGTCTTTTGGAGTTTCGGCACAAGGTCCTGGCGGACCTGGCGGCGGACGTGGCCAAGGTGGTCCTGGTGGCGGTCGCATGATGATGGGCATGGGTGGCGGCATGGGCGGCGGTGTTACCGGCTTGCTCATGATGAAAGAAGTCCGCGAAGAGCTCAAGTTGGACGAAGATCAAGTTGCTGAGCTTGAAGATATGGGCAAGGCGATGATGGAGTCGATGCGTAACATGCGTCCTCCTCAAGGCCAGCAGCCTGACATGAAGGCGATGCAAGAAAACATGGAGAAGATGCGAAAGGCCATGGCCGAGTCGGAATCCAAAGTTGAAGAAATGCTCGATCCGAAGCAAGTCGACCGACTGATCGGTCTGTTGATTCAACGCGAAAACCTTCGCTCCTTGAACAGCAAGCTTGTCGCTGATCGTCTTGGTATCACCGAAGATCAAAAGACCAAGATGGCTGCGATCGAAAAGGAACAAGGGGAAAAGATGCGAGAGCTTTTCCAAGGCGGCTTCAATGCAGACATGCGCGACAAGATGCGTGAGATGCGTGAAGGGGGCGAGACAAAGATGAAGGAACTGTTGACCGATAAACAAAAGTCGGACATGGAATCCTTGAAGGGTCCAGAGTTCAAGTTCCCTGAACCACAATTCGGTCGTGGTGGTCCTGGTGGCGGACCTGGTGGCCCTGGCGGTCCTGGTGGCGGCCGTGGTGGTCGCGGTGGCCAACGCCCAGGTGGTGACGGCGTCTAATTCAATCCTTCCCCGGTCTTTGGGATTTAGGCTAATCGATATCGAAAAACGCCGAGCAAATCTGCTCGGCGTTTTTTATTGGTGATATACCGGGATTTTAGTGACGAGCGATTTCCGAAATGTTGTGATGACGAGCTACCCCGTAGCATGGGACTGCGGTCCCGTGCGCGGTGAGCGTTGGAGTTGCTATTACCAGTCAGACAGTACCTGTTGCGCGGACACCACCCTCATCCCCCGGCCCCTTGCTCCCGCCAGCGGGCGAACTGCGCTATTTCACCTGGTAACCGCGCACGAGGTTTTATTGTCT
>Ga0255128_1000899_pt1 | contig 13666 bp, 7 predicted proteins | sample Law_Miss_RepC_8d_FD_188562 | JGI IMG/M metagenome (GOLD analysis project Ga0255128, IMG submission 188562) | Freshwater microbial communities from St. Lawrence River, New York, United States - Law_Miss_RepC_8d | ecosystem: Environmental > Aquatic > Freshwater > River | place: USA: New York... | reverse complement strand
ACTCAGTCCGCCCAAGCTCAATCCAGTGCCGCCCAGAGATTCGTTGAGACTCACATTCAAATACGAACCCGAACCTGTATCAACGATATCCCCCGCATCAACATCCAGCGTGATCGTGTCTTTATCGGCAAATTCCAACGATTCATCTGCCATTGACCGAGCAAATCCAGCGGAAATGCTCAGGGTTGAATCTTTGTCACCATCGATATCAATGACATCTACACCCAAACCGTTTAACCCATCCAGACTCAATCCTGATGAGCCAAAGCTAGTGGTATTAAGACCTCCACTGAGATAGGAACCAGTGGCCGATTCACCGAAATCATCCTCAGACATGTCCAAAGTGATCGAGTCATCTTTGTCAAAGCCGATACCTTGCTTAAACAAAGCATCCGCATCAGCGAAATCAATTCGCAGATCGGCATCTGCAGGCGCGTTGTCGACATAAAGATCAATGGTTTTGACACCATCAGCTTTAAGCTTCACTAAATTCAGACCCTGAACACCCGCTGGGTTGCCCGTAATAACATCAACGTCGACGGTGTAAGTCGAAGCCTTGGCGAGCAAGGTTTCCAACAAATCAGATGGAACTTCCTTACCAGCGGCTTCAAAGATGGCATCCAAATTACTGGTTAACGTCGACTCAAAGTCGGCATTTGGGTTTTCAAGCAAAAAATTGGCCGCAGATTCTAAGACTGAGTCCCCGCCCGTGCGTAACATCGCACCAAGCACCTGACCCTGTTTTTTGATCAATGCAGCAGATTCATTGTCGGCACCCGCACCCCAAGGGTCAAACGATAAGAGATCAAAATCACCATCGACGCCCAAAATTTTGAGCATTGTGGAGAGCGCCTGTTCTTGGCTCAATCCAGTGTCCATGAAGGCGACTACCATGGACGTCAAGGGAGAAATCACTGAGGAGCCAGGGGGGGCTTTGTAAATACCAGTAAAGGGTTTAGGGTTCCCATCTGAATCAAGGTCTTCAATGTCAAATCCACCGAACGCAATGATGTAGGCATCGCTGCCTTGGACCAGATTCAACTCATATTTACCAAATTCATCGGTCGTTGTCCGCGGCTCACCGTCATCCAAAATACCGTTGCCATTCAAATCCTGGAAAACCGTAGCGCCTTTGATGTACCCGTCGAATAAACCGCCCGAACTTGTCTTGGTATCAACCCCCGTGCTCGCGTCGGAGGACTGACCCACTGCAGCGATACCTAAAGTGGCAAAAAGGAACGGCAAGAAATTACTCATCGAGGCTGCGGCAGCAGCCGAACCAGCAGCACCCGAAGCGGCAGTTGTCGAACTTGCGGTTACCGAAGACAACTGCGCGTATTGCACGCCTTGATGAAGAATATTGGATAACTGTTGATCAGCTATCAGCTCAATTGAGGTGTTTGCAACTTCAAGTTCTGCGGGTTGCCCATCAGCAGCCACTTCCGAATCAGAACCACCTTCAACCGACAACGTATCGACAACTTGATCTTGCGAATACAAATCATTGATTCTGGCCAGGGTTTCGGCAATCGTTGAATAGTCAACCCCCGCAACACTGTCATCAACTGAATTGCCAAAAACCTCGCGCACTGCATCCGTGCTAAACGCATCGGAATTGGATGGGTTGGCTGAACTTTGTTGCAACAAACCAGCAGCCCGCGCTTCTTGAACAAGAAACACCAACATGGCCAATGAAAAGGCCGAACTGCCGAACTCCCCGCTGAGACCGGATGCATTGCGCGCAATACGCTGCATCGTCGACAACAATCTGTTTCGAACAGGTTCGGAATTCAATAAATTTTGTACTTCATTCATTTTTGGCACCGATTTGGTCGGACAAACCCCAATGGACAACGCACCATTGAGGAATCGTCAGTAAGCAATTTTTCTTAAAATTAACACGTTTTTGTCAATTTTGACGTTTAAACACTTTTTTTTATTGATGACATTATGCATGTCTTTATCGTATTTAACAAATATTTAGGCTTGTCTTTGCCATTAGTTGCATAAATGCAAAATTCACATCCCTTTGGCCAGTGCAACTGCCATTCGGGGTTTGAGTCATGAAGTGAGTCGGTCTCCTGTGCCGGGTGCAAATGCCGGCAACTGAAGCGCTGGTTTGCCAATGAGTTCATGTTTTTTGGTAACATCACCCCATAAACATCAAATCTAACAATATCAATTTATAAAAATTTATTTGTATTGTTTTTTATTACAAATGAATCCCAACCAAGTCCTGAAAGCCGCACCCGATATTTGCCAGCTCAGCAAAGAAGCGGGCCTTGCCATCATGCGTATCTATCAGGAAAGCTCTGAAGAACAGGCGCTCGTTTCTCACAAGTCTGATGACAGTCCCCTGACCCTTGCCGACCTGGCGGCGCACCATATTTTGGTCAATGGACTGGCACGTTTGACGCCGCATACCCCCGTGGTGTCCGAAGAGGACGCAGGCTCTTTCATGCATCGAACTGCGCAAGGCTGTTTTTGGCTGATTGATCCATTGGACGGCACCAAAGAGTTTCTTGCCCGCAATGGCGAGTTCACAGTGAATGTGGCCCTTGTGGTGGAGGGTGAAGCGGTTTGGGGGGTGGTGTATGCCCCCGCACTGGATCAAATGTTTTGGGGTGGACGCGCTTCGGGCAGCTTTCGGCAGACGGGGAAACTGCGCTCTTCAATCGCCGTTTCACCCGCCGTTGGCCCTGGGCAGGCCTTCAGAGTTGTTGCCAGCAAAAGTCATTTGAACTCAGAGACCTCGGGGTTTATTAACCAACTGGGGCCTTCCGAATTGATACAAGCTGGTAGCTCCCTGAAGTTTTGCCGCATTGCTGAGGGGATCGCTGATGTTTACCCGCGTTTAGCCCCCACTTGCGAATGGGACACCGCCGCCGCCCAAGCAGTTTTGGAAGGCGCGGGTGGGCATGTTTACGACACCGCGGGTCATCGACTGCACTACGGTAAACCTGATGTCCTAAATCCCAGCTTCATTGCCGCGTCCGTGCCTTTGCAACAGCTTGGAAAGCATGAATAAATGAGGCCGCAACGCCTGGTTTTCATGGATCGGAAGCAGGCCATTCCCCATGCTTTGGTGGCGGGATGGGTCTATGGTTGCATTTAATATGTTCTTTCCAAAAAGGACCTGCAGCGCATGAATGATTATTGGAAGGAAGTGCTGGCCCATCGCCAAATAAAGGACCCTTCAGAGCGCATATCCGCCAATATGGCATTGCGCAAAATGCGCGAGGAAAAAACACGAGAAGTCGCCCATGCGCTAGCGCTTGATCTTGTCAGGCCTGAAAGTTCAGACCGAGCTTGGCAACGCTGGTTCTGGTTTAACCACTTTAATGTGCTCCCGCGAAAGTCGCATATCGGCGCGGTGCTTTCCAGTTATCTGTCCGAGGCCATAGAGGGGGCTCTGGACTTGAATTTTGTCGATTTGTTGCAGAAGGTCACCGTGCATCCCGCCATGCTGATGTATCTGGACAATGTGAACAATACCAAAGCCAAGGGCAATGAGAACCTGGCGCGTGAACTGCTGGAGTTGCACACGCTGGGCGTTTCTGGTGGCTATTCGCAGCAAGATGTGCTTGATACGGCCCGGATTTTGACGGGCTGGACGGTGCAGTTATCTGGCAATCCGAATGAAATGGGGCGGACCGTTTTCAGACCGGCTCAGCATGACCCTGCTTCCCGCAACGTGTTCGGCAAGTCTGTGCCTGCAGGTGGGGAGTCTCAGTTGGGTGTTTTGCTCAAGCATTTGGCAACGCACCCTGCCACGGCGCAACACATTGCACGCAAGTTGTGTTTGTGGTGGTTTGATGTACCACCCGAGGCTGCGGTGCAAGAGTTGGCAGCAGTTTTTACGCGCACAGGGGGAAGTTTGACTGCCCTTTGGCAAAGTGCTCGGGATGTGTACCAGCGCATGGGAGGGCAAGCTGTTTTTAAAGATCCGATGCATTACTTGGTGTCGTCTGTGCAAGTTTTGTGCGGACCCACCCCGGTGGTGAATGCCCAGCCTTTGTTGCGCTGGATGCGCATGTTGGGTCAGCCTTTGTTGGGCCGATCAACGCCCGACGGCTACCCCTTGCAAGGAAGCTTTTGGCTCAGCGCAGGCCAGTTGGCGCAACGCATTGAATTAGCCCATGAGTTGGTGGCCCACGCACACCGATTAACCATGCCTGCAACGGCCATGGCAATGGCCCAGGTTCAAACCCACGCAACTGGCCGATTTGAGCTGCAAGACCTGCGAACTGTCCCTGCTGCGCGACCTTGGTTGGCCAAGCAACCCGACTTAATGACCAAAGCTTCTGCCGCAGTTGCAGGTGGCAATTCGAGTCAGTCGGTTTCTCTGTGGCCTTTGTATTTGTCGAGTCCAGAGTTCATGTACCGAAACGGTATTTGAGACAGCTAAATCAACTTCAGGTCCAGGGGCTTGCTGTCAGGGAATATGCTCTGCAGTGCCGTGTTGTTCAGCCCATATAGGCGCTGCAAAATTCCACCCAATACATCCCGGTAGTCGTTTAAAACCGGCACATCACGGCCTTGGTGCAAACTGCTGGCCGTGAGAGGGGCTTGCTCACCGCAAATCTTGCCGCCCTGAACGGCTCCCCCGGCGACCCACATCACGTTGCCATGGCCGTGGTCGGTGCCACCGCTGCCGTTTTCATGAAAAGTCCTGCCAAACTCCGACAGGACCACCACCACGGTTTTCTGCCATTCGGGGCCCAACTCGTCAGCAAACAACTGTATGCCTTGCCCCAGTGCAGACAATCTGTTGGCCAACGCACCATGCGCTGAACCTTGGTTTGCATGGGTATCCCAGCCCCCAATGTCCAAAAATGCCACCGACAATGATTTGCGCTGACGCATGAATCTCGCCACGCGCTGTGCTTGCAAGACAAAGCCGGAGGCAGGCAATGCACCGCGCGCACTGGCATCCATTTCTTGCAACAGATTGGCCGCCAAAGCGCGTTTCAGTCCCAGGCCTTCAGCCACCATGGGCTCCAAAGAATGGCCTGCATACATGGCCATGACTTGCTGGATATAAGACTCTTCACTGACACGGCCCATGCCACCGGCCACCGGCGCATTGACCACCCTAGCCTGGCCATTCAGGGAAACCGGCATCGTGGATGTGAAACTAATGGCTTGGCCCCCCAGAGCCACCACCAATCGGTTGAGAAAACCATCGGTCACATCAGGGCGTTGATCCGGGCGCTTGCCGGTTTCCATCCAGTCTTGTGCCTGAAAATGGCTGCGCGAAACAAAGGATGTACCGCTGAACGGAACAAACGACAAGCGAGAGGACTTGAACATTTCCCCCGCAGTTTCGGCCAACTGGGGGTGTAAGGCCCAACGGCTGTCCAGTCGCATGCCCCCCATATCACCAGAGTCAGGCCGAGGAATGGCGATGCGGGGGCGGGCTTCGTAGTAATAGGGGTCGGCGTAAGGAACCACTGCGCTCAAACCGTCATAGGCACCGCGCAACATCAGCACCACAAGACGGCCGTCGGTAATGTTTTGGGGGGTTGCCCACAACCGTACCGGGCAAAAACTGCCCGCCGCCAACATGGCCAATAACTCACGCCGATTCATGTCTTGTTCCTGTGCCCGTCTGAGGGCAAAAATTTGACTAGGTTCTGGCTGATGAGGGACACAGCGCACACCTGATCTTTAAAGCCAACCAAGATCGTACTTTAATCAAGATGTAAGTTTTATCAATAGCCTCAAATCAATAGTCTAAATTTATCTAATTTAATTATTTTGTGATTTATGATGTTTTCAATCCAATGACTGATGACTCGAGGTTTCGATTGAAGGATCAATTAAAAATTGCCGTTGCAGGGACCGGCTATGTGGGTTTGTCGCTTTCTGTCTTGCTGTCGCAAAACCACAAGGTCATGGCATTGGACATTCTTCCCTCCAAAGTCGACCAAATCAATGCCAAACAGTCGCCTATTGAAGACCCTGAATTAGCGCACTTCCTGGCGCACAAAACGCTTCATTTGCAAGCCACTCTGGACCCAGCAAAGGCTTTTGCTGAAGCTGATTTTGTGCTCATTGCCACCCCCACCGATTACGATCCGCAGACCCATTACTTCAACACCTCTTCGGTAGAGCAGGTTATTCGCGATGTAACTGCCATCAACCCCGAAGCACTGATGGTCATCAAGAGCACGGTACCGGTGGGTTTTACCGAGAAAATGCGGCAAAAATACAGCACCCACAAGCTGCTTTTTTCGCCAGAATTTTTGCGTGAAGGTCGGGCACTGCACGACAATCTTCACCCCAGCAGAGTGGTGGTCGGGCATGGGCCCGGCGAGGCTGATTCAGCTCAGCGTTTTGCAGATTTGTTACTGGAAGGTGCCGTTCGCAAAGATGCACAGGTTTTGCTCACCGGATGCACCGAAGCCGAGGCCATCAAGCTATTTGCCAACACCTATTTGGCCATGCGCGTGGCCTATTTCAATGAACTCGACAGTTATGCCGCAGATTCGGGGCTAGACAGTCGGCAGATCATTGAAGGGGTTTGTCTGGACCCGCGCATCGGCTCGCATTACAACAACCCGAGTTTTGGGTATGGCGGCTATTGCCTGCCCAAAGACACAAAGCAGTTGCTGGCCAATTACGCCAACGTGCCACAAAACCTGATTCGCGCCATTGTTGACTCCAACAGCAGCCGAAAAGATTTTGTCGCGTTTGACATCATCAAGCGTCAACCCCGAGTGGTGGGCGTTTACCGCTTGACCATGAAAGCGGGTAGCGACAATTTTCGGGCCAGCAGTGTGCAGGGCATCATGAAACGGCTGAAAGCCAAGGGCATTGAGGTGATTGTGTTCGAACCCGAACTGGATGCCGATGATTTCTTCAAGTCCGAGGTAATCAAAGACTTGGGAGCCTTCAAGCAACGTGCCGACTTGATTGTGGCCAACCGCTTTACCGCCGATTTGGATGATGTAAAAAACAAGGTTTACACACGGGATTTGTTCGGCCAAGATTGATCGTTTCCGACATCTGAAACGCCGTCGCCGAAAGAGTTTACAAGCTCTCAGCGTTCGCCCAAAGACTGGCTGAGCGTTTTAATGACGGGCTTGGTCAGGTATTGCAACACGGTGCGTTGGCCGGTCTTGACCTCGATGGTGGCGGTCATGCCGGGCTGGATTTCCAGCTTTTCTTCTGGCCGCCCACTGAACTGCCGGCCCACCGTGCGAACCTGGGCACGGTAGTAAGGTTGTTCGCCTTGGCGCAGGTCTTCGCTCAGGGTGTCGGCGCTGATGTAGGTGAGCTTGCCGGCCAGTTCGCCATACACGGTGTAGTCGTAAGCATCAATCTTCACAGCCACGTCTTGCCCGGGCTTCAGGAAAGCGATGTCAGCGGGTGAGACTTTGGCCTGGATGACCAAGTCGTCTTCCAGGGGCACGATTTGCATGACTTCTTCACCCGGCCGAATCACGCCACCCAGCGTGGTGATGCGCACGTTTTTGACCACGCCGCGCACCGGGGCACGCAATTCGGTCAGGTCCAGCTGGCTTTTGCGCTGGGTCAGGCTTTGCTGCACGCCCGCCAAATCCTCTTGAGCTTTGCTCAGCTCAGCTTGGGCGTCCTGAAAGTACTTGTTGCTTTTGTTACTGACCTGCGACTTGAGTTCGACCAACTGGCGCTGCAGCCGCAAGATGTCGGTGCGGCTGACGTCGCCGCTTTTAAGCAAGGGCTCGGTCATGGTCAGTTCTTGCTGCACCAGCGTGATCATGCTTTCCAGTGCCGAGACCTCTTCTTTGATGGCGGCCTGGCGTTTATTGAACAGCATGACCTGGCTCTGTTTGAACTCGGGATACTTGCTCAATTCAGCCGGAAAATTCAATTTGGTGCCCAACACCTCGGCTTGCAAACGGGCCACCGTGGCCAACAGGCCAGCGGCTTTGGCACGCGCCTCCAGGTAACTGGTTTCAAAGCGGGTGCGCTCAAACTTGAGCAAGATTTCGTCGGCCTCGACGGTGTCGCCCTCTTTGACCAGCAAGTCATTGATGGTGCCGCCCTCTTGCGACTGGATGATCTGGGTTTTGGAGCTGGCAATGACCGCCCCAGGGGCGCGGGTAATTTGGTCCAACTTGGCCCAATGGGCCCAAAAGCCAAAGATGGCCAGCACAAAAAAGACAATCCAAATGATGGCACTCAGGTTACCAAAGCGCACTTCATTGCTGGGCAGGTGCCGGTTGGTGGCTGACTTTTGGCCCTTAAAAAACCATAAAAAATTCATGCTTTGGCCTCAATAGCGGCGTTATTCGAAATACCGGTGGCAGCAGGCGGGGGGCTGGGCGGTGTGCCTGGTTGGGCTGCACCGCGCAGCCGCGCCAGCACCGCATCTCGGGGGCCATCGAGCACGACGCGGCCTTGGTCAACCACAATCACGCGGCCCACATGGGCCAGCAAAGCGGGTTTGTGGGTCACCACCACCAACACCGATTCGGGGGCCAGTTCTTTAAACAAGTGCTGAATGATGCGGGTTTCGCTTTGCCCGTCCATCGAGGCGGTGGGTTCGTCCAACAACATGATGCGGGGCTGCAGCAACAGCATTCGGCTCAGGCCCACCAGTTGGCGCTGCCCCCCTGACAAGCCTTTGCCGCCTTCAGAAATCTCCAGCTCCAAGCCCTTGGGGTGGTTTTGAATCACTTGGTCCAGCCCGGTCATGGCGGCCACCCGCAAGATTTGGCTGTCGCTGGGCGATGCCAGGCCCAGCGTCAGGTTGTCGCGCAGGGTGCCCTGAAACAAGCGCACGTCTTGTGGCAAGTAGCCAATGTGTTCGCGCACAAATTCGGGGGCCAGGTGGGTCATGTCCACCCCATCCAAAAACACACTGCCCGATTTGGGTTGAAACAAGCCCGACAAAATTTTGATCAGGGTAGATTTGCCCGATCCAATGCTGCCCAAGATGGCGATGCGCTCGGCCGGCTGTATGGCGAGGGCAGGTACATCGAGGCAGGGCTTGCCTTCGCCATAGGCAAAAACAGTTTTCTCCAACCTGATTTGCCCTTGGCAGCTTTGTGGCACCACCAGGCGCACGGCGGGGTCTCGGTCGCTGGGCAGTTTCATGATGCCGTCCAAGCCCTTGAGGGCAATTTGGGCATGCTTCCATTGCACGATCATGCCGGGCACCTGCGCCAGCGGCGAGAGTGCTCGGCCACTGATGATGGTGCAAGCAATCAAGCCGCCCATGGTCAGGTCGCCCGTGGTGATGGCATAGGCCCCCACTGCCACCATGCCGACATAGGTGAGTTGCTGCAAGGTCTGCGTGAGGTTGGTCGACAAGGTGGAGAGTGTGCGCATGCGCAACTCGCTTTGCGCAATGGTGGACGTGAGTTGGCGCCAGCGCTCCAGCATCTTCCACTCGCCGTTGCTGGCCTTGACGGATTCAATGCCGTCAATGGCCTCGATCAGCAAACCGTTTTTGCGGTTGGACTCGGCCATGTGTTCCTCAGTGAGGTTTTCAATGGGTTTGCGAAAAAACAAGCCCACCAAAACAGACAAAGGCACCATGACCAGAGGCACCAAGGCCACGGGCAAAGAGATGAAGGCGATGACGCCTATAAACAAGATGGCAAAGGGCGCGTCGGCCAGAATGAACAGGGTCGATGAGGTCAAGAAATTGCGCACCGACTCAAAGTGGCGAATTTGGGAAGCAAAGGTTCCCACGGTGCGGGGCCGGGCGTCCATGCGAATGTCCAGTGCCTTGCCAAAAAACACCGAAGAAAGCTCTTGGTCAATGGCTTTGCAAGCCCGCTCCACCATGTTCGCCCTGACCTGCTTGATCAGCAGTTCCATAAGGATGGAGATCAACACACCCACAGTGAGTACAAACAAAGTGGAATACCCTTTGCTGGGCACCACGCGGTCATAGACTTGCATGGTGTACATGGCCGCCAGCAGGCCAATGGTGCTGATAATGAAGGTGGCAAAAACCGCCTGTGAAAACGCACCGCGATACCGCCCCAGGGCATAGGCAAACCATTCGCCAGCGGTGGCCGGGCCGGCTTGCCCGGAAGCGTCTTGCTCGGGGCTGGTCTTCAGTTCGAGGGTGTAGCCTTTTTCCTGCTCGGCCCGCGTCAACTCCAAGGTCTGACCCTGCGGGTCTTCGGCACTGCAAGCACCACTGCTCAGTTGCCCCCTGAGCATCAAGATGCGGCTTTGGTCTTGCGACAGCCACAACAGCGGAAACAGCCCTTTGAGGTTTTTGACTTGGGTGATGGCGCTAACTTGTCCGGCCGGAAAATGCGCCTGCCAAAGCTCCATGGCCTGCACATTGCGCGGCAAACTGTTCAGCGCCAGCCCCTCTGCCGTCTGAACCGTGGTGCCAAACCGATACACCGGCACAGCATGCCCCTGCAAGGCGGCCATGCGCGACAACATGGTGGCCAATTGCGGGTCTTGCAAATAGCTGTCCGAGGTATCTGGTGTTTCGCTCGACGGCGTCAAGGCTTGTTCAGTCATGGATATTGTTCAGTGGTTGGGACGTGATGTCACCCGTCAAAATCATCAAGCGAACCTGGGCCAGTTGCAGCCCGAAGCGGGTATCGGCCAGACTGAACAGCGCCTGGGTTTTCTCGCGTTGGGCGTTCAACACATCCAGCCAGTTTTTTCTACCCACTTGGTATTGGCGCAAGTAAGAATCCACAATTTCAGCGGTGCCCGCCTCCAAGGCCTGCGCAGGTGCAATCTGGGCTTGCAGGGCATCCAGCTCGTTCAGGGTCGTGACCGCTTGCGAGATAAGTTGCCGCTCTAGGGCTTCCAGTTCTTGCTGCGTGGCGGCTTTGCGTGACACAGCAGCTTGCACACCCGACAGAGCGCTCAAGCCCGATCCCGATTGAAACTGAAAGCTCAAATAAGCTTTGTTACGGTCGGTGCCCGCAGGCACTTGCCCATTCCAGGTGTGTTGGTAACCGGCCATCAGGCTGGGGTAGATCTGGCTTTGGCTGACCTTGATTTGCGCCTCTGCGCTTTCTATTTGCGACAACAAGCGTTTGCGTTGGCCCGAGTTGGCAAACACCCTCTCGTTCATCAGGGCCACCGAAGAAGGACGCAAGAACAGGACGCGTGAGGGCGCACGCAACTCCCCCTGCAACGGCCCGGCCCATTGGGCCAGGGTGTTGAGCGAAGTTTCCATCTGGCGGTTGATTTGAATGCGCTCGCTCACAGCCTGCTGCAAACGGGCTTCCGCCAAGATGGCATCGGCCTGCGGCGTAATCTCTGCTTTGGCGCGCCGCTGAATCAGGGCCAACAAACGCTCGTGTTCGGCGACGTTGTCGCTGGCAGTTTTGAGCCGGTCCCGCAGGCGCAACACCTCGTAAAAGGCCCCGGCAACTTGGTTCAAAGCCGTGGTTTCAGCCTCTTGAATGCCCGCCTCGGCCACACGCTGATTGGACTCGGTCAGGGCAATTCGGGCCGTGATTTTGCCGGCCGTCCAGACCGGCTGCTCGACTTTAGCAATGCTTTGGGTGGTGCCTGTGTCCGAGCGGAGTTCGGTGCTCAGCGAGGGATAACGTCCCCAACGTGCGGCTTCGACCTCAAAACCGGCGGCCTGCGCTTGGCTGCGTGCTTGCATCACCGTGGGGTGCTTGATGTAGGCTGCCTCCAGCAATTGGCCGAGGGTAACTTCGGCCGCTAAAGCAGGCCGAACGAAGGTACTTACAAAAATTATCGCAAGAAAAACGTTAAGTCCAAATTTTACTAAATTTGTCATAAAAAATTAATTAATTCATCTAAATCGTCGTTTTTTATCAGTATGCATTATCCATTAAGCTTTCGTCGCTTGGCTATCGCCCCTATCGACAAAAAAAGACAGCAAGATATGATTGACGTTTACGTCAACGTCAAACACCCGCACCCGGAGACTCCGCATGACCGATTTGTCCGCTGAATTCAAGGCTTTGGCCGAATACCGGCCCACCAACAAGGTGCGATTTGTCACCGCTGCCAGCCTGTTTGACGGGCACGACGCGGCCATTAACATCATGCGGCGCATCTTGCAAAGCATGGGTGCCGAGGTGATTCACCTAGGGCACAACCGTTCGGTAGACGAAGTGGTAACAGCCGCCTTGCAAGAAGACGCCCAGGGCATTGCCATCAGCTCTTATCAAGGGGGGCACAACGAGTACTTCACATATATGGTGGAGCTGCTCAAAGCCCGGGGTGGCGAGCATATTCAGGTGTTTGGTGGCGGCGGCGGGGTGATCGTGCCTTCAGAAATCCGCATGCTGGCGGAACACGGCGTGCGCATTTTTAGCCCCGAAGATGGCCAAAAAATGGGCTTGGCCGGGATGATTGGCGAGATGGTCATGCGCTGCGACAAAGACGTCAGCCCCCATGCTCCCAAATCCGTGGCTGCCATTCAAGGGCATGGTGAGATGAACTGGCGGGCGCTGGCCCAACTGATCACGGCCCTGGAAAACGAGAAAGCCGATGCCAATGTGGTGGCGGCGGTGCGCACGCAAGCGGCCCAACTGAAAGTGCCCGTTTTGGGTATTACGGGCACGGGCGGAGCAGGCAAATCGTCGCTCACCGATGAGCTGATTCGCCGTTTGCGGCTGGACCAAAACGACCGCTTGCGCGTGGCCGTGATCTCTATTGACCCGTCGCGCCGCAAGAGCGGGGGGGCGTTGCTGGGCGACCGCATCCGCATGAACGCCATTTCGCCTTGGTCGCAAGGCCCACGCGTGTTCATGCGTTCATTGGCCACCCGCGATTTCGGATCCGAAATTTCTGCCGCCCTGCCCGATGTGGTGGCGGCCTGCAAGGTGGCGGGGTTTGATTTGATCGTGGTCGAGACTTCGGGCATTGGTCAGGGCGATGCCGCCATCGTGCCGCATGTGGATGTGCCGATGTATGTGATGACGCCCGAGTTTGGCGCGGCCAGTCAGCTCGAAAAAATTGACATGCTGGACTTTGCCGAATTTGTGGCAATTAACAAATTCGACCGAAAAGGTTCCAGCGATGCGCTGCGCGATGTGGCCAAGCAAGTGCAGCGCAACAAAGAAGCCTGGACCGTGCCGACCGAGCAAATGCCGGTGTTTGGCACCATGGCCGCGCGCTTCAATGACGACGGTGTGACCGCGCTGTACCAAGCGCTCAAAAAACGTCTGGCCGAATTGGGCATGGCCACCACAGAGGGGCGCTTGCCCCTTGTGAATGTGCGTTTCAGCACACACCAAAATCCGGTGGTGCCCTCCGCCCGCACCCGCTATCTGGCCGAGATCAGTGACACGGTGCGCGGCTACAAAAAACGCGCCGTTGACCAAGCACGACTGGCCCGCGAGATTCAGCAACTGCGTGCCGCTGCCCGCATGTTAGAGGTGGGTAAATCGGGTCGCGCCAAAGCCGCCGAAGCCGCGATTGACCTGGCCGTGGCCCGTGAGCAAACACAAGACCCCACCGCCCGCAAGCTGCTGGCCCAGTGGCCTGACATGCAAAAAGCCTATGCAGGCGATGAATACGTGGTGAAGATTCGCGACAAAGAAATTCGCACCGCGCTCACCACAAAATCGCTCAGCGGCACCACCATCCGCAAGGTGGCCTTGCCCAAATACGAAGACGACGGTGAAGTCCTTAAATGGTTGATGCTGGACAACGTGCCCGGCAGCTACCCCTACACCTCGGGCACCTTTGCCTTCAAGCGCGA
>Ga0255128_1000897_pt1 | contig 13679 bp, 7 predicted proteins | sample Law_Miss_RepC_8d_FD_188562 | JGI IMG/M metagenome (GOLD analysis project Ga0255128, IMG submission 188562) | Freshwater microbial communities from St. Lawrence River, New York, United States - Law_Miss_RepC_8d | ecosystem: Environmental > Aquatic > Freshwater > River | place: USA: New York... | reverse complement strand
CACTCCTTGCCCATCCTTGCTCAAAAATTAAGCAGGATAGGCGATTGGGGTGGCTCAAATTTGGATGCAAATTCTCTTCAAAGTGGCTCAGTTTTGGATGCCATTCAACAGCGCAATCCCGGGTTTCATTAGCAGAATCGGTATTAACGGTGCGCTTGTCACGTTTGGAAGCAACACGGGCTCAATGGCGTGCGCACACGACACTCCCTTCTCCGGAACAGTCAGCAGTCGGCACAGAACCGATTGTCTTGTTTACTTTGCCATCCGTTGATTGGCCATTGTCAGTGGATGAGGCCATCTATCAAGCAGTAGAAAGCAGTCCACAGCTTCAAAAGGTCTTGAGCGAAACCGTTGTCAATCAAGAAAGTTTACAAATTGCAAGGGCAGCAACATTGCCCAAATTAAATGTAGAGATCCAAAACCAAAGAGCAAATAATTTTGGTGGAATTTTTGGCGCTCAACGCACATGGTACACAGGACTGAACATGCAGTGGGCGTGGGATGCAGGGGCCGGTCACAGCAGGCAAGCAGCATTAAGTGGAATAAGGGCATCAGAGGAAGCGGTGGATGCTCAAGTGCTGAAGATCAAAGCAGCTGTGGAATCGCAATGGTTTGAATTGCAAGCCTCGCAAGCCGTTTTAGAAAGTTACGAAGCATACGAGGAACAATCAAGTGAAGTTGTTCAATCCTATGCAGAGCAATTCCGTATTGGCAGGCGCTCTCTACTGGATGTTTTGAATGCAGAAAATGAATTGTTCACAGCAAGATCCAATGCTTTGACAACTCGGGTTGATGTGTCTCTTGCCTCCTGGCGTTTGTTGAGTTTACGCGGACTTTTGTCAGAAGAACTGGGTCTTTAATCAAATGATCTGGCATGCTTTAGCCGCATTGGCATTAACTCACGGTCGCAGGTTGTCCTGGCGTGATTTAGAGAGGCATTCTGCAGATGTTCCAGAAAAATTATTGCCTGAAATCGCAATTCTTTCATTGCGTGCACATGGTATTCCAGCGCATGTTAAGCAGTTTAAATTTTTAAATGATTTAAAAATCTTCTTTAAGGAATCGATTGCCCTTAGGTTAAAGAACGGGGAATGGATTATTTTAAAAAGCTTTGATGAATCAACAGCGAAAATTGAAATAATTACTGCGGATGAAATAAATAAAAATACAAATCATGAGTGGTCTATAGAACACTTGAAAGGTATTTTTGATGGTTTGGCGATTGGTATTCAAATAGAAAATAGTGATACCCAATTCGTAAATAACGAAGAGTCAGTCGTTGATACGCAAGCTTGGTTTTGGAGTGTTTTCGGAAAACTTAGGGCGCACTATGGGGATTGCGTCATAGCCGCTGTATTGATTAATTTACTTGCTTTGGCAGGATCCATGTTCTCCATGAATGTGTATGACAGGGTCATACCAAACGCCGCTACAAATTCATTGCAGCAGTTCTGGAATTGGGTTTACGCATGCTCAGAGCGCATGTATTGGATGACGCCGGTAAAAAAGCAGACCTGGCTTTATCAGCCGTTCAAATGCGCCAGATGCTGAATTTAAGAGCAGTTGATCGGCCTTCGGCCAGTGGGCACTGGGTCAGTCAACTGCGTGAGTTCGAATCTGTTAGAGATTTTGTGAGCTCAAGTACTTTAGTGGCCTTAACGGATTTACCGTTTGTTTTTTTATTTATTGGTGTTATCGCTTGGATGGGGGGCGATTTGGTTTGGGTGACGATTGCAGCGGGAATTTTGACAATTCTTGTGGGCAGACTGACCCAATGGCCAATCAAGCGAGCAGTTCAACAATATCAATATGAAAATACCCAAAAGCACGCGTATCTTATTGAAATACTTGAACGACTGGAAACCATCGAAGCTTTAGGTGCGCAGCCTATGGTGCAAGGGCGTTGGGAACGACTTTGTGCATCAACATCCCGCAGTGCTATGGCGACCAGGATAGCGTCTGCATTCACGACCAATGCTGGGCAGTTTATTCAACAAACTGCCAATGTTGCATTGATTATCTATGGGGTTCAACTGATATTAGAAGGTCATTTAACCGTAGGTGCATTGATCGGTTGCAGTATTTTGGCTGGACGGGCTTTATCACCTCTTGGGCAGATCGCCGCCCTTATGACGCGGTGGCAACACACGCAACAAGCCTTTCAATCAGTCAATAAGTTAATGAATTTACCCAAGCGAGATAATCCAACTCGTACCTATGTGAAATGGCCGACAGATTTGCAATCACTTTCTCTGAGTGAATGTCGTTTTCGTTATCCAAGAAGTGAAATTAATGTATTGAAAATTGATCAATTGCATTTAAACGCTCAAGAAGTTGTCACCATCACAGGACCAGTTGGCTCAGGTAAATCAACATTACTTCGCGTACTGGCAGGCCTGTTATCACCAACTGAAGGGCATTTGTTTATCAATGGGCTCGAGGCCAAACAGGTTTCGCCATCCGATTGGCGTTCTAGCGTGGCTTGGGTTGGGCAGGATTGCGTTTTATTCAGAGGCAGTTTGCGCGAGAACCTGCTCATGGCCTCTCCATTAGTCACCGATGCACGGTTAGTCGAAGTCATTAACTTGTGTGGCATTGATCGATTGATAGCGAACCATCCTTTGGGCTTAGATATGCCTTTAGGAGAGGGAGGTCAAGCGCTGTCTGGGGGGCAAAGACAGTGGGTGTCCTTAGCTCGCGCATTCCTTTCAGACGCGAAAGTGATCTTAATGGACGAACCTACAAGTGCGATGGACATGGAGGGTGAAAAGGATTTATTGGAACGCTTGCGGCCTGAAATTAAAGGGCGCTTGGTAGTTATTGCCACGCATCGTCCTGGGCCTTTGGAATTGACGGACCGGCTCATCGTTTTGGACGCTGGTCATGTTATTGCAGATGGCCCCAGAGACATGGTCTTGAAATCTATACGTGAGGGTCGCATTTCGCGCGCATCGGCATCGAATGCTGTGAATCATGAGGTTGTCACATGATGCCCAAATGGATGAGGCTTTTCGGTGAATCGACTTCTGATAAAGATTCAAAATCCGAAAAGGACGAAGCATGGCTGAAAAGCGTTAAAAAATTACGCGATAAAAATTCAGATTTAGCGATTCAAGACCAAATCACGGATATTTATTTACTGCAATTACAGTCACCAAGATACTTTATTCGATATGGAATTTGGGCGACTGCATTGGTTTTGTTTGTATTTATTTTATGGGCAGGATTGACAAACCTTGACGAAGTGACAACCGGCTCTGGAAAAGTAGTCACGACCAGTCGCGAACAAATGGTTCAAGTCCCTGAAGCGGGCATTATTTCCGAGTTATTGGTAAAAGAGGGTGAATTGGTTGAGTTAGGACAAGCATTGGTGCGCATAGACGATGTACGGCTGGGTGCAAATATGCAGGAAAGTCAGGCACGGATGAATGGATTGCAAGCTGCAGCGATCAGATTGAAAGCTGAATCGATAGGGTCATCACCGGTATTTTCTGCAGAATTGATAAGGCGTAATGCTCAATTAATTAAATCTGAACAAGAGACCTTTATTGCAAGAAAACGTTCATTAGATACAAGTATTGCTGTTCTTCAGCAAAATTTAAAAGTTGCCCAAGACGAAATGAAAATCACCGAGCCATTGGCAGCTCGCGGTTTAGTTTCCGAAATCGAAGTATTGAGAATTTTGCGCACAGTGAGTGAGTCACGCGGAAAAATCATTGAATTACAAACTAAATTTAGATCTGATGCTGCTTCTGAATTAACTCGAATTGAAGGTGAATTAGGTTCGCAAGGGGCTACTTTACTGGGTCGTAAAGACGCCTTTCAAAGAACAGTGCTACGTTCCCCAAAGAGAGGGGTAGTAAAAAATATGCGTGTCAATACATTGGGCGCAGTGGTTCAATCTGGCCAAGATATTATGGAAATTGTGCCTATCGATGATACGTTGTTAATAGAAACACGTATCAGACCTGTAGATATTGCATTTTTACGTCCTGGCTTATCTGCAACGGTAAAGATCACGGCCTATGATTCAGGTATTTATGGGTGGCTGGATGGTGAGTTAATTCAAATTAGTCCAGATACCTTGCGAGATGAGGTGAGGAGAGAAGAAACTTATTACAAGGTTTTGGTCAGAACTAAGCAGGCAACTCTCAAGACAAAAGACGGAAAAATATTGCCAATCATTGCGGGAATGCAAGCATTTGTAGATATTAAGACGGGTCAAAAATCAGTTTTGACATATTTATTCAAACCAATATTTCGTGCGCGGGAAGCGTTACGTGAACGTTGAACTCAATATTGAAAATATATGGCTATGAAAAATAATTTAAAATCAACTATTTCTAATAAATATTCTAAAAATAATTTTTTAGAATTTAATTTAATTAACAGTTTAAAAATATTGGTAACCACAATGGCACTTTTAATATGTGGGTCTGTATTGGGTCAACAAGGAATTCAGGCAAATATTGAAAAGAAAGTAGATAAAGATCTTCCAGGATTAAAAGCACAAACCAGACAAATGATCGAATCAGTTCAAGCTGATCAGCCTGGTTCATTGGACTTTGTGAATGGACTGGGTACAAAATTATCCCCCAAACAATTGAAACTAAGAAGAGATTTGTGGACTCAGAGAAACGTAGATAATCAATCTCTTTCGAGTTCTAGTCAAATTGAATTGGGTGCATTGTCAAGTGACCAAGCCGTTAAACTTCAGTGGCCGAGCTTGTCCGTGCCTAATGAAAAACGATTATTAAAAAGACCTGACAATAAACCAGAGATAGACAATGGAAAGCCAGTATTTACACCGGATTTTTCTCGGCAGAGGTTGACACTTGCGAGTCTTGCAGGGTTTGCAGTAGTTGATCTGCCAGCGCAATATCTTGGCAAGTCTGATGGAAAGCTGGATCAGAGTACCTCTACAAAAGATGATTTAATTTCAATTAATTTACCGGACTTGGTAGGCTTAGGACTGACTTACAGTCCGGTGATGGATCAAGTTCAAGCGCAATTGGAGAGTGCCATCTCCAAAGCAAAACAGTCCAGGGCTGACTTACTTCCGCGCGCTTCAGTACGGTATTCCACGGGTGCTGAGAACTCAGAAAACGCGACACTCGGACTCAACAAACACACCACGACAAGCGCATCGATCAGGATCACTCAACCCCTTGTAAATTTACCTTTGATTAGTGACTGGCTGGCTGAACTGAAAGGTGAAGAAGCAGCAAATTGGAGGCTTCAGGCAACGCGAGAAACGGTCGCATTGTCTGTGACCCAGGCCACCGTTAATTTAGCAACTGCGCGCATTACGCTTGATTACTCTGATGAACAATTAACCCAATTTACTAAATTGCTTGATTATGTTCAGGAACGAGCTAAAACTGGCGTTTCAAGTGGGGCAGATTTAGAGCGAACACGAACTCGTGTTTTATTGGCGCAGCAAATTCGAATTGAATTACAGGCTCAATATAAAAATGCATTGATAGAAATATTTAGATTGACAGGGCAATCACCAGATGCCTTGCAACTGCCTTATTTAAACCAACTGCCACCATTGCCTGCAACGCAGGGGGAATTAAGGCGAATTGCGTGGGACTTCAGCAACGATTTAAGAGCATTGCGAGCAGAAATTGAGTCTCAAAGACAAGTTTTAAGTTCGTACAACAATAAATTATTGCCTGTTCTTGGCATGAGTATTGAGCATGATTCAGGTAAAAACACCAGGGGTATTAATCCTCGTCAAACTGACAGCCGCGTGATGGCCGTGATGTCATGGGACATGTCATTAGGTGGTAAGGAGTTATATGCAGCAAATTCAGCAGCTTCTGAGCTGAGTAATCGGCAGGCCAAACTCACCGAAGAAGGTGAACGCATGTTGCAAAGCATAGATGCCGATTTTGCATCGCTCCAATCCGCTACTTTGCGGGTGACTGCAGGGCAAGCGGAGCAATTGGCTTCAGCGGCGGTTGTGGATTCAGTGACAGCTCAATTGCGCACAGGGCGAATGGGGTCCTTACTGGAAGCTCTGGACGCGTATGAAAGACATTTCGCGGCACGTCAACGCTTAGTTTCAACATTAGGGCAGCAAATGCAAGCGCAGGCCCAATTGCTCAGACGTATTGGTAAGTTGAGTGATTTAAGTGATCAAGCCAAGCTTGAATTTAATCCGAAAAAACAAGTAACAAAACAAATATTAACAATAGACAGTTTGACAAATACAAGTGTCTCACCGTCTGACATTAAATCAATTACTGATTCGACGATTAAAAATGAAAATAGTAATAAATCTTTAATAGAAGGTAATGAAAAGCCTGATTTTAAGATGAATGAAGTTCCTGTAGTAATTACACCTATTTAATAGACTTAACCGGAGATATGTATTATGGCTGGAGCCTCTGATTCTGATGACGCATCTGAACTATTTTGGCCGGGATATGTAGATGCAGTCACCAATTTGGCAATTAATTTATTATTTGTTATCGCCATTATGGCGATTGTGGTGATGACGGCTAATTTGCAAATTAGCCAAATGCAACCCAAAAAAGCGGGTGCTCTTGATGATGCAAATACACCGCCATCTGCTGGAAAACTCGCAGATGCAAAGGCAAAATATCAAGAAACATTGGAAACTGTAATTAAAGCGCAAACCGTTTATAAAAAAATATTAGATGAATCCGAAATTAATCCAAATATAGCACTGAGACAAGCGCCAACAGTCGTTGAATTGGAGTTGATACTGCAGGATTTAGTGGGTAAGTTGCAAAAAACAATGGATTCGCAAAAAAAAGAAGATTTTGAAGCAAAAAAGGAATTGATTAAATTAATAAGTGATATTGAGAAATTAGAAAAGAAATTGGCTTTGGTTGATAAGGAAAATCAAAAATTATTATCTAATAAAAACTTAAAATCAAACAGTTCAAATAATCAAGTTAATGATTCAAGTAATCAAAATGCAAGGATGGATCCGAAAAATATATTGGTGCCAGATGATTCAAGTCAACCGCTTCAAGAAATCAATGCCACTCAACTCGTCAACAAAGTCACAAAAGGTCAAAGTAAGTTACAAGATTTGAAGGCAGGCGGAATTGTTGTCGTATTTAGTAATGATGTGATTGAATTATCTGAAACTGAAATCAATGAGTTAATAAAGAAATTAACTGTAAATGGGCCTGTTAAAGGAGCCCGTTGGCAATTAAGAGTTATTTCACCAAAGGGTTTTTCTGAGGCGACTCGAATAGCCTATTACCGAGTTAATAGTTTGCGCAATATTTTGCTTAAAAATGGTGCACTGGCCGGTGATATTGAAATGAGAGTGGTTGAAACCGAAGGGGATCAAGCAAATAACGCCCGTGTCTTGGTCAGGCAAATGCCATGATCAACACGTTGAAAAGCCGGGTTTCGAAAGCGGTGATCCCATGGAATCAGCGCGTTCGTCGATGGGCTTGGAAACCGTTGGCAAGTAATCTTGAGCAAGCACTTTCAGAAAGACAAGATAAACGCTTGCTGTGGGGTGTTTGTTTTTTGCTGCTGCTTTTGATCGGCTGGGCTACCGTGGCTCCAATAGACAAGATTGTTCGCGCACAAGGCCGCATCATTGCTTCAGGACGCGCGCAAGTTGTGCAGCACTTGGAAGGTGGCATCGTCAAGGACATTCTGGTGCGGGAAGGTCAGAAAGTGGAAACCGGACAAACCCTGATGAGGTTGTCAGGTATCAATGCCAACAGCAATTTAAATCAAGGGCAAAGCAGTTTACAAGCGCTGCGTGCCAGGCAGGCCAGATTAGAGGCTGAAGCACAAGGTCAGGGTCAGCCCAATTTTGAGGCCAGTATTCCTGTTGAATTGAGAATGTTGGAGAGACGGTCTTTCGATGAGCGGCGTTCTCGAATAGGTGCAGAGCAATCGGCCATTCAGCAACAAGTGGCGCAAAGGCAAGCCGAACTGAGAGAAGCTCAGGCCAGGGTACAAAATTTGGGTGCTGAACTGCAATTGGCTAAGCAGCAAGCTTCCATGCTGGATAACCTGTTTAAAAAAGGTGCGTCATCGCAAATGGAGCTTCTTGAGGCCCAGGGGCGCAGCGAAAGATTGAATACCCAATACAGAGATGTCGTCAATGCATTGCCGCGTTTGCTTTCGGCACAGGCAGAAACTCAAGCACGTTTAAATGAGTCTGTTTCTCGTTTTCGCGCAGAAGCACGCGCCGAATTAAGTCAGATCAGTGCTGAAAGTAATCGATTTGAAGCCGCCATCAGCGCGGACAGCGACAGGGTCGCACGCACGGATGTTCGCGCACCGACCGCTGGTTTTGTCAATCGACTTTACTTTAATACCTTAGGGGGGGTCATCAAAGCCGGTGAAGCGGTGCTTGAAATTACCCCCAGTGAGGGGCCTTTAGCCGTTGAAGCACGGGTGCGGCCTGATGACCGCGCAAGTCTTCGTACAGGCTTGCCGACCCGAGTGATGGTGGGAGCTTATGACTACACCGTTTACGGCGCACTAGAAGGCAAAGTGGTTGAAGTCAGTTCAGACACCTTGCCTGATGAAAACGGCCAACGTTATTACCGGGTGTTGGTTCAAACACTTCCGGCAAACGGTGCACTTTCAAAAGAAATCATCTTGCCGGGTATGACGGCCAGTGCTGATGTGGTCGTCGGCCAACGCAGCGTTCTTAGTTATTTACTTTCTCCTTTGTTACGTTTTAGTGCCCGAGCACTGAGCGAACCTCAATGATTTTCTCTTCGATAGGAATGCCATGAAAAGACTCCAACGATATTATTACCTTGTAGCCACCCCCATCCTTTTTCTGGCTTTTGGTGCTATTTATTTCTTTCAAGAAATTGCAAATACGGTCAGGGGAAATCCTCACCCGCAAATCAACTACATCATTTTCATGTTGATTATTTGCGGTTCAGCTTTAATGCTGATGCATATTCAGCGAATCAATCGGGAAGGCGCATTGATCAAAGAGTTTTTTGCAACTGTGAAAAAGCAAGAGTCTGGCAATGAATCCGCTACACGTCGCTGGTTGGAGCAAGTTAAACAAAAGAATAAACACGATGTGATTGATATTCTTGAATTGGTACTTGATCACCATGGTAGAGCATTGGGTCCCGTACAACATTCTGCGATTGAATCTGAAATTTCACATTTTCAATCTCAACAACAGCGCAGATTGTTGCTCGCTCAATTTCTTTCAGGCCTCATGGTGGGCATGGGATTACTGGGTACGTTCATCGGGTTATTGGGCGCATTGGAAGAAATCGGTAAATTGATTGGCTCTTTCACGACGGGCCCCGGCATGTCCGACCCGGTCGCAGCGGTCACTGAATTGGTTGCGCGATTGACGGGTCCGATGAAAGCCATGGGTATTGCCTTCAGTGCATCGCTGTTCGGTGTACTGGGCTCTTTGATCATGACGATGCTGATGGTGTTCGTAAAAGGCGCTAACTCAGAATTGCTTTCGTTGCTTCAATCAAGAGTATCAAGATTAACGGACATAAGCGGCAATCCAGACTTCAACGACAGTGGTGTGCAACCTTTGCAAACTGCGCTTTCAGAATTGGCGACTCACTCGCCCTTGCTACAAGGGCTGACAGTCGCACTTGACCAATCCGAAAGAAAGGTTCGTCAATTACTGGCTGGGTTGCAAGAACTGACCGCTCAAGTGCAACAAACAGCACAGATACAAAACCAGACTTTGCAAGTTATGACGCAACAGAACATGCTCCAGCAGCAAAATGAAAAAGTGCTGGAGCAAGTGCGTCTTGAAATTAATGAATCTTTACAAATTCAAATCCGAGCAGAGCAGCGTCATACAGAGGGGCATCAAATACTCAGTCAATTGCAGATGCTGGTTCGGGAAACCTTGTTGCGTCAGGAGCCTTTTCAAGAGTCTTTGCGTCATTTGCGACAAGCATTTACCGAGGAGTCCAGGGCGCAACAAGTGCTGTGGCAAGAGAGTTTGCAGGCCAGCCATAAACAAATGCAGACGCAAGTGCATGAAGAGCGTGATCAATGGCTTTCACGGTTACAGGATTGGGGACAGCAACAGCAACAAACACAACAAAATTTGTTGCAGTGGGTACTCGATCAGGACGAAAGGCAGGTCAATAAGAACGTGCAATGGCAACAAATTCAAGACAGTTTGATGCTGGACAGAAAGACTTGGGAAAGCGCTTTCCGAACTTTGAGTGAATTAATGCAGCAAGCAAGCCTGCAACTCACGGGTGATAGTCAACAACGTAATGACCTTATCCAGCAAACCCGGGTTTGGTTAGATGAAAAGCAGGCTCGGCATGAGCAAATTCTGCATTATTTGAAAATCCAGGATTTAAAAGTTTCTGTGTAATTTTGAGTTTTTATTGCGCTAGCGAGTTGGTATTTTTATTTGTTAACAGGGGAAAATTATTATGGCTGATATTGAAACTACTTTAAATACAGTTGAAGCAAGTAAATTTATTGGGCTTACCCCAGCCATTCAAATTGCCCAATTAACAAACTTACCGCAAGCGCCGTCTCCTCAAAATGTGGGCTCAATATCTGTGCCCGATGTCACTTCGCCACTGGGTCCCAAAGCGGCAGATCCATCGCCCATTCGCATCTTGAACGCGAAAATCACTGTGGAGGGTAATTCCCAGTTTCAATTGCCAATTAACAAAGACGCCATCGTTGCCGTTGAAATGGTGGATCTGGATTTGGTCATCGTGTCCAATACAGGTGCACGGTATCTATTGCCTCAAGCAGCCTTACAAGCCACGACTGAACCCGGTAAGTCATTGTTGCAGTTTGCCAATGGCGATAACGAATCGTTGGCCCTTCAAATGCGGAAAGTGGGGGCCTCAAAACCAGTGGAGGGGGGGAGTTTCCGAATTCAGTCTTCGGAGATAAAGCCCGCAACCTTTGATGGTGAAAAATCAGGAACGGATTTCAATCTGGGTAACAAAAGTGAAGAGGGAAAGTCACCTGAAAAATTTGAACAGCTTGAAAAGCAGATTCAACAACTGACGCAGTCTTTACAAACTGCGTCCAATTCAAATGCAGAAACCACGCCACAACAGACGGGTCAAGGAACAGGTCTAGGCGCTGGTACCGGTAAAACGCAGCTCGTTTCTGAACCAAGTCCAGCAGCTTCAGCGCCTAAGTTAGAAGAAAAATCCAAAGACGAAGACGCAAAAATAGTTCCCATCGAAGTCGCCTCAACCTTGCAAGCGCAGTTATTTCATGCGCCGGATGGCAAAGTTACAAACGTCAAAGTGCTGGATGGAAGAAGTTTCAACAATGTTGAAACCAAAGAGCTTTATGCGGCCAGTCCTCTGAAAGTGCAAGCGACTGGTAATGTGGCTGAAATCAGTGGCAACAAGGTTTCAACCAGTTTTGAACTGGCCCCTTCGAAAATCGCTAAACAAGTAGAAATCAAATTAGTCGAAGGTATTGTGCCGGCTGGATTTGAGCTGAATGGCAGCTTGATTTCGGAGGCGACTTTAACCCTTACGGACCTCACAAACCTTCGGTTGTCTATGGTTTGGACGGGTGTAGCAGATGACGTCGCCGTGACGGCCAGTAATTTCAAGTTGTCAGTAGCTTACAAAGATGCTGCCGGGCTTGAGTTGAATGCACAGACTTATATCTTTAGCTGGGGAGATTTCAGGCAACTGTCAGAGGTCCCTGTTGGCTCGATTGGCCTTCAGGCGCGTGGTTGGAGCTACGACGTCATAGGTTCTGCAAGTAATGACAGCTTGGCTGGCGGCGATGGGCACGACTTGCTCCACGGTTTGGCGGGTGTTGATGAACTCTTGGGTGGGCGTGGAGATGACACTCTTTTTGGGGGACAAGGTGCTGATTCAATCAATGGTGGGACCGGAACCAATACAAGCAGTTACGCAGACTCGACAGAATCTGTTCAGATTTATCTGAACAACGAATTGGCAAATTCTGGCGGTACTGGCGAGGGCGATGTCTTGGTCAATATTCAAAACGTCACAGGTGGGGCGAGTGATGACATTCTTGTCGGCGACGCCGGCGTGAATATTTTGCTGGGTGGGGCTGGAAACGACAGCTTGCGTGGTGGCGCAGGCTCGGACTTTTTGGATGGGGGTGAGGGCATCAACACAGCAAACTACAGCGGCTCCACGGGCGGCGTCCTATTGGATTTGGCTGCGGGGACTTTCAGCGGTGGTGATGCCAACGGCGACACCCTTAAAAATATCACCCACTTGGTAGGTTCAAGACAAGCCGATGTTTTGATTGGCGATGCGCGCAACAATTTACTACAAGGCGCTGACGGAAATGATACTTTGACGGGTGGACAGGGATCAGACACCCTAGACGGCGGATCAGGAATCAACACCGTATCGTATTCAGCAGACACCTTAGATTTGAAAGTTTCCCTTGCCTTGGCATCCATTAATACAGGGGGCAATGCAGCAGGTGATCTGCTGATCAATATTCAAAATTTGATAGGTGGTACTGGCAATGATCAATTATCTGGCGATTCAAACGCCAATTTGCTTGGCGGCGGCGCAGGTGCTGACATCTTGTTAGGCGGTGCGGGTGCGGACAGTTTGGAGGGGGGTGAGGGCATTGATGCGGCCAGTTACGCGGATGCCACGCAAGGGGTGACGGCCTCGTTGCAAGATGCCAGCTTGAACACGGGCGATGCGCTGGGGGACCGCTACAGCGGCGTAGAGAACTTGTTGGGTTCGGCGGGCAATGACGTGTTGACGGGGGATGTGAACGCCAACGTGCTGCAAGGCGGCACGGGCGATGACAGCCTCTTGGGTGGGGCGGGCGCTGATCTGCTGGAAGGCGGCGAGGGAGACGATGTCTTGGAAGGCGGCATCGGAGCGGACACCCTGGAGGGTGGTCTGGGCAATAACACGGTGACCTATGCCAATGCGGCGACAGGTGTGGCGGTTAATTTGGCGGACAACTTGCTCAACACAGGGGGTGATGCCTATGGCGATGTGCTGAGCAACCTACAAAATCTGGTGGGTTCGGCCTTCAATGACAGCCTGACGGGCGACAGCAACAACAACAAGCTCGTGGGTGGTGCAGGCGATGACAGCCTTGATGGGGGCGCTGGCAACGACAGCTTACAAGCGGGGCTTGGCAACGATCAGTTGTTGGGGGGTGCGGGCGCAGACCTGCTGATGGGTGATGAGGGTGATGACAGCTTGCAAGGCGGCAGTGGTGCAGACACCTTAGAGGGTGGGTTAGGGATTAACACGGTCAGCTATGCGGCTTCACTGGATGCGGTGAACGTCAGTTTGCAATCGGGCGCGGGCCTGGGTGGAGACGCGCAAGGGGACGTGCTGCAGAACATTCAAAATCTGGTGGGCAGTGCAGGCAGCGACACCTTGGTGGGTGGGGCTGGAGACAACGTGTTGGACGGTGGCTTGGGCAACGATGCGCTCAAGGGCGGCTCAGGCAACGACATGTTGCTGGGTGCAGAGGGTGCAGACACCTTAGAGGGTGAGTCGGGTGCTGACACGCTAGAGGGCGGCGTGGGCAATGACAGCTTATTGGGCGGCTTGGGCAACGACACAATGCTGGGCGGCGCAGGTGCTGACATCTTGTTAGGTGGTGCGGGTGCGGACAGTTTGGAGGGGGGTGAGGGCATTGATGCGGCCAGTTACGCGGATGCCACGCAAGGGGTGACGGCCTCGTTGCAAGATCCCAGCTTG
>Ga0255128_1000894_pt1 | contig 13708 bp, 8 predicted proteins | sample Law_Miss_RepC_8d_FD_188562 | JGI IMG/M metagenome (GOLD analysis project Ga0255128, IMG submission 188562) | Freshwater microbial communities from St. Lawrence River, New York, United States - Law_Miss_RepC_8d | ecosystem: Environmental > Aquatic > Freshwater > River | place: USA: New York... | reverse complement strand
CCCGACAAACCCGTGCCCGCACCGCGCGCCACCACCGGCACTTGCAAAGCATGGCAAACCTGAAGCACCGCCTGCACTTGGGCCTCGGTTTCGGGCAAAGCCACCACCAACGGCCGTTCGCGGTAGGCCGTCAAGCCATCGCATTCGTAGGGCGTGGTGTCTTCTGGGGTGTAAAGAATGGCATCGGCGGGCAACACCCGTCCCAAGGCTTGCACCACGGCGCGTTGGCGCTCGGCACGTTCGGCGGCGGTCAGTTGCTGGGATTCAGAGGAGGAGTGGGCGCTCATGGCATGCATAACCTGTAAATGAAGCCATGAATGTACGCCCAAGCAGGCCAGCGTGGGCTGAAGAAACTTTGATCAAGTTGTGAATTTAAGCCGCAGACCCTCCACGTAGCCAACGGCCCATAGCCCATAGCCCATAGCCCATAGCCCATAGCCCATAGCCCATAGCCCATAGCCCCATAACCAAGTCATCAATCTGCGCGCAGCAACATGTCCACCATGTGATGCACCAAGCGCTGATCGCGCTCTTTCAGGCGTTGCAAATCATTCAGCAAAGACAACTCATTCGCATTGAACGAGAGGGGGGCACTTTTTTCCTGCCCCGAGCTCGCCGGGCCATAACGCAACCAATCAGCGGTCACGCCGATCATTTGGGCCAAAGTAACCAATTTTTCTTGGGTAGGAATCGACTCACCCAGCAACCATTTCCGGCAAGTCGCCATATGCACCTTGGGTCCGGAAAATCTGACATTGAACTCCAGTGCCAATTGGGTTGGGCTGGCGCTGTAACCAGACTGTTGCAGGGCCAGCCGAAGTCGTTCGGCAAAGGCATACCTGGACTGAAGTTTGTCAGAGGAATCAAATGGGGCCATTGACTCTCAATATTTAGTTAATAAAAAATTAAATTTAACAAATAATTTATTAATTGTCAGTTAAAAAATTAAGTAACTATAAATATATCTTAACTGATAGTTTATTTTATATAGTGCAAAAATTGCTAATAAAGACAAAATTAGCGCTCAAAAAAGGGGCAAATAAAAAGCCAAACACCCCATCACCTCTCGGAGGCTCTCTAAAAAAGGGGGTCCTATAAAAAGGGGATGTACAAGTAATTATCCAAAATTAAGTTATAAAAAAATAACAAAAAACTAAAAAATTAGATACAAACAATACAAATATGTTGACTGATACTCAATTTTTACTGTAAATTATTGGTTGATTTAAATGTTTATCAATAAGTAACATTTAAAAATCACAATTTTTAACAAAAGGTAAAACATGACTCAGCTCCAAGCAAACACCTCGCAAGTCAACCTTGCAGAACCCAAAACCCAGGTCACCAAACTTCCACAAACGGTCATGGTCCAAATGGGTGCGGTTTTGCCTAACGGAGTTGAGGGCGTCAACCTGCGGGTGACAGAAGACCCCGTGGCCGAGAACATTGCCGCCTTGAACCGTTTGATGCTCAAAAAGCAAAAAGCAAAAGGCAAGAAAAAAGACGACGAAGAAGTCGAAAAAAATATCTTCACTGACGAACTGGATCAAGAGCAAGCCCAAAGCGACCAACTGCCTGCAGACATGCAGTTGGCACAAAGCACCACCACAGACCCGGCCAAAGAAGTCATTAAAGAGGCCGACAAAATGGCCACTTCAACCACAGCACCTTCAGCTACTGCTGCCACTGCAGCCAGTAGCGGCATGACAGCCGCTGCGGCCGTAGGTGGCTTCAGCCCCATACTTGGTGTTCTAGGTGCTCTGGGCTTGGCAGCTGCTGCAGGCGGAGGCGGAGGCGGTAGCACACCAGCCCCAATCGCTCCCATAACGCCCACAACTCCTACAACGCCCACTGAGCCAACGACGCCAACAACGCCCACAACGCCAACAACGCCAACAACGCCCACAACGCCAACAACGCCCACAACGCCCACAACGCCCACAACGCCCACCAGCGTGACAGACACTGCAGCCAACCTGGCCGCCAACACAACCCCCAACTTGGCCACGGCCAAACAAGTCACCGTCATCGGCACAGCCAGCGTGGCCCAACTGGTCGCAATTGGCAAGCTCACCACCGGCACAATCGTTGCTGCCAGCATCACCGACGCACCAGCCACTTTGGCCGCCAACATTGGTGGCGTGATCGGTAACACCGCTGTAGTCACCGTCATTGGCAACGCCACTGCGGCCGAGCTCAACGCCATCGACGCGCTCACCACCGGCAAGGTCACCGCCAACGCCAGCGACACCGCTGCCAACTTGCTCCTGCTCAATGCAGCCAGCACACCCAACGCCTACAGCGTCACGGTGACCAGCCCCGCCAGCGTTGCCGAACTCACGGCCATTGCTGCCAAAACCACTGGCACGGTCACTGCCAGCAGCGTGACGGACACCGCTATCAACTTGGCAACCAACGTCGCCAGCACCAGCCCATTTGTCAAGGCCGACACCCCCGTCATGGTCACAGACAACGCCACGGCAACCCAGCTCAACGCCATCAGCGCGGCCACCACGGGTGTGGTCACCGCCACGGTCAGTGGCATCGCCGCCGATCTGGCCACGCTGGTTGCTGACAACAACGCCTTCGCAGTCACCGTCATCGGCAACGCCACGGCAGCCCAGCTGAATGCCATCAACGCAGCCACCAGCGGCAGTGTCACGGCCAGCATCACCGCCACAGCGGCCGACTTGCTCACCTTGGCCAACACGGGTGGCAACGCCTACACCGTCAGCCTCAGCGGCCCGGCCACCTTTGTTGAGCTCACCGCCATCAAAGCCCTCACCAGCGGCACGGTCACGGCCAGCAGCTTTGCCGACACCGCCGCTAACCTCATCGCCAACCCCGGCGGCCTGATCTCTGGCGCAGCCAGTGTCACCATCATGGGTGCAGCCACTTTGGCGCAAATCGCTGCCATAGACGCATTGACCACCGGCACCGTCACCGTGTCCAGCATCACAGATACCGCCGCCAACCTGATTACCAATGCAAGCAACTATGTCACCGGTGCCGTGCCCGTGCTGGTCACTGGCACCGCCACGGTTGCCAACATCACCGCCATCGACCTGCTCACCACCGGCCTGGTCACCGCCAGCTTGTCGGGCACAGCAGCAGACTTTGCTGCCTTGGCAGTCAAAGGCACAGGCAACGCCCTTGCCATCACCGTCACCGGCGCACCTACAGTCGCCCAGCTCAACACGCTTGACGCTAAAACCACAGGCGTGATCACAGCCACCGTAGCAGCAGACACCTATGCAAATTTGAATGCCTTGAATGTCGGCATCAACGCTTACGCACTCACGGTGACTCCACTGGTTGGCGTAGGAATCCCCACCGTCACCCAACTCAACACTTTGGCCACAAAAACCACGGGCGGTGTTACAGCCACTGTCGCACCAGACACACTGGCCAACTTGCTGACCTTGACAGGCACCAACAACACTTATGCGATCACGGTGACCCCCCCAGCGGCAAACGCCCCTGCGCTCACCGCTGCAGACATTGTGGCGGTCGACAACCTGACCAAAGGCGTGGTCTCAGCCACCTTCAGCGACACCGTGGCCAACTTGGCTGCACTGACCGGCACAACCAACGCTTACACCATCAACGTCACCGACGCGGCCAGCATGGCCCAGTTGGCTGCCATTGATGCCAAAACCACTGGGGTTGTAACTGCCACCACCGTGCAAGACAACGCACTGGCCCTGGCAAACAACGCAGGCGGATACATTGCGAATGCGGTCAAAGTCGTTGTGCTAGACACACCCACCGTGGCCCAACTGAATTTGATCAATGGCAATACCACCGGCGTGGTGAAAGCCAGTATCTCGGGAACGGCGGGTGTGTTGGTTGGGTTGACTCAAGGCGTAACAACTAACGACTACACCATCACGGTGACTGATGCACCTACAGTGGCACAACTCAACACTCTGAATGCTTTGACCACAGGCGTAGTCAAAGCCACGATCACGGGGACATCGGCTGTTTTGGGCGCTTTGACCGCTGGTAGCAACGACTACACGATTACGTCGACGGATGTGTCCAATGCAACGGCCCCTGGCACTGGAATAGCCGAGATCAACGCCATGAACGCAGCCACCACCGGCGTGGTGACAGCCAGCATCGCGGGAGTGCTTAGCGATTTGGTAGGAGTCGCAGGAGTCGGAGGATTGGATACGACCAAGGGCAAAAACAACGCCATCGCCATTGACGTGACCAACAATGCAGTCCCCCAAACAGGGTTAGTAGGCCTCAACAAGCTCAATGACTTCACCACGGGCGTGGTCACGGCCACTATTTCGGCCACCGCAGCAGAGTTGACAAACGCCACCACGGGCCTCACCGCCTTGGCCACCGGCGGTGTCAACAACTACGCGATCACGGTGACAGGGGTTAACCCCACAGTCGAGCAGCTCAACACGCTCGATGCACTCACCACCGGCGTGGTCAAGGCCACCATCAACGGCACTGCCGCTGTGTTGGCAGGTTTGTCGCCAGCGCAAACTGCTCCGGTCAACGACTACACCATCACCGTCAACGGTGCCACCACGGTCGCTGAACTCAATGCACTCGATGCCAAAACCTCGGGCGTGATCACTGCCACCAACCTGCAAGACACTGCCACCAACCTGGCCACTTTGACCGGCAACAACGCCTACGCAGTCAAAGCCACCACCGTGGCAACGATTGCAGAGTTCACTGCCATCAACACCGCCACCACCGGCGTGGTCACCGCCACCGTGGCCGACACCCTGGCCAACTTGACAGAGGTGCAAACGGGTTTGGTTGCAACCAATCAAGCAAACGGCTTAAACAACGTACTCACCATCGAGGTGACCGACGCTGTGGGTTCAACAGTCACGGGCGCAATTCCCGCACAAATCACGGCGCTCAATTCCTTGGACGGTTTGACCACCGGCGCGGTAAAAGCCACGATCACGGGGACATCGGCTGTTTTGGGTGCTTTGACGGCTGGCAACAACGATTACACGATCACATCCACCACCGCAGCGGCGACCACCACAGTGGCCGAGATCAACGCCATGAACGCAGCCACCACCGGCGTGATCACGGCCAGCATCAAGGGGGCGATTGCGACTGCTAACGGAGTTGCTGGGTTGGTTGGCTTAGTAGCTGCAAACGGCACGAACAACCTGATCACCATCGAGGCAACAGGCTTAGCGACCATTGATGAGGCCAACGACCTCAACACCTTCACCACGGGCGTGGTCACCGCCACGATCACTGACTCGGCAGCCAACCTGACGAATGCCGCCACGGGCCTCACCGCCTTAGCCACCGGCGGTGTCAACAATTACGCGATCACGGTGAATGGGGCACCCGACGCCACAGTCGCCGAACTAAACACCCTCGACGCTTTAACCACTGGTGTGGTCACGGCCAACATCACGGGTTTTGCGGTTGATTTGGCAGCTTTGACAGGCACAACCAACAAATACACCGTGACCATGAGCGACACGCAAAACACGGTAGCCGAAATCAACGAGGTCGATGCCGCAAGCACAGGCGTGATCACCGGAACGGTCATCGACACCAACGCCGCGCTGAAAACACTGACCGCCAATGCAGCCACCTTGGTCGCGAACGCCTACAACGTTATGGTCACTGACGCCAGCACCGCCGCCGACCTGATCGCCCTGGACCTGAAAACCACCGGCGTGATCACCGCCAGTGTCAAAGACACTGCGGCAGCCTTGAAAAATTTGGTGGCAAGCACAACCAATCTGCTGACTATTGAAGTCGATGGCGCAGTCAGCGTGGCCGAACTTAACACCATCAACGCAGCCACAGCAGGCGTGGTGACGGCAAGCATCAGCGGTTCGGTAGCAACAGCAGCAGCTGGCGGTGGTACAGCAAACCTGAACGACTTATCTGCATTCGTAGCTCCGGCCAACAATTACACCGTCAACGTCACCGACACCAACTTGTCCACAGCCCAACATATCGCCGCTTTGAACACTTTGAATGGAAAGACAGAAGGCGTGATCACGGCCACCGTCAAAAGTACTTACGCTTTATTGACAACCGCAAACGTTGGTCTCACAACAGTAGCCGCAGTTCCCGTCGCCGGAACCGTCAACAACTACACCATCGAAGTGACTGATGCAGTGACTGCAGCCGAAATCGGGGGGATCAACGATTTGAATGCCTTGACCACCGGCGTAGTCAAAGCCACCATCACCGGTACTTCGCTTGATTTGGGCGGTGCAGCCGGTTTAACCGCTGGCGCTAACGACTACACCATTGCCTCCGGCGCTGCTACTGCTTCAGCAGTAGGTGTGGCCGAGATCAACAAGATGAACGCAGCCACCACCGGTGTGGTGACAGGAAGCATCGCAACTACCTTGGCCATATTGACCGCAGCAGGCACAGGCCTGGACGCTGCCAACGGTGTCAACAACGCCATTGCCATTACTGTCAATGACAATACTGTAGCAGGTGCAGCCAACATCGCCAAGCTCAATGAAGTCAATGCCTTCACCACGGGCCTGGTCACAGCCTCTATCACCGGTACGGCCAACGACTTGACGAGCAGCACCACTGGTTTAACCACCTTCGATACAGGCGGTGAAAACAACTACACCATTGTCGTCACCGGTGGCAACGTTGCGCAATTGAACACGCTCGACGCTTTGACCAAAGGCGTGGTGACTGCAACCCTGTCCGGCACCGTGGCGAACCTGCTCACCTTAACGGACAACAAGCCAGCTGGAAGCACTAACACCGACAACGCCTACAACTTGTCAATTACCGACACCGGCAGCGTATTGGCCAGCGACCTGATCAACCTAGACGGCTTGACCAGTGTAGCGATCAACGCCGCATCGGTCACCGCCTTGGTGGGTACATCAACGGAAATTGCTGCTTTGTATACAGGTGGTGCCAATGTAGGTGGTTTCACCGCATTGAGTTTGCGCAATGACTTCACCGCTGCAGGCAACGAATCCGTGACCTTCACCGAAGTCGCGCAGACTGGCCTTTTGGTCGAAAAAGCGATTTTGTTGACAGGTTTTGCTGTACCAGCTCTAACCAACTTAACGTCGATCACCAACATCGTTGCCACCTCAAGCGACGGTAGCGTGAACTTTGCCATTGACGCCAATGGCAATGGCTTGTTTGATTTAGGCGATACCGTAACAGGCACGACGGGTGAAAAAATCACGTTCACCTACAACGTGATTGACACTCTAGTTGCGGATGGCACAGTTCAAAACACTCTGACGGGTCAACAGTTCAGCGTCATCTTCGCTTAAGCAAACGTTCAGCGGCATCTTCTGCGACACCCAAAGTCCAGCGTATCCGTCGCCCAATCAAAAGTTGGGCGACGGACCATGCCAAACCAAAAGAAAGCCAGAGTCTTCGCTGAACCAAACGCAGGTCAGAGTAATCGCTAAGCCAAAAGAAAGTTAGAGTCATCGCTAAGCCAAACGTAGGTCAAAGCACTCGCTAAGCCAAACGTAGATCAGAAACTTGGTTAAGCCAAACGTAAGTCAGAAACTTGGTTAAACCGAAGTTCAATTAGAGTTTGAGCGAAAGTCATTGCAGGCCAAAGCCTTAAAAGCCCTCTCCAGAAATGGTGAGGGCTTTTTTTTAACCCCCAAACCGATGGATACCCGGTCGTAGCCGGGTATGACAGAGGAAGATGGATACCCGGTCGTAGCCGGGTATGACAGAGGAAGATGGATACTCGGTCGTAGCCGGGTATGACAGACGAAGATGGATACCCGGTCGTGGCCGGGTATGACAGAGGAAGATGGATACCCGGTCGTAGCCGGGTATGACAGAGGAAGATGGATACCCGGTCGTGGCCGGGTATGACAGAGGAAGATGGATACCCGGTCGTGGCCGGGTATGACAGATGGGGATGGGTATGACCACCAAACTGTCACCCCCGACTTGATCGGGGGTCCATCCCCCGGGCTTTTGCCCGAGCAGACGCCGACTGCGTTTCAGGCCAGCGCGCTTTTCATCCATTCGGCGAAGGCGGCGCATTCCCAGCGCTCCATGGTGCCGGTGCGCCAGCACAGGTAGTGGGCGTGGGGGCTGGGCACGTTGCGCTCAAATAAACGTACCAGTTGGCCGCTTTCTAACCAGGGTGCGCCCAACTTCAGCCGCACCAGGCTCACGCCCAAGCCTTGGGCTGCGGCGTCGCAGGCCAGGCCGATGTCATTGAAGGACGATCCGTCCGTGGGTTCTGGCCAGTCGAGGTTGTGCGCCGCAAACCAGGTGCGCCAGGGTTCTAAGGGGCTGCGCAGCAAGGTCATGCCTTGCAGTTCTTCGGCGTGGCTGAAGGGCCCGTTTTGGCGTACCCAAGAGGGCGAGGCCAGGGGGGTAACCTCGTCTTTGGCCAGACAAATGTGCTCGACGTCCGAGTAGCGGCCGGTGCCAAAACGCACGGTCAAGTCGGCATCCTCGGCCACCACGTCTAGCAGGGGAATGCTCACTTGCAGGCTGATGTCGATTTCGGGATAGGCGTCCAGAAAGTGTTTCAGGCGCGGCATGAGGATGGAGCGTGCAAAGGTGGGTGTGACGGCCAGCCGCAGCTTGCGCCTTCCCGTAGCGCTGCTGGCCGTGGGAAAGCGCTGCAAAGACACCAGGCCTTCTCGTACATGGGCCAGGTATTCGGTGCCCTCGGTGGTCAGCGAAAAGTCGGCCCGGCCGAACAGTTTGGTGCCAATCACTTGCTCGAGTTGCTTGACCCGGTGGCTCACGGCGCTGGGGGTCACACACAGTTCTTCGGATGCCTGGGTCACGCTGCGCAATCGGGCCAGCGCCTCAAAGGTCAAGAGGCACTGGATGGGCGGGATGCGTGAGTTGACGGACATGGTGGATGAGTTTAATTTAATCAGTCGGGGACAGAGCTGAAGATCTGTCCCCAATTTAATCAGTCGGGGACAGAGCTGAAGATCTGTCCCCAAACACATTTACTTAAAAATCACAGTTTTGTGGCCGTTGATCAGGACGCGGTGTTCGCTGTGCCATTTAACAGCGCGGGCCAGCACTTGGCTTTCGGTGTCGCGGCCCAGAGTGGTCAGGTCTTCTACGGTTTTGCTGTGGTCCACACGGGCCACATCTTGCTCGATGATGGGGCCTTCGTCCAAGTCGGCCGTCACGTAATGGGCGGTGGCCCCAATCAGTTTCACGCCCCGGTCGTGCGCTTGGTAATAGGGCTTGGCCCCCTTAAAGCTGGGCAAGAACGAGTGGTGAATGTTGATGGCGCGCCCGGCCAGTTTGCGGCACAGGTCGTCTGACAATATTTGCATGTAGCGGGCCAGCACCACCAGTTCGGCACCTTCTGACTGAATGATCTCGTATTGCTTGGCTTCAGCCTGTTCTTTGGTAGCCGCCGTGACCGGGATGTGGTGAAACGGCACGTTGTAACTGGCCGCCAGTTGGTAAAAATCGCGGTGGTTGCTGACGATGGCCCGAATGTCTAGTGGCAGCAAGCCGCTTTTCCAGCGAAACAGCAGGTCGTTCAGGCAATGGCCTTCTTTGCTGACCATGAGCACGGTGCGCATGGGGTGGCTGCTGGCGTGCAGGTCCCATTGCATGTCAAAAGTCTGGGCAAACGTGCCCCACTCGGCGTTCAGGGCCGCGCCGTCAGCTTGTGCGCAAGAAAACTGCACCCGCATGAAAAACAAGCCCGTGGCCGGGTCGCTGAACTGCGCGGCCTCTTCGATGTTGCCGCCCCGCTCTAGCAAAAAACCCGATACGGCGTGCACGATGCCGGTGCGGTCTGGGCATGAAAGGGTCAGGATGTAGGTGGGGTTCATGGGAAAGGTGACTGCATTTCGCTGCGCTCTTGACGGGTCCGGGGCACAGTCGTTTTTAAGGGGGTCGTTTCAAGAGCGCTTATTGTAAAGACCCACAAAAATCGGGAGGCGTCCACTTTTTAGCTTGAATGGCCGCGCTTGAGCCAAGGCTGGCGAACGGGGTGATCTCAATTCATCTTGCTGAGACCCATTTGTAAGCCAAGGCATGTTTTGCCGATTAAACTGAAGAACTAAAAACATCAAGGAGATCCGTCATGACCCAGCCCACCCTCAACATGGACAACCAGTGGTTGCCCTTTACCCCTAACCGCAGTTACCGCGAAGACCCGCGTGTTTTTGTGGCGGCCGAGGGCATGCATTTCACCACCCACGAAGGCAAAAAGGTCATCGACGGTATCTCCAGCCTGTGGTGCGTGGGCGCGGGCCACAACCGCAAGCCCATCAACGAGGCCATCAAAAAGCAGTTGGACACGCTGGACTACGCCACCGCGTTCCAGGCCAGCAACGACAAGGCGTTCCGGGCGGCCGAGATGATTGCCGCCCTGGCCCCGGGCGACCTGAACAAGGTGTTGTTTTGCAACTCAGGCTCGGAAGCCGCTGACACATCTTTGAAGGTGGCTTTGGCCTACCACCGCGCCCGTGGCGAAGGCCATCGCAACGTCTTCATTGGCCGTGAAAAGGGTTACCACGGTGTCAACTTTGGCGGCATGAGCGTGGGCGGCTTGCCTGCCAACCGCAAGGTTTATGGCGCGCAACTGTTGCCACGCGTGGACCACATGCGCTTCATTCACGACCCGGTCAACCATGCCTACATTCACCACGAAGAACCCGTGTGGGCCGAAGACCCGTTGCTGGAACTGGAAAACCGCATTTTGGTGCTGCACGACCCGAGCAACGTGGCCGCCGTGATTGTGGAGCCCATTGCAGGCAGCGCGGGCTGGTATATCCCGCCCCAGGGCTATGTGAAGCGCTTGCGCGAGATCTGCGACAAGCATGGCATTTTGCTTATTTTTGACGAAGTGATTACCGGTTTTGGCCGTTTGGGTGTGAACTTTGCGGCCGATTATTACGGCGTGGTGCCCGACATGTTGAACTTTGCCAAGGCCGTGACCAATGGCGTGATTCCGCTGGGCGGCGTGATCTGCCGCGACTTTATTTACGACGCCATGATGAACGCCAATGCGCCCGATCACGCCATTGAGTTTTTCCACGGCTACACCTACTCCGGTCACCCGGTGTCTTGCGCCGCCGCCATCGCCACGCTCGACCTCATGAAAGAAGAAAACCTGTTTGCCCGCGCCGGGCAACAAGGTCAGTTATTGGGCAAGGCGATGCATTCGCTCTTAAAGGGCTTGCCCAACGTGGTGAGCATTCGCACCATGGGCTTGGCCGGGGCGGTGGAGTTGGCAGGCATTCCGGGCGCTCCTGGCAAGCGCACTTACGACATCTTTCTGGACTGTTTCCGCCAAGGGGTCTGGATTCGCCCGGCCGGAGACAACCTGGTGATTTGCCCGCCCTACATCGTCGAAGACGCACACATCGACCAAATTGTGCAGACCGTGGCCGACAGCATCCGCAGGCACCCCTAAGACCCCATAAGGTCTTATAAGGTTCATTGGCGCTTGAACCCTTCGGTCTACCCGCCCTGGCTGCGTACGCTGGCCACACTGGCCGCAGCTTGGGCTGCGGCACTTGCGTGCGTTGCCTTGGGCACGCCCATTCCCTGGATGCTGGGGCCTTTGCTGATGACCGCACTGGCATCGGTTTTGGGCGCACCCACCCGCAGTGAAGCGTGGCTGCGAGATGGGGGGCAGTGGGTGATTGGTGCGGCTTTGGGGCTGTATTTCACACCCCAAGTGGGCGCACTGGTGGCTAGTTTGTGGTGGGCCATCGGGCTGGCCGTGTTGTGGGCGTTGGGCGTGGGCCTGGTGTTTGGTTTGTGGCTGAAAAGGCGGCACGTCGCTGATTTCGGGCCCATGCCCAAGGCCACTTGGCATGCCACCAGTTACTTTGCCAGCGCCATAGGCGGTGCCTCCGAGATGACGCTGATGTCCGAGCGCCACGGTGCCCGGCCCGATCTGGTCGCGTCTGCTCACAGTGTGCGGATGGTGTTGGTGGTGCTGGTGGTGCCTTTTGCCATGCAATGGGCGCAGTCTTATTGGGGTCTGCAGGTCGACACACGCTTGCTGCAAGCGCCACAGGCACCCCAATGGCCTGGTTTGTTGGGCTTGGCATTGGCCACGGCGGCCGGGGCAGGACTGATGCTTTGGATGGGGCGCACCAACCCTTGGTTCATGGGGGCGTTGTTGGTCTCTATGGGGCTGACGTTGTCAGGGGTGCAGTGGTCCGCCATTCCCGCCAGCGTGTCCAACGCGGCCCAATTGTTCATTGGGGTGAGTTTGGGGGTGCGTTTTCAACGTTCGTTTGTTCACACGGCACCCCGTTGGTTGACCTCGGTTGCTTTGGGCTCTTTGGCCATGATGGGTTTGTCGGCGGTTTTTGGCCTGTGGCTAGCCTGGGCCACGGGTTTGCATCCGGCCACCTTGATTTTGGGCACTGCACCGGGCGGCATTGCCGAAATGGCGATCACGGCCAAGGTCTTGCAACTGGGGGTGCCGGTGGTCACGGCATTTCAGGTCTGCCGACTGGTGGCTGTCTTGATTTTGGTGGGGCCGCTGTTTCAGTGGTCAAACGCCCATAAAAAAACCGCCTGAAAGCGCAGGCGGTTTTAGGGGGTGGTTTCACGGCGTCCGGTGGGAGGTTAGTGCACCACCACGGGTTGTTGGGCCAGTCCGGTGTAACCCTCCAGAGTGTCTTCAACCTCTTCTTGGGTGGGGGTGTGCTGTTGCCAGGCCTCGATTTGTTGCTGGAACATTTCGGCCCAGGAGCCATCGAGGTAAACCTCTTTGCCCGAGCGTTTGTCCACAATCTCGAAGCCATGTCGTTCCAGCAGGGGCTTGCTGGTCGGGGGTGCCGTTTCGGCCGGCGCGTTGGCCAGCACATGCATCACGGCAAAGGTTTCAGATTCATACAGCAGGTTCATGCCTTCATTCTCCCTCAACTTGTGCTCGTCATATGGGATTTTGTACATCAACTTCAAGACGATAGGGTTTATTTTTAAGCAGGGGCCAATTGAGGTAGGGGCGGTAAGGGTTCTTGACCTCGCAAAACCAAGTCTATGTAACTGCCACTGAGCTGCGTAATGCGAATCCGCACGGGCATCCAGGCATGTTTGGCCGATACCCAAAATTCCACCGTGGCATCAAAGCGGTTGCGCGGTTGGCACACCCATTTCATGGTTTGCAGCTTTTCGCCCTCCAGCTGCAAGGTTTCTGGCGGGGCCAGAGTTAAAAGCCAGGGCAAGGCGTCGCGAACGGTGGCGGTTTGCACTTGCAAGCGCGTGCCGGGTTGAAAGCCTTGCGGTTCACCCGCCATGGCGGCCGCCAGTTGCACATACAGGCTGATCTGATCTTGAGCGCCAGGCTCGAGTGGGGCCACGGGGGCGTTGTTGCTGAACACCACCCTGTTATTGGCGCGGTCGAAGTGGGCGGCGCGCTCGTTGCGCCAACTGTCCGAAAAGCGCTTGGGCGCCAACCCGGCGCTGGTGATCTCGCCCTGGCTCTTCCAATGCCGGGAGCCCACCAAAAAGGCCTTGACCGAGAGGCTGAGCGCATAAGCCGATTCGTTGTGTTGCCAACGCAGTTCTCCGCTGGCGAAGTAGTTCAAGCCCTTTTCCTGGCCCGTTAAACGGTAGCTGAGCAAGGCCGAGGGTGGCAAAGCCCCCAGTGGAATGGGGGGCAAGGCCTGAGTGGGCGCTGTGGCCGTAGGGTTGTTGTTGGGATTTGTGGCGCTTGGGCTTGGCGAAGCCGCTTGTTCGGTTGCAAGTGGAGGAGGTGGAGCAAGTGGAGCAAGGG
>Ga0255128_1000892_pt1 | contig 13737 bp, 11 predicted proteins | sample Law_Miss_RepC_8d_FD_188562 | JGI IMG/M metagenome (GOLD analysis project Ga0255128, IMG submission 188562) | Freshwater microbial communities from St. Lawrence River, New York, United States - Law_Miss_RepC_8d | ecosystem: Environmental > Aquatic > Freshwater > River | place: USA: New York... | reverse complement strand
GGGGTTTCGTCTCGCTGCTGGAGTTTGAAATGAATTTAAAAGTACGCTTTAAATCGGTTTTCATGGGGGTTTTACTTTTCTGGGGCTTGACGGGGCTTGTCAGCGTTCAGGCCGAACCGGATGAGGTCGAGTTGGGCAAGCCTCTTGGCTACCCGATAGGGCCACGTTGGTTTGCCATGGAAAACCGGGTGGGCTCATGGTCTGCATTGGACCGCGTGCCCGGCGTTTTGACAGAATCAGTGAGCCGTGGCCCCAGCGTATCGCCTTTGCCCAAGGCCTCGCCAGCCCACAGCATCAACTACCGTTACCGCAACATCGGTTACAGCCTGGACGAATACTTGGAGCGTCGACGCATTACAGGTTTGTTGATCATCAAAAATGGCGAAATTGTGGCCGAGCGCTACCGTTATGGTCGCACCGAAGAGGCCCGGTTTTTGTCGTTTTCGATGGCCAAAAGCGTGACCTCCTTGTTGGTGGGAGCGGCATTGCAAAAGGGACTGATTGCCTCACTGGACGATCCGGCCAGCCAATATGCCAAAGACCTCAAGGGCAGCGCCTACGGCGAAACGTCGATTCGGCACTTGCTGCGCATGAGTTCGGGCGTGACCTTTACCGAGCGTTACGACGGAAATGACGACATTGCCAAACTCTCGCGCAGTTTTGCCACGGGCAACCCGCCCGTCAGTAATTTGTTGCGAACATTCAATGACCGGCACAGCGCCGCTGGGCAAAAGTTTGTTTATGCCAGTGCCGAAACCGAAGTTTTGGGGCGAATACTGACCGGGGCCACGGGGCGGAGCATGGCCGATTTGACCGCTGAATGGCTTTGGAAACCCTTGGGCGCTGAGCAAGATGCCTTTTGGTGCCATAGCCGCGATAAACAAGCCGGCGCTTATTTTTGCTTCAACGCCAGCCTGCGAGATTGGGGCCGTTTGGGCGTGTTAATGGCCAACGACGGCTTGGTAGGCGGGCAGCAAATCATCTCAGCAGATTACTTGCGCGAGGCGACCGAGATTGCGCGCCAACCCCCCGCCTTTGCACCCTATAAGGCGACGCCTAACATGGGCTATGGGTATCAGATTTGGTTGCATCCCCTGAAAGAGCGGAGTTTTGCTTTTCAGGGGGTGCACGGGCAATCTTTGTTTGTGCAACCCGCAACTGGCATCGTCATGGTGCAAACCGCTGTGTATGCGCAGGCCAGCGGGCAACAAGACCCGGAGCCCTATGCAGAACGAGGGGCGTTTTGGCTGGGCGTGCTTCAGTCTCTGGGCGGAAAAACAGACAGATATTGAAGCTTTCGGGTGATTTCAAAAAACCTGAATCGCCTATCAAGCAGGTGTTTTGGGTTTGAAGTCGCAAAAAGCCGACACCGCGCATTGCGCGCACAGGGGTTTGCGGGCTTGGCACACGTAGCGCCCGTGCAAGATCAGCCAGTGGTGCGCATCCACCATGTACTTGGCCGGGATCCGTTTGAGCAGTTTTTGCTCCACCTCGAGCGGGGTTTTTCCGGGGGCCAAACCTGTGCGGTTGCCCAACCTGAAAATATGCGTGTCCACCGCCATGGTGGGCTGCCCGAAGGCCACATTCAGCACCACGTTGGCGGTTTTTCGGCCTACCCCGGGCAAGGCTTCAAGGGATTCGCGGGTTCCGGGCACTTGGCCACCGTGTTGATCCAACAGAATTTGGCAGGTTTCCATCAGGTGGCGGGCTTTGCTGCGGTAAAGGCCAATGGTTTTGATGTACCCCTCAAGGCCTGCCAGACCGAGATCCAGAATTTTTTGGGGCGTTCCGGCCACCGGAAACAGTTTGCGGGTGGCTTTGTTCACCCCCACATCGGTGGCCTGGGCCGACAACAGTACGGCCGCCAGCAGCTCGAACACGCTGGTGAACTCCAACTCGGTCACGGGCATGGGGTTGGCGGCTTGCAGGGTGGCAAAAAAAGATTCGATCTGTGCGGTTTTCATGGGCATTCAGGTTGAGGGCAAAATGTCGGCCAAATCAACACGGGAAGATACACCATGCCAGATCCATCAGCCATTCGATTTGCCGACCGCCTGAACAATGTCGAAACTTCGGCCATCCGGGAGTTGTTTAAGTTGCTGGGCAAACCCGGCATCATCAGTTTTGCAGGGGGCTTTCCGGACAGCGCCATGTTCGATGTGGAGGGCATTCGCGAAGCCAGCAACGCCGCTTTGACCCAAGACCCGGGTGCAGCCCTGCAATATGGGGCCACCGAAGGTTTTGGCCCGCTGCGTGAGCAATTGGCCGAATTTATGGCGCAAAAGGGCGCCAAAGACGTGACGGCCGACCAATTGATTGTGACCACAGGCAGCCAGCAAGGGCTGGACCTGATTGGCAAAACCATGATCAGCCCCGGTGACAAAGTGATTGTGGAGGGCCCGACCTTTTTGGCCACCATCCAATGTTTTCGGCTGTATGGGGCCGAGTTGATCAGCGCCCCGGTTGACGGCCATGGTGTCAAAACCGACGAACTGGAAAAGCTCATTGCCCAGCACAAGCCCAAGTTTGTTTATCTGATTCCCACTTTTGGGAACCCCAGCGGGGCCTTGCTGAGTGCTGAGCGCCGCAAGCAAGTGTTGCAAATGGCTGTGAAGCACCAGACCTTGGTCGTAGAAGACGACCCTTATGGGGATTTGTATTTTGGCGAAGCGCCCCCCCCAAGCCTGTTGGCCATGAGCCCTGAGGTGCCCGGCAGCCGCGATTTGTTGGTGCATTGCGGATCGCTTTCCAAAGTCTTGTCGCCCGGTTTGCGTGTGGGTTGGATGATTGCCCCGGCCGAGCTGTTGGGCAAGGCCACCATGTGCAAACAGTTCAGCGATGCGCACACCAGCACCTTTGCCCAAGCCACTGCGGCCCACTACCTCAAGGCCGGGCGCATGCCCGCCACCTTGGACAAAGTGCGCAGTGTGTATGCCCAGCGCGCCCAAACCATGGGCGATGCTTTGCGCCGCGAATTGGGCGATGCGGTTGCGTTTGTGCAACCCGAGGGGGGGCTGTTTGTCTGGGCCCGACTCACGGGGGCGGGCGGCAAGGTGAACGACGGCAATGTGTATGCCAAACGCGCCATCGAACAAGGCGTGGCATTTGTGCCAGGCACGCCATTCTTTGCCACAGTAGGCGAAGACAAAATTCTGGAAGGCGTTGCCCGTTTAGCCAAGGCGCTTTGAGTGAGCGCCGAGCGCCGTATTGAGGTCAATGGGTCCGAAGTGTGCCTGCAAGGGCAGGGCGAGGAAACCGTCCTCATGCTGCACGGATGGCCCGATACCCTGGCTTTGTGGGATGGCATGGTGGCGGCGCTGCAAGACCGCTTTGTCTGCGCCCGTCTCACATTGCCGGGTTTCCAAAGCGGCCCCTCGGTCACCGGGCTGGACGCGATGTGTGATTTGCTGCTGGCCGTGGCCGACCGCGTCAGCCCTGGGAAGCCCGTGATCTTGATGCTGCACGACTGGGGTTGCTTCTTTGGCTATCAATTTGCCATGCGACACCCCTCTCGGGTATCTCGCGTGGTGGGTGTTGATATCGGAGACCACAACTCAGCGGCGCTGATGCGCAGTTGGGGAGTCAAAGAAAAACTGGCGGTGGCGGGTTATCAGCTGTGGCTGGCCGTGGCTTGGTTCATTGGACGACACTTGAGCGAATCAATGGGCACCCGAATGACCCGGGCCATGTCGCGCTGGTTGCGGTGCCCCACGGAGCCGGGCTTGATGACCTACAAAATGAACTACCCCTATGCCATGCAATGGTTTGGCACTGCGGGGGGCTTCAGGCAAGCGGCGCAAATCAAACTGCCCATGCCCCTTTTGTATGTGTATGGCGAACGCAAACCCTTCATGTTTCATTCGCCTGCGTGGCTAGAAAAGACAGCCAGCCAGCCGGGCAACGCGGTGCAAGGCCTGCCTTGTGGACATTGGGTCATGGTGTCCCGGCCCGAGGCTTTTCACGCCTGTGTGCGCGATTGGTTGATGCAAACCCCCTCAGAACTGCCAAAACCATGAAACCCGACGATTTGCTCAAATTGGTCACCACCCCGATGCCCTACGGCAAACACAAGGGCATGCTGATTGCCGACCTGCCCGGCAATTATCTGAACTGGTTTGCGAGGGAGGGCTTTCCCAAAAACGAGATCGGCCAGTTGTTGCGCTTGATGCAGGAAATTGACCACAACGGCCTGAGCGACCTGCTCAAACCGCTGCGGCAAAATCGGTTCAAGGCCTGACGACTTCCAGCAAGCGGTCGAGGCCGCCTTGGTTGATGGCCACCATGGCTTGTTCGCGCACTTTGGGTTTGGCATGGTAGGCCACGGACAAGCCCGCCACACCCATCATGGGCAGGTCGTTGGCCCCATCGCCCATGGCAATTGCCTGATGCGGTTCGATGCCCATGTGTTGGCAGGTTTGCAGCAAAGTTTTGCGCTTTTCTTCGCCATCGCAAATATCGCCCCAAGTCTGGTCCACCATGCGCCCGGTCAGCAAGCCATCGGCCACCTCGAGCACATTGGAGCGCGTCCAGTCGATGCCCAGCAGATCGCGAACGTGGTCGGTGAAGTAGGTGAAGCCGCCTGAAACCAGCAACACTTTGAGGCCAGCGGCTTTGCAAGCTTTGACCAAATCGGCCGCGCCGGGGTTCAGCCGCAGGCGTTCGGTCAACACTTGCTGCATGTGGCCCACGGTAACCCCTTTGAGCAAGCTCACCCGGCGGCGCAGGCTTTCTTTGTAATCGGCAATTTCACCGCGCATGGCGGCTTCGGTGATGGCCGCCACCTCGGCCTTGCGGCCCGCTGCATCGGCAATTTCATCCACGCACTCGATGTTGATGAGGGTGGAATCCATGTCAAAAGCAATCAGCTTGAACTGCGACAGCGACAGGGGGGCGGCGAAGCCTTGCAGGGTCAGGCCGGGAGCGAATTCGGTGGTTGTAGTCATGGGGGAAGATGATCGTTGTGGGTATTTATCGGTTCATGCAACGACAGTTTCGGCCTTCGGCGCACCCAAACTCCGCAGCACATCGCGCACCATTTGTGCCCGGGCTTTGGGGTCGGGCAGTTCGCGTTCGATGCGCAGTTTGTCGTTGCCAGCCAGTTTGATGTGTTTGTTTTTCTGAATCAGACCGATGATGGCCATGGGGTCCACAGGCGGGTTGGGCTTGAAGGTGATCTGAATCACGCCCGGAGCCGCATCGACCTTGATGACGCCATAAGGCTGCGTCAGCACGCGCAGGCGGTGTACGTCCACCAGGGTTTGGGCCTGTGGTGGCAATTTGCCAAAGCGGTCCACAATTTCCTCAAGCAAGGCGTCAATCTGGTCGCTGGTTTTGGCGGTGGCCAGCTTTTTGTAAAAGCTCAACCGCAGGTGCACGTCGCCGCAATAGTCGTTGGGCAGCAGGGCGGGAGCGTGCAGGTTGATGTCGGTGGTGACCGATAAGGGGCTCAGCAAGTCGGGCTCTTTGCCTGCTTTGAGGCAGCGCACCGCTTCGGACAACATCTCGTTGTAGAGCTGAAAGCCCACTTCCATCATGTTGCCGCTCTGGTTTTCGCCCAACACTTCGCCCGCACCCCGAATCTCCAGGTCGTGCATGGCCAGGTAAAAACCGCTGCCCAGTTCTTCCATTTGCTGAATGGCATCCAGACGTTGGGCGGCTTGTTTGGTCAGGCCCTGAATTTCGGGGACCATCAAATACGCATAGGCTTGGTGGTGCGAACGGCCTACGCGGCCGCGCAGTTGGTGCAACTGGGCCAGACCAAATTTGTCGGCCCGGCTCATCACAATGGTGTTGGCCGTAGGCACGTCAATGCCGGTCTCGATGATGGTGGAGCACAGCAGTATGTTGTATCGCTGGGCCACAAAATCGCGCATGACCCTTTCCAGTTCGCGTTCTGGCATTTGACCGTGGGCCACGGCGATGCGGGCCTCGGGCAAGATTTCTTCCAGTTTTTGACGCCGGTTTTCGATGGTATCGACTTCGTTGTGCAAAAAGTAAACCTGCCCGCCACGCTTGAGTTCTCGCAACACGGCCTCGCGGATCACGCCCGTGCCCTCGTTGCGTACAAAGGTTTTGATGGCCAAACGGCGTTGCGGCGCGGTGGCAATCACGCTCAAGTCGCGCAGCCCATCTAGTGCCATGCCCAAGGTTCTTGGAATCGGTGTGGCGGTGAGGGTCAGCACATCCACTTCGGCCCGCAGGGCTTTCATGGCCTCTTTGTGGCGCACGCCAAAGCGGTGCTCTTCGTCAATGATGAGCAGTCCCAAATTGTGGAATTTGGTGGACTCACTCAACAATTTGTGCGTGCCCACCACAATGTCCACCGTGCCGTCGGCAATGCCTTTCAGGGCAGCCGTCACTTCTTTGCCGGATCTGAAGCGCGAGACTTCGGCAATTTGCACGGGCCATTTGGCAAAACGGTCTTTCAGGGTCTGAAAGTGCTGTTCGGCCAACAAAGTGGTGGGAGCCAGAATGGCGACTTGCTTGCCACCCGTGACGGCGACAAAAGCGGCGCGCAGCGCGACCTCGGTTTTGCCAAAACCCACATCGCCGCAAACCAGTCGGTCCATCGGGCGGGGGCTGATCATGTCTTGGATGACAGCATGAATGGCGGCGTTTTGGTCGGCGGTTTCTTCAAAGCCGAAATCGTTGGCAAAGGTTTCGTAGTCTTGCGGGCTGTAGCGGAAGGCGTGGCCTTCGCGGGCTGCGCGGCGGGCGTAAATGTTGAGCAATTCGGCCGCCGAGTCGCGCACTTGCTCGGCCGCTCTGCGTTTGGCTTTTTCCCACTGGCCGCTGCCCAGTCTGTGCAGAGGCGCTTCTTCGGCACTGATCAGCTGCAGTTGGCTCACGGGCACATAAAGGGTGGCATCGCCTGCGTATTCGAGGTGCAAAAACTCTTGCGCGGCGGGCGTGCCATCGGCGTTTTTCTCGCCCAGGTCCATGTTGACCAGACCTCTGTAGCGCCCAATACCGTGCTGGCTGTGCACCACCGGGTCGCCCACATTCAGCTCGCTTAAGTCTTTGATCAGCGCTTCGACATCGCTGACTTGTTCTTGTTTCTTGCGCCTTCGGGTGGTGGGGCCTGCCGCAAAAAGTTCGGTTTCGGTGACCAGGTCAATGCCGTGTTCGAACCAGTGAAAGCCCTTGTTGAGCAAGGAGGTCGCCATGCCGACTTTTTCATCGCTGGCCAAAAATTCATCAAGACTGTCAAAAACGGGGGGTGTCAGGCCGCTGGAGCGCACAAAGTCCAGCAGGCTTTCGCGTCGGCCATCGCTTTCGGCCAGGATCAGCAAGCGGTTGGCACTGGACTGGAGGTGTGTCTGCAACCGGGCCAAGGGGTCTTCGGCCCCACGCACCACCGTCAGATCGGGCAGGGTCTGGGCCAGCGCGTTGTCGGCGACATCGCTCGCACCGGGGCCAGCGCCGGACCGCAGCGCCAATTGCGCGTGTTGGTTGCAAAACCCATAAAACTGTTCGGCACTTAAAAACAGCGCATCTGGGGGCAATACCGGGCGCTCGGGGTCGCCCTGCACCAGTCGATAGCGGTCGCGCGTGTCTTGCCAAAAGCGCTGAAACGACGGTTCCAGATCCCCGTGCAGCACCAAGGTGGCCGAATCCGGCTGACCTGCGCCCAAGTAGTCGAACACGGTGGCCGTTTCGTCAAAAAACAAGGGCAGGTAATACTCAATACCCGCCGTGGCGACGCCATTGCCCATGTCTTTGTAGATGCGGCTTTTGGTCGGGTCGCCGTCCAAAATTTCGCGCCAACGGCTTCTGAATCGGCCTCGGGCGGCGTCGTCCATGGGAAACTCGCGGCCCGGTAAAAGGCGCACTTCGGGCACGGGGTAAAGGCTGCGTTGGCTGTCCGGGTCAAAGGTGCGGATGCTGTCGATTTCGTCGTCGAACAAATCCACCCGAAAGGGCACCAAGGAGCCCATGGGAAACAAATCAATCAAGCCGCCGCGCACCGCGTATTCGCCGGGGCTGACCACTTGGCTCACATGCGAGTAGCCCGCGAGCGTGAGCTGGGACTTGAGTTGGGCTTCGTCCAGCTTTTGTTTGACCTTGAATTCGAAGGTATAGCCCGCTAAAAAAGAAGGCGGAGCCAAGCGGTACAAGGCTGTGGTGGCGGGCACCAGCACCACGTCGGCACTGTCGGCGTGACCACGTTGGCGAATGCGCCACAGCGTGGCCAGCCGTTCGCTGATCAAGTCTTGGTGCGGTGAAAAGGTGTCGTAGGGCAGGGTTTCCCAGTCCGGAAACACGACACAGCGCAGCCCTGGTGCAAAAAACACCAACTCGTCCATCAAGCGTTGCGCATCAGAGGCATCGGCGGTCACGATGGCGGTGATCTTGCCCGCCTTTTTTTCACGTTCGGCCAGTTGGGCCAACAAAACAGCATCGGCAGACCCGACAGGGCGGGGCAGGGTGAAACGTTTGCCGGTGGCTAAAACTGGAAGTTGCATGAGGACCGCAGTGAAAAAGCAAAGCACCCCCCGCCAAAAAGGAGGGGGGTGTGAATTGAAGCAAAACCCGATTGTAAAAGGCCGCCTGAAACCCCCCGGGTCTCAGTGGCGTTGATGCATAAAGTGCCGTGAATGTTGGGATTTATGCGGGCAGGGTGGCGCCCTTCTACAATTCCAGTCCATGCCTCAAACTTCTGACTCTGTTCGTTTTCATGCTTTGGTCCCTTGCGCTGGCAACGGGAGCCGTGCGGGGACCCCCATGCCCAAGCAATACCAGTGGGTTGCGGGGCAACCCATGGTCATGCACACCTTGCAAGCACTGGCCAAAGTGCCTCAGATTTCTCAAGTTTGGGTGGTTTTAGCGCCCGATGACGGTTTTGTTTGGCCCGATTCAAGCGCTTGGCCACAGCACTTTGCCCGTCTTTCTTGTGGCGGCAGCTCCCGAGCACAGAGCGTTTTCAATGGTTTGTCGGCCATGCTGGCCGCTGGGGTGTCCCCTGAAGATTGGGTTTTGGTGCACGATGCAGCGCGTTGCCTGATCACACCAGAGGCTGTTGCGCAATTGATCGAGACCTGCCGTGATGACCCTGTGGGTGGTTTGCTGGCCTTGCCCATGCCCGATACTTTGAAGCAACAAACCTTGAGCGAACAAGGCGCTCGGGTGGCGAGCACGGTGCCGCGAGAAGACAAATGGTTGGCCCAAACCCCACAAATGTTTCGCCTAGGGGGTTTGCACAAGGCACTGGCAGATGCCGCTGGCAGCGATTTTGTAGGCATCACCGACGAGTCCAGTGCTTTAGAGCGGCAAGGCCTGTCGCCCCGTTTGGTGACGGGTTCAGCGCAAAACCTGAAGGTCACGTATCCGGCAGACTTTGCGTTTGCAGAGGCTATTTTGAAAGGCAAGTCATGAATATCCGCATCGGAGAGGGTTGGGACGTGCATGCCCTGGTGCCGGGCCGAAAATTGATTTTGGGTGGGGTCGAGATCCCGCATCAGACGGGCTTGATGGGCCATTCAGACGCCGATGTACTGCTTCACGCCATCACCGATGCGGTGCTCGGCGCTGCGGGTTTGGGCGATATCGGGCGACATTTTCCGGATACCGACGCCCAGTTTAAGGGGGCCGATTCGTCGGTTTTACTGGCCGAGGCCATGCGCCGGGTGCGTGCGCAAAGCTACGAACTGATCAACCTTGACTGCACCATCATTGCCCAAGCGCCCAAACTGGCCAAGCACATGCCAGCCATTTGCAAATCAGTCGCCAAAGCCTTAAGGGTGGACGTGTCGCAAGTGAACGTGAAAGCCAAAACAGCAGAAAAGCTGGGGCCAGTTGGCATGGGTCAAAGCATCGAAGCCCGCGCCGTGGTGCTACTGACCCATTTGTGACCCATTTGCCCCCCGTTGGATGTTTGAGTCCCCGTGGGAGGCCGCCCCTGCGGTCGAAGGGTTGCACGGCCACAGTTCAGTCTTCGTTCGGAACCTCTTTGAATTTCATGAGAGCCATCAGGCCGCCGCCGCTGGCGTTGAACACCGAAAACGTGCCGCCCATTCGTTGTACCGAGCGCTCCACAATGGCCAGGCCTAAACCTGATCCGGTGGCCGATGTTCGGGCTTCATCGCCTCTGAAGAAAGGTTGTGTCAGGTTTTTAAGGGTGGCCTCGCTAACGCCAAGTCCGTGGTCCCGCACGCGCAACAAAACCCAGCCATCGTGGAGTCTGGCCACTATCTCGACCCGCGTCACACCGTCAGCGGGGCTTTGGCCATAGCGGCGTGCGTTTTCCAATAAGTTGGACAACACCCGCACCAGTTCGACGGATTCAGCCTGCACTTGCAAGTCTTCGGCTACGTCTAACTGGATTTCGAAGCGGGGGCTGTTTCGCCAAGGTGCAATGCTGCGACTGATGGCACTGGACAACAAAACAGGACCTAAAGCCGTGGGTTCTGGGCGTGCGTAGTCCAAGAATTTGTCGATGATGTCATCCAGTTGGGCAATATCTGCAGACATGAGATCACGGGTCTCTAAGTTGGTCACACTCAATTCGGTTTCGAGTCTTAAGCGTGCCAATGGGGTGCGCAGATCGTGCGATATGCCCGCCAGCATCAGGGCCCGTTCTTGGTCAATTTTGGCCAAACGTTCGGCCAAACGGTTGAAATCAATGTTGACCTCTCGGATCTCCCGGGTGGCTGCTTTTTCATCCAGATTGGTGGTTGTAAATTGGCCCTCGCGCAGCTGGCTGGCGGCAAATGAAATGCGCTTCAGGGGCTGGTTGATGACCCCGGTCATCATGACGGCCCCACCTAACGACAAAGCCAAAGTGATGGTCAGCCAATTGAGCCAGGCTTCTTCTTCCCCAGGGAGCAGTTGGCTTGGTTCCATTCGGAGCCAATACGCGGCCTGTTCAATTTTGAAACCTACCCAAAATCCAGGTTCACCGTTGACTTGCGCCGCCATCAAGGTTCCTGCCCCCAAGCGCGCGACCACTTGATCGGTCAGTTGGCCTTCCGTGCCGTATTGTTTAAAGGTGACAAACTTGTCTTTTAACTGCCGAATGCTCACGTTCACGCCATCTTGGTCGGCTAACATTTTTAGCCAAGCTGTTCGCAGGTGGGGATTGGGTTCGTTGAGGGCCGTTTGGGTCACATTGACCGCTCTGGCAATTTGATCGGCGTTACGCATGATGCGCAATTCCGCTTCTTTGGTGCGATACATTTGCAGCCAGGCCAAGCTGCTGACAACGATGACAAGGGCCAACAGAACAAAGGTGCGCCAAAAAAGACTCAGCTTGGCCTTCTGGGGCGAATCAAATGCACTCGTGTCATCGTCATTTATGTTGGTGCTGATGATCACGTTTGCCCATCTGGAACAAAGACGTAACCCACACCCCAAACGGTTTGAATGATTTTGGGTGTGGCAGGGTCGACCTCAATCATCTTGCGAAGTCGGGATATCTGAACATCCAGGCTGCGATCAAAGGGTTCGAAATCGCGACCTCGTGCCAATTGCGCCAACTTGTCGCGCGTCAAGGCTTGCCGAGGATGTCGGGCTAAAGCCTTGAGCATGGCAAATTCACCACTGGTCAAAGAAAGATTCAAGCTGTTCTTGGTCAACAAGCGGGTGCCCAAGTCAAGCTTGAAGATACCGAATTGGATAACTTCCCTTTCGCCCGCAGTGGGCGCGCCCGGCGTTTCAATTTGTGGTCGGCGTCTTAGGACCGCGTTGATGCGGGCCAGCAACTCGCGCGGATTAAAAGGTTTGCCCAAGTAATCGTCGGCACCGATCTCTAGGCCATGGATGCGATCCACGTCTTCGCCCTTAGCGGTCAGCATGATGATGGGCGTTTTGACACCCGTCGCCCGCAATCGGCGACAGATGCCCAAACCATCTTCCCCCGGCAGCATCAGATCCAGAACAATCAGGTCAATGGTTTCGCGTTGCAAAACACGGTCCAGTGCCCGACCATCATCGGCCTGCAAAACATCAAAACCTTCTTGGGTCAGAAATCGACGCAACAGATCTCGAATACGGGCGTCGTCGTCGACGATGATGATTTTGCTCAGGCGTACTGTAGGGGTAGTCATATAGTTTATTGAGCGGTCCAGCCGCCATCCATATTCCAGGCAACGCCACGTACGTTGTTGCCAGCGGGAGAGCAGAAGAAAACGGCTAAATCGCCCAATTCTTCTGGTGTGGTGAATTGCATAGAAGGTTCTTTTTCTTGCAATAAAAGTTTTTTGGCTTCTTCGTTGGACAGGCCCATGGCCGCCGCTTTGGCATCCACTTGTTTTTGGACCAGTGGTGTCAAGACCCAGCCAGGACAGATCGCATTGCAGGTCACACCCGTGGTGGCGTTTTCCAAGGCGGTGACTTTGGTCAAGCCGACGACACCATGCTTGGCAGCCACATAGGCCGATTTTTCTGCTGAACCCACCAAACCGTGGATAGAAGCGACGTTGATGATGCGCCCCCAGTTGGCGGCTTTCATGGCCGGCAAGGCCAAGCGCGTGGCATGAAATGCACTGGAGAGGTTGATGGCGATGATGGCGTCCCAGCGTTCGATGGGGAAATCTTCTATCTTGGCAACGTGCTGGATGCCAGCGTTGTTGACCAAAATGTCCACCCGGCCGAAGGTTTCGGCTGCAAAAGTCATCATCGCTTCAATTTCACTGGCCTTGCTCATGTCGGCTCCGTGATAAGCGACTTTGACGCCGAGGGCTGAAATTTCTGCTTTTGGACCCTCAAAATCACCAAAACCATTTAAAACAATGTTTGCACCTTGTTTGGCCAGTGATTTGGCTATGCCCAAACCAATTCCGCTGGTTGAACCGGTCACTAATGCTGTTTTTCCTAGCAACATATTTTTCACTCCGAAGATGAATTAGGATGTTTAAAAGTCCATTATGTCGCTGCTAATGCTCACTTTTTCCAAATTGAGCGTCGAGAATGTGTCTGAATGTCATGAACACCCAAAATCCCTTGCCCCTTCTAGAGTTTGTTCAGTGTCCTCACCCAGAAGGGCAGCACAGCATGGCGTACTGGCGCTGGGGAGATCCGCAGGCTCGCCATGTCGTGGTTTGCGCGCATGGTTTGACCCGTCAGGGGCGAGACTTTGATTCTCTGGCTAAAGCCTTGGTCGTTAAAAGCCCCAAAGCTTTGCAAGTGATTTGTCCGGATGTGACCGGGCGGGGCCAAAGTGAGTGGTTGAGCAATGCTGCTGGGTATCAAATTCCGCAATATGCCAGTGACATGTTGACCATGCTGGGGCAATTACATGCTCAACTGGGGCCTGATGGGGGCGTGCAGAACCTGGACTGGGTGGGCACCAGCATGGGCGGCTTGATCGGGATGGTCTTGGCCGGGCAAGCCGGATTGCCTTTGCCAGCCCCCATTCGCCGACTCGTGTTGAACGATGTGGGCCCGGCCATCACCTGGAGCTCGGTGCAACGCATGCAAACCTATGTGGGTCAATTTGGTTTGTACCAAGACCTGGATGAAGTCGCCAGCGTCTTGCGGGCTTTGTCGCAGGGCTTTGGTCCGGTGCCTGATGACCTGTGGCGCGAAATGTCCAGCCACATGACCCGGCCTTGCGAAGATGGCGCATTGACCTTGCATTACGACCCCCAAATTGGTGTGCCGGTGCGGGCCATGACGCAAGAGTTGGCGGCTGCGGGTGAAGCGGCACTGTGGGCGTTGTATGACCAGATTCAGGCTAAAACCCTGCTGATTCGCGGGCAGGACTCTGATTTGCTGACCCCCGAAACAGCGCATGAGATG
>Ga0255128_1000886_pt1 | contig 13777 bp, 21 predicted proteins | sample Law_Miss_RepC_8d_FD_188562 | JGI IMG/M metagenome (GOLD analysis project Ga0255128, IMG submission 188562) | Freshwater microbial communities from St. Lawrence River, New York, United States - Law_Miss_RepC_8d | ecosystem: Environmental > Aquatic > Freshwater > River | place: USA: New York... | reverse complement strand
TCGGATAAATACTTCAAGGTATCATATCCATCGGCATACATTAGGAAAGATTTTTTCATCGCAAAAAAAATGCCCCTTGATGGCTGCGGTCGAATCGGCTCAGTTTTTACACCTTGCCTCGCAGCCCCCAAAGGGCTTCAATGTTTTACATCTGCTCAGGATTCGACCTCTGAACTACCACAAAGATAAAAAATTAATAGCAGTTAACCGTAGTTTTCACAGTTACTTTTTTGCCATTCAATGTTGTACTTGTCGTGCCTTCCATTCCGACCTTAAATGCCTTGACATCTCGGTTAGTCATTCCGCACTTTTCGATTCTGGTCATTTGCGTCTGCGATTCAAAGCCAGTGGTCGTTGTTGTTACCCTGCAATCGTAGCACTTTCTACAACTTGATAGAGAGGCAAGCAGGATCAGAATTGATAGGGTTGTTTTCATAGTTCGTTTTTTATGTACTTATCAATGATGATTAAACTCTCGTGTATTCCGATTGCGAATGTCGCATAGTAGCCAGCAGCGGAAAGCATTTTCAGGATCTTCTGCTGCCGTTCAAGGTGTTCATCCATCATCAGGCTGCCATCCTTCTTAAACACTTTCTTGCCCTCCAACTTGATCTCTAAGTAAAGCCCTGCATACTTGCCATTCGGATAGGCAATAAATAAATCAGGATAGCCAACAAAGCCATTCATTGACTTATGTAATCTGCCCTGCCCGATTGTCATCTTCATCCCTGCTGCGAAGTCGAACCGGTAAACGATGTTAGGATGTTGCAGTGCCATCAACTTAGAGATGCTGATGTAGATGTCGGACTCTCGCCTCTTGCGAATTTTCATAGTGGGGTATTTTTAGGGGTATTGATTTTTATGCCACTATCTTTTTTCATTCCTTTATTCCAAGCCCGTTGCCCTGCCTTGAATCTTGTCGGGATGCCTGCCTGCATCAGTCGATTGCCGTGATGCTCTCGCTTGTACTTAAGATCCTTTTTAACGCCCCTAAGGTTGGCAATCTGATAAACAGCACAGCAAGTCAATCCTAATGCGTTAGCGATCTCCTTAGTGGGCATATTGGCATAGTGAGTCAACACAAAGCTAACAACCGCATCACAGTGCTTGGCTCTCATCGTCTGGTATAATCACCATCGAATTGCTCGATGAAGTTAATGATCAACTCCTTTGCACTGTCGATCTCATCCTGATTGTGGCGGTAAAGAAATAGGTCAGCAAACTTGCCCGACTTCTTAACCTTTGGAGTAACGCCAATGTAGTAAAAGCACTTTGGATCTGTCCCCATCAGAATCGAATACCACACCGCCTGAATGTGATTAGCGTGCTTAATCATATCGGCAGCAAATGCCTCAATGCTTTTGGCTGATGTAGTCTTGATGTCAGCAAGGATCTTCTGCTGATCCCAATTCATATCGATTGCACACTTGCCTTGAACGGTCTTGCCTCCGATAACCACATCAGACACCACCACTTGCTCCTTGATCGACTCCTCAAACATCGTTGCCAAAAGTGGCACTTCCTGAAAGGCATCATAGACATTCTTGGCAGCACCATTCATCTGATCGACTTCGGTTTCCAAAAGGTCGAAGTGAAAGTTAGCCCCCTTGTCGAGGGCATTCTTTGCATAGCTGATATCGCCTGTATAGAATCGTTTGATTCGGCTGGCTGAGATTGCAGGATAGTTAATAAATTCTTCTCGTGTCATATATTATCCCCCCTTAATTCTTCAAACTCTTCCCATATTTTGATGCCTACATTACGATGACTCAAAAACATTTCTTTAGTGATTTGATAGGGGAAAATATTATTGTCATAACACCTCTTAATAACATTAAGAAGCCGAATTGATGCGTCTACTGTTTGAATCCAGTCATTAATTAATAATTCATTTGATGCTTTTACTTTTTCCTTTTTTAGCAAATATGCTAAGTATCTTTTATCGCTATCTGTAAAGCAATGGTGATATAAATCAAATAGTTCCATAAACAAAATTATAATATTGCTCTCCCAGTTGCAGGCCGTCGAGTGCGCCTTCGTTGTGTGTTTGAACTCGTGTCATCAGATCTCCTCCCACCCTTCTGTTCTTCTCATAACCTTGTAGCCTGCTGCCTTGATCTTGGTGATCATCTGCTCGATGCTCATCACTCCGTAGATCGGCTTTTCGATCTTGGCTGGTGCTTCGATCTTTTCAGGTGCTTCATCCATTGGGATCTGAAGTTGTTTAGGTTCTGCATCAACAACAACCTTTGCCATTCTTTGAAATGACTCTTTACTAAATCTGTGCGCCCCTGTAACAAGTGATGCATAATGACTTACTGCATATCCTGCCATTGTTGATACTTCAATCTTTTTTAGTTTAGTTTTGATACGTTTAGTTTCAATAAACTCAACTAACTCATAATGTTTTAACGGTGTCCAATCATAGTTATCACCGTACTTATTTATTGCTGTTGCGATTTGTGGCATCTTATTAGGTTGTTAAACTGTTTGAGTTTTAATTGCTACTACATTGATTCCTGCGATGTGCTTCAATCCTACCATCTCCATCGCCTTTGGCAAGTGTCTAAGAAGATCCTCTTGGCGCAAGTGATTGGTGGCGAATAAGACATTGATGATCTTTAGCCAATCAACATCGCCATCGACTTCTGCCTTGTAGACCGTTCTGATATTCTTAGTCTTTGGCATATCGACTGAACTTACATACAGATCATCCACCATATTCGCAAGAGCATCCATCTCCTTGAAGTGTCCTTTGATTGACATTGATTCCTGAATGATCTTTTCCTGCGCCTGCTTATGCTCTTGCTCAACTTGCTCGTGGTATTCCAGCATCTTGGCTTTGGCTGATGTAATGAATTGGCTCAGTGGATCTGTGGTCTGCTTTTCAAGGCTAATCAATTCCTTCTTGAAGTGATCAACGGGCGCAGTGATTTCCTTGCGTGCCGATTCCACAATCTTGATGGCATCATTTACTTGCTTGATGGCTGCTGCCATACTGTTGTACTCGCTCACGTTATTAACGCTGTTAGCTTCTCCTGCCACGCTGTTGCGTTCAATGAGTGCCTGTGCGTTTAATATCTCGGTTGAGTTTATCGATTGGTAAATCTTCTCAACGGGAATGCTTATCTTTGCAATGCTGTTCATGTTTATTTAGGTTAGGAATCGGCAGGGAGTTCGTTCGCCCTGCCGATTTGTTGTTTAAGTTAAAAAGGGAATTTATCTTTAGAGGTATTGAATAGATCATCAAGATCATCTGCGCCATCATCGAACGGTGAAGCCTGCTGTGGCTGTGTCCACTTGGTTGATTCTTGACTGATGCGCTGCAACCACTCATCTGATTTCTTAATATCATCCTGCATAAAGTCTGGCAGCAATGAGAACACCATATCATCGTGTTCGGTAGTGTCGTAACACATTGGAGTATTGATCGCTGGAGGGCATTGCATTCCTTTCGGCATTGGTGCGATGCTCATAATGTTTGCATACGTTCGATCTTCTTTGCCATTGTGAACGATGTTGAGCATACAAGGCATAGAGATCAGATTGAAGATGTCGAAGTCTGCTGCTTGCTTGTCTGTCATCTTCTTGCCGAACCAAGACTCGATGAACTTACGCAGTGATGACTTCTCGCCCATACTGAGGTTAAACATTGTCTTTACGTAGTATGGCTGCTCGCCCTTCTCCTCGTTAAATACTGCCAACTCCATCGGCAATTCAAACATAAATTGGATCTTGCGCTTTCTGTTCTGCCACTTCTCATCGAAGGTCGTGCCTTTGTCGATGATCTGATAGCATCTACCGATGTGAGTGCCAGTAGGTGCAAGTTGTTTCTGTGCGGATGCTCCGCTGTTAACAGGTGCTTTCATTTCTGAAATATTAAAGGGTTAAAGATTACGCTTGTAAAGATTCAATTACTGATTCGTGCATAGTGTCAACTGCTGCACAGTAGGCTTGATGATATTCCTCGATGGAGCAAGATTCAAAGAGCCTTAGATCGGCAGGAACGCCATAAGTTAACTCCTTGTGGAATTGTCTTGGCAATGCTGATGCATTGCTATCGCATCTGGTCATAAGACCTTTTCTGCATCCGTCATTGATTACGATTGTGAGTATCCCTGCAAGATGATCGTAGTGGAAGAACTCGGTTGATTCGATGTTGCGAAATAGTGTTTTTGCTGTCATTGTTTTTAAGTTGTAAAAGGGTGGGAAAATATGGGCAGGGGTTAGCTGCCCGATTGATTTAGTTTATTTTACCGTTTGCTTTTGCCCATTCTAAGCACTTACTGCAAACCATTGATTCATCTTCTAAGTAGTTCTTAATGAACTCTGCTGTCTTAACTACGTGCGTGCCTTTAGCATTTCTGAAGATGTGTCTGCCACATTGCATTCTTGAAGGGTGTAACTTGTTGTTACCGAGGCTTGCGAATAAATGTGATTTGTAAGTTGTCATCGCTTGAATAGGTTTGAATTGTTCGTTTTGGTTTGACAAATGTAGAACCTCTTTTTGATTCTGCAATACACAAACAAACAAAATAACAAACTACCAGCGTTAATTTACATAACTCGCTGATAATCAATTCAATTAATTTCAATGTATTTTTATGGTGTTGCCAATTTAACTGCCGTAATTCCGAGCAATGCTCCGATTCCGATCTTGGCTGCTGTGGTTTGATACCACTTTTTATCTTGCCTAACAACTACGTTACGCATACCGGTCAAGTTGATGTTTGGGTTATCTACCCCAATACGAACTACGGGATCAGTTCTTTTTAGAATCTTTGAAATAAAGCCCTCTCGCAGCGTATCTCCGATTGCGACAGTATAAGATGCAGGAATTATTAAAGAGTCGATCTGAATGAAGCCTAAGCGGTTAATTCGCCCTCCTATCTCCAGCCATCTTTCGATCTTGTGGAAGGTTCTTGGAAGTTTGATGTGCGGAAAGCTATCAACATACACCACATCGCCCACCTTGAACTCAGTTTTATAGACAGTCTTAGTCTTGTACTCGATGGCTTGGCTGACCTTTGCCATCTCCATCTTCTCCTTCAGCGCATCAATCTCCTTTTCAGATTGATTGATCTGCAATGCCTGAGTGAAGATGATCAGCGAATCATCGGTAATCCTTTTGGTGAAGATCTGATTCTCCTCAATTAAGTATTGCTTATCGCCTTTGAGTTCTTTGATGGTGGCACAACTGCGCCCCAGCATCAGCATTAAGACAGTTATGATTGAAAGCGATACGATCAGATGAGTGTTAGATGGCTTCATTGTGCAGGAGTTGAATGATTTGATTTAATCGCATAAAGCTACTTGCCTTATCTCGCAAGTTATCATTGAGGATATTCACCACCACTGAGAATGGCATCTCTTTCTCTCTTACATAACTGGCTAACACTCTAACAAGTCTATCATCACATTCCTGATCACTTAGAGGCAAAGTATTAACCGATTCAAGCATCCCCAAATGTAGTTAAATTTGGCGAGTCAACTTCTTGACCAACAACCTAATTGATTCATCAAGTTTCTTAACGCTATCGGCAATCATCTCCATTATCGCAGATCGTTCTGATTCAGTTGCCTCCTTATGCTCCATTAACATATCAACCAAGCCACCGATGGAAGTCAATGGCTGGCGTAGTTCGTGCGAGATCATAAAGCGAAATTCCTCAATCAGCACCTTCTGCCGTTCGTGTTCGTGTGCAGTGATACTCGTAACATCCACGCAAGGGATGCCGATGAAGTGAAGTGAATCAAGGATATAGTAAACATTCCACATATTGTAACGCTCAGAGCCGATCTTCTGCTTGGAACGCACATACACCCGTTGAGGATCAGGTGGTCTTGATTTAGATCTGTTGATGGTTGCCAAGAAATCATCCCTATCGCTGTCATTGGATGCAATGTCGAGGATGTTCTTCGGCTTGATATGGCTGCTATATTCTTTGAAAAGTTCATTACTTGTCAGTATCAACCCTTCAGAATCGGCTATAACGTAGAATAAATCTATTGAAGATTCAAGAATGTGCAGAGATGCCATACTGCAAATTTACGGCAAATGAATCACCTATGCCATCTCCTTGCGGATATTATCCACTAATGACTTCCAAGCCCCTTGACTTGAAATAAGATACTGCACAGTGATGAACATCGTAAACGCAAGGACGATACCGTTGATTGGTATATCTAAATTCATAGGCATTGGCTCATTCTTTTGGTTTGATCTTACATCGACAAAGGTCAACGGCTCTGCTTTAACTGAGGTGATCAATGATATGTTACAAGGTTGGATAGAATCGAATGCCGTTAGCTGTGGCTTGTCAATTTTTGGCAAGTCAATCTTTGGCACTTCAACAACTGCAACAACCTCAACAGCCGAATCAACAACTGATCCAGTAGTTACCGAAGTATCAAAGCTAATTGATCTGTGTGTTACCTTATACACTGTATCTCTAACTGTCTGCTGATTCATCGCTCTTAGCTTTTGGAATGTACCCTGCTGCAATCAACGCAGCTACTATCGCTGCCATTGTTTCTGTTGATATGACCTTAAAGATCAGTAAGTAAATCGACACCAAGATCATCAGCGAGCCGATGGTTGAACGCCAGTGCTTGATGATGATGTTAAATATCTTTTTAGTCTTAGTAATCCTTGCTGCCATGATTCAATTTACGAAATGCAGCAGATGAAGTTCCGCTAATAACACATCAAACTTTACAAGGTGTGAAGTATAACTTCGCCTCTGCTGCCCGTCTTGTGGTCAGCCCTTGCAGCACTTTGCCTGCTGCTTTATTCCAGCGCATAAACTCATCGGCAATACTTGGATCATTCGGGTTAACCTTTGCCTTTCTGACCAATGTTGATCGCCCAAATGCAGAGCCTCCAATATTGTAGCACAGGCTCACCAACGCATCGAATTGATATTGGTTAAGGTTTGGCAGGCTCTTGTTTACAACCGATTCAAATGGCTCTAAAGTAGCAAGAAGCAGTTGCGTTGCCATTGCCTCATTGACCAACTTCTCACCCATCAACACCTTGCGCCCATCAGGATAGCGAGTGCTTCCGTAGCCAATCGTTGCCACCTTTGCAGGGCAGAGATAAGCCGATAGCCTTAACCCCTCATAGGCCTTGATAATCTTCAAGCCGTTGATGGATGTTGAGCGCATTAGATGATTACATATTGAAGGATGGCATAGAGGCTTTGGAAAACATATCCATTGGTTACTGAAATAACATCAATAACAATTTTATTGCTTGTGGTATTGGCAGAAATAAGCCAACCATCGAATTCTCCACTACCAACAGCACTGAAAGCTATAATTCCAAAAGCATTCTTAGCATTGGTAAAATCAGATGAAATAGGCAAGTCTAATTCAAATTGAGCAGTATTCTCAGCAGCATCCATTTCAACATCTAAAAACAGAGAGCAAGTTACTACACCGCCTACACGAGAATAGTTACCGCCTTGAATAGTAACAGTTGGGTTAGTGCCTCCCGTATTTGTAGGTGTTGGATTCCATTGCCCGCTTTCGATGTCGGGAATACCGCCCACAATATCCTCAACAGCAATCTGCTTAGAGGTGTTGGTTGAGGTATCAACGATGTAGAACACATCATCAGGTGCTGCTGCTCCTAATACGGGAAGATCGGTAACTTTAATGCCTGCCATAGTGCTTTAGTTTTTTACAAAATTACAAAGAATTAAGATAGGTAATCGCCTCAATAGCATCATCAAATTGATTGCCGTTGAAGCTATACTGTTCCAAGTTAATCAGCCACACTCCCTGATCCGTTGGCACGTGCATTGACTTAACATCAACAAAGTCAATCTCAATGCGATCATAGTTGGTAGCTACTTCACCAATCACTGATGAGGTATAGGATAGTTGACTTGCATCAATCGTTATGTCGATCATTTGATTGTGATTTCGTAGTAAGATAAAACAGTTGAATCGCCATTTGCCCCGTTTTGAATAGCGAAGATAAGGTATTGATTAACCGTCCAATCGATATTGGAGTTGGTCAGTGTCGCATTACCTACAACAGCATCGGTTTGTATTGATGCGTTAGCTTGTGCTGTTTGCGTTACGGTTGAACTCTTTACGATTGCGTTACGATCACATCCATTGTAAGTGTTACCAATCGCAGATGTAGCAGAAGTCATTAGCAATGTTGGTGCTGGACTTACGATTGAATCAGCAGTATTAGCATAAACTCGCAATGTAGTGATTCCTGCGCCTCCTGTCTTGCCCACACGAGCCTTGATGTTTATGATTGATCCAACTGGAATTGTATTGGCAGGAATCAGAACACTTACCACCTTGTTGTTATTGGTGTTGCCCGTTACTGCTGCTTGATTGTTAAGATCTTTGTAAAGCAATGGCAAACTTGGAAAGGTAGCAAGCGATCCATCGCCTCGCACATACTGAGAAGTAGTGCCTGATGGTGTATTAAACTTTCCGTTAAAGGTTGACCAATCGGTACTGCTTAAAGCCCCTCTATTGGCTGCTGATGCAGTTGGTAAGTTAAATGTGTGAGTGCTGCTTGCTGAACTTATAGCGAAGTCAGTACCTGAAGTTCCAACTGCCAAGTTTTGAACTTGCGCTGTCAAGCCGTTAAGGGCATTGATGCCAGTTGAGAACGTAGTTATGACTTGGCAGAGATTATTATCTTCTGTGTGAAGTGTTATAGTCTTGCTGCTATGAATTACATAAACTCTTATAGCAAGCCTATCGGCTGCGAGTAGCACTGTGCTTGGAACTGCAACGGCTGTTGTATAAAGATCAACCTGAGTGCCATTATTGATAAATTCAGGATTTGAAACACTTGAAGCAATAAGTGTTAATGTTCCTGCACTTAACTTGTAAAGTTCAATGTAAAATCTTGGTGAACCTCCCGTACTTGATGCGCTGAAATACATCTCAAAGTTCCAATTCCCAGCAGGAATCAGAAGTTGATTAGGTACACTTGCATCGGTAATGAATGATTGAATGTAGCCATCTGAATTTATACTAAAGTTTGTTCCTGCGCCAATTACGGGAGTGCTACTCATTTGCTTAAATGCCACACCGTCCAAAGTGCCTTGACTTACAGAGCCGTTGAGGTAGTAGTTAAGTGATGATCCACCGCCTCCCGATGTTGGGAAGTTAGCAAGTTGCCCATCTCCTCTGATGTATTGTGTGCTTAATCCTGCTGCTGCTACTGCTAATGTACCGCTTGTTGTAACTGGGTTGCCAGTAACCGAAAATGCAGCAGGCATTGTAAGATCTACCGATGTAACCGTACCTGTTGGAATTGTCGGGAATGGTGTTGGTGTTCCCGTTCCATCAAGATAGTCTGTATTTGTTCCCGTTGGCACATCAAACTTGCCGTTAAAAGTTGACCAATCAGCACTATCTAAATATCCATCAGCCGATGCCGTTGCTTGCGGTATTGCAAGATCAGGATTTGCACCGCCCGAAGATGTTAATGGTGCTGTTGCCGTTACTGATTCAACAATAGTAGAAGGCAAAACAGGAATGGTTGGTTTGTTTAGGATCTGATTGTTGCCACTTGATGAGTTCCAATCTGATGGCTGTTGCACCGTTGGAAAGCCAACTCCAAGATTAACCCAATAGGTTGCATTTGTTGGAAGGATGGAATCATTCGCAGCGATGCACCGGTACACATTGCCATTATACCAAACGATATTGCCAACTGCATAAGCGTTACCGGTAGCAGCCAAGTGATCTGTGGTAAATGGCAAGGCAATCAAAGCACCTCCACCACCACCGCCACCAATGGCGATCAGTGGATCTTCTGCCGTACCGTTTCCGATAATGGTAATGCCATCAACAGCAACCTCAGTCAAGCAAGGTGTGCAAGGCAAGAAGTCAGGCAGTGGAATATCGCCCGTTGCACAAGTATCATAACAGCCATCCTCCGAAGAAGTCAGCACATTAACATCAATATCAATGCTCACGCAAGCCCACTCATAATTAGCAGTCAGGCTCTTGATCTCGTTAACGTAACCGTTCGGAACAACTTCATAAGCAACAACTCCGATGGCTGTCTTGAATTGTGGATCTGATCCTGATACCAAGCGCAGAACTCTTGATGCAATCCAATCCTGAGCATCGGCAGAATCACAAGGCAGATGATCCTTACGAACCACCGCATAAGCACTTAGGGTGAACTTAGTTTCATAAAGCCACTTGCACCCTGCCAACTTCAGTGATTCATTCTTAGAAACGCTTATCTTGCCACGCTTCGCCCAGAAGATTGTGCCTTGCTTCGCATCGAAGTTGGTAACGGGAATAGCCTGCCCATTTCCGATATAGTGAATCCACGCTTTGTCGTTACCATCAGCAGACAATTCACAAAGCCCGTAGATCTGATCGAAGATATTGCCAGCCTCAACTCGTTGATTCAGCCGTTCGATAATTGTGGAGAGTAGATTCATTGTTTGTTTAGTGCGTTTGTGATTTCTTCTGCAATTAAGATGGCGTGTTCTTCTAACATTGCCTCTTGCTCAAAAGTCGTAGGCTGGAAGATGATCCCATACTTCGCTTCAAGCCCATCTACCTTTCCCGATTCTGATGCAGGCAAAGCAATGGCAGCCTCCAATCCTTCGGTGATAACTTCCTCGTTCAAGAATCCACCTTTCAATCTGCCCGTTAGTTCCAATGGTAGCTTGGCTGATGTTTCAGATTTGATCTGAGCATAGCCATTAGGAAAGTATAATGATTCAATCGGATCTCCATTCTTGCCTTTCTTAAATTTAGATGGTGCGTTTCTTAGTGATCTTGGACTTACGTAGATCGGAGTTGTGCTGTATGGCTTTGTCGGCAATTTCTGCCCTTCGCTATTTGTGCCACCCGATGATCCTGTGCCAAAGATCCGCTTAAACATTAATCTCTTTAACTCCCTGACAGGAACGTACAAAGCAGTGAACTTGGATGTCCACCCCTCCAATAAAACATTGAGGCTTTGTTGTACTTGTTCGGGAGTTGATGCCATTACGGTAAGGCTGTAACGTATTTCATATTCCGCTTGCAATCCCAACAATGGCTATCGTCAGGCATACGCATATTTTGCAGCATCGCACCTAACTCATCGTTGTATCTGGTCGCTGCAATATCTCTCGCAGCCACAATGCCCTCAACAGCATCGGCAGTGGCAAAAGGTTTCTGCCCTCTATTGACCGATACGGTAGTATTAACTCGCTGATTCGGTGAGGTAGTTAGTGCGTAGTTGTAGATCTCAACAGCAGTGGCATAAGCCAAAGGCAAAGCCATCAGCCCACCGATTGAGCAGAGCCATCCTTGACGATCACAGTTAACTGAATAGTTAACACTCATTCCTGCGGTGTACTTGGTTGTGATTGTTGATAGCACATTAGTGCCATCGGTAGTAAGATCGATTCCAATAGCATCGACAAACGGGCAAATGTGCGCCTCCCTTAAACCGCCACCACAATCGAAGCAATGACCTTTCTTAGTGATCATCTTCGCTGACTGCATTGTTGATTCATAGACAATAGCTATATCAAGTTTACGCCTTGCGCTGCTGAATGTCTTACCAAGAAATTGATCAAGCGATCCCGTTGCATAGGTGAAGGTTTCAATCAACTTTAGCGTTGACATATCGAAGATCAGGACAGGCACGTTGACATTGCTTGAAGCAATCGCCAAGTTAATGTCTGCCAAGTAGAAATTAAGGAAAGACAATGACTGTGGATCGATCTTTAATCTAATGCCCGTATATCGCCCTGCTCCTGCTGCTGCCTGCACATTGGCATAATCACTCACCAACTGACCAACTCGCTTGCCTTCAATCACAGTGTCCGACTTCATTATTGGTGAAAGCCTCGACAACACATCTGATGAAAGTTTGCGCCAAGCGAATGCTCGTTTATCCACAAACAGTTCTGATCCTTGAAGATATTGGTCAGTGATTAACTGACCTAAGAATGTGGTGTTGATTCCGAGATCATCGATGTATAGGCCCGTTGATGGTTCAACCTGATTGCAATCTCTTAATCCAAGTAGCGATTCAATGCACATCTGCTTGTTTATTTTTTACAAAGATAAAAAAAGGGAGGCACTAAGCCCCCCCTCTTATTCGGTTATCAGATTATCAACTCCGTCTTGGGTTAACAGTTCAAGATCATTCTGAGTGATCAAGTCTGCTAACCCGATTACGGGTTTACAATCGACACGCAGTTTACGTAGTTCACACCAGCATACTTATCAGATGCTTCGTAGATGTCAGTTGGAAGAGTTACGATCTTGCCTGTTGTTGTTAAAACAATCGACAAGCTACCGCAGTCATCCTTCATCGTCAAGTCAACAGGCACACCAGCAGGAGTGAATACCTGAGTCTTGGTGTAGTTAGCACCAGCAGCAGGAGTGATTCCTGCATTCCACTCAGCAAGATTGAATGACAACCATTGGATCGCTCCAGCAGTTGTTACCAATGCTTTGCTTTGGCTTCCTTGTGCAGCAGCCAAACGAGAATCGTAAGCGAATCCAAAACCGTTTTGCTGTGTGATAGCCAACAAGTCAATGCCATACTGAGTGCAGCAGCCAGCAGCCATTGCATTAGCATAACGCTGCATTGCAGCACCACCGAAAGCAATCGGAGCAGCAGGATAGTTCGCCATTCTTGTTGCTTGCTGAATGTCAGCGATAGCGAAAGCGTTAGGCTCGTTAGTGCCAGCCATTGTTGAAATCACCAAGCAATCAGAAGTTACAGTGTAGAAACCTTCTACTTCAGTTCCCCAATTACCAATATTAGCAACCGCTTGAACCGCAGCAACAGAAGCCACCTTGCGATCAATAACATCCATCAATCGCATAATTGATTCAAGAACGTAACGGCTGTTCTCTTGGCAATGGCGAGCGATGTCAGCAGCATTGATAACTTGAGATGCTGTGTAGGTATCATCAGTATCTACTGTGTAAGTAGTTGTTGAATCGCCATACGTATTGGTCGATGTACAAGTAAGGATGTTAGCACCCTCCTCTACTTCTGTTTCAGGCAAACGCTGAATCCAACGTGCTTGAACTGTTTTTAATTTACCGTTTCCAGAAGAAACCTCTGTGCGGATTAGTTTTGAGTTTTCAGGTGAAAGCAAGAACTCCAAAAATGGAAGTTGCTCACGCTGACCTACCTCGATGAATAGTTCAGATAGGGACATCTGAACATTAGGGCATTCCGAAAGAATACGTGAAATTGACATAGTGATGTAGTTTGTAGAATTACCACCGATTGTCAGGCTGATGGCTGCGCCTACTTTGCCCCGTTAAGTTGTGGCTACACTACATCATCATAGTACCGCAAAGATAGTGAATCTTTTACAAAACAAAAAAGCCCACACAATTAGTGCAGGCTCTGAGTTATTGGTTGATTAATTATGGTAAATCTATCTTGCCGAAGAATGGCTTGTCGCTTACTGACCGTTTGCCTTCACAACTCCATAGCTGCCTCGCCCACCAATTAGCAGATCCACGAGGCGAAGGAATGCCCGATGATCGAGCGCAGTAATTATTGCCAGCATCAGTGCCGGGATTGATTCGATAGCCGGAAGCCCCGAAGTGAATCTCTGTGCCATCTTCGGCAACAGCCTTATACTTCTTGCCCTCTCGGTCAGAAGCAGTAACATTGAAACCTTCGTATAGTGGCATAACTATTTTGTAAAGAATCGTGGGTTGATGCCTTTCATCTTCTTGTTATCAGAACTTTCAATGCTCGGCACGAATGCGCCTTGCTTTGTCATTCGTTGCCCTGCTGTTG
>Ga0255128_1000881_pt1 | contig 13818 bp, 10 predicted proteins | sample Law_Miss_RepC_8d_FD_188562 | JGI IMG/M metagenome (GOLD analysis project Ga0255128, IMG submission 188562) | Freshwater microbial communities from St. Lawrence River, New York, United States - Law_Miss_RepC_8d | ecosystem: Environmental > Aquatic > Freshwater > River | place: USA: New York... | reverse complement strand
CGCCGAAGTTCGCGGACCTTTCGCCTCGATCCCAACCAAAATCCCGGGAGTCCACTTTTCCGAACATCTCTCTCGCTGCGCAGAGATCGCTGATCGAATGACGATTATCCGATCGATGACCAGCCCGCTAGGCGAACACGGCTTGGCAAATCAATACGCGCTGACTGGTTATTTGCCATCACCTAACTTGCAATACCCAAGCATCGGGTCGATCGCCGCGAATCGCCGCAATGCACTCGCTGATGCGGACTCAAGTATCCCCGCCTCGAAGACAACCCCGGCGAAACAATCTCAATTGCCAAACTACATCGGCATCCCCGAACCTCGTATTGGAATGGGAGCAGGATTCCTTGGCCCAGAATCCGAGCCCTTCTGGATCGGCGGCGATCCCGCTCAACCGACCTTCCAAATCCGCGATCTGGATTTATTCCCTGGGATCGATGGAGCGCGATTGCAACGGCGTCGGTCGATGCTCAATCAAATCGAAAACTCCACAGATTCAGCGGCAAAATCAGGATTGCACTCCGCATTCAACCTGATCGCAGACCTCGATGCTAAACAAGCCTTCGAGCTTCAGCGAGAAGATCAAAGCACCAGGGATCGTTATGGACCTCGCAGTTTTGGTCAAAGCTGCCTGCTGGCGCGACGATTGATTGAACACGACGTACCGTTCGTATCTGTCGTCCAACCCGGATGGGATACCCACGAGAATCTCGTCGTGTCGCTACGCGATGGATTCGCTGGAGCCAAAGTCGGGGTGGGATTAATCCCGACGTTCGATCAAGCCGCTTCGGCTCTCATCAGCGACCTTCAAGACCGAGGACTTCTCGACGAGACACTCGTCATCGCCATGGGTGAGTTCGGTCGGACTCCAAAACTCAACACCCGAGCCGGCCGCGATCACTGGCCGCGTGCCTACAGCATCATGCTTTGCGGCGGGGGGATTCCACAAGGCCTCGTCGTTGGGCAAAGCGATAAGATCGGCGAACAGCCCGATTCCGATCCGGTCACTCCCGCCGATCTGATGCACTCACTGTTTATCCGCCTGGGCATCGATCCAGCAGCCACCCTGACCACACCTGATGCTCGCCCCATCCCCATCAATCAACATGGCAAACCTGTCGATGCACTCCTTACCTAATTGGTCAACCGACGAGGAAAATAATTGGCTTACAAGCCGTTCGCAATTCGCGGTGCGAACTCCCCAAAGCTTACTTAGGAATGCGGTGCAATCCGTCGCGATGTTTGCGATTTCCTTGCTCGCATTAGCCAACGCGCAATCACAAGACACAGTAACGCCAAGCGATGTCCAAAACACAACATCGCAAGCTTCCGTCGACAACTCATACCGCTGGATCACCTTGGTAAATCCTCGCGTGACCACCGCGATCCATGACCAGCCGCGCCATCAATGGATCGTAGCGAATCAGTCAGAAGTGCAACTCTTTTCGTCCGATGACATTCAAGAGGTAACCAAGAACAAGAACTGGGGACCGCAACAAAGCATTTCGGATGTATTTCCACAGATCACCGCATTGGCACTCTCACCCGACGGGACCCGATTATTGGTTGCAGGAGGCGCGCCGGCAGAGCAGGGGGGGGTGAAGTCTTATGACTGGAAAGAGAAGAAGTTGTTGGGGGAGTACCAAACAGATGCGAACGGGGATCCGATCGCGGATGTAATCACCGATGTGCAATGGTCGGGGGATGGTAAGTATTGGATCGAAGCGCATTGGTCAGGAAAAGTATTGGTACGCGACCAAAGCGGAAATTGCGTGTGTGAGTTTGCAGGGCACACCGGTCCAGTATTGACCGCGATTTTTTGGTCGAATGATGTCGCGATTTCGGCCGGAGTCGACCAATCGATCAAAGTATGGAGTACGGCAAAGGTAATTGCAGATGGATCGGATCGTCTGATCAGAAGCCTTGATAACCATACCGCGCCCATCCATCGCATTGTGCGTTATGAATCAGATAATTCAGCTCCGCGATTGATATCGTGTAGCCAAGACCAAACCATCCGACTTTGGGATCCACAAATCGGACGCATGATACGCTTCGTGCGCCTTAAAAGCCGCCCTGGTCCAATAGCCTTCCCAACGAAGAATTCCCTATGGATCGCAACTGAAGACGGCGTAGCGTCTCAATGGACTTTACCACTGCTGGAACAACAGAATACTTGGAAACTCGATGCAAAGTTTCCAAGAGCAATCCTAGTCGACCCCGCAACACAGAACCCTACTGTCATGTGCGCCCGTCCCTAAGCCCTCGAGTTTCTTGTGCCGCTCCCCGCCGCTTGGAAGCGAATGGCAAAGCGAATGGCAAAGAGCAACCGTCGCAGCCTACGGCAAACCCATTTTATAAGGATTCAAGGCAGGCGTTCCGATTGCACTTCATTCAGCGTTTCGGCTCGTCAACTACCTGAGGCACGTTCCCAACTACCTCAGGCACCGTGGATGGACTCATGGCCACTCGAAAACCGAGGAGACTGTACCGGTCCGACGGTCCGTCCCTGAAACGGTTCGCCGACCGGCAACTCTCGGCCGTGTTGTTCCAACTGCCGCCACGGTTCACGCGTCCCCCACTTTCTTTTGGCCCACTAGGATCGATGACCGAACCTGCGGGGTATTCACCGTACCAGTCGCTGCACCATTCCCATACGTTCCCATGCATGTCATAGAGCCCCCATCGGTTGGGCTCCAAAAGCCCAACGGTATGCGTTCGGTCAGAACCGTTGCGATCAAACCAACCATACTCAGGCAGTAAGCCCCTTTCATCATCAAACGAGTAAACCATCTCGCTGGTAGCACGGCACGCATACTCCCATTCTGCTTCGGTTGGCAAGCGATAGACACGGCCTGCTTTCTTCTCTTCGGGCAGTTCTGAAAGCTTCTTGCAGAATTCAACGGCTTCGTCCCATGAAACTGAATCTACCGGTAGTTCAGCGTTCTGGTTATCAACCTTGGCACCTTGATAGTAACTTGGATTTTCACCCATTACTTTTTCGTATTGCGCCTGCGTAACCTCATACACTCCAAGGTAATAGTCCTTGCTGATCGTAACTTCGTGTTGGACCTCGTCTTCCTCATGGCCTTCTTCACTCTCTGGCGAACCCATCATGAACGTCCCTTTCGGGATCAGCACCAGTTTCATGCCGTTGTTATTGATGATCTCTTTAGGTGACTGGTCTTGCGGGGATTGGGCACCACACAGATTCGCCCCACCAGCGATCCAAAGTGACACGGCAAAAAACCATTTACAAATCGATCGGTACATTAAAGTTTCACAAGCCTTGAATTGGATCAATGAATTCGGCTATTGGATATCGGTTTGGCTGCACCACCTATGGGATTGTAGCAACTCAAGGAATCGCGTTAACCTGCATCGAAAACTCTACTGATGCAGACTTCCCTTAGCATTGTGGGGCATCATCATCGGCAGCATCTGGCTCGAAACGGTGCTCGTGCTCGTAATCAAGCGCCACTTGCGCGGAAATCATCCTAGTCAACCCACGTCGGATCAAGCAACCCGTTCTCTTCAAACCCCTTCGCACGAAGTAAACACGAATCGCAATGCCGACAAGGTTCTCCCAGTGGACCAGGGTCATAACACGATAAAGTCTTCGAGTAATCCACTCCCAATTCCAACCCGCGACGAATAATCTGACCCTTCGTCCAAAGTATCAGCGGCGCATGCAACACCAATCGATTCCCCTCTACCGCCGACTTCGTCGCCAAATTCGCCATCTCTTCGAAAGCTCGAATATACTCCGGTCGACAATCGGGATAGCCACTGTAGTCCAAAGCATTAACCCCTACATAAATATCTAAAGCCCCCAAGACTTCCGCCCAAGCCAATGCATACGAGAGAAAAACCGTGTTGCGAGCCGGCACGTACGTCAAAGGAATCTCCCCCCCGATCTCGGATACCGAATCGTGCTTGGGAACCTGCAAAGCCGTATCCGTTAATGCGTTCCCTCCAAATCCACCCAAATCTAAATTCACTATCACATGCTTGCTGACCCCCGCAGCGATAGCGATCGCTTTGGCCCGATCTAACTCAATCGCATGCCTCTGCCCATAGCGAAAACTGATCGCATACAACTCGAACCCGGCGTCTTTGGCAATCGCCAAACAAGTCGCTGAATCAAGCCCACCACTCAACAACACAACCGCTTTCTTCCTTGCCATTTCCTTCACCGCCTGTGGTTTACTTTGGGGAAGCAATCCAAGATTTGAATGCTATAATCTGACCCATGAGTATCATTGAAATCGACCAACTCACAAAATCCTACCGCGTCTACCAAAAAAAGGAGGGGCTTCGGGAAGCCATTCGCGGGCTTTTTCACCGTGAATACAAAACGGTCGATGCCGTGCGTGGGATTTCTCTTCGCGTCGAACCAGGCGAATTCGTCGCCTTCCTCGGCCCCAACGGCGCTGGGAAAACAACCACCCTGAAACTCCTCTCTGGCGTAATCTATCCTTCAAGCGGTTCGGCTACGGTCATGGGATTCACCCCATGGCTTCGAGACATGGAATACCGCCGACGATTCGCGCTGGTGATGGGCCAGAAAAACCAACTCTGGTGGGACTTGCCCGCCCAAGAATCCTTTCGACTCCACCAACAAATCTATTGCATCGACCCAGCGAGCTTCAAAAGAACTCTCGACGAACTAACCGATCTACTCGACGTCACTCGCCTGCTCGGCCGCCCCGTTCGCGAACTCTCCCTCGGCGAACGGATGAAAATGGAACTCATCGCCGCTCTGCTGCACTCCCCAGATGTTCTCTTTCTCGATGAACCCACCATCGGCCTCGATGTCGTCGCTCAACACAACATCCAGCAATTCCTGAAACACTACCAAGAACAACGCAAGATCACGATCCTGCTGACTAGCCACTACATGAAAGATGTCTCCGCTCTGTGCGAACGTGTCGTGGTAATCGCTCAAGGCATCATTCAGTACGACGGTTCACTAAGCGGTATCACCGACGAATTCTCTGGCTATAAAGTCGTCCAACTCCAACTCGCACTCGGCCAATCACACAATGGATTGGAACGATTCGGCGAACTTATCAAAACCAATCCGCCAAGAGTCTCTCTGAAAATCCCTAAACAACAAGTCTCTAAAGTCCTCGCCGAAATCCTCAACACCTACTCCGTAGACGACGTGGCCGTTGAAGACCCACCCCTCGAAGAAGTCATCGCGAAGATGTTTCATTCCATGGCGAACTAATCCATGAGCTCCCACTCGACTACTTCCAACGACCCACGGCAAGGACATGTGATGCCATCCCAAGCTTTACCGCCAGGCCAAGCTTGGAAAACCCGTTGGATCATTCTTAAGACCGCCCTCGCTGAACGACTCGCCTACCGAGGTGACTTCGCACTCGGAACCCTGATGCGGTTCCTCCCTATCATCACCCAAATCTTCCTGTGGTGGGCCGTATTCCAATCCCTCAATCCCGATGCCCCACAATCGGCTTCCATCTCCGGATACTCCTTCCACGACATGGTGGCCTACTACTTGCTTACGATGCTTGGCCGCGCTTTCTCCAGCATGCCAGGCCTTTCGTCAAATATCGCTAAAACAATCCGCGATGGCGAAATCAAACGCTACCTCGTCCAACCCATCGACCTTCTCTCATTCCTTTTCTGGTCCCGCGTCGCTCACAAAATCGCTTACTACTCGGTCGCTACCGGCCCCTTCATCCTGGTCTTTTTCCTCTGCCGAAACTACTTCACCGAGGGTTGGCCAAGCTTCTCGACCCTGGCTTGCTTCTGCCTCTCGCTACTGTTGAGTTTCTCGCTGGGATTCTACCTCGAAGCCTGCCTCGGACTGATCGGCTTCTGGATGCTCGAAGTCTCCTCTCTGCTCTTCGTCTATATGCTTATGCAATTCTTCCTCTCAGGTCACATGTTCCCCCTCGACCTCCTTCCTGAACCCTTCGAGTCACTCGTCAACTACTTGCCCATCAAATACCTAGCCTACTTTCCCGCCGCTGTGTTCCTGGGGAAAATCCAAGGTGCCGCACTCCTTTACGACATGCTCATGCTGGTCTTCTGGGTCGCCTTTTTCTACGCCGTCTCCCGCTGGCTTACCGCAAAAGGCCTTCAACGTTACAGCGGCTTCGGCGGCTGACGCGACCTGAGATGCGCTTGCCAATAATGTACGGTCTTCGCAACCGCGGTGATCACATTCTTGATCTCTTTCTCCACCCGATAATTCGGGCCCGCCGGCAAATACAATATGCTCTTCTCCCTGCGCACGGATATGTTCTCGACCAAGATCGCTCGCAGTAACCAAGCCGCCATCTCCTCGCTCTGACACTCAACCGCGACCCATCCCAAATACGGACTATCGACCGTCTGCAATCCACTCGCTAACCCAATCCCCCTCCGTATCTCTCGCTCCACAGCCGCATAAGCGTCAAGCTGACTACGGATTTCTTCGATGCAGACCGGCTCAAGCAACTTGCCGCGATGCGGCGGACCTCCCGCCATCGCTAAATCACAAAACGATGTCCAGATCTTGTCCCAAGGCACCATACCCGTCTTATCAGGCGCTATCACCGCACTCCCCATCGATCGCGGAGAGACACTATCAAGCTTTTCTACATACTCCGAAGGCAACTCCCGACTCAACTGGTCGTGTAACCCGCACAGCAAAATCCAATTCGCATCCTCGCGTGGCTCCCACCCCAATGGTCGCGAACGAACTCCCGCAAGAACACGCTGCATAAGCCATGTTCCAAAATCCTCTCCACTGAGCTCACCAAAACTCAACTCCCAAGGGAGACTTATCTCACCCTTTTCGATACCTTCTTGAGCCAACACCCTCGTGCGAAGAGCCTCTTCTGTACTAACACACTCAAGCCCCCCAGGAACCAACCGGTTCCCCCAAAACGCTACCAATGCAATCGACTCGATTTCCTCCAAGCCCATTCCCTCATGCAAGACTATCCGCCTGACTCGCCGCTGCTGAGCCTGGTTGGATGGTTCGCTATTGGGTTGGTTGCAATTGAGCTGTATTTGCCCGCAAGCCCCTTGAGCGAGCCAACGACCTACCTCTCGTGCTGTAAGGGGTTCAGCAAGATAAATACGGGGAAACGTCTGAGTCTCACCGCTGGAAAGATAACGCTCGAACCAAGCCGCCCCCCTTATCTCACTCAACTGCAGTCTTCCTAGCCCACAAGGGACGATCACCACTCGATCGACGCTACCGCAAGCCGCAGCAGTTCCGATCTTTTCGCCCTGAGCATCCTCGACAACTTCTACATCCCAACCCAACCTTTGGCGCAAACTCTCCGCGCCCGACCGCATCAAATCCCCCGCAACACGCACCACTCCTCGAGTGCCGCACAAGATCACTCGGTCGCTCATCGGCCAACTCCCGTCAACGCATAAACGGCAAAAGTACCAAGCCAATGCTCCCCCTCGTAATGCCCGCTAAAGACATACTCAAGCCCCGCCTTTAAATGCGCTTCGGCACTCCGAGCAAAAGGTTCCTTCCATCGCGAACCCTCGGGCAAATGCTCTGCTACCGCAGCGAGCGTCCAAGCCCTCGATAGATTCAGCCCAGCTAAATGAACCAACTTGCCATCCGTCACATCCGAAACAACCACCGGCGTCAACAACTTTCGATGCGACTGTCCGTCCTGATAAACAAGGAACCGCTCAAGCCAATCGCGGAACTCCTCGCGTGGCAAAACGCGCCGCATCAAGTCGGCTTCGTTGAGCGAAGGCGAAAAGAAATCCTCACCCGACGGCTCAAACTCCGAAACATACCCACGATCCCCGTCGTAATACTCCTTCACTCGCTTGACGATCGCTTGCTCAAGCCCATCGTCGCCTACTAACCTTGCGTAGTCCAAGATCTGCCCCAACGCAAAAGCGGTATCGGGATGCACTCCGGTTCGAATCGGTACGGACAACCTTGGCAAATACCCCAAAGTCAACGATACGATCTCTCTCTCTAACGGGCGAAGCGCCTCGCTCCAACGCGCTGCGTCGGGATCCTGCCATGTCCGTAACTCCGCGACCAAACGCAATAACCAAGCCCACCCGTACATCCTCTCAAACGATCGATTCTCCTTGGTCTGAAAATAAACGACCTCGGCTGTAATCTTCTCAACCGTCAGACTCTCCGCCAACTTAGTTCGCGATTCGGCCGCTAAAGCATGCCCCGGATTGCTCTTTAACAACTTCACCAACATCCAATGACCATGAACGCTGCTGTGCCAGTCAAAACAACCATAGAAAGCGGGATGCAACTCCTTCGGACTCCGCACATCCGCCGCGCTCGCTAACACATTCGATGGCTTATTGGGATACTCCCGATGCAAGCCGTCGATCGCTAACTTCGCCAACTCTGCCGCCCGCTGATCCGCGATCGTAACTTCCTGCGCTAACCCGCGAGAGATCACAGCAACGAAGACGAAACATAAAATGCTTCCTAATCCGACAAGCTTTCGCGATCCACACATCTTAACCTCACCGTTCGTCTTCACTGCCTGACTCCAACCTGAACTTGAGCCAATTTCGATTGTATCTGAGACTTTCTTACTCGAAAGCGACCGAACCTGTGAAACCGTAGCAGTGGTATCGAAAAAACAAGCCAAAGATTTTTATTCAAGCCTCCATGCGCTCGAAAATTCTTCCCTCAAGCGATTCCTGTTGCATTGTTATCTTGCGTCAGGAAACGCACTGGTTACTCCTGACCAAACGTTATTTTTCGGTTTCCCGTTTGGAGTTTGTGGATCATGTTACTCAGAAGGCAACAACGGCAAATGGAAGAGAGCTACCTCGGCCAGCTCGAGCAAATGCTTGTCGGACGTTTGCGCAATTCAGACTATGGTAGACCTATGCGAGCGAAGGCGAGCCTTCGTCGCGCGAATGAACTCTCCCGATTCTCTGTCGATATCAACGAGGAACTCTCCCGCCTCGAAGAAATGATCGACCAGTTCGCATGGTAGTTAGCTTGGTAAAGCGTTCATCCGACGCACCACGCACGACTCATCCGCTAGCGTTTTCTCCCCGCTAGCGGTCGCAGAAAAAACCACTCATCAAAATCCACTTCGTTGAACGCCTTCCGTACAAAGGCTCAACGCAAAGAGCCCAGCGATTTCTCGCTGGGCTCTTTTTTTTACCGCTGCAATTCAAGTGCTCCGTCGCACCCGAAGCAACAAACTAGTTGGTTGGCAAATTCGGCTTTGGAGCTTCATCACCCATCTTAATCGCACTTGGATTCATCAAGGATTCTTCCTTGAAGCCAGGTTGCTTAGCTGGATCTGGTCCGCCACAACCTACCGAAGCGATCGTAAGCAAACCAAGAGCAAACAAACTCAATGCAAACTTCTTCATAAAGCTTTTCTTTCTTAAGAGCGTAAGACCGTTGAACTACCTACGGAACTACTCGCGTGGATCAACAGTGATGTTGTTATCAGCAATCGCGTTGATCCGCAAGTAAACACCATAATCGATGTTCTGCGAAAGGGTGCTTGCACTGCCGTCAGCATATGCAGCTTGAATCATCGGACCATGGAAACTGCTCGTTCCTGGCCATTCGGTGTTCACACCCCAAGCACAGATGAACGTTGGCTCGTAAGCATAAGCCGCGCCACGGAACCACGATCCTGCAGCTTTGTAACCAGTACCATCGACTTCCATCGCTCGGTTCGTGCCACCTTCGTTCGTTCCCCAACCAGCATGCGAGAATCCAACGAACGCTGCACGGAATACACCGCTGGTGTAAGGTGCACGGCGCTTGCCAGTACCGGTCGTCATGAACGGACCACCGAAGAAACCAGCCGAATCGGTTTCAGCAACAACCAACGTGTTCGATGTACCGTCGGTGATGTCCTTCAAACCATTCGCTCGCGATGGAGCAAACAAACCGGACATATCGCCGTTGTTGGCAAATCCAAGACCACCCCAAGGTGCCCAGTTACCAACAGCAGCATCTGGCCACCAGTGGAAACCTTGGCTACCTGCGTAGCTGGTGGTCGCAATGTTGTGCTGAGCATACACCTTCTCGGTGTTCGAATCAGATGGGCACAACAAGGTCGCTACCTTGGTGCTAACAATCGGCTGACCCCATACTCGCAACTGATAGTTGATGTTCGAATACGCAGGTGTTTGCTCCATCTGTGGCAAAATCGCTGCCAACCAAGTGTGGTGATAAGCATGTGTCTGCAACGCACCACGACTCGATCCATAATTGACCGACTGAGGAAATCGCTTGTAAGCGCTCTCATAGTTCTGCAAGGCCAAAGCCAACTGACGAATGTTGCTTCCGCATTGCATCCGACGTGCAGCTTCGCGTGCAGCTTGTACAGCTGGCAACAACAAGCCAACCAAAATACCGATGATCGCAATGACCACCAACAATTCAACCAACGTGAAACCCTGACGTTTCGAAGTCTGCCTGCATTTCATGGCTTTAGACCCTTCCGAAGAGAAAAACGAGAAAAAGTACACTTACAACCCGTCCCCGCGAAAACCACCTAGCAAGCATAAGGCTCAATAATACCGCTTTATTTATCCCTAAGCCCGTTTTACGCGAGAATAACTTCCACAAGGAGTGTACATCGTGGCGTTGTGTCGCGTCAACTAACTCAGGGGGTTGTCAAATATGGTTTTCAGAGTTTTTTCGGACTTATATCCTTCGAGGGTTACGATTCGGCAAACGTTCCGCGTCATACTGCCTTACCTACCAAAGTTTTCCGCTTTCTTCGAACTTCTTTCTATTCTCCCCCCTAGGGGACTAATTCCCAAACAAACGCAACTGTCTTACTAAGCCCCTGAGCTCCACTTCCCACCCACACCACCCATACGACCCACACAAATCGTTGACAGCAAAAAACGCTCACTGCATCTATACTCATCCTCAATCCAACCATTCCTTCACTCCTCAACGCGAAATCCACTTCGATGAAGAAACATCGAACTCCAAAGCCTACATCCGCTAAACCTCTATCACCCGAAAACAACGGGGCCACTCAAGGGCTTGCAAAGCCCCCCAAGCCTTCAAGCCGGTGGCGACTGCCTATCCTCATCGCGGTCCTCTTCGCAGTGGCCTTCTTCGCCTGGCGTCAATCTTCCTACCGCCAAAGGTTCCAAAGCATCGAAACCAACCTGACAGCTTTCGAAAATCCTAAAGCTCTCGAAGAGATTCGCTCCCTCGAAACCACTTTCGGCAAATCCGCACAACTCCATCTACTCGCTGCTCGCGCTCATCGTCAAGCGGACGAGCACCAAGCCTTCATCAAAGAAATCGAACTCGCAAAACAACTCGGCGCAACACCAAAAAAAATCGACGCCGAAGTCTTGCTCGATCAGGTCCAATCGGGCCGTTTGAAAGACTCCCCAACGGCCATCGGAAAATGGCTTGAAGATCATCCGGAGGATTTCGAAAGCGGCGCTCGAGCACTTGTCCTAGGGCTCTTCAAACAACAAGACTTCGATGCCGCCATTGCATTCCTGACCGCATGGGAAGCACAAAATCCAAACTCTCCTGCAATCCCACTGCTGCGATCCATGCTCCATATCTCCAAGAGAGAATGGAAGCTGGCCCTAAACCAACTTGAACCCGCTCTCGAAAAACACCCCACCTACGTCCCCCTCTACCTCCAAGCCGCCACGGCATACGACGGAGAACAAAACTTTCCCCAAGCAGAAAAAGCCCTCGAAAGGTATTTGCAAAGCATCCCCAAAGATCTCGACGCTTGGCTGAAATACTCCGAAGTACTCCGAAAACTCGGCAAGTCATCCATCGCTCTCGATCTGCTCTACAAACATGTCCCACCCGAATCGCGTACGGCAAGCCTGCAACTGCAACTCGCAAAACTTCTTCTCGACTCCGACCACCTTCAACCCACTATCGACTCCCTCTCGCGACTCTCGCAGCTTTGGCCAGAAGATATCGAGATCGCTTCGACGATGAGCCAAGCCTACCAACGACTCGGTGATGATCTTCAAGCCAAACGCTACGCGCAAATCGCCCAAGACGGCCAACAAGCAACTGGCGAAGTAGACCGCCTCCTCTTCGAACTTCTCAACAATCCCAATCGCTCCGCCGAAAACTGCTTTCGCCTCGGCCATATCCTGCTCCATAAACAATCTCGCGAAAACGGTCTCTACTGGCTCAGCGCCGCACTTCAAATCAACCCGAACTACGAACCGGCTAAACAAGACCTCGCACTCTACTACCAACGTGTTAAACAACCATTCGCCGACCCACGCGACACATCGGCCCCAACGAAGAAATCGACTCCAAAACCATCTGCTACAGCTACGGCTGAACCAAACACCAACAAGCTTAGCACGCTGCGATTTCGCGAAATCCAAACAGAAATTCCCAACACCGTATTTTTAGACGGTAGCGAACAAAACTTTTTCTCTCTCGTCGAAACCACCGGCGGTGGGTCCGCGCTGATCGATTTCGATTCCGATGGTCAACTCGATGTCCTGTGTGCAACGGGTGGCTCAATCGACATCCCTAACAAAAAACTCCCCGGAAATCGCGGCGCTCTGATGCGCCACGTAGGAAACTTTCAATTCCTTCCGGCAACCGCCCAAGCTTGCATCGATTTGTCGGCGTCATACAACTCTGCGATCATCGCCGGTGACTACGATAACGATGGCTTCACGGACTTCCTCGCAACCGGATACCACGGTACGCAGTGGTTTCACAACCAAGGAGACGGCACGTTCGAATCTGTACCCATGCTCGAAGAATCAACTTGGAGCAGCTCCGCCGCATTCGCCGATCTTGACTCCGATGGCGACTTGGACCTCTACGTCGTTCACTATGCGAACTGGTCTTTCGATAACCATCCATCCTGCCCCTCCCAAAACGATCCAAACCAACGGGACTATTGCGGTCCGTCGGACTTCGAAGGACTCTTGGACTCGGTCTACGAAAATACCGGTGATGGTAAATTTATCCCGCATACCCCCGAAGGCTTCTCCACAACCCCTCTCCGCGGACTCGGCGTCCTTGCCGCCGACCTCGACGGCGATCGCCGCACCGATCTCTATATAACCAACGACGTCGAACCGAACCTCCTCTACAAAAACGAAGGGCCCTTCGAATGGACCGAAATGGCTCGTCGTGCCGGCGTCGCAACGAACGACCAAGGCCGCGCTGAAGGGAGTATGGGTATCTCCCTCGGAGACTACAACAATGACGCTCGATTCGACCTTTGGGTCACCAACTACGCAGACGAGTTCTGCGCTCTGTACCGAGCCTCAGGTCCAATGAGCTTCTCCTACGCCTCGAACGCTGCTCGAATCCCCGCCACCGATGAACAATCGGTAAGCTGGGGAACCGCCTTCCATGACCTTGACCTCGATGGCGATGAAGACATCGTCGTCATCAATGGACACCTCGAACGATTCGCAAAGTATCACGACCAACGCCCTCAAATCCTAGAAAACTACGAAGCAAACCGCTTCGCTCTCTCCGCCCTGGACTCCCCCTTCTTCCAATCTCCCATCGAAGGCCGTGGACTCGCGACCGGGGACTTCGATCGCGATGGCTTAGTTGACCTAGCTGTAACCCGCATCGGCGCTCCGCTGGCCATCGTTCGAAATGAATCGACAGCCTCAAATACAACAGCAGTAGATAAATCATCGGCGAATACGATCGCGGTGAATTCGCAAAGCGACAAAGTCGACGGCCAAGCACTCCGCGTTCGACTCATCGGCACCCTTTCGAATCGCGATGCAATCGGTACCGTCGCGAAGCTTTCGATCGGCGAACGAACGTGGATCCGACAATGTACCTCAGGCTCCTCCTACGCATCCACCTCGGAG
>Ga0255128_1000875_pt1 | contig 13876 bp, 15 predicted proteins | sample Law_Miss_RepC_8d_FD_188562 | JGI IMG/M metagenome (GOLD analysis project Ga0255128, IMG submission 188562) | Freshwater microbial communities from St. Lawrence River, New York, United States - Law_Miss_RepC_8d | ecosystem: Environmental > Aquatic > Freshwater > River | place: USA: New York... | reverse complement strand
GCCCGCATGAGAACACAGCCCGCCCCAACCCCTTTAGACAAAGAAGCAATGAACCTGGACAAGCGCACTTCGCGTGGGCTCAAAACCGTCGTCTTGGTTTTTTTGTTGATTTTGTCGCTGGGCTTGACGTTCTGGCTGTATGCCCAGCCCGAAATCATGGTCATGCTGGCCGAGCAGTTGTGGGCCTGTTTTTGAATTGGAAGACCTGAATCAATGCATGGCACCGAAAACCCTTCCCAATGGCTCCAACGCTGGGCCCATTTGATCAAGCCCAACAGTCGGATTCTGGACGTAGCCTGTGGTGCCGGGCGTCATATGCGCTGGTTAGCGGGCCAAGGGCACAAGGTCACGGGGGTTGACCGCAACCCGGAGGCTTTGGCTTTGGCACAAGCCTTTGGAACGGTGGTTTGTGCCGACATTGAAAACGGCCCCTGGCCCTTGAAAGATCAAGTTTTTGATGCCGTGATCGTGACCAATTACCTCTGGCGTCCCCTGATGTCAACGATTGTGAACAGTGTGGCTTCGGGTGGCCTGCTGATTTACGAAACTTTTGCTGCAGGCAACGAAACCGTAGGCAAGCCCTCGCGCCCCGACTTTTTACTGCAACCCGGCGAGTTGCTGCGGGCGACTGAAGCGCTTCGCACCGTGGCCTTTGAAGAAGGTTTTGAAGCCTCTCCCGATCGTTTTGTTCAGCGCATAGTCGCTGCTCACTTTGAGCCAACGGTGCAAAGCATCCGCTTTCACCTCCGGGCAAATTGAGTTTTGAACAAGATTTTCCCGAGTGAACAAGTGACATTCGACCCTTTGCGAGGCAATAAAACCCGTCTGCAATCGTTAGAATGGGTTTTTTCTGCTCAGAAGCACCTGACATGACCACCGAATTTCGCCCCATCAAAGGCAGCATTCCTGCCCTGATCACCCCCATGCTCGAAGACGGCAAAGTGGACTACCCCACTTTGCGAAAACTGATAGATTGGCATGTCGCTGAAGGGACCGATTGCATTGGTGTGGTCGGCACCACAGGAGAATCCCCCACGGTCACCGTCGACGAACATTGCGAAATCATCCGTGTCTCGGTAGAACAAGCGGCAGGTCGCGTGCCGATCATGGCGGGCTGCGGTGCCAATTCCACGGCCGAAGCGATCGAGTTGGCCAAATTCGCTAAAAAGGTCGGTGCAGACTGCCAATTGCAGGTGGTGCCTTATTACAACAAGCCCACCCAAGAAGGCCAATACCGCCACTTCCGAGCCATTGCCGAGGCCACCCCCGACTTGCCCGTCATCCTGTACAACGTGCCTGGCCGCACGGTAGCCGATTTGCAACACGACACCGTGTTGCGGCTAGCCCAAGTGCCCGGCATCGTTGGCATCAAGGAGGCCACGGGCAACATAGAACGTGCCCAATGGCTGATTCGCGATTTGCCCAAAGAATTTGCCGTTTATTCAGGTGACGACCCCACTGCAGTGGCCCTGATGCTCTGCGGTGGCGCCGGTAATGTGAGTGTGACGGCCAACGTCGCGCCTCGATTGATGCATGCCTTGTGCATGGCCGCCATTCGGGGCGATGTTCAAGAGGCCATGCGGATTCAGTTTTTGTTGATGCCTGTGCACAAAAATCTGTTTGTCGAGGCCAACCCGATCCCCGTGAAATGGGCCATGAACCGCATGGGCCTTTGCGGCCCCACACTGCGCCTGCCCATGACCGAATTGTCTGAATCGCAGCACCCTGCGGTTGAGGCCGCCCTCAAAGCCAGTGGCCTGATTTGAATTCCTCTAAGGATTGCCTGTGAAATTGTCCCTTCTTCCCCTGTCGCTTGCATCGTTTCGACAAACGGCCATGGTTGTGGCCTTGACCACTTTGGTCAGCGGCTGTTCTGTTTTGCAAGAAGACAAAATTGATTATAAAAGTGCCACCAAGGCCACCACCTTGGAAGTGCCCCCTGACCTGAGTCAATTGCGTAAAGACTCGCGTTATGCAATTGAAAGCAGTTCCGCAACCGCTTCGGGCTTTCAGAATGCGAGCAATCGCGTCATCGATGCAGGCACTGCAGCCAATACGCTGGGTGACGTGCGCATGGAGCGACAAGGTAACCAGCGCTGGTTGGTGGTTTCTCGTTCGGCCGACAAGGTCTGGGAACCCCTGCGCGAATTCTGGACCAGCAATGGCTTTGTCTTGGTCACCGACTCACCCGACATCGGGATCATGGAAACCGATTGGGCCGAAAACCGGGCCAAAATTCCGCAAGACATCATTCGCAAAACTTTGGGGAAAATTCTCGATTCTTTGTATTCCTCCGGAGAGCGTGACAAATTCCGCACCCGAGTGGAGCGCAATGCACAAGGTGGGGTCGAGATTTACATCACACACCGTGGCATGGCCGAGAATTACACCAGCGCCCAAAAAGAGCACACGGTTTGGCAGCCACGCCCCAGCGATCCAGAGCTAGAGATCGAATTCATGCGCCGCCTGATGGTCAAACTGGGAGTTGCCCCTGAAGCTGCAAAATCAGCCACGGCAGCCGCTGCGCCTGTAGCAAGCACCACATTGAGCACCACCGACGGGCAACCGACCATCCAGCTGAACGACACTTTGGACCGCGCGTGGCGGCGTACCGGAGTGGCTTTGGACCGCACAGGTTTCACCGTGGAAGACCGCGATCGCACCAAAGGTGTTTATTTTGTGCGCTACGTCACGCCTGGCACCAACGAAAAGGACACGGGCTTTTTTGCCAACCTTTTCAGCAGCAAAAAAGATGTGGCACCCCTGTCACGTTATCGGATCACTTTGACCGACAAAGGCGACGGCAACAGCCTGATACGGGTGTTGGACAACAATGGCCAGCCTGAGACATCAGGCAATGCCGAGCGCATTCTGAAGTTATTGGCCAACGAATTGCGTTGATGTAAAAAAGGCCATTGAACTTGGCCTGTTGAGCATCGATTTTTTGCCGCGCTGCGGCAGGCCAAAAAAAACCCCGCAAAGCGGGGTTTTTTTATGAATTCCGGCCAGGGCCGGAAATTCAACGTCGCATTACTTTCCAGCAGGAGCGGCAGGTGCAGCAGCAGGCGCTGCGGCTGGAGCGGCAGCAGCAGCTGGCGCTGCAGAAGCGTCAGCAGCTGGAGCGGCAGGAGCGGGTGCAGCTGCAGCAGGAGCGGGTGCAGCAGGAGCAGCAGCTTCTTCTTTTTTGCCGCAAGCGGACAGAGCAGCAGCAGCGATGATGGCAGCCAAAACGAGGGACTTGTTCATGATAATTTTCCTTGTAGGGGTTGAAAACAATTTCCGGAAATCGTCGTAACAACCGTGAAAGTTGCTAAGACCGAGACAAAAGCACTCGAGCTCTTTTGTGCTCAGCCTGTGATTATAGCGTTTTCCCTAGTCCTTCAGAAATGACCCCTATCAAACTGACACGAAACCTTCAATTAAGTCCTGGGCGAGGGAAAGTCCTCAAGGGGTTTCAACCAAGCTGCCGACATCCAATCCAACAAGGCTTCAGCTGCATCTCCGCTCAAAAGAGCGCAGTAAGCCGCAGAAAGAGACCTTTTATCAGCCAATTGACGCAATAAGTGGGCATCTTTGCCGCCCACCCGAAAACTTTCACCATTGATGAACACATGCCGTTCGTCGTACATCATTTTGGTGCGTCGATCAAGTTGAACGCCAGCAGACAAATCGGGTTCAGAATCCGAGCCCTCAAACCAGACATTTGATTTGGCTTCAGTCAAATACTCACCCAGTAAATTTTCGAGCAAATGTGGATTTTTAAGCGCTTTAGCCACCACTTGCCGTGCAAAGTCACCCAATTCGGCGGGAATAGCCGCAGGTGACGCGACTGCCGGTTGTTTCGGGTCGCGGTACAAGGCCTCTCCTACCCCATCAAAAGCCTCATCCGCCAAGCCCAGCAAAAGTTCACGCGCCAACTCACCTTCCTTTGGGGCCCTGAAACCAATTGACCAAGTCATGCACTCACCCAAAGCAATGCCGTCGTGCGCATATTTGGGTGGCAAATAAAGCATATCGCCAGGGTTCAGCACGAACTCTTCTTCGGCTTCAAAGTTTTGCAAAATTTTGAGCGGTACACCCGGTTGCAGGCTCAGGTCTTTTTGACGGCCAATGCGCCAGCGGCGTTGCCCATGGGCTTGCAACAAAAAAACATCGTAGCTGTCAAAGTGCGGGCCGACCCCGCCGCCATCAGAGGCATAACTGATCATCACGTCATCCAGTCGTGCATCGGGCACAAAGCGAAATTGCTGCAGCAGTGCGTGCACACCGTCATGCTGTGCATCGACGCCCTGCACCAAAAAGGTCCACTTTTTCTGACTGAAGGGGGGCAAGCTGCGCTTGGCAAATGGGCCTTGTTTCATGCGCCAACCTTTGGCCGAATCCACGATCAGGCGCGACTCGACGCCCTCTTGGCCGGCCAACGCCACCAAGTCGGAGCGATTGACGCAAGGCACGAAGCCTGGAATTGCATTGCGGACCAACAAGGGCTTTTTTTGCCAATGTCGCTTCATGAATTGGGCAGGCGTGAGACCGCCCAAAAGGGCCAAGGGTTGATCGGTGTTCATTTTGGTGTTTCCGTTTGAAGGCCCTGCTAGATGACGGCGCCTTTCATTTCAAAGAGACGGCGACAAAAAAGAGGCCGCCAAACTGCGACAATTGTCCTATGGAAATCAAGACACCTTCTGTGGTCGCACTGACCTGGACACTCAAAGACACGCTGGGCGAAACTCTGGACACGCTGGACGAGCCGGTTGAATTTTTCGTCGGAGGCAAAGACCTTTTGCCCAAGATCGAAGAAGCCCTCCAAGGCCACGAACGTGGTGCCAAAGTGGACTTGCACTTGGAACCTGAAGACGCCTTTGGCGATTTTCAGGAAGATTTGCTGTTTCTGGAGCCGCTGGCTTTGTTTCCAGAGGGCTTGGAACCCGGTCTCACGATTGAGGGCACAGCCCTGCCCGAGGGTTGCAACCCCGAAGCGCCCAAAAATGTGCTTTACACCGTGACCGAAATCTATCCGGAACATGTGGTCCTGGATGGCAACCACCCCTTGTCGGGGATTGCGCTGCGCTTGCACCTGAAAGTGGAATCGGTCCGCGAACCCACTGAATCCGAGGTGGGCAGTGGCAGTTGCGGTACAGGTTTTTTCAAGATTGAAGTTGCGGATGAAGGTGACGCCACCGGGCCCACCCTGCACTGAGCAGCCCGCAGCCTTCGGCCCGAAAACCGCCTAAAAGACGTTTGGCTTATTTTTTTCCGGTAGAGCCGTAGCCACCCTCGCCGCGCTCACTGGGTGCATCAAATTCAGTCACCAAATTAAATGTGGCCTGCACCACGGGCACGATCACCATTTGGGCAATCCGCTCCATGGGTTCGATCGTAAAGGCCACGTCACTGCGGTTCCAGGCGCTGACCATGAGTTGGCCCTGGTAATCGCTGTCGATCAAGCCCACCAGATTCCCCAAGACGATGCCGTGTTTGTGGCCCAAGCCCGAGCGAGGCAGCAACATGGCCGCGTAGCCAGGGTCTTTCAGGTGCACTGCAATGCCCGTGGGCACCAATTGCCAAGCATTGGGCTGCAAGGTCAAGGGGGCGTCCAAGCAAGCTCGCAGGTCCAAGCCAGCACTGCCGGGTGTGGCATAGGCGGGTAACTGTTCAGTCATGCGGGCATCGATGATTTTGAGGTCAATGTTCATGAAAACTCCGAGAATCTATTGGAAAGCCAAGGGGCTAAAGACAGTCAACTGAGCCCGAAAACAGGCTCAGCCCATGCGCCGGGCGATGTCTGCCACCAGCTCAATGGCTAAATTTTGTTTGCTGGCATGGGGCAATTCGCGAGCGCCGTTAACATCCACCAACAACAAGGCGTTGTCGTCCTGACCAAAGGTGGCGGGGCCAATGTTCCCCACCAGCAAGGGCACACCCTTGCGTTCCCGTTTGGCTGTGGCATGGGCCAACAAATCGTGGCTCTCGGCCGCAAAACCAACACAGAACAAGGCCCCTGAAACCGCTCGCGGCGAGTGCGCCACCGTGGCCAAAATATCCGGGTTCTCGACAAATCCCAGCTGCGGTGTCTGTCCCGAACCGTCCTTTTTTATTTTTTGATCCGACGAATTAGCGGGCCGCCAATCGGCCACTGCCGCAGTGGAGACAAAGACCTGGGCCGTATCCACATGCTGCGCTACAGCGGTTTGCATTTGCCGCGCCGACTGCACATTGACCCTTAGAACGCCTCTTGGCGTCGGCAAGTGAACCGGCCCTGCGACCAAGGTCACCTGGGCCCCCGCCATATGAGCGGCCCGGGCAATGGCAAAACCCATCTTGCCGCTGGATAAATTGGTGATGCCCCGTACGGGATCTATGGCTTCGTAAGTTGGCCCTGCCGTCACCAAGACGGTTTTTCCCTTGAGCAATTTCGGGGCAAAAAATGACTCCAGGTCTTCCAGAATTTCTTCGGCTTCCAGCATTCGGCCATCGCCTGTTTCGCCGCAGGCTTGGTCGCCCTGCCCTACGTCCAGCACATGCACGCCATCGGCACGCAATTGGGCTACGTTGCGCTGGGTGGCCGGATTGGCCCACATTTCCCGGTTCATGGCGGGGGCGACGATGAGTGGCACTTGCTCCACAGGCCGTGCTAAGCACATCAGGCTGAGCAAATCATCGGCCCTGCCGTGCAGCAGTTTGGCCATGAAGTCGGCACTGGCTGGCGCGACCACAATGGCATCGGCCTCACGGCTTAAATTGATGTGGGCCATGTTGTTGGCCTCACGGTTGTCCCATTGCGAGGTGAAAACAGCCCGCCCGGAAAGGGCTTGCATGGTCACCGCGGTCATGAAGTGCTCTGCCGCCTCGGTCATCACGACTTGCACCGTGACGCCCGACTTAATCAGTGCGCGGCAGAGTTCTGCGGCTTTGTAACAGGCGATGCCACCCGACAAGCCCAGAACGATGTGTTTTCCAGCCAATGTGCTCATGCCGGGGAATGTAGCAGAGTACGCCGCTGAACCAGATAAAACAGTTGGACCGCTTGGTTGAGGGGTCAGAACTTCGGCTTACGGGCTCAAGTGCCCACTGGAAACGCTCAGAATACGTTTGCCCTGCCGTAAAACCTCGAATCCGACTGTCTATAATCACGATTTCCACCTTCCGGGAGCGCCAAGCTCCCGTCTTGGACATGACCAAATTCGTCTTCGTCACCGGCGGTGTGGTGTCTTCCCTGGGCAAGGGAATCGCCTCCGCCTCTCTCGCCGCCATCCTTGAATCCCGCGGCCTCTCCGTCACCCTCATCAAGCTCGATCCCTACCTGAACGTCGATCCCGGGACCATGTCGCCCATTCAGCACGGCGAAGTCTTTGTGACCGATGATGGCGCAGAAACCGATCTGGATCTGGGCCACTATGAACGCTTCATCAACACGCGGATGAAGAAAGCCAACAACTTCACGACCGGGCAAATTTACAAAAGCGTGCTCGAAAAAGAACGCCGTGGCGACTATCTGGGCAAGACCGTACAGGTTATTCCCCATGTCACCAATGAAATTCAAGATTTCATCAAGCGAGGGGCTGGCTTTGGCACCCCTGAAGCGGTGGATGTGGCCATTGTTGAAATCGGTGGCACCGTGGGCGACATCGAGTCACTGCCTTTCCTGGAGGCGGTGCGACAACTCAGTTTGCGACTGGGCCCCAACAATGCAGCCTTTGTGCACCTGACCTACGTGCCCTGGATCGCTGCGGCGGGTGAACTCAAAACCAAGCCCACCCAACACACGGTGCAAAAATTGCGCGAAATCGGTATCCAACCCGATGCACTTTTGTGCCGCGCCGACCGTTATATTCCGGACGACGAGCGCGACAAAATTTCGCTGTTCACCAACGTGCAAAGCTGGGGCGTGATCTCCATGCCCGATGTGGACACCATCTACAAAGTCCCTCGCGTGCTGCACGAGCAAGGGCTGGATGGCCTGATTTGCGACAAACTGCGTCTGAACACCCCGCCCGCTAGCCTTAAGCGCTGGGATGATCTGGTGTATGAAACCGCCAACCCCAAGGGTGAAGTCAAGATCGCCATGGTGGGCAAATACGTGGAACTGTCGGACAGCTACAAGTCGGTCAATGAAGCATTGCGCCATGCAGGCATGCGCAACCATGTGCGCGTAAAAATTGAGCACATCGACTCCGAAACCATCACCCCCGAAAGCGTGGCCCAACTGGCCCACTTTGATGGCGTCCTGGTGCCCGGCGGTTTTGGCAAACGTGGCGTGGAAGGCAAGATTTCCACCGCCCAATTTGCCCGCGAACAAAAAGTGCCTTACCTCGGCATCTGCTTGGGCATGCAAGTGGCCACCATTGAATATGCCCGTCATATGGCCGGCATGGAAAACGCCAACAGCACCGAGTTCGAGCCTGAGACCCCATTTCCTGTGATCGCCCTGATCAACGAATGGAAAGATGCGGACGGCTCCATCCAAGTGCGCGATGCCAACTCCGACCTAGGAGGCACCATGCGCCTGGGGGCCCAAAGCTCAGATGTGTCCAAAGGCACGCTGGCCCATCAAATTTATGGGGATGTGGTCACCGAACGCCACCGCCACCGCTACGAAGCCAACGTTAATTACCTGGACAAACTGCGCCAAGCGGGCCTGGTCATTTCTGCCCTCACCCAACGTGAGCAACTGACCGAAATTGTGGAGTTGCCACAAAACGTTCACCCTTGGTACGTGGGCGTGCAATTTCACCCCGAATTCAAATCCACACCTTGGGATGGTCACCCGCTCTTCAACGCTTTCATCAAAGCGGCCGTTGCGCACAAAACTGCCGCCTGATCCCGGCTTACAGAGACACGGAACAACCCATGAAACTTTGCGGCTTTGATGTGGGTCTGAACCAGCCCTTTTTCCTGATTGCAGGCACCTGCTCCATTGAGGGCCTGGAAATGTCTGTGGAGGTCGCCGGGCGTCTCAAGGAAATTTGCACCTCGCTGGGCATCCCTTTGATTTACAAGGGTTCGTTTGACAAAGCCAACCGTTCATCGGGCAGCACGCAGCGCGGCGTAGGCCTGGATGCCGGTTTGAAAATTTTGGACCAAGTTCGTCGCCAGATTCAAGTGCCCATCCTCACCGATGTCCACGACGAATCTCAGGTCGCTGTCGTGGCCAGCGTGGTGGATGTTCTGCAAACCCCCGCATTTTTGTGCCGCCAGACCGACTTCATTCGCGCGGTGGCCCAGTCGGGCAAACCCGTCAACATCAAAAAAGGCCAATTTTTAGCCCCCTGGGACATGAAAAATGTCATCGACAAAGCCCGCACGGCCGCGCGCGAAGCGGGTTTGCCCGAAGACAACTTTCTGGCCTGCGAGCGCGGTGTGAGTTTTGGCTACAACAACCTGGTGGCCGACATGACCAGCCTGGCCGAAATGCGCAAAACCGGGGCGCCGGTGGTGTTCGATGTGACCCATTCGGTGCAAAAACCCGGGGGTCAGGGTACCAGCAGTGGCGGTGCGCGCGACATGGTGCCCGTGCTGGCCCGTGCAGGTGTGGCCGCAGGTGTGGCGGGTCTCTTCATGGAAACCCACCCCATTCCAGCCGAGGCTTGGTCCGATGGCCCCAATGCTGTGCCTTTGCGAAAAATGAAAGCACTTTTAGAGACGTTGGTGCAAATAGATTCCGTCACCAAAAAGAACCCCTTTCTTGAGGAGGACTTCGCATGAGCGGCTATATCATTGCTGTCGTTCAGGTCACCAACCCTGCCCAATACGAGGAATACAAAAAATGGTCCACTGCGGCCATGCAGACCTCGGGGGCAGAAATATGTGTTCGGGGGGGACAAGTTCAGGTCCTAGAGGGCGACTGGCATCCTGAGCGGATGGTGATTTTGAAGTTTCCTACCTTTGATGCCGCCAAGGCGTTTTATGAATTGCCCGAATACCGCAAAGCCCGTGAAACGCGTGAAGGCGCGGCCATCATGAAGATGGTTGCGGTTGAGGGCCTTTGAGTTGTTTTATTGTTAATTTGAGAAAGTCAAAAAATGAGTGCAATCGTTGATATCGTTGGCCGTGAAATTCTCGACAGCCGTGGCAACCCCACGGTTGAATGTGACGTGCTGCTTGAATCAGGCGTCATGGGCCGCGCTGCAGTGCCCTCTGGCGCCTCTACCGGCAGCCGTGAAGCCATTGAGCTGCGCGATGGCGATAAAAGTCGCTATTTGGGCAAAGGCGTGCTCAAGGCTGTCGAACACATCAACACCGAAATTGCTGAAGCCGTGATGGGCTTGGATGCTTCCGAGCAGGCCTTTTTGGACCGCACCCTGATTGACCTGGATGGCACGGAAAACAAAAGTCGCCTGGGTGCCAACGCCATGTTGGCTGTTTCGATGGCCGTGGCCCGTGCTGCGGCCGAAGAGTCCGGACTGCCCCTTTACCGCTACTTTGGCGGCATGAATGGTAACCAGTTGCCCGTGCCCATGATGAACGTCATCAATGGCGGGGCGCACGCCAACAACAACCTCGACCTGCAAGAGTTCATGATCATCCCCGTGGGCGCACCCTCGTTCCGCGAAGCCGTGCGCTGGGGTGCTGAAGTGTTCCATGCGCTCAAGAAAATCATCCACGACAAAGGCATGAGCATTGCCGTAGGCGACGAAGGCGGCTTTGCCCCCAACGTGGACAGCCATGAAGCGGCTATCCAGATGGTGCTGGACGCGATTGCGGCGGCGGGTTACACCGCTGGCGAAGAAATCGCCATTGGCTTGGACTGCGCAGCCAGCGAGTTTTACAAAGATGGCAAATACAAATTGTCGGGCGAAGGCCTGGAGCTGACCGCCGAGCAATGGACCGACATGTTGGCCAGCTGGTGCGACAAATACCCCATCATCAGCATCGAAGACGGCATGGCTGAAAACGACTGGGATGGCTGGAAAGTTCTGACCGATCGTTTGGCCAAGAACGTGCAGATTGTGGGTGACGACTTGTTTGTCACCAACACCAAGATCTTCAAAGAAGGCATTGAAAAGGGCATCGCCAACTCGATCCTGATCAAAATTAACCAGATTGGTACGCTGACCGAAACCTTCGAAGCCATCGAAATGGCCAAGCGTGCGGGCTACACCGCCGTGATCAGCCACCGTTCCGGCGAGACCGAAGACTCCACCATTGCCGACATCGCTGTGGGCCTGAACGCTGGCCAGATCAAGACCGGTTCCATGAGTCGCTCAGACCGCATGGCGAAATACAACCAACTGCTGCGCATCGAAGAAGACTTGGGCGAAGTTGCGGTCTACCCTGGCCGTGCAGCCTTTTACAACCTGCGTTAAATACCATGGGCAAACGCCTCATCCCGGTTGTACTGATCGCCTTGTTGGCGATCATCCAAGTCCAACTTTGGCTGGGCCGGGGGGGGTTGCCCAACGTCGCAGAGCTGGAGCGTGAGCTGCAGCAACAAAAAATCGCCAACGAAGAGTCCCGACGCAAAATTGAACAACTCAGTGCCGAGGTAAATGACCTGAAAGAAGGCCTGAACATGGTCGAAGAACGGGCCCGAAATGAGTTGGGCATGGTCAAACCCAACGAAATCTACGTTCAAATCGCTAAATGATGCGGCCTGCCGTCTTAAGCCACAAAACGCTGCGCCCGTCATGAAGGTTCGGCGCGTTGCCATTGTCGGTGCAGCAAGCACAGGCAAAACATGGTTAAAAGACGCCTTGAAAAGCGTTTTGACCCTGCGAGGCAATAACGTATCAGATATTTCCCACAGGGGCCCCAGTCAAATCACGAACGCAGTTCAGGTCTGGACAATTTCGGAGAACACCGCTTTGATGACTGCGGTTGAGAACCAATTGCGTTTTGAGGATGAACCCCTTGCTGCCGTTGCGCAGGCACACCATGACTTGTACGACATCACACTGGTCATGGGTCTCGATTGGCCCCAATCAAGCACAGCGCTACAAAGCGATGGCCACATCATGCGTTCCACAGTAGACAGTGCGCTGCGCCAAACTCTGAGCCAGTCAGGGCTTGCGTACAAAGTGATTTATGGTCAAGGTCATCAGCGACTGAACCATGCCTTGCTGGCCCTCGGATTGGCGGGCGAAGACGATTTGGCGCGCCAAATACGCGAGCAGGGTCAATTTGCCATCAACCAAGGCCGTACTCAGTGGCAATGCAACGAATGCAGCGACCCTGAGTGCGAGCACAAACTTTTTACAAGTTTGCTGGGGGATCGCCCGAACTGACAAAAGTCCGCCGCTAGAACACCCTTCGCGAGCAGGGGCTCGCTCCTACAAAGACCACTTAGCGAGCGGGGGCTCGGTTCTACAAAGACCACTTAGCGAGCGGGGGCTCGGTTTTACAAAGACCTGAGAGGGCATTTGCATTTCCCCCGGGGGAAACACTTGCGACTCACTGTATGAGGTTCCTGTTTAAAGGTGTTTCAGTGAACCGCCCCACCCGAAAGATCGGCGGGCAATACGGTGAACAGGCCGGCCGCATCGACGGGGTCAAATCGGTATTGCGCGCCACAAAAATCACAGCCTACTTCCACCTGCCCTTGTTCGGCAAGGATGCCTTCGACCTCCTCGGTGCCCAAGCTTTTGATCATGTTGCCTACACGCTCACGGTTGCAGCGACACGCAAAACGCGGTCCGTTCTCACCCACAAAGGGCTCAAACCGGACCAGCGGCTCTTCCCAAAACAAACGGTGCAGGATGGTTTCGGCATCCAGCGAGAGCAGCTCCTCGCGTTTCAGACTTTTGGTCAAAATCGAAATGCGACTGAAATCTTCGCTTTGCCCCAAAACCGACTCACGCATGAGCGAATCCACCTGCCCTGCAAGATTGCCCTCACCTTCAATGGGCAAACGCTGAATCAGCATGCCGGCCGCTACTTTGTCATCTGCCGCGAGAACCAGCACGGTATCAAGCTGTTCAGATTGGAGCATGTAGTGCTCTAGAACTTCGCTGATGTTCTCGAGTTTTTCACCTCGATCACCAAAGAGCGGCACCACCCCTTGGTAGGGTTGCTGACCAGGCAAACGGTCTTGCGGGTCCAGGGTGATCGCGCAGCGGCCCTCATTGTTCACGTTAACCATCTGGCTCAAGGTGGCTTGATCGGATACCTCGCCCACTTGGGTGCAAGTGGCCCGCAAACTCAGGTCAGGCTGCACCTCGACCACGCCCAACTTAACCGGGCCATCGCCAAAAATCTGCAACACCAAAGCGCCATTGAATTTGATATTGCCCTGCATCAACACGCCTGCTGCGGCCATCTCGCCCAACAACTGACGCACAGGTGCCGGGTAAGCGCCAGTTTCGGAATTGGCCGCACGCCGGGCCAAAATATCTTGCCAAGCATCGGTCAAGCGCACCAGCATGCCGCGGACGGGCTGGCCTTCAAAAATGAATTTATGGAGTTCGGACAAAGTTCAATCAACGGCCCAAGTGAGCCGATCTTTCATGGTTTTAAACTGTTTCAAAGGGCCAATCAACGCTCAGCCAATTTTTTTCAGCCCAGCCTTGAAGCGATGGGCATTTTCAACGTAATGACGACCACTTTGCCGCACGGCCTCGATTTGCTCAGGGCTAAGTTGGCGCACCACCTTGGCTGGTGAGCCCATGATCATGGAACCATCGGGAAACTCTTTGCCCTCGGTCACCAACGAACCCGCACCGACCAGACAGTTTTTACCAATTCGGGCGCCGTTCAGCACCACCGCCCCAATACCGATCAGGGACTCATCGCCAATGGTGCAACCGTGCAACATGACCATGTGGCCAATGGTGACGTTTTTGCCCACTTTGAGGGGTTTGCCATGGTCGGCGTGCATGACGCTGCCGTCTTGAATGTTGCTGCCCTCACCAATTTCGATGGTTTCGGTGTCGCCCGGAATCGT
>Ga0255128_1000869_pt1 | contig 13895 bp, 10 predicted proteins | sample Law_Miss_RepC_8d_FD_188562 | JGI IMG/M metagenome (GOLD analysis project Ga0255128, IMG submission 188562) | Freshwater microbial communities from St. Lawrence River, New York, United States - Law_Miss_RepC_8d | ecosystem: Environmental > Aquatic > Freshwater > River | place: USA: New York... | reverse complement strand
AGGCAAACGGCGCGGATTATTGGGGTGGGTCGATTCATGTTCCTGAAATCAGGCATGACCCAGATTCTTGAGAATCTCAACCGTGGAGTGGGCCTTGTTCAGGGTGTAGAAGTGAACCCCCGGAGCACCACCCCGGATGAGGTCTTGGATTTGCTGCGTGCAATACTCGATTCCGAACGCCGTGACGGCCGCATCGTCGTCACCCAGGTCTTCGAGACGGGAGAGGAATCGTTCCGGCAATCGCGCGCCGCACAGGGCCGTGAATTTCTTGGTCTGGTTGCGGGCCACCACCGGCAACAGCCCGGGGATCAATGGCACATCCACGCCGAGGGTCCGATTGAGGTGATCCCGCATCGCGAAATAGTCGTCGTTGTTGAAGAACAACTGCGTCACCACGAATTGCGCTCCCTGACGGATCTTGTCGGCCAGATGCTGCCAATCTTGATGTTTGCCGGCGGTTTGGGCGATGTGCCCCTCTGGGAAGCCGGCCGTGCCGATGCTGACGCCGCCCAATTCCCGCAAGTAAGCCACGAGTTCCGAGGAATACTGGAAGCCGCCTTCGGTTTGTACCCAGTCGCCGGAACCTCCCGGCGGATCGCCGCGCAGTGCCAGAATATTTCGCACACCTCGGGTTTTGGCCTCTTCGATGACGGAGCCCAGTTCCGCCTTGCTGGCGTTGACGCATGTCAGATGCATCATCGTCGTCAAATCGAAGTCGCGCTGGATGCGCTCGACGATGCCCAGAGTCTTCTCCCGGGTGGAACCGCCCGCACCGTAGGTCACGGAGCAGTAGTCCGGACGCGCGGTCATCAGGGTGGGCAGGGTCTTCTCGAACAAGGTGCGCTCCCCCTCCTCGGTCTTAGGCGGAAAGAACTCGATGGAATACGAAGGACGGCCCCGTCCGGCGTTCTCCCGGTGGATCTCGTGGATGTGGCGAATCATTGGGTTTGAGTGTGGGAGGTTCAGGTCGAGAATCAAGATTCAAATCAATCAATCCTGATGGGATGATATGTTGTGAGATCAAAATAGAGTGACAGGTTCAAAGTGCGGGTGGGTTCAACGGGAGAGAGGGTGATCGAAGTGAATCGTGGGAGCGGGCTTGAGTTGGCGGGCACAACCGTCTAGCACAAGCTCATGACACGCCGAAAGTTTCTCCAGACGGGCGCAGCCTTGTCGGCCGCGACCTTTGTTCCCACGACCTTTGCCCAGGACAAAGCCCTGCGGGTGGGCTTGATCGGCACGGGTTGGTACGGCAAGTGCGACTTGCTACGACTCATTCAAGTCGCCCCGGTGGACGTGGTTTCGCTGTGCGATGTCGATCGCCGCATGCTGGCTGACGCGGCCGCATTGGTTGCCCAGCGGCAGAAGTCGGGCAAGCAGCCCCGGACCTACGGCGATTACCGGAAGATGCTGGCGGAGAAGGATCTCGACGTGGTGGTCATCGGCACCCCCGATCATTGGCACGCATTGCCCATGATCGAGGCCTGCAAGGCGGGGGCCGACATTTATGTGCAGAAGCCGACGGGCGTGGATATCGTCGAGAGTCAGGCCATGGTGGCGGCCGCCCGGAAATACGGCCGGACGGTGCAGGTGGGCACCCAGCGCCGCAGCACGCCTCACCTCATCGAGGCCCGCGATCGTATTTTGCGCGAGGGCAAATTGGGCAATATCGCCCACGTGGAAATTTGCTGCTACTGGCACATGCGAGCCCGCGACACGCTGGCCAGCGCCCCGGATACCACCGCTCCGGAATGGCTGGATTATGAGATGTGGACCGGACCAGCCCCGATGCGGCCCTACAACAAAATGGTTCACCCGCGCGGATGGCGGGCGTTCATGGAATACGGCAATGGCATCGTGGGTGACATGTGCATCCACATGCTGGACATGGTGCGCTGGATGATGGACCTCGGATGGCCCAACTCGGTGAGTTCCAATGGCGGCATCCTGGTAGACAAGGCCAGCCGGGCCAATATCACCGACACGCAGACGGCGACCTTCGACTTCGGCAACTTGCAGGTTCGCTGGACCCACCGGACCTGGGGTGAGGGTGGCGATCCCAAGTACCCTTGGAGTGCGACGTTCTACGGCGACAAGGGCACCCTCAAAGCCAGTGTCTACGGTTACGACTACACGCCGCAGGGCCCTGGCAATCCGGTGCACAAAGAGGTCGGAATGGAACTCGAGCAGTATCCGGAGGATCAGACCGAGAAGGATCTCGAGAAGCACTGCGCTCCGGCCATCCGCGGTCACATGCGCAATTTGTTGGATTGCCGTAAGAGCGGGGCCAAGCCGGTGGCGGACATTGAGCAGGGGCACATTTCCACGGCCTCCTGCATTCTGGCCAATCTCTCCCAGCAACTGGGCGGGAGAACCCTGCGCTGGGATCCCAAGACCCAATCCATTGTCGGGGACGCCGAGGCCAATGGTCTGATGGCACGGCCATATCGTGGCCCGTGGGTGCATCCGACGGCGGCCACCGTCTGAGCCGGAACGCTTGGAGGCGGATGAGTCGTGCTGGTGTGCCTTCTCTGGCGAAGGATTCAGCACGACCTTCTCCTCGGTCTCTCCGCATCTTGCGAAGGATCCCTTTGCGTCAGCCCAGTCCTTCCAAAGGCATTGGGCTGGCCGAGGGGGCTGTTTTGGAGCGGTTTTGACCTCAAAGCCGAATAGGGCTATCCCTGAATTGCTTTAACTGAGCAAAAGAGGGGTGGATAATTTTGGGAAAAAGTCTCGTTTTCCCATTCCTGCATCGGCAGCTTCCATACAAGTGACCAGTCAGCCTCCAATATCAGCCCCCAGCGCGGGCGTTCGCCGCACCCAGATTTTCACTCTGGTGGCAGTCCTTGTGCCTTGGATCGGTTTCATGACGGCCGCCGTGCTTGCGTGGAACAAGATTCTCCGCCCGTTGGATGTCATCTTGTTTGTGATCATGTACTTGATCGCAGGCTTTGGTGTCACCGGGGGCTACCATCGCCTTTTCACCCACCGCAGCTTCACCTGCCCGGTATTCATCCGAGCATTGTTCGGCATCGCCGGATCCATGGCCGTGCAAGGGCCGTTGTTCTTCTGGGTGGCCACGCATCGACGTCACCACCAGCACAGCGATGTGCAGGGCGATCCGCATTCTCCGCACGAACACGGTGAGGGTATGAAGGGCCTGATGCTCGGTTTCTGGCACGCCCACATGGGCTGGATGTTCCGCGGAGCGGATGCCATGACGGTCCGCAGCTTGCCCGACCTCTCCAAGGATCCGGTGGCTCGCGTCATCCATCGCGGTTTTGTGTGGTGGGCTCTGACCGGACTGGTTTTGCCCGGGATTCTCGGCGGCTTGATCACGCAGTCTTGGATGGGTGCCTTCACCGGCTTCCTCTGGGGTGGTTTGGCCCGGGTGTTCATGGGGCACCATGCCACTTGGAGCGTGAATTCGATTTGCCATTTGTGGGGCACCCGCCCCTTCTCGACCCGGGATGAGAGCCGCAACAACGCGGCGGTGGCGGTGGTTTCGCTGGGTGAAGGGTGGCACAACAACCACCACGCCCATCCGCAGTCGGCCCGTCATGGTCTGCGTTGGTATCAGTTCGATATGACCTGGATTCTCATCCGAACGCTCAATTTGTTCGGGTTGGCGTCCAATCTTCAACTGGCCCACTGAGGCAGCGCAGAGGCAGTCAGCCTCTAGGAATGGCAAACGCCGGGGTTTAAAAACTCCCGGCGTTTTTCTTGAACCCGATCCTTCAGGTCCGCCCCTCGATCCGGGAAACGGATTGCTGTCGGGGCTAGGCTTTGCGGTAAAAAGGCTTCTTGACCACCTCGGCGGCGAACCGCTTGCCGCGGATTTCGATCTGGATCGGGGTTCCCGGGGTTGCGAACGACGGCGGAACGTAAGCCAGTCCAATTCCGGCGTTGAGGGTGGGGCTTTGGGTGCCGCTGACCACGGTTCCCACCACGGCATCAGCCAACACGACCGGATAACCGGGGCGGGGCGGGGCGGATTTCTCGGTCATGCGGAAGGCCACGCATTTCTTGGTTGGGCCGCCTTCCTTTTGTTTCAGCAGCGCAGAACGGCCGACGAATTCCCCCTTGTCCCATGAAATGAAGAAGCCCAGGCCCGCCTCAACGGGCGAGGTTTGCTCGTCGAGTTCGTGACCGTAGAGCGGGTAGCACACTTCGGTCCGCAGGGTGTCCCGGGCGCCGAGTCCGCAAGGCCGAATGCCCATGGCGGCACCGGCGGCTAGGGTGTCGTTCCAGAGGGTTTCCAGCAGCGCGTTCGGTGCCACCACTTCAAATCCATCTTCACCGGTGTAGCCGGTGCGGGCGACCCACACCGTTTGGCCGGCGTGATCCCAACGTCCGATCTGGTTCTTGGCCAATGCGGAGGCCGGGACGCCCGTGGCACCGGCGAGCGCATGGCCCGGAAACAGGGTATCGATGAATTCAGCGACACGTGGCCCCTGGATGGCGATGGCACCCGTCGTGGCCGAGACGTGGTCCATGCGGACTCCGGCGCGATCCGGGAAGGCATTCCAACGGGCCTCCAGCCAGGCGACGTCGGCGTCGATGCGGCCGGCGTTGATCACGAGGAGGTAGGTTTCTTCGGCGACCCGGTAGGCGTAGAGGTCATCAATGGTGCCTCCGGTTTCCAGACACAAGTGGGTGTACTGGCCGAGGCCAATGGGGAGCTTCCGTAAATCGTTGGTGAGCAATCCATTGAGGAAAGCCAAGGCCTGAGGTCCCTCGAACCAGACTTCACCCATGTGGCTGATGTCAAAGACACCGGCTGCCCGGCGGACTGCGTGGTGTTCCTCGACGATCGAGGTGTACTGGACGGGCATTTCCCAGCCCCCGAACTCGATGAGCTTGCCGCCGAGTTGCTGGTGCGCTGCGAAGAGGGGAGTGCGTTTCAGGGACATGGATGGAATCGGAGCTACGGGTGAGAGAGGCATCGTCCGCGGACGACTTCGAGTCATTGGCGACGGATCTCTCGGTGCCTGTGAGGACGATGATGTCGAAACCTCCGGAATCCAACTCCGGGTTTTGGCGAAGCCGGAACGATTCAGTAGGATCGTTCCGGCCAAGGATGGGCATATCCCGCGTCAGGCGATCACCGACCGGACGACATCACCGGCGACATCGGTCAGGCGGAAGTTGCGGCCGTTGTTGAAGAAAGTGAGTCGCTCGTGATCAAGCCCCATGAGGTGCAGGATCGTGGCGTGGAGGTCGTTGACGCTCACCTTGTCGACTTCGGCCTTGTGACCGAAGGCGTCGGTAGCGCCGTGATGCACGCCGCCACGGGCTCCGCCGCCCGCCAGCCAGTAGGTGAAGGCGTGGGGATTGTGGTCTCGGCCCGGATTGCCGCCCTTTTGGGAGACGGGCAGGCGACCGAATTCGCCACCCCAGATGACCAAGGTGTCTTCCAGTAACCCGCGCTGCTCGAGGTCGGCCAGCAGTCCAGCGATGGGTTGGTCGGTCTCTCGCGCGAAGCCCCGGTGATTGCCCACGATGTCTTCATGGCCGTCCCAGCTGCGTTGGTTGTCCATGCCGCCGGAGTAGATCTGCACGAAGCGGACCCCGCGTTCGACCATGCGTCGAGCCATCAGGCACTGAGAGGCGAAATGCTTGCAGTGGGGTTGGTCGAGGCCATACAGGCGCTTCAGGTGGTCGGGTTCGTGTTCTACATCAAAGGCGTCGGGCGCAGCCGATTGCATCCGGTAGGCCAACTCGAAGCTTTCGATCCGAGCTCCCAATTCACCCTCGGAGCCCGCCTGAGCCAAATGCTGCTGATTGAGGGAGCGGAGCAGGTCCAGTTGGGCACGTTGTGCTTCGGCATTCATGCCGGCCGGTCGGTGCAAGTTGTCGATCGGGTCTCCCTTGGGCCGCAGCCAGGTGCCTTGATAGACGCTGGGCAGGAAACCGGCTCCCCAGTTGCTGGCCTGTCCCTTGGGCAAGCCGCGGTCCAACGGATCGCTCATTACCACGAAGGAGGGCAGGTCGCGGCTTTCACTCCCCAGTCCATAGGTCATCCAGGAACCGACGCAGGGAAAGCCCATGCGCGTCGAACCCGTGTTGATCATGAACAGTGCCGGGCTGTGGTTGTTGGACTCGGTGTGGCAGGAGTGCAGGAAGGCCATCTTGTCCACATGTCGGGACAAGTTGGGGAACAGGTCGCTGACCCAAGTGCCGCTCTGGCCGTGCTGTGCCCAGGCGAAGGGGGATTTCATCAAGGGCCCCACCGAGTCGGTGAAGAATCCGGTCTTTTTGTCGAAACCCGGCAACTCCTGACCGTGGCGGCGGGTCAGCTCCGGCTTGTAGTCCCAGGTGTCCACTTGGCTCGGGCCCCCGTTCATGAAGAGCCAGATCACCGATTTGGCCCGGGTCCGGATTTGCGGCGGGCGGGCTGCCAATGGATCGGTCGTAGGGCCGGCCAGGGCTCGGGGTAACAGCAGTCGCTGATCATCGAGCAATCCGGCCAACGCCAGCAAACCGGCACCGTGACCGGCCCGACGGAAGAGGTCGCGACGCGAAAGGGGGCCATTCAGAGCGGGGTTTGGATTCATGGAGTGGCGGATTTGTTCAGTCGGAGTCCGGGGAGGGGCACAGGGAAGACCGGGTTTTCATCGACCTGGTCGCGAAGAATCTGTTCGGCCCGGGCGATGAGCTCCGGATGCCGTGAAGCCAGGTCGGTCCGTTCGTTCGGATCGGACTTCAGATCGTAGAGTTCCCAAGGGCCTGGTTGTGATGTCTTGAGCCGTTGGCGTACGGCTTTGAAGTCATCCATCCGCACGGCGACCTGGCCCCCGTACTCCGGGAAGGCCCAGACCATCGGGCGGTGCTTTGGTCGGCCGCGGCGACCCATCAGTTCGGGCCAGAGGCTCTGGCCGTCGAGCCCCTTTGGGGTCTTGAGGCCGGCTGCCTCACAGAGCGTCGGAAACCAATCGGCGAAGTAGCTGGGGTGATCGTTGACTGAACCAGCCGGTACCCTGCCTGGAAGCCGGACGATCAGGGGGACTCTGAGACCGCCCTCATAAACCGATCCCTTGTAGCCCCGCAGGCCTGCCGTGCTGTTGAAGAAGGCCGAGTCCACGCCTCCGGTGCCGAAGCGGGGATTTTTCCCGGCTGGATGCGTGGTGCCGTTGTCGCTGGAAAAGACGACCAGCGTGCGGTCGGTCAGGCCGGCCGAATCCAGGGCCTGCATCACTCGGCCGACGTGGTCATCGAGGTCGGAGATCATGGCCGCGTAGGCCGCCCGGGGGCGTGGGTGGGGCAGGTAGCCGTTTTGTCCGCGGTAGGGCTCGTCATCCCAAGACACTGGGAATCGATCGACCGACGCCTTTGGGGGATGCATCGCCACATGGGGTTCGATGAACGCCAGGTAGAGGAAGAACTGGTCTTTCTGATGCTCGGCGATGAAGCGCTCGGCCTCGGTCACCATTCGGGTCGGGGCGTAGTGTTCGGACGTCTGGGCTTCCAGTCGCACCTCTCCCAGGGCTTGTGGCCGGTGGCCAGGGATCGCGGGTTGGTTGAACGGCACTCGCTCCGCATTGCGCCACAGGTGGGACGGATAGTAGCTGTGGGCCACGGCTTGGCAGTTGTAGCCGAAGAAGAGGTCGAAGCCTTGGGTGTTCGGGTCGCCGGTGCTGCCCACCGGCCCCAGTCCCCATTTGCCAATCGCCCCCGTGGCATACCCCGCCTTCCGGAAGACTTGGGCGACTGTCAGAGCCTCCGAGCTGAGGGGGTACTGCCCCTCGTTGAACTGGGGGAAAGCCGTCTGGGCCTGCAAATTGCCGCGGATCTCCGCATGGCCAAGATGGCGGCCTGTCAGGAGCACGCAGCGTGAAGGAGCGCACACCGGAGCACCGCTGTAATGACGCGTGAACCGCATGCCTTGGGCAGCCAATCGGTCAAGGTGGGGAGTGGGAATCTTCTGTTGTCCGTAGCAGCCCAACTCGCCCCAGCCGAGGTCATCCGCGAGGATGAACACCACGTTGAGGGGCGGCGCCCCGGAGGTCGATGCGGCGGAGGCACACTGCGACAGCCATGGGAGCGCCAGAATCGCGAGCAGTCGCAATCGCCCGAGCCAGAGCGCTGCGGAAATGTGGAAATCAGTCCACATAGATGACCTCGTTGAGACTGATCAGGGTTTGCAGCAAATCGGTGGCGGCCTGCAGCTCAGGACGACCGGTGCCAGCCTTCCGGTACCGTTCGGTTTGCTGTTTCAGAAAGCCGACGGAGGCCTGCAATTCCACCGGGCTCGGAGACCGTTGCAACGCCCGTTGGTAGGCGGAGGTGACCCATTCGGACGATTCCTGAGAAGCGTTGTGTGTCGTTCGATGAGCCCATCCGGTGGCCCACTCTCGGACTTTCGGGTTGTTCATGAGCCAGAGGGCCTGGGGTGCGACGGTGGTAGCGGGTCGAGTGCTCTGGCTGACCAATGGTTCCGGAGCATCGAAGACTTGCATGGCCGGAATGAGTTGGCTGCGCTTGACCGTGAAATAAATGCTCCGGCGACGGCTGGATTCGTCGAGTGTGCCGGGACCGAAGGGGGTCGTATCGAGGGCGCCGGTGATCCAGAGCAGAGTGTCACGGATGGCCTCGGCTTCCAGTCGGGTCGGAACATGCCGGGACAGCAATGAGTTGTTCGGGTCCCGTTGCACCTTCACCTCCGACACGGCCGAAGTTTGACGGTAAGTCTGGCTGGTCATCAGGAGGCGATGGATGGGTTTGAGCCGCCATCCACCACGGATGAGTTCGCCCGCCAACCAATCGAGCAGTTCGGGGTGCGAGGGCTTGGCTCCTTGGATTCCGAAATCATTGGGCGTGGCGACGAGTCCCTGACCGAAATGGTGTTGCCACAGACGATTGACGATGACTCGGGCGAGCAGGTGGCCGGCACCGTCGGTGGTGTCGGTCATCCAGAGAGCCAGTGAGCGTCGTCGGCCCGAATACGGGGCACCTGTGGGTGGCTGCCAGCGCCATTGCGCCTCCGAGTCCGGGGATTTCATGAGCACCTGCAGGAAGCTTTGGGTGGCGACCCCGCGTTTCTGGTCGGCGCTGCCGCGCTGGAGGAAATGCGTCTCGGGCAGGAAATCACCACCCTGGGTGTGCATGCGCAGGGCGGGGAATCCTTCGCCGCACATCAAGACCTGAGTCAAAGTGGGCTTGGGACGGTCCTTTTCGTGGGCTTCTGCCTTTTGATGAACCTGACGCCAACCGTCGTCCGACGTTTTCCACCAATGCATCAGCGTGGTCCGTTCGCTGGTCGAGAGGGTCTTGGGGCCACCACCCGGTGCTTTCAGGCGTCCCAGAAGGCCAGCGATTTCGGCCGGAATGCCTTCGGAGTCGAAGGATGCCGAAGCCAATGATGTCACCGAGACGCGCGGACGCCCGATGTGATGGCGGCTGTTGACCTGGAATTCCAACTCGATGGTCAACCGGAGGCCACCGGCGTTCTGGAGCGGGGTCTCGAAGTCGAAGATGGCGGCCTGTCGGGTTCCGAATTTGGGATCCACGGCCCATCCAGTGTGCGGGTCATTGTCCAGTGAACCGGCAATGGAAAGGTTGCCGTTGTTTTGTTCAAAGGTGGCTCGAGGGCGCACCAGACGGACCTCCTGGCGCTCGCCGCCGGAGAGGGGTTGGGCAAAGACCCGGATGCGGCTGAGCCCTAGATTGCCGTTGTCGGCTCGACCAGGGCCATTGTGTGGGAGGCTGGGATCCGGGAGCGCCTCGAGACGCAGCGCGCGCAGACCGGAGGACGATGTCTGGCCGCTGACGGTGTAAGTGTCGGAATCGGCGTTCTTGCCCTCGGCCAAAAAGGAACCGTCAGCCATCGCCCGGAACGACGCGCCTGCCTTCGATTTCCATTCCTGTGAATGGAGTTGTTCCCAGTCGGCCCGGGTCTTCCATCCGGCTCCGGCTTGCAGCCAGGCATCGAAGCGCCCCGGGAGCACCGTCTGTTCGTAGCGGTTGCGCTCGCCGAGGTATCGGGCGTGTTCTGTATCGAAAGCGGTCTTTTTGCTTTGGGTTAGCTCGGGATCCAAGTCGAGCTGGCGCTGGCTTCGGACGGTGGTGGTGAAGGTGGAGAGTAGTCGGTAGTAGTCCCGGGTGGGGATGGGGTCGAACTTGTGGTCATGGCACCGGGCACACCCCACGGTCAGGCCGAGCATGGCCGAGGTGGTGGTGGCCAGCATGTCATCCATCGCGTCGTAGCGGGTCCGCTCCACTTCATTGGCCGTGATTTGCGTGGGGAACACGCCAGCTCCGAGAAAACCAGTCGCCATCAGTGCCAGCGGATTTTCGGGTGCGAATTCATCGCCCGCCAATTGCCACTGCACGAACTGGTCGTAGGGCATGTCGGCATTGAGCGCCTTGATGACAAAGTCCCGATAGTGGTGGGCCCCAGGGCGATCGTAATCATGCTCAAAGCCCGAGCTTTCGGCGAAGCGGGCCACATCTAACCAATGCCGGGCCCAGCGCTCTCCGTGCTGAGGTTGGGCAAGCAGGCTGTCGATGGCCCGTTCCCACGCACCCGGTGAAGCGTCTTTCTCGAAGGCGTCGAGTGCCTCCGGGGTCGGGGGTAGTCCGAGCAAGTCGAAGGAGGCTCGTCGCAACAGGGTCCGGCGGTTGGACTCCAGATTCGGGCCTCGATGAAGGCATCCACCGGGTGGGCATCTCCAGAAACACCGGCCGGTGGCTGGATGGAGGCCAATGGTTGGTAGGGCCATCCCGTGAAGGGTTTTGAGGCGCGGGATTCAGCCGGGCCCACCGATTTGGAATCTTTGGCGGCACCGGCTATGAGAGGCCCGTCGTAGGGAGCCCCATTGTGGATCCATTCGGACAGCGCACGAACCGAGGCCTCGGGCAGGGGATCCCCCTTGGAGGGCATGTGAGGCTTCTCCGCATGAGCCACCAGTTTCACCAACCGGCTGCCTGGCCCGTCGAAGAGGCGGATAGCCGGACCGTCGGCCCCGCCCCGGAGAAGGTCTTCGCGAGTGGCCAAACTGAACTCACCCTGGGTCTTCTCGCCGCCATGGCATTTCAGGCAGTGCGTGATCAGCAGCGGCCGGATCTCCTTTTGGAATTGGCCCAAACCACGGGTGAATCGTTCGGCATGGTCAGCGGGCAAGGGGACTGGCGGTTCAGCGCCAGTCAGTCGCTGAGCCCCCACCAGCAAGCCGAGAAACACGGCGAAATGGCCGAAAAACCGCTGGGGATGCTGGGGGGCTGTCATGAAATCGGGTGGTGGTAGTAGTCTGGTTTTGTTGTGTCCCGGGATGCAACTCCCAGATGGCTAAATTGATGATGAATCTTTGGCATCCACTTCCGGTGGGACTTCCTGATAGGGTTCATTCCGTGATTGCTGACTATCTTGACCAGTGCCGCAGTCTTCTGGACGCCGCCGCCGCCCAGGAGGAGACCATCGCGGAGGCTGCGAGCCTCTTTGCAGAGACCATTCTGGCTGGCCGGATGGTGCATTGTTTTGGCTCCGGACACAGCCGCATCCTCGTGGAGGAAATGTGGCCCCGTTACGGCTCTTTTCCCGGCTTCAACCCCATCGTCGAACTGTCGTTGAGCTTCCATAACCTCGTGGTGGGAGCCAATGGCCAGCGCCAGGCAATGTTCCTGGAGAACGTCCATGGATTGGCCGCCCGCATCCTGCGCAACTACGACCTTTCGCCCAAGGACACCGCTTTGGTGGCTTCCTCGTCGGGCTGCAACCTCGTGCCCATCGAAATGGCCGAGGAATTCAAGCGTCGTGGCGTGAAGGTCGTGGCCATCATTTCCAAGGCCCATAGCGAGGCTAGTCGCAGCCAACGCCGCGACGGCCGCAAGCTGCAGGACTTCGCCGACATCGTCCTCGATACCGGGGCACCGGCGGGCGACGCCATGATCGAGGTTCCGGGTCTCGAGACTCCGGTGGGTCCTGGTTCGACCATTGGTGGGTGCATGCTCATCAATGCCATCAAGGTGGAAGTGGCCGCGTTGCTCACGGAGGCTGGAAAGCCACCCACCGTGCTGACGGCCCCGGCGCTGGTGGGCAACGAGAAGGCTTCTCAGTTGTTCGAATCCGCCTACGACGAGCATGCCCGCCGTTTGTCCAAGCTGTATGCTCACATCGGTGAGGCTCCGACCGAGTCGCCCGCTGCGAGGCCGCGCCGCGATGGCCGCCCGGAGCGCTCTGAAGATCGTCCGCGCGAAGATCGCGGTCAGGATCGTGGGTCGGATCGTGGGCCGGAGCGTGGTCGTAATGATGGCGGTCGTGAGGAACGTGTTCGCAATGATCGCGGTGAGCGATCCGGCAGCCGTGAGTCGGGCCGTGAAAGCGGTCGCGATGGCGGCCGTGGCCGGGGTAGTGAGCGTGACCCGCGCGGAGCCCGTGAGAGCAGTGAATCCCGCGAAATCCGTGAGCCGCGCGAGCAGCGTGAAGTGCCCCAAGCGGCCCCAGTGCGTGAGGTCCGGGATGTGCGATCTGAGCGTCCGGAACGCGCCGAACGGGAACCCCGCGAGGAATATCGCAGTCGCTCCGGAGAGCGGAGCGAACGCTCTGACCGTGGGGGTGATCGTAGCGAGGGAGGCCGTCCGCCTCGTCGCATGGAGGAGCCTTCGGAGCGTCCTCAACGCGCCTCGCAGCCCCAAGTCGAGCCCACACCGGTTGTGGAATCTCCCGCGCCGTCCGCACCGGTCGAAGTGCCCAAGCCGGCCAACTGGGATCGGATGGACGACATCGAGCGCCGTCTCTGGCTGCGCGAGAACGGTCAGGCTCCGGTCCCGGCCCCTCGTGCAGAGGGCGGCGAGCGCCGTGGACGGGAAGATCGCGGTCGTGATGATCGTGGCCGGGATTCAGGCAATCGCCGGGGTGGTCGCGGCCGTCGCCACTGATTTCCTCAGCCATGGCGGTCCTTCTGGTCGAGTGCCCGGATCAACGGGGATTGGTGCACGCCATTAGTGGCGTGCTGCTACGCCATGGCTGCAATGTCGTCGGCAATCAGGAGTTCGTGGATGCCGCGTCGGGGCGTTTCTTCATGCGCACCGAGTTCGATGGACTTGAAAACTCCGACGCGGGCCAGCAGCTCGTGGCGGAGACTCAATCATCCCTGCCACCGGGTGCTTTGGTCCGTTTGGCCCAGTCGGGACCCAAGCGGATCGTCGTGCTGGCTTCCCGCGAGCATCACTGTTTGGGAGACCTCCTCATTCGTCACCAATTTGGAGGCATCAACGCCCGGATCGAGGCGGTGATCAGCAACCACCCGGTGCTCGGCGATCTGGTCCGAAAGTTCGACGTGCCGTTCCATTACGTTCCTGCCGAGGGATTGGAGCGTGGGGCTCATGAGGCAGCCGTGCGCCGCATTCTCGACGAGATACAGCCCGAGTTTCTCGTGCTGGCCAAATACATGAGGGTGCTGTCGTCGGAGTTCGTCCGTCAGTACCCGTCCCGGATCATCAATATTCACCACTCCTTCCTTCCGGCCTTCATCGGAGCGAAGCCTTACCATCAGGCCTTTCAGCGTGGGGTGAAGGTCATTGGAGCCACGGCCCACCTCGTGACTGATGATTTGGATGCCGGCCCCATTCTGGTCCAGCAAGTCATCCCGGTGGACCACACCCATGCTGCTGAAGACCTTGTCCGGGCCGGGCGAGATGTGGAGCAATTTGCTTTGGCCCAAGCCCTCCGGTTGGTCTTTGAAGACCGTGTTTTCCTGGCGGGCAACCGGACGGTCATCTTCGACTGAGCCCGTCTAAAAATCCAACCGGCCCAAAGCCTTCCATCGTCTGCTCCCATGAATCAGTGCCCATTGCGAACCTCGGTCATTGGCAGTTACCCGTTTCCGGCCTGGCTGGAGCATGCCTCCCAACACCTCGAGCGCTTTGGTTCCGAGGACCGCGCCGAGCTTCAATCC
>Ga0255128_1000851_pt1 | contig 14026 bp, 7 predicted proteins | sample Law_Miss_RepC_8d_FD_188562 | JGI IMG/M metagenome (GOLD analysis project Ga0255128, IMG submission 188562) | Freshwater microbial communities from St. Lawrence River, New York, United States - Law_Miss_RepC_8d | ecosystem: Environmental > Aquatic > Freshwater > River | place: USA: New York... | reverse complement strand
GTTTTCGACCATGGCCTTGGTAGATACGTTGTGCCCCACCGAGAATTCAAAGACATCGCGATACTGGAGGTCCGCAACCCGTTCGTCCCAATCATCACTTTCCAAGCTACGAAGATTCGGGCGAGCTACCAGCGCTTGTTCGCTGGTCAGCTCCAGCTCAACCTGAAAAATGAATCCTTCGTCGCTGGCCTCGTCTGGAGACGGGGGGCGTTTATTGACCAAGAAAACCGATAGACTTTTGGTTCCAGCGGGCAATCCGCCAGAAACACTGCGGTCTGGAACTCCACGTAGGGACCAGGCTAACTCGATCCCGCGACTACTCGGAATCGGTACGCTACCCGCCGCTGGGACTTTGGAACCAAATTCGATGGGTACGGTTGCTTCTCGCGGGAAGCGACGCCACTCGGTGGCTGGTCCTTCGCCGCCTTCCTCTCGGATGGCTCGTAGATAATCACCATATCGTACGGTTACCGTGAGCTTGGTGGTTGCTTTCGACAGCAGTACGCTGACCCCCATACTACTGGGTAGAAACGACTTGCGTGCAGCTGCGGGCTCAGGTGCGTCATCATCATCGAGACCGGCAGGCGTCGCGGCTTGGTCAAGTTCGTCGTTGCTGGTGGGGTCAACACGCTGTCCTTCACCGGCCTCAGCGGGGACGAGAAAGCCTGTGAGATACCAACGCGAAGGAGCCTGATACAGAGATTCGTTTGGATCCCCGAGCTGGTTTTGGGGACCAACTAGATCGAGCTGCAGAGCATCAACAAGATCCCTTCGTACATCGAGCGGTGAAGTTGATGTCATGGGTCGAACTCTAGCTTTGGTTGGTTAGGATTGTCGGGCTTCTCGGTTTTCTTGGGTTTCTTGCTCTGGCGAGCTTGCTTGGGTTTCGTCGCTTTCGCGGGCTCCGCTTCTTTCTTGCCGGAAGCATCTTCTTCACCGGAACACCTTTGAGGTGCATTGCTAGCAAGATTTGCTAGGACATCTTTCTTGTGACATTGTTTATTTAGTTCGAGCAGTCTCGCAAGAACCTCATCTCTGAACTCATCGGGCCAGCGGTAACGCCACGGTTTTTTCCTTTGCCGAGCGCTGCTAATATCAGTTCCTGAATCGTCAACTTCTTCATAGTCGAGCAAAAACTGACAGAAGTCGGGCTGAGTGGCTTGGTCCGCGAGGTCGTTCCAGCCATAAGCTCGTAACACCGCTATATCCATTTCGCTGTGAAGAAGGCGAAGTTCATGAATGCTTGGATTGGGTTCATCGGGATCATTAAACAGGCTATAAGTGCGTGAAAGTCCAATTGCATCTCTGGACATCAGTTGCCGTCGAAACCCATCGTAGACGGCACCGATTTCTTCCAAACCTTGAGGCATGTCTTGGTCAAAAGGAAATGGAAACGTTTCAAAGCAATCGGTGGGTGCATATCGGATGTCATCTTTTAATGTAGACGCAAAAAACCGCACCCACAGTTCGTGAATCCGGCTTTGTAAAACGGCAAACGACGCAAAAGAATCAAATGCAAATACAGAATGCGGCGTAGCAACGATACATCGCGAGTCAACAAACGAAAAAATAATATTTGCTGAAGTAAACGGATGAACGAGCATCCGGCGCATCGAGTGCGAAATATTTCTCATCGGCTCTGCTGAGTAACCATATTTCCACCAATTTGCCTTTAACTTTGCTGCATTCTGTTGTGTATTTAACGATTCGCGATATGGCCTAACTTTCTTTGCAACTATCTCCCATAGCTCAGGACATACGTCAGTGTCTTCAGCCGAAAGGTCATCTAAGTCGATTACATACTTAGAAAAAGTACCATCTGCTGTATTAAGGAATTCCTCGCCAGTGACATAAACCCTAATTCTTTTGGCAGCTTCGGCATTCTTATTTATTATCTGATTCATTAGACTGCGAGGTGATGCGTCTGGATCGTTATCGTCAAAGAGAAATCCATGGCCATAGATATCACATCCTTTGAAGGACCGATAGGAATTACTCGAAAGCTTGTGGGGCGAATCGTGAACGGTTCCAGAAACTAGGAAAGCTGAAATATTGGGTACGTTCTTATTATCCAGCCGACGTGGTGTGAAGATTTCTCCACGAATTACATGTACTACGCTAACAATTACTGCTGCTTGTCCTGGCCATTTGAGTCGTTTATTCGCATTAAAGATGTAGCCTCCATTGTTGCAAATCCAGGTAAGTGAAGAGGCACGCGTGTCTCCTTGCGAGATCGTATTGGTTGAAATCAACCCAAACGTCCCTAAGTTTCGGAGTAATCCGTAAACGCGTCGAAAGAAGAATGCAACTAGGTCACATTTCCCACCTGCTCCAATCGTAAATTCACGAAGTAAATTCGTATAATTTGCCTTCGTTGAACTGTGTAGTGCTAACACACCAAGAAACGGCGGATTCCCCACGAATGCATCAAACCCGCCATTCGCTCTTGAAAAGACTTCGGGAAATTCGACTTCCCAGTGGAAACATGGGACAGGATGTGGACCAGCATTAAGACGATCTGCTGCGGCTTGGACAGCCGTACGAGATTCAAAGTCAGGAGACGTGGTAAGTTGTTGGTTGTTCGCGGTAACTGATGCAAGATAGGAGCTAGCGTAGCTGTAGACACGTTCAAGTTCCTGCTCGCGTGCCTTCTTCTTATCTGCTGCAAAGAAACAACTGACGCAGGCGTTTCCTAGCAATCGAATGAGATTGAGAGCTTCATTCGCTACTTCCATGCGCTGCTCTTGATCGCGATAGGCGACATCCTCACGAGCATTGAGGATTTTGGCCCTAGCTTCGGTTGCTCGGTCCAGTCGCTTTTGGATTAGATCCTCACCCAACCGCATTTGCTTTTTGGGTTCCCAATTAAAGCGAATAATTTGTTCGCGGGTCAAGCCTACCAGAGAATCGCCATGTCGTAGTGAGTGATCCAAAAACGTAAACGGGTGATCTTTGGCGAGTGTTACCAACCACAACGACAGCTTCGCCAGATCGACTGCCATGACGTTTTTGTCGACACCGTACAAACAGCGCTGTGCTACGGTTCTACGTGCGTAAAGCAACTCGTCTTCATCCGGAGGGATGTCGGTTGGCAGCATGTCATGGGCATACCATGCTTTGATCAACTCATCACCCAATTGCCGACATACTTCGACGAGGAAAGCACCACTCCCCATCGCCGGGTCGCATATTTTCAAATCGAGTATCTGACTGGGATGCGGTACACCTTTCTCTCGTGCAGCTTTAGCATGTTCGATGGCGCGCTCCGATTGACGGACTCGGATATCAATTTCGCCCGCTGTATACCGCTTTTTGTCCTCACGCGATGGCTCGAATACCTTGGGCAGTTCCGCTTCAGGATCGCACAGATTTTTGAGGATTGGCTCCAGCGTGGTGCGCACGATCGGTTCGGTTAGCGATCGCGGCGTGTAATGAGATCCACTGCGTCGACGTTCGTCCGATGGCTGAAACACCATCGACTGAGCCGGTACTAAGCTGGGCGTAACATGCTTGGCGATCTTCTTGTCCAGAGCAGCCAGCAACTCGTCTGTCGATTCGGCGTTCTTCAGCGCGGCTGCATCCGTCGAACCCAGAGTCTGGTCGGACCACTCCTTGAGCAGTCCAGCACGCTCACTCGGCTTGGCTGCAAGCAACGCATCCAGATTGATCGTTGTCGGGGCGCCATGCGGTTTGGCTGGTTTGATGGCAATGGACTTGCCCTCGGCCAGTTGAAGTTCAAAACCCATAATGGTTTCGTAAACGCTGCCAACTTGCTCGACATCCAACGTTCGATAGCTGAGTCGTTCTCCGTCCAGGATCGATAGATCCTCTAGCACGCGATAGATCACTCCGTCGCTGATTCTGGGCACCTGAATGCTGGAGTCCAATTCTTGCGACGACGTTTCCAAAACATTCCCGTCGTCGTAACGACCTTCCAGGAACGGATAACGATCCGGATCGAACAGATACCCCTTACGTGCAGGGAGTTTGAAATCTCCGTGCTGGCCACCTTCGTAGATCAGCCGAAACAGTGTCAGTAGCTGCGACCAAGCCCCAAAGCGTTGATCCATCGTGTCGGGATGCTGCCCTGCATCCGACCGCAATCGCTCGAACAGTCCGTTGACTGAATAGAAATTGGAATAGACTGGATCGCTCGACATCAAATTGCGGTCTTCGGCATACAACACGAACACCATCCGCATCAAGACCGTCAAAAGTCCGTGGTACACATGTTGCGGATGATTGGCCAAGACTTCTCGTAGCAACTCGCCCTTGCGTTGATCGTCGGCAGCTTGGAAACCGCGCAGCAGTTCAAACAGCGCCGACATGACCTGCTCAGCGAGCTTCGTCGAAACCGTGTTTTGATACTTGCGACTATTCTCAAGAATATAAGGAAGCCGCTGGTTGTCTCCGAGCGTAAACATGCGATCGACGGAAAGGAGCATGTGAAGCGCTGCAAACATCGGTCGCCCAGCGACCTGAACCATTTCCGCGACGTTGAATGTTGCGTAACCGCTGGATTCCCCTTTCGGAGCATAAACCAATCGCAACTGCTTACCATTGCACAACAGCCCGATGGGAACTTGGGTTTCACGCAGCAGACGCTCGAACTTGAGCTGTGGGGCTGCGTTCCAATGACGGCTGCTGTCGGCTTCGTCGGGCTCATCGAGGTCTTTGTCCGTTGGCAGGATTTGCACGAGCATCTGCCAGGGGATTTGACCTTCTTTGGGTTTCAGGACTGGAACAGCATAATTCGGCCGCAGAGTTTCCTTGTACTGCGGAAGAATCACTTCTAACCTGGACATATTGTCCGGCAGTGCAGACTTCTGGGGTACCTCAGCCAGATCCTGTTCTTCCCATCCCAAACACTTGCGTGCAAACTCAACGAAATCGCGGAGTTCTGGTACGACCTCGCTCTTTTTGTCGAGCGGTAGGCATTCCAAAAAGCGTTTATGCTCGTCGATGATGTTTTTGTTGATGTAGCATTGCGCCTCCAGCATGGCAGGCACAGACACAACCAAGCCAACGGGCTGGACGTAGCCGAGCCATTCAAGATGAGCGTATTCTTCAGGTGATTTTGCCATAGTTTCACCCCGTCACTGGCCAAAGATAGACCAGTCCTACAGGCTCAATGCGCCGTGCCATGACGCGGTATAAATCCTGAATCCGATCTGGTTCTGTTTTCAGTTCGTCACGAATCTGTTCCAGTCGCTTGGACCAATAGCGTTTGTTGGCGTCGAGCTGGGCAAGTTCGTCTTCGTTGTCACCGAAGTCAAACAGTTGCTGATTAGGATTCATTTTTTCCACTCTGCGGACTTCATTCGCGATATGTTTCTGCTGGGTCTCCAAGATTTCACGCATCGCCTTGGCTTCGGCTTCGCCGCGTGCGGCAAGTTTCTTTTCCGCATCATCGCCATATTCGTGACCGCGTGTTTCCAAATGCGTGAGCAATTCGCTGATATCTTTGGGTGCCGATTGCTGTAGCTGTGAAGTAACCGTGCTGGTGAGCTTCCAGCTTCCGGCCTTGAGGAGTGATTCGTCTAACAATGACAGCGTTTTGATTTCCGCTTCACGTGCGTAAGGAACCAATGATTCCTTTCGTATCTCTGGATCCACCCATCGTGCGGTTACATGGATCAGTTCCTCATGTAGCCGAGCTGCGCCACTGCCGTAGAGGCATAGTCGGCCTAATAAGACAACGCGCGGAATGGAGTCAGTGGCCTGAGCCAAACAGGCCCTCGATAGGTCGTGGTGGATGAATCCTTGAGCCGTGAATCTTCCCAGCAGTCGCTGCACGACTCGCTGTTCCAGGTGCATATGCACCACATCGTCGTCAAGTGTACCGGGATCCTCGAAAACAACAGGGCGAATCGGTGAGGCTTTGCGCCAGTCCCAAAGTTTTTGATCTCTTTTTCTGGGGACGCGAAGCGTGTCCATGGTTTCCGCCCAAGTAGGATCGGCTCCGGTCCGTTCATTGAGTGCGGGAAACGCGAACCGCACGACCGCTTCTTCACTTTCAACCGGCTTGAGGACTTCTGCTCCCATCAATTCCAGGGAGCAGGAAATCGCCGAGCGAAAATGAGAATCACTTAGGCCGATGGATTTACGGGAGTTTTCTAGCTGAGTGCGAAGCCGCTCGATTTGCTCCTTGAGCGTTTGCTGACGATCTCGGGAGGCCTCTAGTTCAGCATCGATCGTGGCTTTCTTGTCGGCTGCGAGAGCTACGGAATCGATCTCGGTTTCAAGGGTTTGGACCGACCTGCGACGAATACCTGAACTCAGTTTCGAGTCGATGACCTTGGATAGACTGCCCAGCTCCTGCTTGATCGTTTCAGTCTTCTTCACCAAAACCTGGAGAATTCGATCTTCAGGCCGTTGCTGGTAAAAGAAGTAGTGACAGTACACCGCAGGATTCGGCTGGAGCTTTCGGTCGATGCGCCCATTTCTCTGTTCCATGCGGCTGGGGTTCCAAGGTACATCGAAGTGGAAAAGATTGTGGCAATGGGCTTGGAGGTTTAAGCCTTCGCGTGCAGCATCTGTAGCGACCAGTATACGAACAGGATGTTTGCTTGGTTCCGCATTGAATGCACGTTTGATTTCGTCTCGTTTCTGCGGTGGCGTTGGGCCGTGGAAGACTTCAATGCGTCGATCTGCATCATCGGAGCCAGCAAGCGCGGACTGAAGCTGCTGAATCAAGTATCGTTTGGTGTCCTCGTACTCAGTGAAAATTAGCACTCGCGTGCGGTTCCATTTGACACCAGACTTTCCAAGATCTGGACACATTTTTTGGCGTATCCAATCGAGCAGTTTGAGTATACGGGCATCCGGTTTGCCACGAGCATCTTCAGCGATGTCCGACATCTCTTGCAGCAGTTTCAATTCTCGGGTGAACAACTGCTGGGCCGACATGTCTTTGACTGGCCCCATCGTCGCAGCGGATACCGCTTCGACTTGCGCATCTTCCTCGGCTTGCAATTGGTCTTCGTCCAGGACTGCTCGATCGTCGTCGTTATCGACTACGCCGGTAAGCAAGTCGAGCGTGACAGCCTTCAATTCCTCGGGTTTCGATTCCGTTTCATGCTGCATTTTCTCCCACTGACGCTGCACAGTCTTGCGATGAACCTTGAGCGTACGGGCGAACGCTTCAATGGAGGAAAGGAGTCGCTGTTGCAGTCCAACAATCAGCAGTCCCGCAGCTGCTCTTTTCCGTTTAGTTTCATTTTGCAAGCGTTCTTCACGCAATTCTCGGTACTGGTCTAGGAGGCTGGCTAGTTTCAACTCAGGAGCATCCGCTGGTAGTCCGTCGATGTTGACTTGGACAACTTCACGTTTCGGGAATCCACCTTGAATTTCACGGATGTCATCCTTCAGTCGTCGCACTACGACCTCGTCGCGATGTTTGGCCGTGACAGGAACACCGCGACAAAACCGCTGCGGGTCAAGAATCTCCAGGAGGGCTGAAAAGCTATTGGAGTGCCCGTTGTGAGGTGTCGCACTCAGGAAGAGTCGGTGTTCAAATCGGGGTGCGAGGTCACGTATTGCGCGAGTGATCTGTGAATCGATGGCATATTTCTGGCCGCTAGCCGGAGCTGCATGGTGTGCTTCGTCGAGGATAAACAAGCTGCCCGTTCTGAATGTGCCCAGCAAGTCCCGCAACGGCCCTGCATACGTTTCATCAATCAGCAGCCTGTTGGAAACCAGAAATCGCGTGTGGGTACTCCAAGGGTTCACACCGAATCCACGTTCCTGCCGGACTTTCTTCATGTAATCCTTGTCGAGAATCTCAAACGTCAATCCAAACCGAGACGACAATTCCTCCTGCCATTGCAGTAGCATTGACGGAGGGCATGACACAAAGATTTCCCGCACCTTCTTGCGAAGCAAAAGTTCACGCGCAATCAACCCAGCTTCGATCGTCTTACCAAGCCCCACGTCATCGGCAATGAACAGATTGACGCGCGGCATCCGAAGTGCCTTACGCAGTGGCTCCAATTGGTAAGCGTCCAGCCGGATTCCAGCTCGGAACGGAGATTGAAACAAGCGAGGGTCGGTAGAGGTAACGCAGTTCCATTTCAGAGTGTTGATGTAGGCTGCAAATAACCGAGAGTCATCAAAGCCTTTCTTCGCGACAGCTTCCCAGGCTTCACCAGTCAAGATTGCAGGATCGAGTTCCTTTTCCCACAAGACTTCAAGCGGCTGCCCTTGGTTGTCATCATCGACACAGGAAAGTCTGACCAACGTGCTGTCTGCAACTCGCTTAGCCTTGACGATTTCTTCGACGAGATATGTTCGCTGCCGTACCCGAGCGATTTGACCTGGTTGAGGGATGAGCGCTATTTGAGTCATCGTAAAATTGAATTTTCTTGTTTAGCGTTTTGCGTCACCTGGAATTGTGAGGCAGCGGTCTTGCGACTTTTGCCAAAAACTTCTTGAGATCCTCTCGCTTGAACAGTCGGTAGCCATTGGCTGGATTCCGGTGCATCGGGATCTTGCCATCAGCCGCCCATGTTCGAACCGTCCCTTGGGAAACTCCCAGGATCTCGGCCGCTTCTGCAACTTTCACGTATTCACTCAGTTTGGGCACGATTCCCCCCCTAATCGATTGGAATTCGACGTGGGGCGTAAGTTTATCAAACACTACAGCGAAATGACAGCATTGCAGATGCCGTAAATCCATGGGATGTGGACATTTACCGTCCGATTTCCACCGCTTGGTGGGGAAATCAGGCGTAAGCCATTTGGCCAGTATCGTGCAAGCTCGTGACACCTCTGGTCACTCGCTAGCATTTTTTGAGAAATAGATGCTGGTGCGCTTTGCCGCAGAGGCGGCTTGAAGAATCGAGGAAATCCAGTGTTTCGCGAAATCTAAATCATCCGATGCGCCACAAACATCCCCACCGAGTGCGGATAGTTCGGATCGATGTTGAAGACATGTGTCTGGCCAAGGAGGTTGGCGAGCAGCAGATTATCCTTGCGACTGTGCCATTCGCCTCGAATCCATCCGATACGGTCCATTAGGCCAAGGGCTGAAAGTTCGGAGATGATCAGGTACTCGGCCCCTTCGCAATCGAGCTTGATCAAATCGACCTCGTCGATTCCGAAGTCTGTTACCTGCGTCCAGAACTGTTCGACGGTGAGCGATGGAACCTCGATGCCGAAATCTCGGTACCGAGGCTCGAGCGATTCCCATACGTCCGGAACATAGTCGGCGACCCGACTGTTCGAAACTGGGAACGACAACAGGCATTTTCCAGGTTTCGGCGAGATCGCTGCGTTGATGCGAAGTAGCTGCGATTCCGGAATGTGGCTAGTGTTCTTGGTCAGTAGCTCAAAGCTTTGCGGATGGGGCTCGACAGCAACGATTCTCGCGTTGGGCCAATAATGATTGGCCATCACTGTGAAGCTGCCCACGTGCGAGCCGACATCGAGGATGGTTCGGACGTTGTGGGATCGCAGGTCGTTGATGCGGTACTCATCATGGAACACCGCATTGGCAAACTGCACGCTATCTGGTTCGATGTGGAAGTCTTGGCCATAGATCTTGTAACAAACAGAATGGGTCATGGTGGAATCCTTTTTGAGATCAGGCAGAAGCAAGGGCTGTAGTGAATTGGCGAGCAAACTCCAGGCGTATCTCCGGAGTGCAGTTGGCTAGGTGGACGACCTTGGCCGTCGGCAGGAGCTTGCGAAACTCGGGCATCCAGTACTGAGTGTTGAACTCGGTCGGCAACTGGAAGAATGGCAACCCGCGAGCACTGTTCTGGATCCAGAATTGCTCGGAGCAGTGCGTTGGAAAGAATGGATGCAACGGTGGCTTCCAGATCGATGCATGCTTGCGATCGCACATTACCACCCCGGTATTGAGGACCGACTTGCTGTTATCCATGGGGAGCTCTTGGGACTGGAGGATGTTGCGTCGCTCTTCGAATACCCACTCAAAGCTTGGCAATTGACTCCAATCGTCATGCATTGCGACGTGCCCTGCTGGAACCACATCGAATAGATCGGGTGTCTCTTCGGTCAGAAACACATCGGCATCGATGTAGAGAGTCCGTTCGTAAGCTTGTGCAAATGGGTGAACCCGGAACTTCTCGAGTCCCCACCAGTCTTGTGCGGGTTTGGTGATTGCCACAAAGTCGGCTCCGATCCGATGGGCGTAGGCTTCCATCAATGGGCCAGTGTACTTGAGCAATTCGCGGAACGAATCGCCGGTGGCCACCGTGATGAGCAGCCGTGACTTGGCCGGATCGATCGCATCGACCGTTGGCTTCCATTCCACCTCTGGAATGACTTCGACAGGCATCCGTTCGTATTCCAACCAGGACCCTCGCCAGATTCCTTCATAGTCACGACGCAGGTGACACGTGGGGCGATCGAGTCGTCCGATGGTGAGCACCGGTTTGCCATCGACGTGATTTACGTGCCAGAGGCGTTCACACTCGGCAGCCCCTTCGATGACTTCGCGGTTGGGACCGAACTTGATCACACGTTGGTCGTATCCAACTCGTCGGTACAAAACCCGCTTGTTGATCAATTGCTCGATGGTCTCGGTTTCCATGGTGGTTGGATCCTCGTTCTTCCAAAGGGTGCCACTCCATTTGCTTGCCAGATCGCGGACAAGCTGGAAACACAGTTCTTCGTTGGCCAGCGAGTCCACGAAACGATTCCCCCCGAATCGCCATTTGTCTTGGCATCGATGCTGAAAGACGATTTGACCTCGGAAGTCAAACTGAACGATGGTGTGGACATTCCAACCGGGTCCGGCGCTGGGCATCGCGTAATCAGAACCGAGTCGACGCCATCCCAGGTGGAAGCATTCTTTGTCGCCATAGACGTGCTGAAACGTGAAGTCCGAGTGCTGGGCATAGAAAAGTGACAACCGCAGCTCTCGATCGCAGCGACGTTTGTCGATGAGGTACTGGCCTGATTCGAAGGCGCGTTCGTGTTCGGACACTTCGGGTTCTGCCATGTCCATCATTCCGAACACTTTCCACACTCCAGGCTTGAGGGTCCAGCAAGCGTAGTCGGGCCAGAAGACCGCACCGTGGCGTTTGTATTCCTCGCAGTCGAACAAGTAGGTTGGATCGCAGACGACACCATTGTCGGCGTCCAAGAATAGAACCTGGGCAAACGGTGAGTGGAGTGTTGCGTAGAGCTTTAGTTCCCAGCCACAGAGGATCCGGCAGGGGTGCTCTTTTTCGATCTCTCTGGCATCGATGCATTCGACACCCAAGGGTTCGAGCAGGCGTTTCATGTAGGGGTCCATTTCGGTGTCCCCTAGGTACCAAAGCTGGATCGGGAGCGTGCAGCCGAAATGCCGAAGCAGATTCACGTTGACCCATACGCTTGGAAAGTACTTGAGACCTCCCCCGGCGATGACGATTCCGCGTTCTTGGGCGTAAGTGACACGACTGGGCCTGAGGTTGTCGATGTATTGGTCCACCAAGCGTCGATGGGCTTCGATGGTGTTGTCCCAAGTGCCCCAGGCATTGGGCCAAGGTCCAGGTGGGCACTGATGGATTAGTTCCAACATGGCTTCGGGACTCAGGTCGGGGGTAGCTTGATTGCAATTAGACATGGGCCTTCTCCTTAGATTCGGCGTTAAAAGCAGCGCGGAGGATGTACATAGCGATGATGGTCAGTACGAATGGAATGAAACGGATCATGGGGATGTACTTGATCCAGTGAGCGAATATTTCCACCGAGAGTTCTTCGTTGCTGCGGAGGCATTTCCAAACACCCATTTCATTCATCCGTGTTTTGGTGGAACGGCATCCGCAAGCGAAATCGTCTGGAATGAGCCATCCCAAACAAAGCCAGCTTAGCGCTCTGCGAGTCTTTTCGATCAAGAGTTCCAGTTCCGTTCCGACTCCGGTGGTCGGAGGCTTTACACACTCAAGTAGATCCGGCGTTGGAAGCATGCCAACGAGCGTTCGGTACTGGATCGCTTTGCTGCAAGTGACCGAATTCTTGGTTCGTGGTTTGGCATGCTGAATACACGCTGCACATGCGTCGTAGGCAATCGGTACGGGTACTTGAGCCAACTCGGACGAGATCTGGCAGTAACCTTCCACGTTGTGTTTGCAATCAATGGGTCTGTTCATATCACACCTTGTTCGCATCCCGTGTAAACGATTTGACCGATGTAGGAACCCTGACCGGTTGGCTGGTTTCCTGCGCATATGCAGACTGCCTCGAACGGTCCGTTCTGCTCAACACACGGATCGGGAACCGAGACGGGCACCCAACCGATCCCGTTCCACTGGTAATAGCAGGGACAGCAACAACCACTCGAGGAACCCGATCCGCTGCTTCCTGAAACACCACCACTTGCACCGCTCGATCCATACGATTGCCCCGAGCTACCGACACCACTGGAGCCAACTCCGCTGGATCCAGATCCACTTCCCGAGCCGGAGCCCGAACCTGATCCACTGGATCCCGAGTCGCTGCCGGCGCTTCCACCGGATGGCTTGCTGCCAGAACCTGAACCGCTGGGTCCAGTGCCGCTTGGTCCAGATCCACTACCACTTTGTCCTGATGAACCGGAAGCGGAACCTGATGGCTTGCTACCACTTTGCGATCCGGACTCAGAGCCCGACTGGGAACCTGACTGCGAACCCGAACCGGATTGACTGCCAGATCCACTCTGTGAGCCGCTTTGCGATCCGCTGCCGGACGATCCACTGCCGCTCGAGCCGCTACCACTCGGCCCGCTGGATCCCGAGCTACCCGATGAGCCACTACCTGAAGATCCGCTTCCAGATGAACCGCTCCCCGATGATCCACTGCCGGAGGAACCAGACGAGCCCGATGAGCCGCTTGATCCTGAGGAACTAGCGCCGCTGGAACCACCGGACGATCCACCACTGGAACCTGAAGTGCCCGATGTGCCCGAAGAACCCGACGAGCCTGAAGAACCCGAGCTACCCGAGGAACCGCTGCTTCCCGACGAGCCAGAAGAGCCACTCGAACCGGAGCTACCAGACGAACCACTCGATCCCGACGATCCACTGCTGCCAGAGCTACCGCTCGATCCGGAGTATCCGCTGGTCCCTGAGCTGCCGCTTTGCCCGGAGGAACCAGAGCTTCCGTTGGATCCAGGAGGGTTGCCGGATCCAGATGGCCCGCTGCTGCCGCTCGATCCCGAGGAGCCACTTGAACCCGACGAGCCAGACGAGCCGCTAGAGCTCGACGATCCAGAGGAGCCCGATGAACCGGACGATCCACTACTCCCCGATGAGCCACTCGAGGATTGCTCGCAGCAAACGATGGCGTAGATGGGCAGGCCGTCGTAACCCACATAACGCATGAGGTAACGACCCATCTGAGGAAACTCACAGCTAGATACCGCATACAATGGTTCTCCATCGATCATTCCTAGAAAGTGTCCGAGCTGACGTTTGGGGCTTTGCCCGGATCGTTGTTGCGTACAGGTCGCTGCATACACAGGCAGGCTTTCGACCGACCCGTTTACAGCAGTGGCGATATACCGACGTGAATACAGGGTCATTTGTTGGCATCCACCACCTTGCAATCGAAAACGCTGCCCCACGATTTGGTCGCGATGTCAAACTTCTGAACCACACCTGGGTAATAGCCATTGCCATCTGGGATGTTGCTTGTGATGAAGACGATCTCTTCGTAGTTGGCATCATCGAAACGAATCACGGCCCATCGCAGTGCGCCGGTCGATTCGATCCACAGTACGGATGCGGGTCCGTGAGGAACGCTGCGTAAATAGCCGTTTTGACCAACGATCGTTTCGGCTGCGTTGTATGCGACCGAGCCAACGGATACGCGTGTGATCACACATCCGCCAATAGCTGCGGTTCCGATGAGGTTGTTTTTCAGTGGTTCGAGTAAAACACCAAACCGAGGTCCAGTGCCGGCGCTCGGGACCAGCCCTTGGAAACTGACTTGGCGTTTGAACTCGGTGAGGTTGGCTGCTGGAGTGATAATCGGAGCGCCCAGTGCGACGATCGAAAAGCGATCCAGGTCGGCTCCGGTTTGATTGCGAACCTTG
>Ga0255128_1000850_pt1 | contig 14032 bp, 14 predicted proteins | sample Law_Miss_RepC_8d_FD_188562 | JGI IMG/M metagenome (GOLD analysis project Ga0255128, IMG submission 188562) | Freshwater microbial communities from St. Lawrence River, New York, United States - Law_Miss_RepC_8d | ecosystem: Environmental > Aquatic > Freshwater > River | place: USA: New York... | reverse complement strand
CCCAAGGTGCAGCACCTCTATGAACAAGCCCGCAAGGGTTGAGCCAGTTCAGGTCCCGCCAACGTAGGGGTTGGACTGGCGCTCACGCCCAAAGGTGCTCTCCGGCCCGTGCCCAGGAATGAACACCGTTTCGTTGCCCATGGGCCACAAACGCTGGGTGATGCTGGCGATCAAATCATCGTGGTTGCCTTGCGGAAAATCAGTGCGGCCAATGCTGCCGGCAAACAGCACATCGCCCACAAATGCACGCTTGATTTCGGGTGAATAAAACACCACATGGCCGGGCGTGTGGCCCGGGCAGTGGCGCACCTGCAAAGTGTGCGCCCCCAGAGTGACCGTATCACCATCGGCCAACCATCGCGTGGGTTTGAACACCCGCGCTGCCGGAAAACCATAAGCGGCAGCGGCTTGTGGCAAGCCGTCAATCCAAAACTGGTCTGCGGGGTGCGGTCCGATGATCGGCAAGCCCCCAAGTTGCTCGGCCAGATCGGCTGTGCCCGAGGCGTGGTCCAAGTGGCCGTGGGTGATCCAAATCTGCTCCAGCTTCAGGCCAAGCTGATGCAAGGCATTCAGGATCAGGTCCAGATCGCCGCCCGGATCGATCACCGCAGCTTGGCGGCTTTGGTCGTCCCACACCAGTGAGCAGTTTTGCTGAAAGGGTGTGACGGGAATGGTTTGGTATTGCAGCATCCCCGAATTATCGAGGATGTGTTCCTGCTCCTCATTGGACGGGGCAACACATGCCAGGGTGTAAAGTCTGGCCAGCCAGCGCCTTTTGGTCTTTTGCACACGCGCTGCACAGATTGCTCTTTTGACCCCTTCATCACCCGGCTACCTGACCAAACAGGAAAGCATCACGGTCTTGGGTGTGGACGACTTGCTCATCCGCTCCTTGCTCGACAAAAATCAATTCCACGACCCCTTGGACGAAGCCCTGAATCTGGGCATTTCATCGGCGGCTTGGCCCTTGTTTGGCCTGCTTTGGCCCTCGGGCATGCACCTGGCCGAACGCATGGCACGCCGCCCGGTCACTGAAGAACGGATTCTGGAAATTGGGTGCGGTTTGGGCTTGGCCAGTTTGGTGGCGCACCGACGGGGCGCACAGGTCACGGCCAGCGACTGCCATCCGCTCGCCCATTCTTTTTTGGACGAGAACACCCGCATCAATGGTTTGATGCCCATGCCCTATTGCCATGGGCTGTGGGGCACGGCCGCGCTGCGCGAGGATGGCCTGCCCGTGCTCACGCAAGCGCACGACAGCCCCTTGACCGGTGTGTTTGACTTGATTGTGGGCAGCGACATCCTGTACGAGCGCGACGACGCGGGCACACTGGCCCAATTCATCGGCGAGCATGCCGCGCCCCACTCAGAAATCTGGGTGATTGACCCCAACCGAGGCAACCGCGCCGCCTTTCACAAACACATGGCGCTGCTGGGTTTTGTGATGCACGAACAGGTGCTGGACCATGCCGAACACGACGGTATTGGTGCTTACAAGGGGCGGATGCTGACGTACACGCGGCAGGGAAATGGATCCCGGATCAAGTCCGGGATGACATCGAAAACCTTCAGGAATGACCCTTCTCGTCTGTCACCCCGGACTTGATCCGGGGTCCATGACCCAAAGGCCAGAAATCACAAACTCAGGTCGTAGCCGATCGTGATCGGCGCGTGGTCAGAAAACTTCTCGCCCTTATAAATGTGTTCGGTACGCGCCTTTTCGGCCACAGCAGGCGTGGCCAAGTGGTAGTCCAGCCGCCAGCCCACGTTCTTGGCATAGGCCTGACCCCGGTTGCTCCACCAGGTGTAGCAATCGTCGGTGGTGTGTGGTTGCAGGCGGCGGTACACATCGACCACACCGCCTTCAGTGGTCAGCTGCGTCATCCACTGGCGCTCTTCGGGCAGAAAGCCGCTGTTCTTGAGGTTGCCCTTCCAGTTCTTGAGGTCGGCTTCCTTGTGCGCGATGTTCACGTCACTGCAGACAATAAAGTCACGCTCGGCCTTGAGGGCCATCAGGTGCGGGTACATCTTGTCCAAAAAACGGAACTTGGCCTCTTGCCGCTCAGGGCCAGAGGAGCCACTGGGAAAGTACACGCTGATGATAGACAACTTGCGCGATGGCGTGTCGAAGCGGGTTTCCACATAGCGGCCCTCGGCGTCGAACTCGCCGCCATCAAAGCCGACCACCACGTCGCTGGGCTCGTGGCGGGTGTAGACGCCCACGCCCGAGTAGCCTTTTTTCTCGGCAAAGTGAAAGTGGCCCTTCAGGCCCGCGAGTTCTTCAAACTTGCCCGCCACGTCGGGGGCTTGGGCTTTGACCTCTTGCACACAAATACAATCGGGTTTCTCTTGCGCCAGCCAGGCTGCGACCCCTTTGGTCGTGGCCGAACGGATGCCGTTGAGGTTGAGGCTGGTGAGTTTGAACAAGGATTTCCCCATGGTGACAGGACAGGCAAGCAGCGCCGAGATGCAGGCGCTCGCTCAGGAATTTGTGCAGTTTGCGGTCGATTCAGGCGTGCTGCGCTTTGGGCAATTCAAGACCAAGGCCGGGCGCATGAGCCCTTACTTCTTTAATGCGGGCTTGTTTGACGATGGCGCCAAGCTGAGCCGACTGGCGCAATTCTATGCAAAAGCCCTACTGGCCAGCGGCATCGAATTCGACATGATTTTTGGCCCCGCCTACAAAGGCATCCCGCTGGGCGCGGCCGTGGCCATCGAGCTGGCCCGTTTGGGGCGCAACGTGCCTTTTGCCTACAACCGCAAAGAAGCCAAGGACCACGGCGAAGGCGGTGCTTTGGTGGGTGCGCCCCTCAAGGGCCGGGTGCTGATCGTGGACGACGTCATGAGCGCAGGCACCGCAGCACGCGAGTCGATTGCGCTGATAGAAGCCGCCGGGGCCACGCCCCACGCCATTGCCATTGCACTGGACCGCCAGGAGATGGCGACGGAAAAACAAGCCGACGGCTCGGTCAAGGATGTGCCGCACAGCGCGGTTCAATATGTGCGCCACACCTTGGGCATGCAGGTGTGCACCATCGCCCAACTGTCAGACCTGCTGGCCTTTCTGGCCCGTCAGAGCCAGCCTGAGCTGCTGGCCCACTTGGCCCATGTGCAGGCCTATCGGGACCGCTACGGGGTCTGAAGGGTTCGCACCCGCGCTCGAGTGACCGGCTTGGTCGCCATGGTCAGTCGACCACTCGAGGGGCTTGGGCGGTTTTCAATGAGCGCCCTAACTGTTCTGTAACGGTGGCTCATCCCATCGCCCACTCACCCCGTTTGTGAGGTGGGCTCACCCACGATTTATGAGCTGGCACTCACCCAGCCATCCCTCACCTCGTTCAGTGCTGCGCCGCCAAAACAGCTTGGCAGCCTGAACTCCTGTTTTTCCCAATCCACCCCGACTCTTTGATCCGTCACCGCCTTTTTGATGGCGTCGCGGAATGCGTTTTTTTAACGAAATCACCATTTAAGGCTATTTTTTGCATGGGAGTACGCCAATTGGTGGATTCGCAAACCGTTTTTTATGTCGAGAATTTCATTTTTAACGTAGTTGGTAATTCATTCACCATGATTCATTCTGAATGTCAAAAATGCATTCTTCAGTCCTCTCCGAGGGGTGGGCTGTTTTTTAGATTTTTTGCCACTTCAAAGGTCGCTTCCTCCATCTTGATGACGGCTCTTGTTCCTGCAGCACTGCATGCGCAAACATTGTCCCAAGTCGTCAACCAAGCCTTGCAGACCTACCCGGCCGTGTTGTCTGCATCTGCCCGTAGCGCTGCCGCACGCACCGACATCACCCGGGCGCGAAGTGCCCACTACCCACAAATCGGCGTCAATGCCTCGGCCAACTCCTACGCGTCTGGCACCCTACCAACAGGCGCGGAGCGTACCAGCCTATCCCCAACAGCCCGAGTCAACCTCTGGTCAGGTGGCCGAATTGAAGCGGAGGCGCAACGCGCCGAGGCGCTGACTTTGGCCTCCGAACTTCAACAAGCCAACACGCTCGATGAAGTGGCCCTGCTGGCGGCTGAGGCCTATCTGAACTGGGCCAAAACCGCCGACTTGTACAGCCTAGCCGTTCGCAACGTCAACGCACACCGCGAAACCTTGAACGACATCCAGAAAATCGCCCAGGCCGACACCGGTCGCAGGGTGGATTACGAGCAAGCCTTGGTTCGGATGGAAAACGCGACTTTGGCATTGCAGCAACGCAAGTCAGACTTTGCCCAAGCCATCCAACGCTTGCGCCGCTTCTGGAAGGATGAAATGGATGCACGCCCCATGAATCTGGACTCCGCCGTGGCTGAATCGGGTGCATTGGGACGCATTCCACCCTCTTTGGCGCAAGCCATGGAGATGGTTTCCGAAGACTTGCCCCCGATTGCCCAGGCTCGCGCTCAAGTTCAGGCGGCTCAGGCCAGTGTGCGTCAGGCCAAAGGCCAATTCTGGCCGACCGTCGATTTGGCTGTTTCTCGTCAAGTCAATGCTGCTACCGGGAAACAAGACGTCTTGACCCAGCTTCAAGTGAATGCGCCTTTGTACAACGGAGGTGGCACCTCGGCCTTGGTGCAGAGCGCCGTGAACCAGGTCAAGTCGGCTGAATTTGCTTTGGAAGAAGCGCGTCTGCTGGCCCGCGAAAAAGCGGCTTTTGCTTGGCAAGAGTGGGCTTCGGCCAGAACCCGATCGGACACCGGCAGCGCCCAGACCCTGGTGGGTGACAAATTGGTCGACGCCTATCGGCAGCAATTTCGCGTTGCCCGCCGATCGCTGCTGGATCTTTTGAACATCCAGGCCGACACCTTCAATTACCGCAGCGCTGCCAACGCAGCTTTTCACGATGAACGCATCGCCCGTGCGCGTTTGCTGGCGGCCACTGGCGAACTGGCCAAGCGTTTTTCTGCTGAACCCGGTCTGGTCCAACCACCTGCCCGATGAACCCAACACACCATTGATCCCACATGGCTAAATTGATTCCAATGCCTACTTTGGGTGGCACCTCAGCGCCCCCCACGGCGCAGGCTCCCACCCCAACTCCGCCCAAAACGGATGTCATGGCTGACCCGCTGCTCATGTGCATGACCATGGCCGCGAAATTGTTAGGGCGCCCCGTTCACTACCAGGTGATGCGGGCTGGTTTTGCGTTGGACAACCGTGGTCGAGTGCCTTTGGCGGCCTACCCTGATATGGCCCACAAAAATGGCTTGATGGCCGCATGGTCGCGGGTGCGTTTGTCTGAGATTCCGCATTACGTTTTACCCGTGTTGATGCCCTTGATCGATGGTCGGGCGTGCGTGCTTCGCAATATTCAAGACAACGATGCCATTGTGTTGTGGGCTGACAAGGGCATGGAGGATCAGCGCATCCCCTTGGCCGAATTGCAAGCCTTGGCGCGTCCCGAGGTGTTGGCGCTGAAATTGCCAGCCGCCCGCCACGACCAAACCTTGACGCCCATGCAAGGCTCGGCCTTCAACTGGTTTTGGGGCACGCTTTGGCGCTTTCGTGCGTTCTACGTGGAGTCTATGGTGGCCACAGTCGTGGCCAACATCCTCACACTGGCGTCCATCTTTTTCACCATGAACGTGTATGACCGGGTGGTGCCAACGGGTGCCTACACGTCTTTGTGGACCTTGGCCATTGGCACGACCGTGGCTATTTTTCTGGAGTTCATCATGCGCTGGCTTAAAGCCCGCTTGGTGGATCTCGGTGGGAAAAAAGCAGATTTGGCCATCAATGCGACCTTGCTGAGGGAGATCATGGCCATTCGCTTGGAGCACAGGCCTCAGTCTGTGGGTATTTTTGCAAGCTCCATGCGTGATTTCGAATCGTTACGAGACTTCTTCTCTTCAGCCTCTCTGGTCTTATTGGCTGACATGCCTTTTGTGTTGATGTTCTTGGCCTTGATCGCCATGGTGGGTGGCCCGCTGGTCTGGATTCCTGCGCTGGCCGTACCTTTGTTGATCATCATTGGTTTGTTGGCGCAGCGCCCCTTGATGACAGCAATGCGAGAGAACATGAAGGAATCGGGCGACAAACAAAGCGTTTTGGTGGAGTCCGTCCTCAACTTGGAGTTGCTCAAGGCGCACAACGCTGAAAGCTATTTGCAGCGCCGCTGGGAAATGTCCAACTTGGCTGGCGCTGACTCTTACAAACGCATTCGCAGCCTGACCAACTGGATCATGGGCATCACCACGTCCATCCAGCAACTTATCACGGTCGCCATGGTGGTGGGTGGTGTTTATTTGATCCACTCCAACCAGTTGACTTTGGGTGGCCTGATTGCATCCGTGATTTTGTCTGGCCGTGCCATTGCGCCTTTGGCGAGCGTCATGTCCCTCGCATCGCGCTATCAGCAAGCCGCGACTTCTTTGGAAACACTCGAAGGTTTGATGAAGCGCCCTCGCGATCGTATCCATGGCCGCAACTACGTGGTGCCAGAAATGATTGAAGGCGGTCTTCAAGCCGATGCCGTGGAATTTGCCTATCCTGGCGAGCACAAGATTCCCGTCATCAAAAAACTGTCTATTCAAATCGCCCCGGCTCAGAAAGTTGCGATGCTCGGGCGCGTTGGCAGCGGCAAAAGCACTTTGCTGCGGCTGATGGCCGGACTTTTTGCGCCCGGTGCAGGAAGCATTCGACTCGATGGCGTGGATTTGCAGCAACTCGAACCCAGCGAGGTGCGCAGCCGCATCGGCTACGTGGGTCAGGACCCTCAGCTGTTCATGGGCACCGTGCGCGAGAACCTGATTCTGGCTGACAGCTGGATCTCCGATGTCAAGATCATTGAAGTCCTCAAAGCTTTGAACATCTATGACATTGTGGCGAATCACCCCTTAGGCCTTGACATGCCTGTCACTGAAGCCGGTGGTGGCTTGTCGGGTGGTCAACGGCAACTGCTCTCGATCGCCCGCATGATGCTGCGCAACCCTCAATTGGTGTTCATGGACGAACCCACATCGAACATGGACCAAAACACCGAGGCTCGGGTGATTGCCGTTCTCAAGGAGTGGTTGCGTGGGCGCACTTTGCTGATGGCGACCCACAGACCCCAACTCTTGGAGTGGGTGGATTTGATCGCGGTCATTGACAGTGGCCAATGTGTTGCTCTGGGTCCCAAGCAGGAAATGATTGACAAATTGTCACGCGGCATTGATGTCAATGGCGTCAAAAATCAGGGAGCACCCACATGATCAAATACAAAGCCAGCCGCTCAGGCTTTGGTATCCATACCGTCGAAGATGACGAGCGCCGGGCCAGCAAGACGCTGGTCTGGGCCACTGGCCTGACCTTGGTTTTGGCGCTGGTTTGGGCAGCCTTGTTTGAACTCGATGAAATCACCCGGGGACAAGGCAAGGTGATTCCAACCAGCAGGGAACAAGTCATCCAAAGTCTTGACTCAGGCGTTCTGAGTGAATTGTTCGTCCGAGAAGGCAGCGTGGTGGAAAAGGACCAAGTCCTTTTGCGCATCGACGATGCACGCACGGGCGCCGTCTTCAGGGAGGCGCAAGAGAAATACTTGGCATTAACCGCCTTGTCCGCTCGTCTCAAGGCAGAGGCCTATGGCACGGCACTGGTTTTTCCACCTGAGCTCAATAAACAGCCCGACTTGATGCAGCAGGAGCTTCAAGCTTTTAATGCGCGAAAGCGTTCACTGACCCAGTCACTGCACGCATTGGATACATCACTGGCGTCCGTCAACCGTGAGTTGGTCATCACCGAACCCATGGTGCGCCAGGGCGTGATGTCTGAAGTTGAATTGCTGCGACTCAAGCGTCAGCAATCCGAATTGATGGGGCAACGCGCCGAACGGCAAAACCGTTATCTGACAGATGCCAACAATGAGTTAACCCGCGTGGCTTCTGAGCTTTCTCAGACCAAAGAAAACGCCTCGGCCCGTGAAGACGCATTCCTTCGCACCACGATTCGCTCGCCCATGAAAGGGGTGGTCAAGAATGTACAGATCACCACGGTTGGTGGTGTCGTTCAAGCCGGTCAACCGATTTTGGAAATCGTGCCCACTGAAGATGAGATGCTGGTTGAAGCCTACGTCAAGCCATCCGAAGTGGCGTTCCTGAAGGTCGGTCAAGCTGCTGTGGTGAAGCTCACCGCTTATGACTTCAACAAATACGGTGGACTCGAAGGTGTTCTGGAACATTTGAGTCCTGACACTTTGCGAGATGAAAAACAAAAGAAGCCTGGCAACCCCGTCGAGTTGGAAGAAGGCTTTTATCGAATCATTGTCCGCGTGAAAGAACCTACAGATTTGCGCAACGGTCTGCGCTTGATTCCTTCACCCGGTATGACTGCTTCCGTGGAAATCCGTACGGGCTCCAAAACGGTTCTGGAATACATCTTCCGTCCACTTCAGAACGTCACGCAAGCCTTGCGTGAACGGTGATATTTCAACTTCAAGCTGGATCCTCCCTATGTCCCATGAAACTTCGGCTGTGATCGATTCGAACCGAGTCGCAACAAACTTCAGCACCAAATCTGTGTCCAAACCGCCCGCACCTGCGCCTCAATTTTTGAGCACTGCAGAAGCCGCTCGGATGTTGGGTTTGTCAACCACTTTGGTTCAGACTTTGGTCGATCAAGGTGATCTCAAAGGTTGGAAAACCCGTGGTGGGCATCGGCGCATCTCTCTTGAGTCAATCTTGGATTACCAAACGGATTCGCGGCATGTGCCCGGCTCTCATGCCAAATCATCGATGAAGCCCAATGTCACGATTGTGATCGAATCCCCCGCTTTGTTCATACAGCTCAAAGCCGAAAGCGAATTGTGGAATTTGCCGATTGATGTTCGCTTCTTTGATTCAGTCACAGAAGCGTTGCTGGAACTTTCAAGTCAAAAGCCAGACATGATGGTGGTTGAAATGTCCATGCCCAGACCCCAACAAGAAAAGACATTTCAGGCACTTGAAAACTTCAATCAACGCGGTCACACACCTTTGTCTGTTGTATTGATCACGGCGGAGAAAGCTTTGAAGGCCAGCATGCCTGCCGGGGCCAGTTCTTCGATACAAGTGGTCTCAGGCCCTATGTCGGCGGTCTGGCTGCATGCCTACCTCACGGGCGTGATTGCGTCGTGCAGAGTTTGAAATGGTGCGGCTGGCGGGGATCGAACCCACGACCCTTGGCTTCGGAGGCCAATACTCTATCCACTGAGCTACAGCCGCACATTCGTTTTCATTATCTCACGCCTGCACCTTCAGATGTCCGTTTTGCAAGATCTGTGAAGGGTGCAACGCTATAATCATAGGTTGATTGCGATCAATATATTGGCCATTGTGGCCACGCCCCTAAAGAGGATCTCATGAGCGACAACAGCCACGATCAGCACGAAGACCACACAGGCCCCGTCAAAACACCCAAGCAGATGCTTTTGCTGAGTTTGGCCTCCTTCGTCATTCCAGTTTTCATCATCATTGGCCTGGTTTTTTATGTGACATCGGCCAACAAACCTGCCGCTGGTGCTGTCGACACTGAAAAAGCGACCGCCATGCGCATCCAGAAAATTGGCGCTGTGGAAGTTCGTGATGCCAACCGCCCCCTCAAAGCAGGCGCTGAAGTCTACAAAGCCCAATGCGCGGCTTGCCACGACGCGGGTGCTGCCGGTGCTCCTAAGTTTGCCGATGCGGGCGCTTGGGGGGCACGTCTGGGACAAGGTCTTGAAGGCCTGGTGAACTCTGCCCTCAAAGGCAAGGGTGCCATGGGGGCTCAAGGTGGTGGCGATTTCAACGACACAGAAATCGCACGTGCCGTGGTCCACTTGGCCAATGCTGGCGGTGGCAAGTTTGAAGAGCCTAAAGCGCCTGAAGCGGCCAAGTAATCTTGCAGCTTCACTCTCAAAAAACCCACCTTTCAGGTCGGTTTTTTTACGCCTGCTGCTTGGCCTTGTTTCTTTCTTGGGGGCTCATCACATAGCCGTAGTGCGCGGGCAAATCACCGAACAGGGCATCCTCCAATGACCATCTCGCCATCTCCAGTGCCTGCGCCGCCCTTGGCACATCGAGTGTGTGTACCAAGCCCAAACCCAAGGAGGTGAGCAAATAAACCTTGCCATGCTCATCCACCAGGCTCTTGTCCACTTGAGCCCATGCCCCGGTATGTGACGTGACGGCAAAATCATCTGCAATTCGCCAGATGTGGGGGGTCGCCTCAAGTTCGATGTACACCCTCTGCGGTCCATTCTGAAAAAACCAGCGCCCCAGGGCATCGGCCTCGTAGTTGCGGTGGATGAATTCGATCAGTTTCTCGTGCCGCAAAACCGACCCTTTGGCACCGGGTATACCGCTCTGAAACTCTCCGATGTCCTGCGCCCTGTCATCGCGCATCCACCATTGCCCGCGGCTGTCCAGACCCAACCAACCAAAACAATCTGGGACGTCGGGCCACTTGGCCATGGCTTGCCGAACGATGTCATCCATAGATTGAATCTCCTGTTTTCTCACTTTGCCCTGTAGCCTGCAACAGCCAGCCACCCACCGCATCGGGCATGGCCCGGACATGTCCGGGCCAACGCCCTTGCGCAAAACCCACATGGCCACCGTGCTGAGGTTGCCACAAGGTCACGCTGGACGACACATCGCGGGGTCGAGGCAAACTCTCGGCTGGTATAAAAGGGTCGTTCAAGGCATTGAGCGCCAATGCAGGCAAACGGATGTCACCCATCTTGGCTTTGGCCGATGCACGCGTCCAATAATCCACCGTGTCTTTGAAGCCATGCAACGGCGCGGTAAAGACATTGTCAAATTCATACAGGTCTTTTGCAGCCAACAAAGCTGCTTTGTCGAACAAACCCGGATGCTGGGCCCATTTGGCCATCGCTTTGGGCTTCATGCTGCGCAAAAACATGGGCGTGTAGATATGGCGGTTCAGTCCCCGCCCAATGGCCAGTCCACTTTGCATCAAGTCCAAAGGCGAGCAGACGGAGGCCACAGCATCCACATGATTGCAAGCTTGGTGGCCATTTTCAGCGGCCCATCGCATCAAGGCATTGCCACCCAAAGAAACACCTGCCGCCATCATTTTTTGACCGCCACAAGCTTGGTGTTCTTGACGAAAGCGCTTGAGCAGCCAGTCGATTTCTTCGTGGTCGCCGGAATGGTATGCCCGTGGTGCATGGTTCAACTCACCGCTGCAACCTCGAAAATGTGGCAGCGCAAAACTCACATCCTGATCAGCAGCCCAATCCGCAAAAGCCTGTGCATAGTGGCTGTCTGAGGAACCCTCGAGGCCATGAAACAAGACCAACAAAGGGCGATCGGCGCGACTTGCCGCTTGTTTGTCGACATCGAGGAAATCGCCATCAGGTGTGGCCCAGCGCTCTCGCAGCAAAGGCTTTCTGGGGCCCCATCGCCGCTTGGCGTAAAGCGCCGGCCAGATGGTTTGGGCATGTCCGCCTGGCAGCCAGCCGGGTGCTTGATCAAGCATTCTTTTTCAGTGCAACACTGTGGGTTTGACCCCCACATCAGCGGCATCTTTGGGGGTGCCCGGGCTGGCGTGGTGAGCGACCATGCGCCAGCCTTGCGGCGTCTGGTGGTACACGTTTGTGGCAATCACATAAGCTTGCTGAGCGCCCTGCGGCGTGATGATTTCCACCCTTTCAACGAGGTGGTGCACTGAACTGGTCAGCGACTGAACTTTGTGCATCCGCTCAGGAAAAGCCTGAACACTGCCATTGTTGAACATGGCCTCGAAGGTGGCCCGAATGGCCCCTGCGCCAATCAGGCGGCCACCGCCCGGGTGAACACACACGATGTCGTCTTCCTCAGCCCAACAAGCCATAAGTTGCTCGATGTCGGCGTTGTGCAGTGCTTCGTAAAAGGCCTGCTCGATGTCTTCGGGCGTTCCGCCAACCACGGCCGCCTGCAATTTCGTGCGTTTCATGGGCTTGTCTTGTTCCAGAGAGTCATCACTTCATTTTGCCTTGTTTGCGAACCCCGAGCCTGGGTTTGGTCCTAGCCCATCGCTTTGCAGCACGTCACCAATAAAAAACCCGGCCACAGAGAACTGTGCCGGGTTTGAGTCTGCGCCTTGTGGCCAAGGTCAGTGCATCTGTGATGCGCAAAGTTTATTTTTTGCGGTACTTGCGCAATGCGGACATCTGGGCTGCCAGCACAGCCAATTCGGACTGGGCCACGGCCAAGTCGATTTCGCTTTTGGCGTTGCGCAGCGCTTCTTCGGCCAATTGTTTGGCAGCGTTGGCTTTTTCTTCGTCGAGGTCTTTGCCGCGAATCGCGGTGTCGGACATCACGGTCACACAGTCGGGCTGCACTTCCAGAATGCCACCGGCCACGAAAACGAATTCTTCGCCGCCGTCAGCCTTCTCGATGCGAACCGACCCGGCTTTGATGCGGGTGATCAGCGGCGTGTGGCGTGGGTAAATGCCCAGTTCGCCAGACTCACCGGGCAAGGCCACAAAGCGGGCTTCACCCGACCAGATGGACTCTTCGGCACTGACCACATCAACGTGGATGGTGTTCATGTTTACTCCTTAAAAAGGTGCGTTCAAGCGGAGATCGGGGAGACTGGTATAGACACCCCGAGGCTCTGCTTTAGGCTGCCTTTTTGGCCTTTTCGAAAGCTTCGTCGATGGTGCCGACCATGTAGAAAGCTTGCTCTGGCAGGTGATCGCACTCGCCAGCCACAATCATCTTGAAACCACGGATGGTTTCGGCCAAGGTGACATACTTGCCGGGTGAGCCTGTGAACACTTCAGCAACGTGGAATGGCTGAGACAGGAAACGCTGGATCTTGCGGGCACGGGCCACGGCCAACTTGTCTTCAGGTGCCAAGTCGTCCATGCCCATGATGGCGATGATGTCGCGCAGTTCACGGTAACGCTGCAATGTGCCTTGCACAGCGCGGGCTGTTTCGTAGTGGTCTTGTCCAACCACCAGAGGATCGAGCTGACGGCTGGTGGAGTCCAGAGGATCCACAGCGGGGTAGATACCGAGCGATGCGATGTCACGGGACAACACGACGGTGGAGTCCAAGTGCGCGAAGGTGGTCGCTGGCGATGGGTCAGTCAAGTCGTCCGCAGGCACGTAAACGGCCTGGATCGATGTGATGGAACCCACTTTGGTGGAGGTGATACGCTCTTGCAAACGGCCCATTTCTTCGGCGAGGGTTGGCTGGTAACCCACAGCAGAAGGCATACGACCCAACAAGGCGGACACTTCGGTACCGGCCAATGTGTAGCGGTAGATGTTGTCCACGAAGAACAACACGTCTTTGCCTTCGTCACGGAACGATTCAGCGATGGTCAGACCGGTCAAGGCGACGCGCAAACGGTTGCCTGGTGGCTCGTTCATCTGACCGTACACCATGGCCACTTTGGACTCAGGCAGGTTCTCGAGGTTCACAACGCCGGAATCGGCCATCTCGTGATAGAAGTCGTTACCTTCACGGGTACGCTCACCCACACCAGCGAACACGGACAAACCGCTGTGCGCCTTGGCGATGTTGTTGATGAGTTCCATCATGTTCACGGTCTTGCCCACACCGGCACCACCGAACAGACCGACCTTACCGCCTTTGGCGAAAGGGCAGACCAGGTCAATCACCTTGATGCCGGTTTCCAACAACTCTTGTGAGGGGCTCAGCTCGTCATAAGCAGGGGCCTTGCGGTGGATCGAGGAAGTCAGTTCTTGGCTGACAGGACCACGCTCGTCGATGGGTGAACCCAGCACGTCCATGATGCGACCCAGTGTGGCTTTGCCCACGGGGACGGTGATGGGGTTGCCGGTGTTGGACACCATCAAACCACGGCGCAAGCCGTCGGAAGAACCGAGCGCAATGGTGCGCACGATGCCGTCGCCGAGTTGCTGCTGCACTTCCAAGGTCAGCGCGGAGCCTTCCATTTTGAGTGCGTCATAAACTTTGGGCATCTGGTTGCGTGGAAATTCCACGTCGACCACAGCGCCAATACACTGAACAATTTTTCCTTGGGCTTGCATTTTTCGCTCCAAATAATTTGAATTTGCAGAACTGGGAATCAACCGCTGATCGCGGCTGCGCCAGAGACGATTTC
>Ga0255128_1000849_pt1 | contig 14064 bp, 9 predicted proteins | sample Law_Miss_RepC_8d_FD_188562 | JGI IMG/M metagenome (GOLD analysis project Ga0255128, IMG submission 188562) | Freshwater microbial communities from St. Lawrence River, New York, United States - Law_Miss_RepC_8d | ecosystem: Environmental > Aquatic > Freshwater > River | place: USA: New York... | reverse complement strand
CCGTTGAGATATCTCTCCGTCATTTCCTCAGTCGCTTCCGCGGCAACCTCAACCAGCGATTCCCTTAGATTTGCGCAGTGGGCAGCCATGTGTTCGGGGATTTCGCGCTCTTCAAAGCTCATTCCCAGAGACTCTTCGTCCCAGTAAATTGCTTTCCCAGAGATAAGGTCGACCACGCCCTCGAACGTGTCCTCAGCGCCAATAGGTAACTGTAACGGAACTGCTCGGGCGCCTAGCCGCTCGTGCATTTGCTCGATTACCCGCAGGAAATTGGCGCCAGCGCGGTCCATCTTGTTGACGAACGCCAGCCGAGGGACGCCGTATTTGTTCGCTTGCCGCCAAACGGTCTCAGACTGAGGTTGCACGCCACCCACGGCGCAAAACACAGCCACCGCGCCGTCCAATACGCGCAGTGAGCGCTCTACTTCAATCGTGAAATCAACGTGGCCAGGCGTATCGATAATATTGATGCGGTGTTCGGCAAACTGCTTGGCCATACCACGCCAAAAGCACGTGGTCGCAGCAGAGGTAATCGTGATGCCGCGTTCCTGTTCCTGCTCCATCCAGTCCATGGTGGCTGCGCCATCGTGCACTTCACCGATCTTATGCGAACGACCGGTGTAATACAGAATGCGTTCGGTCGTCGTCGTCTTGCCCGCATCAATGTGCGCGGCAATGCCGATATTCCGATAGCGTTCGATGGGAGTGATGCGTGCCACTGTGACTTGTCGTTGGTTGCTTTGCTGAACCGCCTACCAGCGGTAGTGCGAGAAAGCGCGGTTTGCTTCAGCCATCTTGTGCGTGTCTTCGCGCTTCTTAACGGCGGTGCCGCGATTATCGAACGCGTCTAGCAGTTCTCCAGCCAGACGACGGCCCATGGACTTTTCGCCGCGCTTCCGGGCTGCGTCTACAAGCCATCGCATCGCGAGCGCAACGCGACGGTTTGGGCGAACCTCCACCGGAACCTGATAGGTCGCACCACCGACGCGCCGTGACTTTACTTCGACTCTAGGCTCGACGTTGCCCAGCGCCTGCTTAAAGACGTCAACCGGTTCGCCACGACCCTTCTTGGTCATTTCATCCAGCGCGCCGTAAACGATTTTCTCGGCTGTCGACTTTTTTCCATCAGACATGACCATATTGATGAACTTGGCCAAAACCTGATCCGAATACTTGGGATCCGGGAGGATTTCTCTCTTTGCGGCGACGCGTCTTCTGGACATGGTGTAGCGATCTCAGAGTTCGTTAGGTTGTTGTCTTACTTCTTGCCGGGCTTGCCGGTAGGCGCAGACTTGCCAGCTTTAGGACGCTTCGCACCGTACTTGGACCGGGCTTGGCGGCGGTCATTAACGCCAGAAGTGTCCAGCGTGCCACGTACCGTGTGGTAGCGAACACCAGGAAGGTCTTTCACTCGACCACCGCGAATCAGGATGACGGAGTGTTCTTGCAAGTTATGGCCTTCACCACCGATGTATGTGGTGACTTCCTGCCCGTTAGTTAACCGAACGCGAGCGACTTTTCGCAGCGCCGAGTTCGGCTTCTTCGGCGTAGTGGTGTAAACGCGGGTACAGACTCCGCGTTTTTGCGGGCACGCCTCCAAAGCGGGTACCGCACTTTTGGTTCTCTGGGTACGCCGTGGTTTCCGTACTAACTGATTGACTGTGGCCATCTGGCTTTTCCATCTCCGGCCCGATAGCGGGCCTGTGCAAATTAGCGACGACTGTGCCGCCGAGGGGCAGAACCTCTGCTCTGGTTTCCCAATCAATGAGCGTCGCAGAGAGTCTGCGTGCGCCGTTTAACCCGCTCGTCCTGACCCGGACGACCCTCCATCGCAGTCCGGACAGGCTGCGGCGGTAAGCGGTAAGCGGGGTTTTTCGATGCGAAAATCGTGACGGGCCTTTATGGGGCCCGTCACAGGAGCGGGATTATATTGGCGCTCTTTCCGCAGTGTCAACGCTTACAACGATTCAGGGACAGAATCATCGGCGACAGTCGTCTCGGCACTGGTCGTTGTATCCAATACGGGAGTGTTAAACGCGAAGCTTGCGGCTTCTGCTCCCGAGCGACGCTGACGACGACGGTCATTGTGATAGGCAAACCCGGTTCCCGCGGGAATGAGGCGACCAACAATGACATTTTCCTTCAGTCCGCGAAGTTCATCACGCTTGCCAGACACCGATGCTTCGGTGAGCACGCGCGTGGTTTCTTGGAACGACGCCGCAGAGATGAACGATTCGGTCGCTAGCGAAGCCTTGGTGATACCAAGCAAAAGCTGCTGATGAACCGCCGGCTGCTTTCCTTCCCGCTGCACGCGATCATTTTCCTCAAGTAAACGTTCCTTTTCGATTTGTTCACCGGCAAGGAAGCGGGTGTCGCCAGAGGAAGTAACTTCGATCTTCCGCAGCATTTGTCGAACGATTACTTCAATGTGCTTGTCGTTGATCTTCACGCCCTGGAGTCGGTAAACCTCTTGAACTTCGTTGACGATGTAGCGCGTCAGCTCGGGTACACCCTTCAGGCGCAGGATGTCGTGCGAGTCGGGCGAGCCGTCACAGACGACATCGCCTTTTTCCACATGCTCGCCTTCAAACACCGTCACGTGGCGCCACTTCGGGATCAGCGTTTCGATTTCATCGTTGTTATCCGAACGAATAATCAGACGCTGCTTGCCCTTGGTGTCCTTGCCGAAGGCGACGGTACCGCTAGCCTCAGCCAAGATCGCGGGCTCTTTGGGCTTGCGGGCCTCGAACAGGTCCGCCACTCGCGGCAAGCCGCCCGTAATATCACGGGTTTTAGAAGACTCTTGCGGGATACGCGCCACGACTTCGCCGATTTTGGCTTGCATGCCGTCTTCAACAGCAACCAAAGCGTTGGGAGGCAAGAAGTACTGGGCAGGCAACTCCGTGCCGGGGATTTTTATTTCGCGTCCGTTGGCATCTACCAACTGGATCATTGGACGCAGATCTTTTGCAGCGGAGCCGCGTTGCTTGGCATCTGTCACCACGATGCTAGACAGCCCGGTGATTTCGTCGACCTGACGGGCGACGGTCACGCCGTCCACGATGTCCTTGAACCGGACAATACCGTCTACTTCCGTGATGATGGGGTGGGTGTGTGGGTCCCACGTCGCGATCACTTCCCGCGCGGTAACAGAAGTCCCCTGATCCACTGGCTTGACGACACGCTTACGCGATTCGTCTGGCACGCCAATGATCGCGCCGTACGGGAGTTTGTAGCGTTCGCGCTCGCGACCGATGTCGTCAACAACGACAAGTTCGCCTGACCGCGAAACGGAGATCAGGGCGCCGTCGGTTTCACGCTTGAGGCCCTTGATGTTTTGCAGTCGCACGGTGCCGCCGAATTTAACTTCCACGCTGCTCACCGCCGCGGCGCGTGACGCCGCACCACCGATGTGGAACGTACGCATGGTCAGCTGTGTACCAGGCTCACCGATGGATTGGGCGGCAATTACGCCGACTGCTTCCCCAACGTTGACAAGATGCCCGCGAGCGAGGTCACGCCCGTAGCATTTTGCGCAAACCCCGTAACGGGTCTCGCAGGTAATCGCTGATCGGACTGTGACTTCGTCGACACCCATATCGTCTAGACGCTGCACCCACGCTTCATCGAGTAGCGTACCTGCCGGCGCCAGGAATTCTTCAACGCCGCTCCGCACGACGTCCTCGGCAAGCACGCGACCGAGCACGCGATCGCGCAGTGCTTCCACGACAGTACCCCCCTCAATGAGGGAGGCGATGGTGATGCCATGCTCAGTGCCGCAGTCGGTTTCGGTGACGACCAAGTCCTGCGCGACGTCCACCAGACGTCGGGTAAGGTATCCCGAGTTGGCGGTTTTAAGAGCCGTATCGGCCAGGCCTTTGCGCGCACCGTGAGTCGAGATGAAGTACTGAAGTACGTTCAGGCCCTCACGGAAATTCGCGGTGATTGGAGTCTCGATGATGGAGCCGTCGGGCTTCGCCATCAGACCGCGCATCCCCGCGAGCTGCCGGATCTGGGCGGCGGAACCACGCGCGCCGGAGTCGGCCATCATGAAAATGGAGTTGAAAGACTTCTGCTTAACGGCCACACCGGCCTCGTCGAGCGCGGTCTCCGTGCCCAGTTTGTCCATCATCGCCTTGGCCACCTGATCGTTGGTATGCGACCAAATATCGACGACCTTGTTGTAGCGTTCGCCGGTGGTGACCAGACCAGACGCGTACTGGTCTTCGATTTCTTTTACCGCAAGTTCAGCGCGGTCGATGATCGCTTTCTTATCATCCGGGACGACCATATCGTCGACACCAATCGAAACGCCGGCACGGGTGGCGTGATGGAAGCCTGTGTACATCAGTCGGTCCGCGAAAATGACGGTTTCCTTGAGGCCGACGTTGCGATAGCAGGCATCAAAGAGGCGCGAGATCGTGCGTTTGGTCAACGGCTGATTCACCAGCGCGAAAGGCAGCCCTTTCGGCAACACGGAAGAGAGCAACGCACGGCCAACAGTCGTTTCGACCAAGGTCGTTGCTTCAGTTTCTTCACCGGCCGGGCCGAAGGTCGTTTGGGTCAGGCGCACCTTGCACCGAGCGTGTAGAGAGGCGGCACCAGTTTCGTAGGCACGGTGCACTTCAGCCACGTCTGCGAACTTCATGTCGCGACCTTTGGCAACCTCAGAGTCGCGAGTCATGTAGTACAGACCCAACACCACGTCCTGAGTTGGCACAATAATCGGGTCGCCGTTTGCGGGCGAGAGGATGTTGTTGGTCGACATCATGAGGCTACGGGCTTCAAGCTGAGCCTCAATCGACAGCGGCACATGCACGGCCATCTGATCGCCGTCGAAGTCCGCATTAAAAGCGGTACATACCAACGGGTGGAGCTGGATGGCTTTGCCTTCGATCAATACGGGTTCGAAGGCTTGGATCCCGAGGCGATGGAGGGTTGGCGCGCGGTTCAGCAGCACCGGATGCTCGCGAATCACCTCTTCAAGAATGTCCCACACTTCCGGGCCTTCGCGCTCTACGAGCTTTTTGGCCGCCTTGATGGTGGTCGCCATGCCGCGGCGCTCGAGCTTGCTGAAGATAAAGGGCTTGAAGAGTTCGAGCGCCATTTTTTTCGGCAGACCGCACTGATGCAGCTTGAGGGTTGGGCCGACCACGATCACAGACCGACCGGAGTAGTCCACGCGCTTGCCCAGCAGGTTTTGGCGGAAACGCCCTTGCTTGCCCTTGATCATGTCTGCGAGGGACTTCAAGGGGAGCTTGTTTGTACCCGTAATCGCGCGGCCACGACGGCCGTTGTCGAGCAACGCGTCGACGGCTTCCTGCAGCATGCGCTTTTCGTTGCGCACGATGATGTCGGGCGCGTTGAGATCCAGCAGCCGCTTGAGGCGGTTGTTACGGTTGATTACCCGGCGGTACAGGTCATTGAGGTCGGAGGTCGCGAAGCGACCGCCATCGAGCGGCACCAGCGGACGCAGTTCCGGTGGCAATACTGGCAACACCTTCATGACCATCCACTCCGGCCGATTGCCGGAATGATCGAAACCTTCCATCAGCTTCAGTCGCTTGGTCAGCTTCTTCAGCTTGGTATCGGAGGTCGTAGACGGCAGCTCCTCGCGGATGCGGCGGATTTCTGCCTTGAGGTCGACCGAGCGCAAGAGCTCGTAAATCGCCTCGGCGCCCATGCGGGCATCAAATTCATCGCCGTGCTGTTCTAGCGCTTCGAGGTAGGCCTCGTCATTGAGCAACTGGCCGCGCTCAAGCTCGGTCATGCCGGGCTCAATCACCACGTAGGCCTCGAAATAGAGGATGCGCTCGATTTCACGCAGGGTCATATCGAGCAGCAGGCCCATACGGGACGGGAGTGACTTCAGGAACCAGATATGGGCGACGGGGCTCGCGAGATCGATGTGGCCCATTCGCTCGCGGCGAACCTTGGCGAGGGTGACTTCGACACCGCACTTCTCGCACACGACGCCGCGGTGTTTAAGACGCTTGTACTTACCACACAAGCATTCGTAGTCTTTGATGGGCCCGAAGATCTTGGCGCAAAACAGTCCGTCGCGTTCGGGCTTGAACGTGCGGTAGTTAATTGTTTCCGGCTTTTTGACTTCGCCGAAAGACCACGACCGGATTTTATCCGGCGAGGCCAGGCCGATGCTGATTGCGTCGAAATCCTCAACGTGGGCGTGGCTCTTGAACAGGTCGAGTAAGTCTTTCACGTTGATTACCCCTTCTTCAGTGCGTTAGCTGTGTGCAACAAGGTGTTCATTCGCGATCCAGATCGATATCGATCGCGAGCGAACGCATTTCCTTGAGCAACACGTTGAAGGACTCGGGCATGCCCGCTTCCATACTGTGGTCGCCGTCAACGATGTTCTTGTACATCTTGGTGCGGCCATTCACGTCGTCGGACTTCACGGTAAGCATTTCCTGCAGCGTGTAGGCGGCGCCGTAGGCTTCGAGCGCCCACACTTCCATTTCGCCGAAGCGCTGACCACCAAATTGCGCCTTACCACCCAGTGGCTGCTGAGTCACCAGACTGTACGGACCGGTCGATCGCGCATGCATCTTGTCATCGACCAGATGGTTCAGCTTCAGGATATACATGTAGCCAACGGTGACTTCGCGGTCAAAGGCGTCACCGGTACGACCGTCGAACAAGCGCGTCTGACCACTACGGGGCAGGCCGGCCAATTCGAGCATCTGTTTGATTTCCGGCTCGTGCGCGCCGTCAAACACGGGCGTAGCCATGGGCACGCCGCCCTGAAGATTGTGCGCGAGGGCGCGGATCTCGGGATCGGTCAGCTCTTCAAGGGTCTCCTGACGGCCACTGGCGTTGTAAACCTGGCCGAGGAAATGCCGAATTTCTGCGGTCTCCGCCATGGTGGCGAGCATCCTCGTGATCTTCAGTCCGATGCCACGCGCCGCCCATCCGAGGTGGGTTTCAAGCACCTGACCGACGTTCATGCGCGAAGGCACGCCGAGCGGGTTCAACACCACGTCGACAGGTGTGCCATCAGCCATGTACGGCATGTCTTCAACCGGGACGATCATCGAAACCACACCCTTGTTACCGTGGCGGCCGGCCATTTTGTCGCCCGGCTGCAGGCGGCGTTTGACCGCCAGATAGACCTTAGCCATCTTCAAAACGCCAGGCTGCAGGTCGTCACCCGAAGTCAGCTTGCGGCGCTTTTCTTCAAACTGGTCCGCGAACTCTTCGTTGTGGCGGTCAATCTGCTTGGCCAGCTGCTCTACCTGTTCGTTGACGATGTCGCTGGCGGTCCGTAGCTCAAACCATTGCTCGCGCTTGATGCTATTGAGCTGCTCAAGCGTGAGGCTATCCGTGGCGCCGCCGAAGCTGCGCGGGCCCTTCTCAATCTTTTTACCGATCAGCAAACGCTCGACCCGGTTGTAAATGTCTTCCTGCAGGATGCGGAGCTGGTCATCCAGGTCCTTCTTCACGCGGGCGAGTTCGGCGCGTTCAATTTCCAGCGCACGGGCGTCTTTTTCTACACCGTCACGGGTGAAGACCTGAACGTCGATCACCGTTCCGCTCATGCCAGACGGCACGCGCAGCGAGGTGTCTTTAACGTCCGAAGCCTTCTCGCCGAAGATGGCGCGAAGCAGCTTTTCTTCCGGTGTCAGCTGGGTCTCGCCTTTGGGGGTGACCTTGCCGACCAGAATATCGCCCGGGTTTACCTCAGCCCCGATATAGACGATGCCGGATTCGTCGAGCTTCGACAGCGCACCCTCACTCACGTTCGGGATGTCGGCCGAGATTTCCTCCGGCCCGAGCTTGGTATCGCGGGCGACGCAGGTCAGTTCTTCGATATGGATGCTGGTGTAGCGATCTTCCTGGACCACGCGCTCAGAGATGAGGATCGAGTCCTCAAAGTTGTAGCCATTCCAGGGCATGAACGCGACAAGCATGTTCTGACCCAACGCGAGTTCGCCGAGATCAGTAGCCGGACCGTCGGCCAACACATCGCCGCGAGCGACGATGTCGTTTGGCTTAACCAGCGATTTTTGATTGATGCAGGTGTTCTGATTGGAACGCGTGTACTTGGTCAAGTTGTAGATGTCGACGCCAGATTCACCCGGCTTCGTCTCGTCGTCGTTGACGCGCACCACAATGCGCGCGGCGTCTACCAAATCCACCACGCCACCGCGGCGTGCGGATACGGTAACCCCAGAGTCCTGAGCGACGGCGCGTTCAATGCCGGTACCGACCAGCGGCTTTTCGGTGCGCAGCGTTGGCACCGCCTGACGCTGCATGTTCGAACCCATCAGCGCGCGGTTTGCGTCGTCGTGCTCAAGGAACGGAATGAGCGCGGCAGCGACCGAAACGATCTGCATGGGCGAGACGTCCATGTACTGCACGCGATCCGGGGAGAGCAAAGCAAATTCGTTCTGATGCCGGCAGGACACCAAGGTGTCTACCAGCACGCCGCTGTCATCGAGTGTCGCGTTAGCCTGCGCGATGACGTACTGGCTCTCTTCAATGGCCGAAAGGTATTCAACGTCATCCGTCACCGTGTTGTTGGTGACCTTGCGGTACGGCGTTTCCAAGAATCCGTACTTATTGGTGCGCGAATAGACGGCCAGCGAGTTAATCAGGCCGATATTCGGACCTTCTGGCGTTTCGATTGGACACACACGGCCATAGTGGGTCGGATGCACGTCGCGTACTTCGAAGCCCGCGCGTTCGCGGGTCAGGCCGCCCGGCCCAAGCGCGGAAACGCGACGCTTGTGGGTCACCTCGGACAGTGGGTTGTTCTGGTCCATGAACTGGGAAAGCTGGCTGGAGCCGAAGAACTCTTTAATGACCGCAGAAACCGGCTTAGCGTTAATCAGTTCCTGCGGCATGATGCCTTCGGACTCGGCGAGGCTCAGACGCTCTTTCACAGCGCGTTCAACGCGGACGAGGCCAACGCGGAACTGGTTTTCAGCCATTTCGCCGACACTGCGGACACGGCGATTGCCCAGATGGTCGATGTCGTCCACAGAGCCATTGCCGTTGCGGATATCGACCAGCGTTTTCATCACATCGACGATGTCTGAACCGTAGTTCGCCAACGCTTTCTTCACGTCGCCAAACGGGAGGCGGGTGCCGTCCTTGATGCCATCAAGTCCGGGTAGGCGACGCAGTTCGCCGGGCAGACTCGTAATCGAGATTTGGGTACCGTCGTCCGGGTTCTTGAGGTCCTTGGTGAGCAAGGCGGTGAAGTATCGCCCGTCCAACAGGATTTCCGGCACTTCGCTGCCCGGCCGTTGCACGCGGCGATTGAATTTCATTCGGCCCACGGCCGACAGGTCGTAGCGTTCCTGCGTGAAGAAGAGGTTTTTGAACAGGTTTTCCGCTGCGTCTTTGGTCGGCGGTTCGCCGGGGCGCATCATGCGATAGATTTCCACCTGCGCTTCGAGCTGGGTCCGGGTGGAGTCGGCGCGCAGGGTTTCTGAAATGTACGCGCCGTGGTCGAGGTCGTTCGCGAAAATGGTTTCGATCGCACCGACTTGTGCGGCGGTTAACTTGTTCAGCAAGTCTTCCGAGATCAGGGCGTTGGCCTCACCCAGGAGCTCGCCTGTGTTCTTGTTGACGATGTCCCGCGCGAGCGTACGACCGACGACAAAGCTGCGCGGCACATCGATTGAATCCAGCCCCGCCTTATGGATGTCGCGAATGTGGCGAGCCGTGATCCGGCGCTCCGCCTCAACGAGCACTTTGCCGGCGCCATCGACGAGGTCGAAGTCCAACGTAACGCCGCGGAGGCGCTCGGGGACTAGTTTGAGCGTCAGAGTCTTGTCCGAAATGGTGATTTGGTCGCGCTCGAAGAACTTCTCGAGCATTTCCTCGGCGTTGTATCCGAGCGCACGCAGGAGGACTGTTGCAGGGATCTTGCGCCGCCGATCGATGCGAACGAAAACCAGATCTTTAGGGTCGAATTCGAAGTCAAGCCAAGAGCCACGATAGGGAATGACGCGGGCCGAAAACAACAGCTTTCCGGAAGAGTGCGTTTTGCCTCGGTCATGGTCGAAAAACACACCCGGCGAGCGATGCAACTGGGAGACGATGACGCGCTCAGTTCCGTTGATCACAAACGTGCCGTTCTCGGTCATGAGCGGAAGTTCGCCCATGTAAACCTCCTGCTCTTTTATCTCGCGTGGCGCGCGATCGGGGCCGGAGGTTTCCTTGTCAAACAGCGCCAATCGGACTTTTACCCGCAGAGATGCGGCGTAGTTAAGCCCGCGAATCTGGCACTCTTTGACGTCGAAGATGGGGGCGCCCAGACGGTAGCTGTCGTAGTGCAGAACCGCATTGCCCGAATAACTTTCGATCGGGAAGACGGATCCGAAGGCCGCATGCAAACCCATGTCGTCGCGCCGGTCGGCCGGCACAGATTCCTGCAAAAAGTTACGGTAGGACTCAATTTGAGTCTCGAGCAGATAAGGCACCTCAAGAACGGCGCGGCGCTTCCCGAAATCCTTCCGTAAACGTTTTTTCTCGGTGTATGAGTAGGGCATGTTCGTCCTCTGATTACCTGACAACACTGTCACGGGAAGGCTCGTAGCGGCGCTGGGGAGCCGAGCTTCCTACCGATGACGAAAGAGCGAACGCCGCCCGCCCTGACCGCGCCGGGCGGCAGGGGTGGCGGCGTTGCGCGCGGGCCGATAGCCTCATCGATCTTACTTGAGGTCGACTTTGGCTCCGGCTTCTTCCAGCTGCTTCTTGATGGATTCGGCTTCGGCCTTGGGAGCCGCTTCCTTGACCACCGACGGGACGCCTTCAACCATGTCCTTGGCTTCTTTGAGGCCAAGACCGGTGATGGCGCGAACCGCCTTAATAACGTTGACCTTGTTTTCGCCAAAGCTGGTCATGACGACGTCAAAGTCTTCTTTCACTTCCACCGGAGCGGCGCCAGCGTCGGCTGCCATCATCATCGGAGCTGCAGCAACAGCGGCAGCGGAAACGCCCCATTTTTCTTCCAGCGCGGAAACGAGTTCCGTCACTTCAAGAATGGTAAGGCTGCTCAGGGCGTCGATTAGTTCGTCTTTTGAAAGGGCCATGTTTACTACTCCTCAAACAGATATTCAGATTGAAAGGCTTACGCAGCTTGCTGCTGGTCGCGATAGGCCGCGAGGACGCGCACAAAGGCGGCGCCTGGCTCGGCCAAAGTACGTACCAGCTGGCTTGCAGGTGCCTGAAGCATGCCAAGCAGGCTCGCTCTTGCTTCGTCAAGGGTCGGAAGCGTCGCCAGGGCCTGAAGGTCTTCCGGCCCCCGGACCTGTCCACCGAAGGCAATTGCCACGGTTACAAGCTTCTGGTTTTCCTTCGCGAAATCACGTACGACACGTGCGCCGGCACCCGGGTCATCGGCGGAAAAAACCAGCACTAAGGGGCCGGCTAATTTTTCCGTGAGGCACTCGAATGCCGTTCCAGCAACGGCGCGTCGCGCCAGGGTGTTTTTCACCACCTTGACGTACACGCCTGCCGCACGAGCCTTGACGCGTAGAGCGGTCATCTGCGAGACGCTCAGACCGGCATACTGGGCCGCAATAGCGGCTTGGGCCTTACTGGCGACGGCATTGACCTCGTCAACGATTGACTTCTTTTGCTCTAAAGTCAGACTCATTTACTTCTCCTGGCTCAACACTCGGATGACTCCGGGCGTTATGCCGATTGGTTGTCGGCGGAGGTCGCCGACGCCCTGTTAACGGCGTCCTGAGCAGGTTGATTCCTGTTTTGGGAGCACCGTCTGCGCAGGCCAGCCCGAGGGCCAATTAACTTGTTCGCGGTTTGCTCTAACCCTCCCCGCAGGGAAGGTCGGCGCACCTCTTCACAAGGCCTACGGTCTTTGACGTCTGCCGGCCGAGACCGGCAGTCCAAAGTTCCTTAAAATTCTAGAACGGCGAACGCTACGCGCTTAAACCGTTTCAACGGACGCGCGGTCTACTGCAATTCCGGGTCCCATCGTGCAAGAGACCGTAATTTGGCGCAGATAGATGCCCTTGGCCGTGCTTGGCTTGGCTTTTTTGAGGTCACTCAAAATCGCCTCAAAATTCGCTTTCAGCGCCGCCACTTCAAAAGAAGCTTTGCCGATGGGGCAGTGGATGATCCCAGCCTTGTCGGTGCGGTACCGAATTTGGCCGGCCTTCGCGTTCCTTACGGCGCCAGCGACGTCTGGCGTCACCGTTCCCACCTTGGGGTTCGGCATCAGGCCGCGGGGACCCAGAATTTGGCCGAGTTGGCCGACGATTCGCATTGAGGCTGGGGTCGCAATTGCAACGTCGAAGTTAATGTTGCCCGCCTTGATTTGCTCGGCAAGGTCGTCGAAACCAACGACATCAGCACCGGCCGCGCGGGCAGCCTCACCGTCGGCTCCATCGGCAAACACGGCGACTCGCACCGACTTACCAGTCCCGTGCGGCAGAACAGTGGAACCACGCACGACCTGATCTGACTTGCGGGGGTCAACGCCTAGATTGAAGGCCACATCAACGGTCTCATCGAACTTCGCAGACGCGACGGTTTTAATCAACGCGAGAGCGTCATCAATGGCGCGCGGCTGATTGGGGTTCCCCACCTTTTCGAGCAATGCGCGACGGCGCTTGGATACGTATGCCATGGCTTAGTTCCCTTCCACTTCGAGGCCCATGCTACGGGCAGTACCGGAAATCGTGCGGAGCGCGGCCGCCATATCAGCGGCGGTCAGATCGGGCATCTTGGTTTGCGCGATTTCCTGAACCTGAGCGAGAGTAACCTTGCCCACTTTGTCCTTGTTGGGGACGCTGCTTCCCTTGGGCACCCCGGCCGCTTTGCGGAGCAACACGGAAGCCGGTGGCGTCTTCGTGATGAAGGTGAAGCTTTTATCCGAGAAAACGGTGATTACAACCGGGATCGGCATACCCTCTTCAAGGGTTTGGGTTCTCGCGTTGAACTGCTTGCAGAACTCCATGATGTTCACGCCTTTTTGACCCAAGGCGGGACCTACAGGCGGGCTCGGGTTGGCTTTGCCAGCAGCAACCTGAAGCTTGATATACGAGTCTATCTTTTTTGCCATTTGGCGATCTCCGCGAGTCCAAGCGCCTTTCGGCTCCCCGCTTTGCGTTAGTTTTTACTTTCTTCACGGGCCAGTTTTGCGCTGGCCCCATCAAACCTAGTCTTTGGAGACTTGTCCGAATTCGAGTTCGACCGGAGTCGAGCGGCCGAAGATGGAAACCGCTACACGGAGGCGGCTCTTGTCGTAGTTGACTTCCTCAACCACGCCATTGAAGTCGGTAAACGGGCCGTCAATGACTCGAACCACTTCGCCCACTTCGAACAACACCTTCGGTTTGGGCTTCTCAACGCCCTCCTGAATTCTGTCCAGGATGTTTTGCGCTTCCCGCTCAGAAATGGGGGTCGGCTTGTCGCTAGTCCCACCAATAAAGCCCATCACTTTGGGACAGTCTTTTACAAGATGCCAAGAGGACTCATCCATATCCATTTGAACGAGCACGTAACCCGGGAAGAACTTGCGGTCGCTTTTTCGCTTTTGACCGTCCCGCATCTCAACCACCTCTTCGGTGGGAACCAGAATTTGACCGAATTTTTCGTCAAGCCCGATTCGTTTGATTCGGTCCTCAAGCGAGCGCTTGACCTGATTTTCGAAGCCAGAGTAGGCATGAACGACATACCAATGAAGCGCCATGCGATCTAACCCCCTTGTCCAAGCAACCAGCGGGTAAAGCCGCCAAGAAGCATGTCCAGAATCCAGAGAAAAAGTGCGGTGACTACCACGATCGCGATAATGACGCCGGTCGTTTGAATCGTTTCTTGCCGGGACGGCCAAACTACTTTCTTGACTTCGATCTGCGTGTCTCGCGCGAAAGAGATGAGTTCCTGTCCCGGTCCCGTCAGCAGGGCAATTGCGACGGCAGCGCCTAATGGTGCGAGTAAAGCGAGCAAGCGCAGCAGGCGCCCACTGTCAGCCAAGTAGTAAAAGGCCATCACCCCAAGGGCGGTGAGCACGGCGGAGGCCCCGAATTTCACGGCGTCCGTCGATGTGCGGCCAACTTTTTGTTC
>Ga0255128_1000845_pt1 | contig 14111 bp, 11 predicted proteins | sample Law_Miss_RepC_8d_FD_188562 | JGI IMG/M metagenome (GOLD analysis project Ga0255128, IMG submission 188562) | Freshwater microbial communities from St. Lawrence River, New York, United States - Law_Miss_RepC_8d | ecosystem: Environmental > Aquatic > Freshwater > River | place: USA: New York... | reverse complement strand
CTCCGCCGTCACCAAGCAATGGCAGCCGTCCCCAGCAGGGCCGGAGATAACGCTCGATCTGCGCGAACGACGTTGCCCGGCCTGCCTGATTCCGCCGCAGGCGGCACACGCTCACGATTCGCGCTTGCGTGGATTTGCGCCCGATCACGGCTGATGATTTCAACGGCTGCGAGGTTGAGGATTTTTCCGTTTTTCAAGCCGTTTCCCTCATTCCCTCTCACTCACTTTCTCTAGCCTCCCCGGCAATGAGGGGCCGCCGGAGGCGCGTAAACACTGCCTTCGGCGGTGCGTGCAGGCTCTCCTTTTTCACGGGCCTCACGCGCCGCCGAACACTTTTTCAGCGCGGCCGCAGCGACGAAGGAGCGGAGGCCGCGCACGGGGTAGGCGAGCACGATCCATGACAGGCACAAAAGCGAAGCGACTGCCTGGCGTGGAGCGTGCCCGCCGGGGGTAGCGACTCCTCCCCGCTCGATGTGAGGAGCCACTGCACCGGAACATGGAGCGGCTCACTTTGGGGGGACGCGGCACGTTGGCGGGCTGATCGCAGCGAGGCACGAGCGGAGAGCAGAACGCCACGGTGCAAGGACAGGGTTGTTCGTGGCGCGTCGCTTTCACGGATGACTTTCCAACTACCTTGAAGCCAACCCGCTTTCGCTCGAAGAGCGAGGCGAGGATGGGGCACCCTTAATCCCGGCGTTAGCCGCACTCACGGCGCCGCCGCCCCACCGCAGCCTCGCGCTCTAGCCCGCCCTGGAGCGTAGCGCAAGGGTCTGCGGCTGCGGCTGACGCGAAGCGGCAGAGGGAGCAGCCGACGGGCGGTCGCCGGCACACCCAAGAGAGCGGCTGGACCGGCGCGGCATGTGCCGGGGCGTGCGAGGAACGAGCCGCCACCGCGCAGATGACGTGACGGGCCAGACTAGCGACCGCCGTTGAGCAACCAGGGCGCGAGCGACGGCGCGATGCCTGCGGGGGCGTTTCCATTCCATCGGCGAAGCCGCACTCTCCGCCCCCATCAGCAGGCAGCGTGACGGAGCGGTTCATCGGCGGTTGACAAGGGTTGGCGGACGTCGCTACTCGCGACAGCGGCTCGGCGTTGCTGCACGTTGAGACGTTGAAGTTTATAAGCTGCAATCGCTTGCTCATCGCCATCAACTAGTTTTTCGTAGAACTGACCATCACCATGCCACTCCACAAAACTAATCAACTTTACGGCAAGCCCACCCTGTTGCTGCTCAAAGTTCACTAACCAGTTTGGTGGGAGGGTTGCATCAACAATTTCAAACATCTCCAATGGATACGGATAGGGATGATCGCTTTCTGCTATTGTGTGCAAGTAAACACGAAGACCTCCGTCACTCCATCGCGCCAGCGCAAAAACATTGTAAATTTCTCCAACGATTAGATCTTCATCGGGCCCTTGCCGATGAATGCATTCAGATAGGCGATTCCTCGTTTCCTTGTCAGGAATCTCATTCAAGTTGTTGATCCTACATTGGACTTTCATAAGCAGTATTCCTCACCTCACTTATAGGTTTCAGCGTGGTGTTTGAACTTGAAATCCATCAACTGGCCGGTCTTCGGATCACGCACGTAATGAACCTCTGAACGAAGCCCTGCTGCGGATTTTTCAGTATAACTCCACTTCTCCATGTCTTTGAATTTGGGATCACCAAGGTTATCGATGATCTTGGTGCCTTTGCCCTGTTTGGCTGCATCCAATACCATCTCATCCATCAAGCTCTTTGGAGGTTCCTCGCTACTTTCAGTGGGTCAGTGGCACGGTAAGGTGAGTTTCCCAGCGACGAAGTAGAGCATGGCGGTCATGTATTCCACCGTCCGGTACCCGCGAGCCTTACGCTTCACGGCCGAGAAGAGGCTGTTGAGACCCTCCATGAAGGCGGTGGTCAGACCTCGAGTCCAATGGGCCAGGATCCCCTCCAAGTGACCCTCGACCATCCGGGCAGCTCGGGCCATCGGCTCGAGCAGTTCTCCGGTTTGTCCCCGCATCGTGTGCACCCAAGCACACCAGTTTCGGAACAGCTTCCTGGCCTCCTCGGCATCCTTCCGCTCGTAGATGCCTTGAAGCACCAGCCTCATCTGGTAAGCCATGCCCGTCACACATCGTTCCAGGGCCATCGACTCCCACTTCTGGGCTTCCTTTTCCGTCCAGTTCACCCGGTTCTTGAGCCACATCCAACGCGTCCGCTCCAACCGGTCCCGCTTCCCGGCGTCTGCCCGGCTCTCCGCCTTCCGAACCTGGTCGCACGCCTCCACCACATTCTGGATGACGTGGAACTTATCGTACACCACCCGAGCGTTCCCGAGGTTGTCGCTGACGCCCTTGGTGTAGGCGGCGCTCATGTCGATGGCCACATGCTGAATCGCCTTCGGGTGGCCGTTGTGCCGCAGCAATTCCGCAGCAAAAGCCGCCCAAACCGAGGCGTCCTTACCGGGCGTAGCGAAGAGGACCCTCTTGGCCACAAGATCAGCAAACACCGTCAGGTAATTGTGCCCCTTGCGCCGGTTCATCTCGTCGGCACCCACCCAAACCACGGTGTCGAAACTCAACCGCTCATACGCCGCCTTCACGTGGGCGAAGAGCATCCGCCACATCCGCGTGTCGCTCTCGCCGAGGATCTGACCGGCCCGCTTCACTGGCATCTCCCGCATCAGGGTCACGGCGAAGGCCTCGAACTCCTGGGTGAAGTGCTTGCTGCGCCCCTCCCAGGGCGGGGTCACACGGTAAACCTTGCCGTCGTCGCCACGGCGTCCCCGCGGCAGGGCACACACGATTACGCACTCCTTGTTGAAAACGTTGAGGTGCCGCCATTGCATCGGCTCGACATGGTCGTGGCAGGTCACCGGGGTCCCGGCGCGCGTGCTTTCCTCCGGCCACAACGCGGCCGTCTCTTCGACCTTCAACATGAAGGTCGAGGAACTTGCCTCAAGGCGAGCCTCGACTACACGCCAAGCCTTACCAAGCCCCAGCAACTGTCCAAACGTCTCCTCCGGTGTCATCGCCCGTCATCATCCTGTGGGCGTCAAGCCCCCCCCGTTCCCACTGGAAATAGCGAGGAACCTTTTTAAAACGCGCCGCAACATGTGGGAAATCCGCTTCCTTGGTGGACAGGGTGCTGATTGACTCGCCAGACGGATGAAGGTTCTTGTTGTCGGTTCGGGTGGTCGTGAACACGCACTGGTCTGGAAACTCGCAAGCTCGCCGCATGTGACGGAGTTGGCGTGCGCACCTGGGAACGCGGGGACGTCGGGGGTTTTTCTTCGCTCCGGCAATCTGGCGACCAATGTGCCGATCGCTGCAGATTCCCTGGAAGCCCTGCGCGACTATGCGGTTCATCACCGCATCGATCTGACGGTCGTTGGCCCGGACAACCCCCTCGCTCTCGGTATCGTCGACCTCTTTCAGGCGGCTGGCCTGCGAATCTGGGGACCCAATCGCCGCGCAGCCCAGTTCGAGTATTCTAAGGCGTTTTCACAGGACTTCATGCTGCGCCATCAGATCCCAACCGCTCGATCTGGCGTTTTCACCGACGCTGTGGCTGCACGACGTTTTGTTGCAGAACTCGAGGGGCGCTGTGCGGTCAAAGCTGATGGTCTCGCCCTGGGCAAAGGTGTGCTGCTGACCCATTCGATCTCCGAAGCTGAAAAGACCGTCGATGACATGCTGCTCCGAGGATCCTTTGGGCAAGCAGGCTCACGGATCGTCATTCAGGAGCTCTTGGAGGGGATTGAAATATCCCTCCACGCACTGTGCGACGGAAAGACCGCCCACCTTTTTCCAACAGCCCAAGACCACAAGCGCATTTCGGATGGCGACCAGGGTCTCAATACCGGCGGAATGGGTGCTTATTCCCCTGCACCGTTTCTTGATGGTACCACCTTGAATCAGGTCGGACGCGCGATCCTAGATCCTTGGCTTGCTGGCTGCGCCTCCGAGGGTATTGATTTCAGAGGCCTCCTTTACCCCGGAGTGATGCTGACAGCGAACGGCCCCAAGGTATTGGAATTCAACGCAAGATTCGGAGACCCCGAAACTCAGGCTTATTTACCACGCTTGGAAAACGATCTGGTCGAAATCCTCTCCGCCAGCATCGACGGAACATTGGACCAAACGCCGCTTCGATGGTCTCCAATGGCCTGTCTCTGTGTCGTCATCGCCAGTGAAGGCTACCCTGGATCCAGCCCGAAAGGACGTCCGATCCACGGTCTGAAGGACCTGTTAAATCAACCTCAACTTCAGGTTTTCCACGCTGGAACGACCTGTAAAGACGGCGAAGTGGTCACAGCCGGCGGACGGGTACTCGGAGTGACCGCCTGGGCGCCTACCTTACAAAAAGCCCAAGAGGCTGCGTACAAGGCCTGTGACAAGATCTGCTTCGATGGAATGCAGTTTCGGCGCGATATCGGAGCCAAAGGCCTGCGCTACTGATCGCCTCACACCCTGTTAAACACAGCAACACAACACAGCCTGTCCCTCTCGTCTTCGACCACTCGCTTAAATCACTTCAACCATCGGAGCCTGACCCTCAATTGGTCCCAATTGGTCCTTAAGATTTTGGCGGTGCCTTCCGATCAACCGTTGTCACTTCCGAGGCGTATGGCTGGGGCTTAAGCGCAGGAGAGATGACGCTCGGAGGCCAAATGCCCAATATCTTCGAAGAAGCTCATCTTTCAGACAATGCCAAGGTGACCGGAGACGCGTTGGTCTTTGGACATTCCCGCATCTACGGCAATGCCCGGATCTATGGAGATGCCCAGGTCTACGAGGATTCCCACGTTTCCGGAAACGCTTTGGTTTACGCAAATGGTCGAGTCTACGGCACTTCCCGGATCTGCGGCGAAGCACAGGTGGCTGGTCAGTCTCGGGTCTACGGAGATGCTCGAGTTTCCGGCAATGCCTTCATCCACGGTCAGGCACATATTCTTGGCTCCGCCCGGGTGAGCGGATCCGCACAAATCCTCGATGCTGCTCAAATTTCAGGCGATGCCTCGGTTTCAGGAAATGTCCGAATTTATGGAAACGCCCGCATCTCAGGGGATGCCAGGGTCTATGGCGATGTCCAAATCCTGGGCCAAGCGCTCATTGAAAGCAGCCAACACTGGTTTTCCCTCACCCAGGGCGGTGAGACCATGAGCATCTACCGCTCCACTCGCCCGGGCGGTTTCGAGATCAACATCGAAGGTCAGGAGGTAACCATAGAACTCCTCGACGAAGACTTGGGACGATTCGTTCAGCGCACCATCGAGGCCAACTTCGATTTGGCGAAAAAGAAGGGTGCTCAGATATCAGCACTCAGACGCTGAGAGCCCCAGCGCCAAGCATCCGAATCGGGCCCCGCCCCGCCTTTGGATCAGTATCCCTCGAAAGCCAAGATTCACGGAGACTCCGATGTCACCGCAACCAACGACACAGAACCGGATCGAGCCTTTTCCTCCAATTCTTCCCGATCAATCAGCAAGGTTGTTCCCGCTTCAAACGCCAGAACACGGACTCCGTTTTGGGAGCAAATCTCCACGGTTCGCGGCCCGACACAAGGGATGTCGAATCTCAGGTCATGCCCAACTCGGGCCAATTTGACCGCCACCGCGTTCCCGGTTTTGCCCGCCAATTTGCCGCCGCGTTCCAAACAGGTGTCCGTACCCTCAAACCCCTCGACAGCCAAGGTGGTCCCCTCCTTGACCACCACCGTCTGACCAATCTCCAGGCGGGCGATTTCTTTCGCGATTCCAAAGCCAAATCGAATGTCAGCCAAAGCCTTCGACGGCAAACTGGCCCCAGCCACGTAGCCAAGGCCCGGCATCCAAGCCGAAAGCCACGGAACCGCGGGAACCAACTCGACCCCGTCCTTGGACAATTCCTCGCCGATAGCTCCGAAAAGGGTGTGAGCGTTCTTCTCTTTGAGCCGCAACAACAAGCTCATGGCCCGAAGATCCGGCCGGACATCGAACAGGTTCCGAGGTGCAATCTGCCCCAACATCACGCACTGACGGACACCCTGCGAAGTAAAGGCTCGGATCATCCGGGACAACTGCCCCACCTTGACCCATTCCAATGAGGAAACTTCATCCGCCAAGGCTGGATCGGTTTCCCCTTCAAAACCCACTGCTACCACCGTCTCACCGCGGCGGCGAGCCTCACGGGCAAACAGGAACGGGAGGGATTTGCTTCCGGCAATCAGGCCAATCACGTCGTTATTTTGCTCAAAAACATTTCCCGAGGAAAGAAACGCCTCATGAACCCCTGAGCCTCACAGACCAAACCATCCTCGATCGGCTGAGGCAGCCAGCCAACCTTCCAGCCTGTCCCAGATGAACACTAGCCTGTCCCTATGGAAAGCCTCGAAGACTCGGCCAATCCGGAACTACACCGCTAAATCCGCCGCGCCGGCTAAGCAAACGCTCGTCGAAGCTTGCGAAAACTCTTTGGAACAGCGGTCTCGGACGGCTCCTTGCCCTCCATCTCCAGAGAAACCCAACCTTGGAAACCAGCCGCTCGAAGGATGCCTGCGATCCGGCGGTAATCGAGATCCAGAGTGTACCACTCACCACCACCGGGATAGTCCTTGGCCTGGACCATCACCGTTCGGGAGGCGATCCGACGCAGGCGGTCATAGGGGTTCTCGAGAAAATTCCCGGTGTCCATGAGCAGCCCGAAGTAGGGCGAATCGATCGCCGCGGCGATCTTCAGCATTCCCTCCACGGTCCGGGTCAATCCCCAGTGATTTTCCACCGCAAGAGTCACCCCGGCCGCAGCCGCATGGGGCAGACATTCCTTGAGGCACTCGATGCACCACTGGAATCCCTGCTCTTCGGTGTACCCGGGCAGCACCGGCTCTTCCCCGCGCGCCTTCATCAGGTCGTCGAAGGATGCAATGGTGTTCCAACGCCCCGAGTTGATACGAACACAGGAAACCCCCAAAGCGGCGGCGATTTCGATGCACTTGATCGTGTGCTCCACCTGCTTGCGTCGAACCGACACATCGGGATCGACAAAATCCTGATGGATGGACAGGCAGACCAACGAGATGCCGTGGCGAAATGCATGGCGCTTGAGATCCGCAAAATACGCCCGGTGATCCGGAGTGAGTGGCTCCTTTTCAGGGATGTCCATCTGGCGGTGCAAGATATCAACCCCTTCAGCCCCCAAGGCAGCGGCCCGCTCAATGACCTGATGGAGGGTCACTTTGGGGTCTCGAAAATGCCAATAGGAGTAGGAGGCAATGGCCAACCGGATGCGAGGAGCCAGCGGCACCTCGGAAGCTCCATGAACCGAGGTCTGAATGGCCGTTGTTCCAGCGACGGCAGCGGCGATAGAACCGGTGGATCCCAAAAATCCACGCCGGGAAAGCGGAACAGAGGACGCGTTCATCGGAACGACGTTGCCGAGCCTGTCCCCGGAGGGCAACCGGCAATGATTCGTTCACGGTGTCGCTAACGCTTTACCCAGAGCAGAGAGCTTCTCGGGTTACAACGCCAGACCCAGAACTCTGCGCTACTCCTTGAGTTGCCGCTTGGCCTTGCGGGCCTCCGCCTTCTCGTTGTTCTCGAATTCCTTCTCGGCCACGCGAACGCCCGGCAACCGCTGGCGTTCCTGATCGGCCACCTCGCCTGCGTCCGTCGGTGTCGCCAGAATGCTGGGTCGGATGAGGATCATCAACTCGGTGCGGGAACTGTTCTGGCTGCGCTTGGAGAAAGCCGCCCCGAGGTAAGGGATGTCCTTGAGGAGCGGAACCCCCGACTTCTGCTTGTCGGTGCTGGTGGTGATATAACCACCGAGCAAGACGGCATCCTTGTCGCGCACCGTCACGAATGAACTGGCCGAACGGGTCTGAGTCGTGGGAGCGCTGAGTCCATTGCCGAGGTCCAGATTGGAGCCCAGATTGTCCACCGTCTGATCAATTTGCATGACCACCAGATTGTCCGGGGTGATGAAGGGTGTGACATTCAACCCGACACCCACCTGCTGACGGGTGATAGACTGGCTGTTGCCGAAATTGCCGCCGCCAAAAAAGGATCCGGATACAAAAGGCACTTCGGAACCCACAAAGAAGCTGCCCGGGGTGGCATGCGAGGTGATGACCCGCGGGCGCTGGATCACATTGACCCGGCTATCCGCTGCGATGGCATTGATGGCAATGTCCCAATTCTGGCCGATCTGAGCGAAGTAGGAGAGACCGGACCCTGAGGTGGCCGGGATACCATTGACGACATTGGTTCCGACACCGCTGCCGGTGGACCGCCCCAACTGCTTGAGGAATTCTGAACCGGTACCCAGCGGCGCACCGGAAGGATTGTTCACCACCCCACCGCCCCGGTTGTTGGAGTTGTCTCCAAACTGCGCCGGCCGCTGAGCCGCACTGATTCCGTAATTCCAACCCGCACTCAGATTGACCTCCATGATGATGGCCTCGACCAGCACCTGTGGCAAAAGGGTGTCCACCTTCACCAGCACCTCACGCAGCTTGGCGATGTCTTTCTTGTTGCCGTAAACGATGAGCGAATTAGATCGCTGATCGGCCGTGATGCTGACCGTTTGCAGCAACTCGGAAAGCCCACCATAACCCGCACCAGCACCGGCGCCACCTCGGCCCATGGCATTGAATCGGTTTTGGAAACTACCTGTATTGACGGCCGATCCCGGTTGATTGATGCCTCCGCCCAACTGCTGGCCACCCAATCGTCCAGAATTACCCAGGCGACCAGCGCCCCCCAACTGATTCATTCCGCCGAACTGGCCACCGCCGCCGAACTGGTTCATTCCCGAACCCATACCGCCCACGCCTCCCATTCCACCGCGGCGTCCACCCATCCCGCCTCCCATTCCGCCAACGCCGCCAGCACCTCCGACACCCCCGCCCGGGGTTCCGCTGACTCCGCCGCCGCCGATGACACTCGTGAGGGTCGCGTAAATCTCATCCACCTTGCCGTACTTGATAGGGATGACCTCGAGTTGAAAGTCTTCCTCCACCTCGATATCCACTTTCGCCAGCACTTCGAGCATTCGCTTCACGTTGATGGCGTAGTCACGCAACACCAGCGTCTTGGTGCTCGCCAGGGCGACGATGCCATTGGCGTTCTTCGCGAAGGGGGTGATCGTCGGAACCGCTTCTTCGATGGCCACATGCTTCAGTTGGACCACATGGGTCACGAACTGGCTGGCTTCGGCATATTGGTCAGCCGGTTTGTCCGAGAATTTGGCACCCTCTTGCAACGCCTGAGCCACCGGCACCGCAGTGACGAACTTCTCGCCCTGAGGAATCATGGTGATGCCATTGAGGGCCAACACCGTGTCCCACATCTGAACCTCTTCGTCTTCGGAAAGGGCGGTCTGGGTATCGATGCTGATCTTCACCTGGGGCAGACCCTGAGCCCGAAGCACCGTCCGCTTAACCAAAGGACCATAGACTTGGTCGAGGAAGACATTCAGATCCTGATCCTTGAAGACGATGGAATCACTGGGCTGATTGGTTCCACGATTCTCACGCAACGCCTTCAGAGTGGCATCATTGATCGCCTGATCCTCCTCCGAAGGCTGCCCCGCCTTGGCCGCAGCTGCCGCGGCTGGCTTGCCGGCACCCGCCCCCGACTTGGCCGCCACGGTCGCTCCCGGCGGTGCCGGCGGCAGTTGAGGCGTTGCACGCGGGAAGGAGCGTGGCAAGGCTGAAGGGAAATTGGTCGAGCCAACTGCGACCGGTGCCGCAGCATTCGTAGCCTTCCTCAAACGTGACGGGGGCTCAGGAAACGGAGGGATGGTGTCAACCGGCGCATTCGCAGGAACCACCGGAGTAGCCGGAGCCACCGTGGCCGCAGGAACCAGAGTCGCCGGAGCCAATGGGGCGCCCGGTGCAGCAGAGGCGGCAGGAGCCTGTCCGAAAAGGTGACCCGCGGTGATGGCCGCAACGACCGCGAGATGGATGAGAGGCGTGTTCACAATCGGTTACTTCTTGGTTGGCGCGTTGGTTCCGGTGACGCGCGACGTGGCTGCTGCGTTGGTAGAAGATTTGGGTTTGGCGGCCGATCCGGAAGCCGGGGCCGCCGAAGCCCCGCCTGAAGCCTTGGCTCCCGGCTTGGATTCAGTCGTCTTGGGACCGGACCCGGCCGGAGCGGCGGCCTTGGGTTTCTTTTGAAAGCTGGCAACAAACGTCACCGAGGCGCTGAGATTCTGACCGCTGTTGTCGAGGCGCAACCGGCTCATGTCGCGAACACGGATCATCGAATCGCTCGAACCCAGCGCGTAGAGGAAATTCACAAACCCCTCCTCCTTGGAGGTGAGGTCCACGATGACGATTTGCTCATCGAAAAAATTAGTGTCCTTCGATGAGCTCATACGCAACGACGCGATTTGCGGAGACACCCGACCCAAATTGACTCCATTGGTCGCAGCCGCAGCCGTAATCCCCTGCTGCACCCGGTTGGCTTGCTCCTCGGGTAGCACCTGACCTCCGGCTCCCTCCAAATCCTTGAGAAGCTTCTCGAGGGTTGATTTCTTGGACACCTCCTTGAAGTAAATCTGCTTCTGGCCCTCGAGCTTGGTTCGCTCACGGACCATGATGTCCCATTCAGCAAAATAGGGCCAAATGAACCAGTAATTGAACAGGAGGCCCATGACGCAAAGGCCCACGATGGCCATCCGACGCTCTGTCGGTGCCAAATTCAACCGATCGAACCAGCGGGTCATGGAGTCACCGCCTCCTCTCTGCGCAATTCCGCCTCGAAGCTCCAGGACAAGGTGTTGCCCCTCGGGGTCATGGTCGCCGGCTTGACCTCGGAAAAGAGCGGCTTGCCCTCCGAGGTCACGGCTCGGAGCAAATCATTGAATCGGATGACCTCGGCACGGTCGCCCTCTGATGCATTGCCATTGATGGCCAACGTTCGACCGTTCTTGAAATCCATCTGAACGAGGGTGAGAGACTCAGGCAGCTTTTCGACCACGGCATTCCAGCAATCGAGCGCAGCAAACCTCAGCGCCACCTGCTCCTGCAGAACCCGAACCCGGGCCTTGAGTTGCAGCGTGTTGGTGTACTGCAACGCCATCGAGCGGGTCTCACCTCGGAGCGTGTCGACCGAGGATTTATTGAAAGTAAGCACCGCCAAATAGACAAACACGCCCGCGAGGTACGTCATGGCCAAAGCGGTAAGGCCTTTGACCCACAAGGAGTCCACATACTGACGTCGCTGACGGGTTCGAACCTCCTCCGGGATCAACGAGGCTGGAGAGGGCTGCAACGCATGATTGGCGGTCAGTTGAGCCAGATCGGGCTCAGCTCCGGGAGTCTCTATCGAGACCGGTTGACTGCACCAACCGCGCAATGCTTCGACGAGGGGTGAGGCCTCCGACAAGGGTGCGACCACGGTCACCGAAGGCAACAACGTGAGCCAACCATCCAGCTCAGCGGCCCAGGCCGTGCCATTCAATTGGGCCAGCAGCAATTCAGCAGCACCCTGAACCGGCAAACGGATCAGTGACACATCCCGAAGCACGCTGCCCGACCACCATCCGATGAGTGCCACCTGTTGGTCACCCGCCCCATCGATCACAATGCGCAGCAAGTCGCCTCGAACCGGCTTGGACAACAATTGTCGAACCATCGGCAACTCAATCCGATCAACCATGTACCCGCCTTGTTCCAACGTCTCGACAAAGGCTTCGACGGCGGATCGAGCGGCGATGGTCACCAACGCCGTCTGCTGCGTGGCATCCGGGTGCGGAACACTCTCAACGGTCCAAACCACCTGGGCGGGCGGCATCGGAGAGAGCCTCTCGAGCTGAAACTCAATCATCCCGGCCAACTCGCCCGGAGCACAGGCCGGGAGTTGGACTGCCCGCAGAAACACCGCCTCGGGCGGCATCCAGGCGATATCCAGACGGGAACGGAGCAGGAGTCGCCAATCACGCGACACGACATGGACCGGCAACGCCTTGTCGGCGGCGACCTCCCATTGGCCAGCCGGCGCGGCACTGCCCTTGTTGACCGCAAACTGGTAAAGGTGTCGGTCGCCCATCTGGAGCGACAACACATTGCAGGCATGCGGAATGGGTGCAGGCTTGCTCATGCCGGAACACCCCCGTGATTTCCGGCCAAAGTCTTCACATGTTCTTCGTTCTGAGTGACGCGCAGCACCTCTTCAACGGTCGTCACACCCGCCTTCACCTTGGTCCATCCGTCTTGACGGAGCGTGCGCATGCCCTGCTTGCGGGCGATGTCCGCCAGTGTTGCGGCGGAAACTCGGTTCATGACCAAAGGCCGGATCGCTTCGGTGACCACCAGCAACTCATGGATGCCGGTGCGCCCCTGATATCCCAACTGACGGCAGGCCTCGCAACCAACCCCCTTGCGGAAGTCTGTGGAATCGATTTCGTCTTCAGGGAACCCCACCTTGATGAGGTAGTCGCGATCGATCTTCTGCGACTTGGAACAACTCGGGCAAATCGTCCGAACCAAGCGCTGGGCCATGATGGCCTCGACTGAAGAAGCAACGAGGAACGGCTCGATCCCCATATCGATCAACCGGGTGAAAGCGCTGGCTGCATCGTTGGTGTGCAAGGTGCTGAAGACCAGATGACCGGTCAGCGAGGCACGGATGGCAATTTCGGCGGTCTCGGTGTCACGAATTTCACCGACCATGACCACGTTGGGATCTTGACGGAGAATGTGACGCAGCCCCACTGCGAAGGTCAGCCCGATGTCCGAACGCACGGGAATCTGGTTGATACCCTTGAGCTCATATTCCACCGGTTCTTCGATGGTGATGATGCGCTTGGTGACCGAGTTGATGGTCGAAAGGAAGGCGTAGAGGGAGGTCGATTTGCCGGATCCCGTGGGCCCAGTGACCAGAATGATTCCGTGCGGCTTGACGATGAGCTCGCGGATAAGAGCGTCTTCGTGCGGGGCGAAGCCCAGCTTCTCGAGGCTGAAGAAGATCTTGCCGCGCAACAACAGACGCAGGGAAACGGACTCGCCCCACACCGTCGGCACCGTAGACACGCGGATGTCGATTTCCTCGCCCTTGATGCGGACATTGATGCGCCCGTCTTGCGGCAGACGCTTCTCGGCGATGTTCATCCCGGCCATCACCTTGATGCGTGAAATCAGCGCCGCCTGATAGCGCTTGATTTGCGGAGGCAGCGGCGTCTGATGAAGAATGCCATCGATGCGGTAGCGGATGCGCAACTCATCCTCGGAAGGCTCGAAGTGGATGTCGGTCGCCCGGTCCTTGAAGGCCTCCCAGATGACCTGGTTGACGAACTTGATGACGCTGGCGTCCTGATCGTCTCCGGTGATTTCACGTCCGCCGTCGATTTCCAGTTCAATGGCATCGTCCTCCTCGGCCATTTCATCGAGGGTCTCGGCTCCGACGCCGTAATACTTCTTCAGCGCCTTCTCGATCTCAGCACGGGTGGCCAGAGCGTATCGAACAGCCCCACCCACATCGAACTGAACGCTCGCCAACATGGCGGCATCAAAGGGATCAGCCACCGCGACGGACAACACTCCGCCTTCATCAGAAAAAGGAATGATGGAGAACTGGAAAGCCACCTTGGTGCTGATGCGCTTGCGGACCTCCGGGACGATGCTGAGTTTGGCCAAATCGACAAACTCGATGGACAAGGCGGCAGACAACTTCTGAAGAAACGCCTCTTCAGCCAGACCGGCTTCCCGAGCGAAGAAGGTCAATCGGGGCTCGGTACCACCGCCCTCGACCGAACGCCGCCAAGCCTCGGACCATTGGTCAAACTGGGCAGGCGTGATGAGGCCTGCCTGGTTCAAAATGGATTTCAGTGGCGTGTACGACATGCGAAACGACTTCCCTGCAACAGCGACCGGCGGGAAAAGTTGCGGGAGAAGTTCCAGACCAACGCCGCGAAAGCGCTGCCAGACCGACTACCACTGACCTTGCCGGCGCATACCGAAACCGAAGAGCGCCTCCGAGGAAACGCTTTTCCTGAATACTTCCCGAGGTTCTGATGCCCCGCAGTTGAACCATTCCCCCGATCTCGATCTGTATCCCAACAGCCGTGCTGCCCGGGATGCTTGGATTCTGGCCCGCCGGGCGGGCATCGCCCGAACAGCCGGACTGGATCCAAGACACCC
>Ga0255128_1000832_pt1 | contig 14243 bp, 15 predicted proteins | sample Law_Miss_RepC_8d_FD_188562 | JGI IMG/M metagenome (GOLD analysis project Ga0255128, IMG submission 188562) | Freshwater microbial communities from St. Lawrence River, New York, United States - Law_Miss_RepC_8d | ecosystem: Environmental > Aquatic > Freshwater > River | place: USA: New York... | reverse complement strand
TAAAGACCGAAGCGCTTTTTGCAAGGCTTCTGGAAAACTTCGCCCAATTGCCATAGCCTCACCGACACTTTTCATAGTGGTAGTTAGACGAGTATCTGCTTCTGGAAATTTTTCAAAAGCAAATCTAGGCACTTTTACAACTACATAATCTAATGCTGGTTCAAATGATGCTGGAGTTGACTTCGTTATGTCATTTTCGATTTCATCTAATGTATAACCAATTGCTAACTTGGTTGCAATCTTCGCAATCGGGAAACCAGTTGCTTTCGAAGCAAGTGCTGATGATCGAGACACTCGAGGATTCATCTCGATAACAATAATTCGACCATCTTTTGGATTAACAGCAAATTGAATATTGCACCCACCAGTAGCAACCCCAACTTCTCGAATAATTTTTATCGAAAGATCACGCAATTTTTGATATTCAACATCAGTTAAAGTCATAGTAGGAGCTACTGTTATTGAATCTCCCGTATGGACTCCCATAGGGTCCACATTTTCAATACTGCAAACAATGACTACGTTATCCTTGTTATCTCTCATTACCTCTAACTCGTATTCTTTCCAGCCAATTATTGATTCTTCAAGCAATACTTCAGTTGTTGGACTATGTCGCAAACCGGCTCCAGCAATTTGCTGTAAATCTGATTCGTTATAAGCAATTCCAGAACCTAACCCACCCATAGTGAATGAAGGGCGCACTACAACTGGATATTTAAGTTCGACAACAGCTGCCAAACAGTCTTGCATCGAGTGACAGATCTTTGATTTCGCTGATTGTCCCCCGATACTTTCAACAATCTTCTTGAACACCTCACGGTCTTCACCCCGTTTAATTGCATCCACATCGGCACCAATTAACTTAGTCTCGTATTTAACAAATGAACCGCGCTCATGAAGTGCCATTGCAGCGTTTAAAGCTGTTTGACCACCCAAGGTAGCAAGTACTGCGTCCGGGCGTTCTTTATCCAAAATCATTTCAATAACTTCTGGCGTAATAGGCTCGATGTATGTAGCGTCAGCAAATTCAGGATCGGTCATAATTGTTGCAGGATTAGAATTTATTAGGATTACCCGAATTCCTTCGGCCCTTAGTACACGACATGCTTGAGTGCCTGAATAATCAAATTCACAAGCCTGTCCTATAACTATTGGTCCACTACCGATAACCAAGACACTTTTAATTGAATTATCTTTAGGCATTTAATCCCTTTAAGCCCATCTTGGGATTCTGCATTAAATTTACAAATCTTTCGAAAAGATATGAAGCATCGTGTGGCCCAGCTGCTGATTCTGGATGATATTGCACTGAGAAGGCAGGTATAGAAATTAGCTCAAGGCCTTCTACAACAGAATCATTTAATGACATATGAGTAACTCGGCCATCACCATATACAGTCTTAAACTCATGATCTTTTGGCGCGGCAACTGCAAACCCATGGTTGTGAGCGGTGATCTCAACTTTGCCGGTAGTTAAATCAATAACTGGCTGGTTTATGCCCCTATGCCCAAATGGCAATTTATAAGTTTCAAAACCCAATGCTCGTCCTAGTATTTGATGTCCAAAACAGATTCCAAAAAATGGAATCTCATCCGACAAAACATTTCTTACAAGTTCTACAACCTCAGTCATGGCAGCAGGATCACCGGGTCCATTTGATAGGAATACTCCATCTGGTGCAATGGCTTTTATCTCTTCATATGTTGTATTCATTGGTAGAACATGAACTTGAATACCTAACTCAGCCATTGCTCTTGGAGTCGCTCCTTTAATCCCAAGATCAATCGCGGCAACCTTTAAAATGGTTGAAACTCCTTGTGGCGGATTTACTATGTATGGTTTTGAAGTTGTTACATCTGAAGCCAAAAATGCTCCACTCATTGGTTGTGTTTTGCGCACCTTCACAACCATCTCTTCTCTACTTAGCTCGGTATCACTGAAAATACCTACGCGCATCGCACCGCGATCTCTAAGGTGTCTGGTAATAGCTCGTGTATCAACTCCTTGAATTCCAACCACGCCAGAATTAATCAACTCCTCCTCTAAGGATTTTTCACTTCGCCAATTACTGACAATTGATGATGGGTTACGAACAACAAAACCTGCTACCCAAATCTTTGACGACTCTTGATCATTCTTATTCATACCGGTATTGCCAATATGTGGAGCTGTCATTACGACGATTTGTTTATGATACGAAGGATCCGTCAAAGTTTCTTGGTAGCCGGTCATCCCAGTTGAAAATACTGCCTCCCCGTATGTTTCACCTGTTTTAGCCCATGCACTTCCTTCAAAAATACGCCCGTCATCTAGAACCAGGTAAGCAGTTTTTGATTTACTCATTATTATCTGATTTCATTTCGACTACTTGAGATGCTTGTAGAACATGATCTCCATTATGGAATACATCAGTAATCACACTTGGCAATTGCATCCCATTAAACGGGGTGTTCTTGCTCTTTGACTTCAATTTATCGCGATCTACATTCCAGCTCTTTTCTACATCAACCAGGATTAGATTTGCAGACTTACCCACAGCAATTTCATTTCCTTGATTCTTATAACCAGCTATCCGAGCTGGGGCAGCTGACATGCGATCAATCAAATCAGACCATGTCATTAATTTTGTTTCAATCATTGTTTTTACTACAACAGAGAGAGCAGTTTCTAGACCGACCATACCAAAGGCGCCTGCTTGGAATTCACAATCTTTATCCTCAGATGGATGTGGAGCGTGATCAGTTGCCACAATATCGATTACTCCTTCAGCTAAACCTTCTCTCAAAGCTTGCACATCCTTGTGTGTTCTAAGTGGTGGGTTCACTTTATAGATTGGATCATAATTCTCTACTAATTCATCCGTAAGCAGAAGATGGTGCGGCGTAACCTCAGCTGTGACCTGAATCCCACGCTGCTTTGCCCATCTTATTAACTCAACACCACCAGCAGTTGTGACATGACAAATATGTAATCTAGATTGAACATGTTCGGCTAGCAGGATATCTCTAGCAATAATCGCTTCCTCTGCAATAGCTGGCCAACCTGGTAATCCAATTCGAGCTGAAACAACACCTTCATTCATTTGTGCATTAACAGTCAACCTAGGTTCTTGGGCATGTTGGGCAATAATTCCGTTAAATGTTTTCACATATTCAAGTGCTCGGCGCATTATTAGCGGATCAAACACACACTTTCCATCATCACTAAAAATCCTAACCTTTGCAATTGAATCAGCCATTGCGCCCATCTCAGCTAATTGCTCACCAAGTAAACCTCTAGTAACTGCGCCAATTGGATTAACATCAACTAATCCGGCGCTCTTTCCAAGTCGATAGATTTGTTCAACAACTCCAGCATTATCTGCCACTGGATTTGTGTTGGCCATTGCAGATATCGCGGTGTAACCACCAGCAACTGCTGATCTTGAACCTGTTAATACAGTCTCGGCATCTTCCCTACCAGGTTCGCGAAGATGAGTGTGCAGATCAACTAAACCTGGGATTAGAAGCTTAGATTGCGCATCAATGCCGTCAATAACTTTACTGCCAGTTGCCTTGTCAATTTTGGAAATTAGTCCATTGGTTATTTCGATATCAACTAGGTGGCCATTTACTAATTTTGCATTAGAAATTTTCATTATTTACTCTCCCCAATAGGCGCCCCACCAAGTAATTCATATAAAACTGCCATACGGATCGCAACGCCATTTTTAACCTGATCAATAATTACTGATTTCAAATCGTCCGCACTTTCTGCTGATATTTCAAGACCGCGGTTCATTGGGCCAGGGTGCATAACAATTGCGCTCTTAGATAGTTTGGCTAGTCGAACTGAATTTAGACCAAAACGTTTTGAGTATTCCTGTGATGATGGGAAGAATGAATCATTCATGCGTTCTAGTTGAATTCGAAGCATCATCACCACATCACATTTTGGTATTTCCTCATCAAGATCATATGAGATCTTTACTGGCCAATCCGATACACCTACTGGTAACAAAGTTGGTGGTGCAACCAATGTTACTTGCGCCCCTAATTTAGTTAACAAAAGTACATTGCTCCTTGCAACTCTGGAGTGCAGAATATCTCCAACGATCAACACTTTTACACCAGATAGATCTTTCTCATTATTTCTTAGATGTTGTTTAATTGTGAAAGCATCCAAGAGTGCTTGCGTAGGATGTTCATGTGTGCCATCCCCCGCGTTTATAACTGCAGCCTGAATCCATTGGGTATCAGCCAAACGTTTAGCAGCACCAGAGCTGCCATGACGAATTACTACAGCATCGGCACCCATCGCTTGCAAAGTTTGAGCTGTATCTTTCAAACTCTCACCCTTACTTACCGATGATCCTTTAGCTGAAAAATTGATTACATCCGCGGATAATCTCTTTGCAGCAGTCTCAAAGCTAATTCGCGTGCGCGTGGAGTCTTCAAAGAAAAGATTCACAACAGTTTTTCCCCGCAGGGTAGGCAATTTCTTATTTGGACCATCGGTTATTTGAGCTAACTCTTTTGCCGTTGATAACAAATTTAGGGCACTTTCCTTGGTTAAATCTGCAGCCGATAACAGGTGTCCATTGATCATTTGATCAACTCCACTAAATCTTCTTCATCTAACTCAGACAGATGAACCTTTACGCTCTCAGTGATTGAGGTGGGGATATTTTTACCAACGTAATCTGCTCTGATCGGTAATTCCCTGTGACCACGATCAACAAGTACAGCTAGTTGAACCGTTTTTGGTCGCCCTAACTCACCTATTGCATCTAATGCTGCTCGAATGGTCCGACCAGAGAACAACACATCATCAACTAGGACTAAATCTTTACCCTCTATGCCACCGGCCGGTAATTTGGTTGGAAGAATCGGTTTTGGTGGACGCAGCCTTAAATCATCGCGATGTAGGGTGATATCTAAAACACCACAGGCCACATCTCCTTCAATCTCGCTGATAAAAGCAGCAATGCGATCGGCTAAGTAAGCCCCGCGAGTTGGGATGCCCATTAAAACTAGATTTGAAATCCCTTGATTATGTTCAATGATTTCATGTGAAATGCGTTTAATTGCCCGATCGATGTCGGAGCCAGATAACAAAATACCCATTTACTTCTCCTTCGCCGCCTCTCTGGACGGATCGTTAAAGGAATCGCCGTATGTTAGCAGAGGGGCTGTGGATATTGAAAATCATGAAAATCCGCGTGTGGCTAATCTGCTGCTATGAATAAAAATAACCAAGCAGAACGCTTAAGAGTAATCAGAAAATCAAAAGGGTGGAGTTTGCAAGATGTAGAAAACCACTCAAATGGCAAGTGGAAGGCAGTTGTGATCGGTTCCTACGAACGAGGAGATCGAGCAATTTCACTGAAGAAGGCGATTTCTTTGATGGAGTTTTATCAGGTACCGGTCAGTGAACTTTTCCCAGAGATTGCACCAATAGTTTCCGCTCGAAGCTTAACCTTGGATTTGGTGAGGATTTCAAGTGGCACAGATGCCAACACTGAACAGATAAGAAGGTTTACAAGATTGGTTAGTGATCGTCGAAAAGATTGGAATGGTCAGTTGTTAACAATTAGAGCAAATGATCTTCAATTCTTATCACTGTTGCTGGGTTTAACTGATGCAGCAACGCTCGATTACTTAACTGAGGCAGAGTTACTAACTGCCTAAATGGCGATTGAATCCTTGAGCTTAATAATCCTTCCTAGGACACCATTGATATAGCTTGAGGATTCATCGGTTGAAAGTGATTTAGCAAGCTCAACAGCTTCATCACAGGCTACTTGGTTATCTATCTCTGCGGCCCATAGAATTTCAAATATGGCTATTCTCAAAATATTACGATCGATCGGTGGCATGCGATCCATATCCCAGCCTTGTGCGTAAGTAATAATCAATTCATCAATTTTCGCCAAGTGCTCAGCTACGCCAGTTATCAACACCAAAACATATGGTTCTTGCGATAGTTCATTAGCACCACGTGCAGTAAATAGGTCGGTAGCTAAAACCTTCTTGATATCTGCTTCATATAGAAAATCTAACGCCCGTTTGCGAGCTTTACTACGGGCAGACATCTTTTAGTTAGCTCGCCCGAGGTACGCGCCAGTTCTTGTATCAACTAATACCTTCTCATCTTGCTTAATGAAAAGTGGAACCTGAACCGTAATTCCTGTTTCAACTGTTGCTGGCTTTGTTCCACCAGATGATCTATCACCTTGTAAACCTGGCTCTGTATAAGTAATTTTCAATTCCACAGATGCTGGAAGTTCAATAAATAAAGGATTGCCTTCGTGCATTGCCACAATTGCATCGGCATTTTCTAATAAATAATCAACCGCATCTCCGACGGTCTGTTTACTAATTGAGATTTGATCGTAATTTGTAGAGTCCATAAACATGAAATCTTCACCATCTTTATAAAGAAATTGCATATCGCGTTTATCAACTTGAGCAACCTCTACTTTAACGCCCGCGTTAAATGTTTTTTCAACAACCTTGCCGGATAGAACTGAACGCATTTTGGTCCGGACGAAAGCTCCACCTTTACCAGGCTTAACATGTTGAAATTCGATTACGTTCCATAATTGACCATCTAGATTCAAGGTCATTCCATTTTTTAAATCGTTAGTGGTAGCCACGTCTGCCCTATCTAATATCTGAAAATCTTTAAGTATTTCTTAAAAACTATTCTCCAAGCCTACCTTGTCAGCCAACAAGCTTTTGCATCGCAATTAAGGCTAAGTGGTAGCTATCTACACCAAATCCTGCAATAGATCCTTTGACTACCCCACTAATTACTGAAGTATGCCGAAACTCTTCCCGCGATAATGGGTTTGATAGGTGAACTTCAATAACTGGCGCAGAGAGCATAGTTACTGCATCTCTGATTGCATATGAATAATGAGTAAAAGCAGCTGGATTAAAAATTACGGGTTGCTTCTTATCTGCGGCCTCGTGAAGCAAAGAGATTATTTCACTCTCGCTATCACTCTGCTTAATCTCAATATCCATGGACAATTCCTTAGCTTTCTCTTCAATTGCTTTCTTTAATTGACTGTAATCAAGATCGCCATAATGCTTTTGCTCACGAAGATCCAGCCGAGAAAGATTTGGACCATTTAATACAAGTATTTTCATTTGGCTATTCTCTCATAAACCTTACTTAGCGTGCCTGGCGAAACATCATCAAACCAAACAGGTTTGCCTATTTTACTAATTCCAATGAACCGCAGCTTTGAGTTCTTTACCTTTTTATCGTTCGCTAATAGGGCAAGCAAAGGCTTAAATTTATTGCTTGGGTAAGAAATAGGTAAATCAAAATTCCTAAGCAATTCTCTATGTAACAGAACAGCATCATCTGAGAGTCCGGCTAATTGCCTACTTAATTCTGCAGCGAATACCATTCCAATACTGACAGATTCACCATGTCTTAGTTTGTAACCACTATTCTTCTCAATTGCATGCCCTAAGGTATGACCGTAATTAAGTATCTCTCGTAATTTACTCTCCTTAAAGTCTTTAGAAACCACATCTGCTTTAACTTTAATAGAACGCGAAATGAGTTGTTCGTAATCCAAATCATCATCTTGGGCAAGATTTAGAATCTTGTAATCTGCAATAAAACCACATTTAATAACTTCTGCCATTCCTGCTGATATATCTCGCTTTGGTAGCGTGTTTAGAAATGCTAGATCGATGAAGACCCCAGCTGGGGAATAAAAAGATCCAATCAAATTTTTACCGCTTCTAGCATTGATTCCAGTTTTGCCACCAATCGCAGCATCAACCATTCCTGCCAACGAGGTTGGGAACGCATACCAAGTTATTCCCCTTAACCAAGATGATGCTGCAAAGCCAGCAAGATCAGTAGTAGCACCGCCACCTATACCGATGATTGCATCAGCACGGGCAATCCCCTCTGCTGCACATTTACTCCACACTTTATCCAATACATTTAAACTTTTCTGATTCTCTCCTTCAGGAGTTATAAAAACCTTAACATTTGAACTTTCCTTTAATCTATATTTCGAAGCGATCGATTTTGGTGCAAGAATTAATGTTTTTTTGTGTATGTTTGATATGGATTTAATCTCACTGGTCCAATTCACACCAATCTTAACTTTATATCGGTGTTCACCCTTTACATTGATGATTTTCATATCTTTGCTTTGATTTTCTCTACGATTATTTTTGCTACCTCATGGGGTTTCTTACTATCAGATGAAACCGTATCGGTTGCCAATTTTTCATAGATCGGACGACGTTCACTCATTAAGTTCATCCATTGCTGCCTTGGGTTAATTAGCAACAGGGGTCTGTCTTTATTGAATCCAATTCGAGTTGCTGCTTGGGCAATTGATACATCAATGAAAATTACTGGATAGTTGGCCGCTCCTAGAATTTGTGAAATTTCTGAATTTATTGGCGCTCCTCCACCTAGTGAAATAACTCCTTCAAATTCTTGCAGCAATTCCTTTACCTTCTCCATCTCTAAAGCACGAAAATGCGGTTCTCCATCATCAACAAATATTTCAGAAATCTTTTTGCCCGCAGATTTTTCAATTTCACCATCGCTGTCTATAAACGGTAATAACAATTCTTTAGCTAATGCCCTACCAATGCTTGATTTGCCAGCGCCGGGCGGACCTATTAACACGATTTTTTCGAGCATTACTTTATTTCTAAGCTCTTTATGTAATGCTCAAAATTGCGCTTAGTTTCTTGAACACTGTCGCCACCAAATTTTTCTAATACTGCATCTGCAAGTACTAATGCAGCCATAGCTTCAGCAACTATTCCCGATGCTGGAACTGCGCATACATCTGATCTTTGATTAATCGCTTTTGCTGCTTCACCGGTAGCAACATCAATTGTGTCTAAGGCTTTAGGAACTGTTGAGATTGGTTTCATAGCTACTTTTACTCTTAGAATTTCACCGTTACTCATACCGCCTTCAGTACCACCAGCGCGATCTGTTCGACGAACAATTTCACCTTTTGCATTTTTTTCAATTTCGTCATGAGCAACTGAGCCTCTTCGTTTGGCAGTTGCAAAACCATCACCTAACTCAACGCCTTTAATCGCCTGAATACCCATCATCGCTCCAGCCAGCCGAGCGTCTAAACGTTTATCCCAATGAGTATGAGAACCTAAGCCAGGCGGCAAGTTGTAAGCCAACACTTCAACTACTCCACCTAATGTGTCGCCATCTTTGTGGGCTTGTTCAATCTCTTTAACTATCTCATCGCTCACTTTCTTGTCTGCGCATCGAACTGGATCCTCATCAATTCGCTGACGATCATTTAAAGATGGCAATTGGTAATCTTCGGCAACACTTACTTTTCCTATCGAAACAACATGGCTCAAAATTTCAATACCGACACTTTGTTTAAGAAAAGCTCGGGCAACAGCTCCAAGTGCAACACGGGCAGCTGTTTCTCGGGCGCTTGCTCGCTCCAAAATCGGTCGGGCATCTGAGAAATTAAACTTTTGCATGCCAACCAAATCAGCATGTCCTGGTCGCGGTCTAGTTAGCGGTGCATTCCTTGCCAAATCTTTTATCTCTTCGTCAGGAACTGGATCAGCGCTCATGATCTTCTCCCATTTGGGCCATTCAGAGTTCGCTATTTGAATTGCAATCGGACCACCTTGTGTTTTTCCATGTCGGATCCCACCTGTAATTGTGATTTTATCCGCCTCAAAATTTTGTCGTGCGCCTCTTCCAAATCCCAAACGACGACGCGATAAATCTATGTCAATATCTTTACTAGTAATTAAAACATGCGCAGGCATACCTTCAATGATTGCCGACAAAGCAGGTCCGTGCGATTCACCAGCTGTCAGCCATCTAAGCACTTCTATCTCCAATCAAATTTGATAGGAGTATTCTCTCAGATCATCTTCTTAACCCGTTGCCAATTTACCCTTGAGGAATAGAAAACTTTGCTAAATATGTTCCTAAAATCATAAATGGGGCGAAGGCGATGGAAGTTCTTGGTTTAATTAATGCGAAAACACCGCCTATAAACCAGGTGATAGTTACAGCGTGCATTAGTTGAAAAGCTGAGGAAAGCGGAAGAGCGCAAATAATTGATAACTTTAAGTCTCCTTCACCCAATTTACGCCGGCTTAACAAATATAGAATCAGGTATATAGAGAAATTAAGAAGTGATATCAACCAATTTTTCCAGTACAGCAAAAGCAAGATAAATCCTGTAGCAATCAAATCTGAATTTCGTATCTTCTGCGTACGAATGTCATGCCAGGCAATTTTGGCAAAAAAAGCATTTGCAAGAATCTCTAGGATCATCCTTTTAGGATATTGAATGCTCCTGGTTAAATGTAAGGCTGTGGATTACTTTTTAATCGCCTCGTATGCAACCTTTAATAAATCTGTCCGCATTTGATCAAAATCAAATTCTTTTTGTGAGAAATAATTGATTTGAAATAGTGCTTGTTCAACCAGGAGCGATAAACCACCGATTACATGCCTACCTAAATTTTGATATCGCTTGGCTAATTCAGTTGGCCAAGGATGATAAATAACCTCAAAGAAATCTGCTTTAGTTGAAATCACTGATAATCCATCGGTTGCTCCGGCTGGCGTAGTAGAAATTATTAAATCTCTGTCTTGGATCTCTTCAAAATTATGCCAATCAAGAAAATCTATATCCAGATCAACTGCGGCAGCATGTAACTGATCATGTCTAGTTAATGATCGGGTTAGAACTGTTACTTCAGTCCCAGTACCTTTTAATGCCCCCAGCGCCGCACGAGCAGTTCCGCCAGCACCAAGAATCGCTATTTTCTTACCAAAATATGGCTTAAGCAGATTCTTAAAAGCTAAAAGATCTGTCGATATACCGATGCTTCCGGTTGATTCAAAAATTATAGTATTGACAGAAGATATCTGTTTTGCGATTGGATCAACTCTATCTACAAATCCAATTGATATTTCTTTTAATGGCATCGTAAGTGCTAGCCCACGGAATCCTGCGTTTTTGCATTCAAAATAATAATTGCCAAAATCTTGTTCTTTAACATCATTTGAACCAAAGTCGGCTTTAACACCAAGAATTTCATATGCAGTTGAATGTAAAAGTGGTGACAGAGAATGACCTATCGGGCTGCCAGCTACTGCTAATTTAATCAATTGAACAACCCCGCATCTTCATTTTTCCTAAATTCATTAGCCCAGATATTAAATTGCTCAAAGGATTTAGTGAATCTGGTGTCATTTGGTTTGACTGTAACGTAATAGAGCCAATCCCCGCTGGCTGGATTAACCGTTGCCTGTAAAGCCTTTTCCCCAGGATTACTTATAGGACCTGGAGGTAAACCGCGATACTTATACGTGTTGTATTTAGAGTTTGTTTCTAAGCGCTTGTATGGGAGTCTAATTTTGCCTCTCGTATTTGTTGCATAATCTATTGTGGCATTAATTTGAAGAGGCATTCCGATTTCTAATCGATTGTAAATAACCCGAGCTATTTTTGGGAAATCATTTAGATCTCCTTCTGATTGAATCATGGAAGCAATAATTAGTAGTTCATAAGGAGAATAATTCTTAAATCCCTTATCTATAGCTGAATTTTTCGCTGCAACATAGAATCGATCGACCATCTGATCAATTGCTTGATCGAAAGTACTCCCAGGATAAATCGAGTACTGCGCTGGGAAGAGGAAACCTTCGATATTTGAGGTTCCATAAAGCTCACTGATTTTTGTGGTTCCAGAGTATTTTCCCGAAACCAACTTAGATTTAGCGAGTAACTCCAATACTTCACTCTTTCGCAACCCTTCAATGAAACCAAATAACCCTCGATTTCGCTTTGGGTCCAATAATTGATCTAAAGCTGCACTAGCTGAGATCTCCAAATCGATTTCATGTATACCTGGGGTAATTGACTTAGATCTTTTATCGTTAATGGCGATTTTGTAAAATACTTTTTCAGCTTTAATAACTCCGGCTTCTCGCAACTTCTGAGCAATCTCACTTCCAGAATCTCCAGGTTCAATTAAGATTTCAACCTTATCTACTGCAGTCGTATTTTTATAATCATTTAGTAGAAACGCGTTATGGATTGATACGCTCAGTAGGGTAAAAATTAAGCCAACACCTAGGCCTGAAATAAGCTTCTTCAAATCAGAATTCCAACTGCACTACCTGATTTTTCATTAAGCAATGCAGATTCCAAAATAGTGACAGCAGCTATTTGGTCAATAACAGATTTACTCTCTTTCTCACTTTTTCCTATTTCTCTCATTTGCGAATAAGCGCTTTGGGTACTCATTCTTTCATCGACCATATAAATAGGACCAGAAAAAAACGATTTAATTAATTTTCCAAATTCCAGCGCTGAAACAGATTTAGCACTTTCAGAACCCGATAAATGTATTGGATTACCAATAACTACGTAAAGTGGTTCTATTTCTGCAAAAATATCTTTTAATTTCAATGGCAATTGATGATCATTAATTATTGTCGCATGAGGTGAAACAAGGATGCAGGCTGCATCAGAGGTTGCAACGCCAATTCGTTTTTCGCCAAAATCAAAACCGATCCGACGTCCTTGATCTATCGGTTTAGTCATTTCCACACCTATGCTTATTTAATCTTTCCACTAATAACCTTAGTTATTTCAGTTAAAGCTTTCGCAATCACTGTCGAATCCGTGCCCCCACCTTGCGCAAAATCATCCTTACCGCCGCCACCGCCGCCAAGAATAGTAGAACCAGTTTTGATCAGTTCTCCTGCTTTAATCCCCAACTTAATTGCCTCAGGGGAAACAGATGCAACAATTAACGGTTTAGCGCTAACAACAGTTGCTAAAACAACAACCCCATCTTTGATTTTGCTTCTTAGATCCAAAGCAATACTTCGCATATCTTCAACTGAAATTTCATCTGCTAATTGCTCGATTATTAAATTTACACCACCTAATGCTTTTGAATTCTTTATCAGGCTTGCAGCACTTGCCATTGCTTTGGCTGATCTAACTGAGGAGAGTTCTTTCTCCATGCCTTTCATCTTTTCGATTAATTCAGAGATGCGTTGTGGCAATTCTTCTGTTCGAACACCTTTTATAATTTCAGTTAAGGAATTAAGAAGTACATGCTCACGTGCTAGATATTGATAAGCATCGTGCCCCACTAAAGCCTCGATTCGGCGCACGCCAGCGCCAATAGAGGATTCTGAAAGCAGTTTTACTAACCCTAATTGCCCAGATCTACTCACATGGGTTCCACCGCATAACTCTTTAGCCCAATCACCAACACTTACAACTCGTACTTGATCGCCATATTTCTCACCAAATAATGCCATCGCTCCCATCGCTTTTGCAGCATCTTGTGACATTACTTCAGCATGTACTTGCAAATCTGCAATCAATAATTCATTAACTCGGCTTTCAACATCATTTAATACAGAAGTTGGCACAGCTGCTGTAGAAGGAAAATCAAATCTAAATCTGCCGGGAGCATTCTCTGATCCTGCTTGGGTAGCAGTTTCACCTAATGCTTCACGAAACGCCTTATGAACCATATGGGTTGCAGTGTGTGCGCGAGATATAGCCAATCTACGCTCTAGATCAATCTCAGCAATAACCTGATCGCCATCTTTAACAACACCACTAACCACAGTTCCGCGATGGACAATTAATCCGGGCACTGGGGTTTGCACATCTTCTATTTGAATGATTGCACCACTAGCTAATTTGATTCTTCCACCATCTGCTAACTGCCCACCACCTTCAGCATAGAAAGGTGTTCTATCTAGTGTAATTTCAATCTCTGAACCGGCACCAATCTCCTTTGCTTTCTTACCATCAAAAAGTATTCCTGTTAACTTAGCTTCGGCTGAAATATTTTCATAACCAACAAATTTTGTTGCACCAGATTTATCGATGATTGCGCGGTATTCAGTTAAATCAGTGTGCCCGCTCTTCTTGGCCTTAGCATCAGCTTTTGCCCGATCGCGTTGCTCATTCATTAATTTTCTAAATCCGACTTCATCAACTCCTAAGCCCTGCTCGCGCGCCATTTCAAGTGTTAAATCAAATGGGAATCCATAGGTGTCATGCAATTTAAAGGCAGTATCTGCCGATAAGGCAGCTGATTTAGATTTCTTTAATTGATCCGCTGCTAAATCAAAGATGCTGGTTCCACTCTTTAGAGTTTGAATAAAACTATCTTCTTCAGATTGAGCAATAGTTAAGATTCGCTCTGAATCACTTACTAACTCT
>Ga0255128_1000829_pt1 | contig 14269 bp, 10 predicted proteins | sample Law_Miss_RepC_8d_FD_188562 | JGI IMG/M metagenome (GOLD analysis project Ga0255128, IMG submission 188562) | Freshwater microbial communities from St. Lawrence River, New York, United States - Law_Miss_RepC_8d | ecosystem: Environmental > Aquatic > Freshwater > River | place: USA: New York... | reverse complement strand
TCACCGGCCCCGCCCGCGCCGCCGACATCGAAGCCGATTTCTGGCGTGAACTGGCCGAGATCGAGGCCGAGTCCATCGGCTGGATGGCTCTGGACGAAGGCTGCTACCTGCACACAGGTGCAGACACCAGCGAAATCCTGATCGTTGGAACGGCCAGCGCCGGCATGGCGGCGCACAACGTGCTTTGGGTCTACTGAAGCCCTTGGGCCGCCCGCCCGGTCACCCCGGAATGGCTACCTAAGCAAACATGTTACGGCTGTTACACAGGCTCGGCATGGACAGCGCCAAACCGGAAAAGTGATAATAAAAATCAAATTGCCAAAATCGCAATTTAATGATTTTTTACCCCATCCAAGGCCGCTTATCATGAAAATCTCGACCCTGATCACCCTGACAACCGCCCTGTTGCTGACGGCTTGCGCGGGCATTGACCTGCGCGTGGCCTCCACGGGCGCCCTGGACAAAGATGCCACCCTGATGCAGCCTGATGTGCTGTACCAGGAGACGCCTCAGTCCAAATCCATCATCGTCGGTTCCCAGGTTTACGCCACGGTCAACAGCTGCTCGCTCATCCAGCGCTACCGCGTGCGGACCAACAGCGACTTCAGCTCTGCACTCAACCTGTTCAAAAACCGGGCCCATCTGATGGGCGGCAAATGGGTCACCATCGTGCACCACTCCGAAACTGGCATGCCCAACAGCGCCCAGATGGCGGGCCAGACCGACATCATGCTGCGTGAAGGCACCCAGTTGGGCAGCTCCCACTACCTCACCACCATCGTGGGCGACATTTACGACTGCCCTTGCAACATCAACAGCTGCTCCGGCCGCTAAACCATCCGAAAAATCCGCCAGCCATTGTTCATCTTGCGAATCCCGAACTTCCAGTCGGGATTGCGCCTTTTGGCGAACTGGATCGCGGCCACCCGGGCGTTTTCAGCCATTTTGAAATCGTCAAAAAACAGGCTGTCGCCCACTTCCATGCCTTCGAAGACATACCTGTGGCGCACAGGGATCTCGAACTTCTCGCTGGATTTGAAAATGAGTGGCATGGACGGATGTGGAGATTGACTGGCAATATCGACACCCGGCGCCGTTTCTTGAGTAGATGGCCTCAACGCACCTGTATGGCAGAGGTGATCGTGACCTCGGTCAAGGGCACATTCGGGGTGCCGTTGACCGTGCCTGTGGGCTGCGTGGCGATGGCGTCGACCACCTCCTGCATGCCTTGCACCACCTTGCCAAACACCGCATAGCCCCCATTCAAGGTGTCCAAGGCCACGTTGTCCACCAAATTCACATAGAACTCCGACGTGGCCGAGTTGGGGTCATTGGTACGCGCCATGGCCAAAGTGCCACGCACATTGGACAGCCCGTTGTTGATTTCCAGCGCAATCGGTGCGGCCTGGCCGGGCTTCCTGACCAAACCCGTGGTGTAACCACCGCCTTGCACCACAAACCCGGGGATCACCCGATGGAACAAGGTGTTGCTGTAATAACCTTGGCGTACATAAGCCAGAAAATTGTTCACCGAAATCGGCGCCTTGGCCGGATCGAGCTCCAAAGTCAGGTCGCCCGCACTGGTCGCCAGGACCACCTGCGGGCTGGGCACCGTCAAGGTGGTGGCAAACACCCGCTTGCCCTCGGGATCTTTGACCGTCAAGGGCAAATCTCCCACCACATTCACCGTGCAATTGAGCACCAGCAACTCGGTGGTGCTGCGCTGCGCAAACACCGGGTCGGCGCAACCTGGCGCATCGACCACCAGAAAAGACCGCAAATACCGGCCGCCCAACAAAATCGTGGCCGTGCGCCCGTACTGCAAAACCTCTGGCTTGGCCGCCGAAATGAACGGCACAAAGCCGGTGCTGCCGCCACAGCCGCCCAGCAACAGCGTCAAACAAAGAACAAGCAGCGGGAGTCTGACCATGGTGCGTGAAGGGCAAAAAATGAAAAGGAAGGGCCGGAAAGCGGCCGGCCCATTTTAGGCCAAGCCCCCACGGCGCCCTACAGCACCGGCACCGACTCCACCGCTTCGAACAACCGCTCCCGGCTCAGGTGGGCATAGCGGCTGGTGGTGCGGATGTCGGCATGGCCCAGCAACTCCTGCACCTCGTACAGGCTGCGCCCGGCATTGACCAAAAAGGAGGCAAAACTGTGGCGCAAGTCGTGCACCCGCAGATCGGGCAAACCCGCCCGTTTGCGGGCCGCGTCCCAACTGTAAAAAAACGACACATACGGCAAGCCCGTCTTGGGGTTGGCAAAAATGGGGCGGCGCATCCACTCGGCACGTTCCACATGGCCCCATTCGGCCGGCGGCATGGACGGCCCGCGCAAAGCCGCCAGCAACTGCAAGGCCCCCACCGACAGCGGAATGTGCCGAATCTTGCCCGACTTGGTCTTGGGGATGCGCCAGGACTTGCGCTCCCAATCCACATCGGCCCAGGTCGCGTCCAGCACCTCGCGCTTGCGGGCGCCGGTGTAGAGCAAAAACAGCACAATGTGCTGCAGCATCTCGCTTTCACTCCCGCGCACGGCCGACATCAGGCTCACCATCTGCTCGTTGCTCAGAAAACGCTCAATCTTGTTGTCGTCGCGCAGGTTTTTGACCTCCTTGACCGGGTTGCCCTGCACACCCGGCAACTTCCAGCGCACCGCCAGGGTGAAGCCATAGCGCAACAACACCAGCGCCCGGTTGCAAGTTCCCGGCGCATAGCCCTCAGACTTCATCTGTTCGACAAACACCGCGACATCGGGTGGGGTGATCGCCCCCATGTGCTTGTGGCCCAACTTGGGCAGCAAATGGTTGCGCATCATGGAATCGTCGGTGTCCCAACTGCGCTTGTAACTCTTGATGTAGGGCAGGTACTGGTCGGTGAAGAAATCCGACACCGTGGGGCCCAAGACCTGCACCGGCGGTGCCAGCGGGTCTGTCCCCGTCTTGACCTGGCGCAGCCACTCCAGCGCGGCCTGGCGCGCGTCCTCCAGAGACATCAGGGCGGCATCGCCCAACGTGACCACCCGCAGTTTTTTGTTGAAGCGGTAACGCAGCCGAAAGCTCTTGCGCCCGCTGGCCAGGACATCCACATAAAACCCTTTCAAGGCGCGGTCAAACACCTCGACATGGGGCCTGCCAGGCGGACATGTCAATTCATTCAATATTTTATTATCGATCAGCGATAAATGCATTTTGATTATTTTAAACCAACTTCGGTGATTATATATAGGTATTTAAACCCCGTTTGTCGTTAAACGATCATAATCGTCGTTAAATGATCGTTGATTATATTCTATTTAAAAATTTTCAATTAAATCAACAACTTATGCAATAAGTAATTTTACGCTCACAGCAGGTATTGATACCATCACCGGCACCGCTGGCAACGACACCGTTATTGCGGTCATTGACGGCACAACAGATGCGGTCGCCACCACCATGACGTCTTTGGACAGCGTCAATGGCGGTAATGGCTCAGACACACTGACTTTGAATATCCTGAACGGCACTGGCGTTGCCGGTACCGCAGTGGCCGCCTTGCCAGTCATCTCCGTTTCAGCTGTCGAAACCGCCAACGTCCGCTCTGCAGTGGACTTGACCGCCGATACAACGGCCTGGACCGGACTGACAGCCCTGAACGTGACCCAAGGCGCTGCCGTGGCCCTGACCGCGGCCAAAACAACCGCAGTGTCGGTGGCTGGTGCCACTGGCGACATCGCCATCAATGGCGGTTCTTCTGCCACGGTGAGCGCTGCCGCAGCCGCTCAAGCTGTGACCATCGGTGCCACCACGGTCGGTGCAGGCGCTGTGGCGGTGACACACACCAACCAAACAACAGGCAACATCGCCATCGACGGTGGCACCACAGTTGCAGTGACTGCTTCCAAAGCCACAACCGGTACCGTGTCTGTGGGCCAGGGCGGTGCTGCTGCTGCTGCCGATGAGCCTACCGGCGCGATCACCGTGACCACCACAGGTGCAGCCTATGCTGCAGCCGACACAGCTGCAGTTCGCGGCGCGATCCAGACCACTGGCGGCACCACCGTCACCATCAACCAGACGGCCACATCTTCAACAACCGTTGCCGAAACAGACACCACCAACGCAGGCAATGGCGTGACGCAAAGCGCTGTGACCGTGACCGGTGGCAAAGTCACCACAGCGGTCAACGTGAGCCAATCCGCAGCTGTCGCAGCGGTTGACGCTGTCGCTGCTGTCGCCGGCGTCAAGCAAGTGGACACCGTGACCTTCATCGCATTGACCGCCACCGAGTCTGTGACCGTGGGTGGTTTGACCTTCACCGCTGCCAAAGCCCTGACCGCTGCCGAAGTGGCCGCTGCATTTGCCAACCTGAGTGCCAGCGCCACACAAGGCACTGCACCGGCTGGCAATGGCATCTACTCGGGCACTTTGGGTGCGTACAGCACCGGCGCCGTGACCACGGCCAACTCGGTGTCGACCGTGGAGGCAACCGCTTCTGCCGCTGCCACCGGCAACACCGCCATCACGGTGTCTGATGCCGCAGTGGCCAACATCGCTGCTGCCAACAAAACCGCTGGCGTGACCGCCGTGACCGCCGTGACCGGCAAGATGGGTGTGGCCGGTGGCGCGGTCAAAGTGACCGATTACGGTTACGCTGACGCCGCCAAGGCCGACACCATCACCACAGCCACACTGAACGGCTATGGCGCCGGCAGCTCTGTCAAATCCGACGCACTGGCCACCGTGTCGCTGGCCAACAGCGCAGGCGCTTTTGAGGCATGGAACAACACCGCCACCACCCTGGGCCTGACCCTGAACAAGGTGACCGGTGCCGTGAACGTGGATGCGGGCGCTGCCAAGTACACCACCTTGAACGTCACCGCGACAGGCACGAAATCGGCCACAGCCTTGACCGCTGCTGCCACAACAGCCCTGAACGTTTCGGGTGATGTGGCGCTGGACCTGACAGGCTCGACCCTGTCGGCCCTGAAGACCGTGACCGTGACCGGCGCTGCTGGCCTGACTGTGAACGCTTCTGGCGCCACCGTCACCGCTGTGGACACCACCGGCACCACCGGCAAAGTGACCGCCACAGTGGACGCATCCAAAGCCACCTACACCGGCGGTGCAGGTGTGGACGCTGTGACCCTTTCAAGCACCACCGTGTCCAAGGCCGTGAGCACTGGCCTGGGTGACGACAGCGTGACCTTGGCCACTGGCACTTCCGCTTTGGCAGCCACCGTGAATGGCGCCGACGGCACCGACACCCTGGTCATGGCCGCTGCCGATGCCGCCACAGTTTCCGCAACAGACACATTCGAGACCAAGATCGACAGTTTTGAGAAGTTGAGCTTGGCACAGGCTGCAGCAGCAGTGTCGGTCAACTTGGCCAACGTCGATGGCATCAGCTATGTGATCTCTGCTGGTGGTGCAGCGGCATCGACCTATTTACCTTACACCAGCATTACCGGTACTACTTTGTTGGCGGGCTTTCAGGCTATGCCGGCAGGTATTTCGTTTACGCTGCTGGGCCGCACACTGACTTCAACCGCTGCATTGTCTGCTGCGGATGTTGTCAGCGCTTTGGCTGGAAATACCATTGCTGGAGCGACCGTTACAGGCACACTGGACGCCGGAGTGACTCTGACAGCGGGCGGCGGATTCACAACACTGACTGTTGCGGGTGCCAACGTTACCACTTTTATTACTGTTGATACCCTGCCAGGCTCTGTAACGCTGACCAAAATGGCCAATGGCGGTACGCTGGAATTGACAGGTACAGCCACCACCACCACCGTCACCATGGACGACGCCACCGGCACTGCCGACAGCTTCAACATCGTGACCAAAGTGGACGCTGCCGATTTGGCATTCGGTGACGTGGCCGTGGCAGGTGTGGAAACTGTGAACATCACCGCCACCGACACCACGCCCACCAACGAGTTGACCGGCGCTGCGACCATCAGCAAAGCCACCCTCACAGTGACCGACGCGGCTGCCAAGGCCGTTGTCATCACCGGCAATGCCAACCTGGACCTGACCGCTGCGGGCGCTGCCCTGACATCGGTCAACGCCTCGGCCTTGACAGGCAAGCTGTCGTTCAGCTCGGCTGTCACCAGCGCCGCTGTGACCGGTGGCACTGCTGCCGACACCCTGACGGCCGCTGGCAACAGCCAGACGCTCAACGGTGGCGCAGGTGCTGACACGCTGATCGCAACCGGTGACCTGGCTGTGCTGACCGGCGGTGCTGGCAATGACGTGTTCAACGTTTCTGACAAAACCACCAACGTGAACAACTACGCCACCATCACCGACCTGACCGCTGGCGACACCATCAAGTTCACAGCAGGTGCTGCCAAGTTCATGGCCGCCAAGGTCACACTGGGTGACACCGCCGTGTTCCAGGACTACGCCAACTCCGCCATCACCAACAACGACACCGGTGATGTGGCTTGGTTCCAGTTCGGTGGCAACACCTATGTGATCGAAAACGTGAGCAACAGCGGCACATCGTTCCAGAACAACCAGGACGTGATCGTCAAGATCACCGGCTTGGTGAGTCTGACCACCGCTGCATTCAGCTCGTCTGCAGACACACTGTCGATCGTTTAATCGCCCGTGCAACCCAGCCCTCGGCCCTGGCCGAAGGCTGCTCTTTGCAGAGAAAACTGCCCCATGGCCCACAAGGCCTTGGGGCTTTTTTCTTGTTGCACCCCAGAGCCATGAACCCCGCAAGGGCTTGCGTGCTCAAGGGCCAGTTTCAATCCTGTCCGAACACATCGCGCGTGTAGACTTTGTCGATCACGTCATGCAATTCGGGGGTCAGCCGGTTGGCCACAATCAGGTCGGCACGTTGTTTGAAAATGCCCAGGTCCTGGACGACATCGGAGCTGAAAAAATCCGGCGCATCCAAGGCAGGCTCGTAAACAATGACCTCAATGCCTTTGGCCTTCAGGCGTTTCATGATGCCCTGCACCGAAGACGCCCTGAAGTTGTCCGAGCCCGCTTTCATCACCAGGCGGTAAATCCCCACCACCCGGGGTTGGCGCTGGAGGATGTCCAACGCCACAAAATCCTTGCGGCTGCTGTTGGAGTCAACAATCGCGCGAATCAGGTGCTGCGGCACACGCTCGTAATTGGCCAGCAACTGCTTGGTGTCTTTGGGCAAACAATAACCGCCATAGCCAAAACTCGGGTTGTTGTAATGCGCACCAATGCGCGGGTCCAGGCACACCCCTTCGATGATCTGGCGCGTGTCCATGCCGCGGCTGGCGGCAAAGGTATCCATCTCGTTGAAAAAAGCCACACGCATGGCCAAATACGTGTTGGCAAACAGCTTGATGCTTTCGGCTTCCTGGGTGCCCGTCAGCAGAACCGGGGCGTCCTGGCGCACGGCGCCCTGCAGCAGCAGTTGGGCAAATTGCCGAGCCTGTTCAGCGCTGCCAGGCCCATGGCCCACCACCACCCGAGCCGGGTAGAGGTTGTCATGCAAAGCGCGTCCTTCGCGCAGAAATTCGGGTGAAAACAACAAATGCGCCAGCCCGTACTGGCGCTGCATTTGCTCGGTAAAGCCGACCGGGACCGTGCTCTTGATCACCACCACCGCTTGGGTTTGCAGGGCCACCACATCCTGAATGACCGACTCGACCGACGCGGTGTTGAAATGGTGGGTCTGCGGGTCGTAATCGGTGGGTGTGGCAATCACCACAAAATCAGCCTTGGCATAGGCTTGGGCCTTGTCCAGTGTCGCCTGCAAATCGCGCGAGGGCTGGGCCAAGTGCTCGGCCATCTCGGCATCGTCGATGGGGCACTGTCGGGCATTGATGCGTTGCACCGTGGCGGCTGCAATGTCCACCGCCCAAACCTTGTGGTTTTTCGACAGCAGCACCGAGAGCGACAAACCCACATAGCCTGCGCCAACCACCGCGATGGTGAATTTTTTTGTCAAATGAACCCCCCTCACTGTCTGCATGGTCTGGCCACGAACGGCGCATTCGTGTGGAAGAGACTATCATGACCGAACCTTCGAGTTTTGAACCCTTGCCGTGATGCACGCGATGGATTTTTTTCCCCCAGAAATCGCCACCCTCGTGGCCGATGCGCGCCAACGCACCGAGCGGGCGCCGGCCTTGGCGGGTGTGCATGCGGTGCAGCTGGACCGTCAAATTCGGCAAATCGGTTTTTCAACGCCAGTGACCTATGCCCGGCACGGCATCGCCACACCCGACATCCACACCGACCACCCTGTCGCCAGCTCGCAGCAAGCTCAGCCTGGCACCTGCGACTGCCTTTACCAGGCGCACCGTGCGGCCCCCCATGCGGCCGACGACGCCTTGGCCACTGCGTACGCCAGCGCCCGAGGACCGGAAATCCCGGCGCTCAACCTGCTGTATGCCAACAACGCCCTGGCGTTGGATTCCTTGTGGCTGCACTTTTTGAACAAGTACCTGTCCTACCACGGACCGGGCACGGGCCTCGGTCTGTCGCATGGTGTGGGCACCCGGTTTGACCGGCTGCAAGCCCCCAACACGGCGCAGGGCCATGCCGATCAAACGGGGCCGCTGGTGTCGGTGATCATGCCCGTGTTCAATGCAGCGGCCACACTGCGCAAAGCGGCACAGTCCATCTTGGACCAAAGCTGGCGCCATCTGGAACTCATCCTGATCGATGACTGCAGCCAAGACCACAGCCTGCACATCGCCCATGACCTGCAACACCGCGATGCACGGGTCAAGGTGCTGGCCCTCAACACCAACGGCGGCCCCTATGTGGCCAAAAACGTCGGGCTGACGGTGGCCCGGGGCGCCTACCTGACGGTGCACGATGCCGACGACTGGGCTTTTCCAAACCGCCTTGCGCTGCAGCTGCAACCCTTGCTGCAGGCCAAGCCCAGCGGCCTTGCCGTGACCATGGGCCGCACACTGCGTTGCGACATGAACGGCCAATTCACCCGTTTTCAGCCCATCGACTGGGTCAGCCTGGACGGCGCTTTGCGCCTGTGCTTTCCCTCGCCCTTGTTTGAGCGCGCTTATTTCGATAAGAAATTGGGGGCATGGGACAGTGCGCGCATCGGGGCAGACCAGGAAATTTTTCAAAGAATTCGACGCTTTGACCCTGGCGCCTTGCGCATTCTGGACAGCCCGGTGATGTTGCAGCTGGACCTGCAGGATTCATTGACCCGCCACGAAGAGACCCACAACGACGAGCGCGGCGAAGCCCCTGTCAGGGCCGCCTACCGAAAAAGTTGGTCCGCCTGGCATGCAGCGCACACGGACATGCCCCAACTGCATTTCCCGCAAAAGCAAAGAGCCTTTGCGATCCCAGAACATTTGCAAATGCACACGGCAGGTGCCAGCGAGTTGCTGGCCCGCCTGGCAGACAGGACTTTGGCATGAACCGTCGACAATGGCTGTCGCTGATGGCTGCGGGCGCCTGGGCGCCCACGCAACTGTGGGCGACGCCCCAAGGCGCAACCGACGTCCGCTTGGTGGTGCTGATGCTGCGCGGCGCCTACGACGGCCTGAGCGCGCTGGTGCCCTATGCAGACCCCTATTACTACGAAGCCCGCCCGCGCATTGCGATCGCGCCGCCCAGCGCCCTTGGCCAGGGTTTGGGGGCCATGCGGCTCGATGGCCGCTGGGCCTTGCACCCCATGTTGGCCGACACGGCGGGCGAGTTGTTCAAGGCCGCAGAACTGTCGTTTGTGCCCTTCAGCGGCACATCCTTTGTGTCGCGCAGCCATTTTCAGGCCCAGGACTGGATGGAAACCGGCAAGCGCCCCGATCAGCGCCCCGATGTGGGCGATGGTTTTCTGAACCGCCTGGCCCAAGTCCTGGGGGGGCAGGCCATCAGCTTCACGCAAACCATGCCGGTGGCCCTGAGCGGTGTGGCCAAAGTCGTCAATGCGCCCGTGAACGTCAGTGTGGGCAGAAAAAACGCCCAGGCCTATCTGCACCAGGTGCAAGCGCTGTATGCCGGCCATCGGCTGGAAGCCATGGTCAGCGAAGGCCTGGGCCTGCGGCAGGCCTTGAGCGCGGAGCTGGTGAGAGAAATGGACTACAGCGGGCGCGGTGCTGTGCCTGCTGCGGGCTTTGCTCAGCAGGCCCAAAGGGTGGCCCGCTTCATGCGCGAGCGCAAATCGCTGTCGATCGCCTTCATGGACATTGGCGGATGGGACACCCACGCCGGACAGGGCCATGCGCAAGGCGTGCTGGCCAATCGCCTGGCGGCCTTGGGGCAGGGCATTCAAAGCTTTGCCGATGAATTGGGGCCGGAATGGCAAAAAACCACCCTGCTGGTGATGTCCGAATTTGGCCGCACCTTTCACGAAAACGGCAGCGGCGGCACCGACCATGGCCATGGCAATGTCCTGTGGCTGGCCGGTGGCGCCCTGCAGGGCGGCCGCATGGCCGGCGAGCAGGCCGACTTGAAAGCCAACACCCTGCACCAAAACCGCGACATGCCGGTTCTGAACGACTACCGAAATGTCCTGGCCGGTGTTTTCAGGCAACTGTACGGCCTGAACCCTTCCGCGCTCGAGACCATTTTCCCGGATGCCCAGCCCCAGAATTTGGGGCTCGTGTAGGCCCCCCCGCGCAGCCTAGCGGTACATGAACTGAGGGCTGGCCAAATACAAGGCCCACAAGGCCGCAGCATCCTGGGGATCTTCTCCCGCCCCCATGCCCTGTAACTCGGGGTGCTGTTGCAGCCAGGGCTGAGCCCATGGGGTGTTTCGCAGGTCTTTGAGTTCAAACCGGGTTCTGGGGCTGAGGCCGAGTGGGCCATCCGGCGAAACCGCGCCTGGGGCGATCAGCCGCTCTGCATGGGTCACCATCTCGCGTGCCAATTCAATGCGCTGGGCCAGTTGCCCCGGGTTGAGCCAGGCGCTGCCTTGGAGCGGATAACCATCGGGGGTCGAGCGGGCCAACAAGGGCTGGCCCAACAGACGCATCCAGCGCAACAAGGCCTGGGGGTTGGCCAAAGGGGCATCGCCGCACAGGGTTTGGGCCGCAGACAGCACATAGTGCATCGGGTCTTTGAAAACCGGCGCAGCGCCCATGCGCTGGTGCAAAGCACGTGCACTTTGCCAAAGTGCCTGCAGATGCCCGCCCGTGCGGGCAAACACCTGCGTCAGTTCCTTGACGGCGGCTTCCGGTGGCTCATCGAACCACCACAAGGCAATTTTGCGGGCCACGTGCTGGCCGGTCGATGGGTGATGGGCCAAATGGTCGAGCAGCAGCGACAGCTGCTCTGCACCGCCGCTGGGGATGTTCAGGCCCAGCACCACACGTGACGCCGGGTCGTGCTGAGCCGAGCGGAAAAGGGTCTGGCCCATTTCGGTCTCTGGCCCATTGAACTGAACCGCCCAACCCGAGAGCACCTTGGCCACGCCAGCAACATCTTGTTGTGTGTAGCCGCCCGACACGCCCAAGGTGTGCAACTCCAACAACTCGCGGGCCAGGTTTTCATTGCCCCGCGTTTTGGTGTTGTTGACGTTGTCGAGGTACATGAGCATGGCGGGGTGCACAGTGACCGCCCGCAGCAAATCCCTGAAGCGCAGGTCCAGGGCCCCACCGATCGCGCCAAACACATAAGACGGCAACACCGCCCCCACCTGGGACTTCGGGGGGAACACATTGAAATGGTTGAACCAGAACCAGGTTTGCCAGGCGCGGTCGGCAGACGGCCTGTGGACCAAATTCAGCGTCAGTTCCCGGCGCGTCTGGTCGGCCATGCTCTCGCGCATTTTTCGCAAGGTCACCGCGGCCAGCTGTCGCTCGGCCGGGTCTTTGATTTGGCGGGAGGCCAGGAATTCAAGCCAATAGTTCATGGTCCTGCAGGTTCCTCTGTGGGATGCTGGTTGGCGGCGAAGCCCAGCCCAATTTAGCACAGCATCTGGCCACGCCAGACAGACCCGACACACCAGCCAACAGCGCCCGCGCCGACGGCCCGCACACCCTCAACCCAGGGTGCTTTTCAGTTGGGACAAGGGCACCGACGCGGCAATGAAATCCGGGTTGAGCACGTCGGGTTTGCCGTAGCGAAGTCGATCGCCATGGGTGTCGTACACATGCCCCCCCGCACCTTCAAGCACCGCCTGCGCGGCAGCGGTATCCCACTCGCACGTCGGCGCCAGGCGCGGGTAAACATCGGCGCTGCCCTCGGCAATGCGGCAGAACTTCAAAGAACTGCCGGCCTGAACCAAGGCCACCGAACCGAGGCCGTCGATGAACGCCGAGGTCTCTGCGTTGAGATGGCTTTTGCTGGCCACCACCCGAAAGGTTTGTCCTGGCGGCACAGGTGCCGACACGGACAGCGCAACGGTGCCTGACGCCCCCCGCCGAAAACTGCCATAGGCTTGGCCCCCCCAAAACAATTGGCCGATGGCTGGGGCATGCACCACCCCCCAAACAGGCGCGCCGTCTTCGACCAGGGCGATGTTGACCGTGAACTCGCCGTTGCGGGCCAAAAACTCTTTGGTGCCGTCCAGCGGATCGACCAACCAGAAACGCCCCTGGGATTGGCGACAGGCCAGCGATGCGCTGTCTTCCTCCGAGACCACCGGGATGTCTGGCGTCAACCGTGCCAAGCCTTCCACAATGCGCTGGTGCGATGCCAGATCGGCCAAAGTCAGCGGGCTGTCGTCCGACTTGTGGCTGACCAGGACATCCGCACCGGCGCTGTCCATGTAGATGCGCAGGACGGCGGTGCCAGCCTCCACGGCCAGTTGGCCAATTTGGGGAAACAGTTCAAGCCCATCAGGTTGACGCATTTTGCAAAAATCCATTTAAATTTCTTTGATTTGGTATTATGCCCTTGATAATTTCCAAATTGCTTATAAAAATGCAAACTGCGACAACGGGCGAGGTCCTTGACCTCTTCGGGCTTGACCAGCCCAAAGTCTGGGACACAGACCGTGCATTTCGGCATCTGCAAACTCGGGGCCAGGCGGACAGCAAACGCACCGCAGAGCGCCGGCTTCAAGCCCTCCAACTGTGGCCAGCTGAATTGACAGCAGCGAATTTGCAGGACGAATCGGGCCGCGCCGCCAACCCCGTGGTGCTGAAGTGGGCCATGGACAAAGCGCGCAGTCAGCGCAAACGGGTGCTCTTGGCCCAACTCTTTGCCTTACCCCATGGCCAGGCGTGTCTGCACGCCAACGACGCCAGGGGTGCGCGCTACTGGCTGCCCATGGACGGTGCGCAACCAGGCGCCACGACCGCGCAAATCCTCGCCGGCTTGCAACAAGTCCAGCAGCACATCGGCAAAGACATGGCCGTTTTTCCGCATGGCGAGTTGGTCGGCTTGTTGCGCGGTATCCCCTCTTTGGACCATGTGACCTTGACCCCATCGGCTTATCCGCCCAGGCTGGACCTGCCCGCGCGCAGCCTGCAGCGCTGCGCGCGCACGCCGCACCTGCAGCGGCTGGAGGCCGAGAGCATCCACATCATCCGCGAAGCGGTGGCCGAAGCCGACAAGCCGGTCATGCTGTACTCCCTGGGCAAAGACAGCTCGGTCATGCTGCACCTGGCCCGCAAGGCTTTTTATCCTGCATCGCCGCCCCTGGCCTTGATGCACATCGACACGCGCTGGAAATTTCAGGAGATGTACCTCTTTCGCGACCACATGGCCCAAGTCAGTGGCATGGACCTGTTGGTGCACATCAACCCCGAGGCCATCGAAAAGGACATCAACCCCTTCGACCATGGCTCGGCCATGCACACCGCCATCACCAAGACCGAAGGGCTCAAACAAGCGCTGGACAAATACCAGTTTGACGTCGTGCTGGGTGGCGCACGCCGCGACGAAGAGAAGTCGCGGGCCAAGGAGCGCATCTTCTCGTTGCGTAGCCCAAGCCACCGCTGGGACCCCAAACAGCAGCGCCCCGAGGTGTGGAACCTGTTCAACACCCGAAAGAACAAGGGCGAAAGCATGCGGGTGTTCCCCCTCTCCAATTGGACCGAGTTGGACATCTGGCAATACATTCACCAGGAAAACATCCCCGTCGTGCCGCTTTACTTGGCCAAACCCAGACCGGTGGTGGTGCGCAACGGCATGATCTTGGTGGTGGACGATGGCCGCTTTCGCCTGCTGCCCGGAGAAGAGATCGTCGAAAAGCAGGTGCGCTTTCGCACCTTGGGCTGCTACCCGCTCACCGGCGCGGTGGCGTCTTCTGCGAGCAACGTGCCCGACATCATTTTGGAACTGATCCACGCACGCCACTCCGAGCGTCAGGGCCGGGCCATCGACAGCGATGCCTCTGCCAGCATGGAGAAGAAAAAACAAGAG
>Ga0255128_1000828_pt1 | contig 14270 bp, 14 predicted proteins | sample Law_Miss_RepC_8d_FD_188562 | JGI IMG/M metagenome (GOLD analysis project Ga0255128, IMG submission 188562) | Freshwater microbial communities from St. Lawrence River, New York, United States - Law_Miss_RepC_8d | ecosystem: Environmental > Aquatic > Freshwater > River | place: USA: New York... | reverse complement strand
CAGCAGTTAATTGTCATCAGGTATTCGCGTACAGAGCGCCTCGGATGATTCCGCTCGGTTCTCGATAGGTAACAAACTTAAGTCTCAACAACAAGGGGTCTTGCAGGCAAAACGCAATCTACATGACGGTATTTCATTGGCCCAAACTGCTGATGCCGCTTTGGCTTCAATCACAGATGTCTTCCAACGCATGCGTGAATTGGCCGTCCAAGCCGCTACTGACACCTTGATGGACTCCGATCGCAACAACCTGGATGCCGAGTACCAGAGCTTGAAAGCCCAAGTCCTCAGCACCGTCGAGACGACCACCTGGAACGGACACCGCCTTTTTAATGCACTGTCATCCACATCTTTTGAATTTCACGCGGGTCCCAAGGCCAACGAGAAAATTACGGTCAACATTCCTCAAATTTACGCATCGGGTTCAACGGTTGGATTCTCCAACGGTGATTTTGAATCGAATTCCGTGGGCGACACGTCTATAACCGGGTGGACAGTGGGCAATACACGAGTCACCTTGGATGGTCTTACTGATATTGGTGGATGGCCAACCCCGACGGATGCCACAAAACCTGCCAGCAGTGGTGGTGATACTGTAGCCATGACCGCAGGACAATTCAGTACACAAGTGGTCGTATCCGACGATGCTTCACGCGGCGACAAAAGTCTTCAGCTTGAATCCACCAACGCCACGGTATCGAGCGGCTACGGAATTATTCATGGACCCTACATCATCAGCAACGATTCAACAAGCTTGGCATCAGGTGACACTGTCTCATTTGATTGGAGAGCTCAAGGGGGGCAGGATTCATATGACGTTTATGCCTACCTTCTGAATGTGGACACCGGCTCAACGATCAATTTATTGGATGACACAGGAAGTTCTTCCAGTTGGGCAACGGCAAGCATCACGATGCCTGCAAATTCAGATGGAAATTACAAATTTGTTTTTGTATCTGGTACCTATGACGCGACGGGTGGCCGGGCATTGGGCGCAAGATTGTTCTTAGACAACATCACTGCTCCAGGAGTTAGCACCCCAGATCTGAATGAAACCGATATCAACTCCATTGCCAATGCTTCGAGTTCAATTACCGAGGTGGATTCGAATATCGAATCGGTCACAGCTGCTCGCGCATCAATCGGTGCATCGGTCAACCGCATCATGTATGCCGCAGATTACCTGACAGAAAGTGCGCGGCAGCTCGCTGATTCACGAAGTCAAATGATAGATACCGACTATGCCGAGGCAACGGGGCAATTGGCTCGATTGCAAACCCTGGACATGGGTGCAACTTACGTTTTGAATCAATTAAAACAAAACAGCCAGAGTTCAATCGACATGATCCGATCTAACGACGTACTTTTCAAAAAAGATGCATAAATAGGCGGTCAACAAAGATTAAAACGAAGATGGCTGGCTCAGGCTATTAACAGATGGGCTTAAAAGCCTTTGAGCTGTCCATTTAGCGCAGTTTGATCCGATAAAGCTTTAATTGCTACATTGACCTTGATGATTCTGCTAGGCAAGACTACCTACTAAGTACGCTATGCAAACAGTGGCAATGTCGGTTCTTCTGCCCAATTCTAAATCCCGAGTTGTGAGGATGTCAGCGTGTTAAATACCCGAACAAGGCTTATCATCTATCCACTTTTCATAGAGGAGATGCCATGAAATTTTTTCATACGGATGTCGGCCTAAGACAAGCTGGAGACATGGTAGAGGTCACCATCACATCGGTCGCGAACGTGCGGCTCATGGATGACTATAATTTTGATAACTATAAAAAAGGCATGAAACATATCTACACAGGTGGCCTCGTGCGTCAGTCGCCCGTTCGGCTGACAGTACCGACCGTTGGACACTGGCATGTGGCCATCGACATCAATGGCATTCAAGGATCCAATGGACTCAAAGCAGGCGTGAAAGTGTTGTCTGCGTAAAGTCGCATCTTGCTGCTGTTTGATTACTTGACCGTAAGTGCCTTCAGGCGAATCTATAAAAACATTTAATCAGCTGTAAAAAGAAGTCGACATTTGGGTGTGTTCGCACAATGGAGAACGATCTCTCACCCAAGAGAAAATGGCCTCGGCATAATAACTGGGCTCACATTCTTGTGACTCAAAGGGCTTTACCAAAGAAATGGCCAGTTATTCAGTGACCCAGGCCTCAAAAGTATAGGTGTTGGTTGCCGAGATTGGAGAGTTCCAATTACCCTGAACTCCCAAGTAATAGGTTTTGATCTTGTTATTGGTGAAGTTGTAGGTCAGGGTTGTTTTGCTACCGGGTGCGACGTCATAGGCATTGGCAAGAGAGCCTAAGGGGCGACCATCGGCCGTAACAGGCGGGGACGATGTGAAGAAGAGGTCGTAAGAAGCCCCTGATTGGCCCGCACCCAAGCTAATTTCTACCTTCATGGTCCCACCAAACGTGAAAGGAGCAACATCAATAGCAAAAAACTTCCATTTATTGGTCCCAGGAGTTCCCCCAGTCAAGGAGCCAGCACCACTTTGATAGGACGGTTCAAGCTCTGTGAGGTTTGCTGTGTAATCAATGACAATTTCTGTTTTTCGAGCATTGTTGTAATTAACAGTGCTGCGCATGAGGCCGTAGTCAGAGCCAGAACCTGAGGGGCTTTTGCCGTACAAGTCCTTGGTAATGGAACGAATAAACCCGCTTGGATCGATAGTTTCTGAGTTCAGCAGAAAAAATACCGATTGCGCGGTGTGGCGCTGAATCTCGTAGGACATGATGGTCTTACCATCAACTGTTTGCCTAGTTCGATCGCTGTAGTTGGTCAATGAACCAATATCTCCCTTGTCTCCAGATTTCAAAGTAGATTTTGGAAGTTCAAATGAATCAACCAAAGAATAAGCGCCGCCGACGATGTCTTGACCAATCAGGGCTTTGAGCGTTTCATTCTTATGGTCGAAATACTTGTATGTTGTGAAACTACTTTGTTCGGGGGTACAAGATTTGAGCTTTGTGGTCGTAATGCTCATTGATTTACTGGCTTCAATGCGTTGGAAAAGGATGGGCGGCACCTCGGTCCTTGCCGGGCCCTGTTCGAGCAGTTGTGTTCCTACGCATTCCAAATATTTGAAAGTCATTTGGGCGGTAAATGAAGCCTTGTTCCCAACTGTCAGTAATTTCGGAATAACAATGAAGTAATGATCATCATCAATAAGGGTGATGCGGTGTGAGGTTTCAAACCAATTTTTTGCTTCTCCATGTATCGGATTTGAGAGTTTTGATAACAACACATGGTCCCCAGATTGAGCCCCGTGTTTGGAGTGGTAAATGCGAAGAGTCGATCGATCATTGACAGTATCTGTCGCAACAATTTCAGATTGAAGTGAAACGACGCCCCAGTCCTTTGACCAATAGATTCTTAAATTGGCATCCCTTTTGTATCCCAATGAGACCCATTGATTCCAGGTTTTTACTAAATCAATGGTGTCGCTGCCCTCCACGAGGCTGTCTGGATTGGAGATCAAGTCTTCGGTGCTGCCGTCGGCTGTCGTACCTGCACCCGCTCCTGCGGAACCGCCTCCGCAAGCCACAATTGAAGACAGCCCACATAAAAGTGCAAATAAATAAAAAAACTTCAATATTGAAACCATTGCTGATTTTCATACATTTATTGTCAATTTTTACATTATGTATGAACGCAATGGGTAAGTGAAGGCAATCGTTAAGTCCGTCAAACCAAAACCTGCATCCAGATGCTGTTGTCCTGCAGATTGCGCCAAGCCTTCACCTGTATCGCCTTAGAAAACACCGCCCCGATTTCCACTAACTCAATCGGGTCCCTCGGAATTCATGCTGAGTAAAACTCGAGGCGAGGTGATTGCCCTGTTTAGCAGTTCATTTTGAAAGAGTTCACCCTATTCCCATCGTGACTTACCGTGCCAAAAACACAGTGCTGCTGGCAAATTAGCTAAAAAACTTGTTTACCATTGGAAAATGCTGACAAGTTTCAATCGCATATTTCTTAGCTGCTCAAAAGAAAAATCAGTTTTGCTGTTGCTGGTTTTCCTTGTCATGTCTTTGCCATTAAGAGGTGAAGTGGCTTCAAGCAAAGTCGAAATCCCTGTCCCTGGCGCTAAGTGTAATGACCGCGTCAAGGAGGTCAGCAGCGTGACGGGTGTACTTCGTATGCCATCCAAGACCACGGGAAAAACTTCAGCTGTAGTCCTTCTTCACAGCAATGCAGGAGTCGTTGGAGTAGGTGATTTTTATGCCCGTGCTCTAAATGCAGCGGGTATAGCCACCTTGGAAGTGGACTCTTATTTACCCCGAGGCGTGCGCCACGGAGGTGAGCGAAATGCGCCGGTTTTATGTGACCGACTTCAAGATGTATGGGGAGCGCTGGTTTTTCTGGCGTCAGATTCAAGAATCAACCCGAAACAGATAGGCGTTGCAGGATTTTCCAGTGGAGCCGCTGTTGCGATCATGACCGGCATGGGTGTCAGGCCAGCCCGATTGGCTCGGGACAATTCAGTATTACCCAAAGAGCTAATTTTCGCCGCCCACTTTGCGCTCTATCCCGCTTGTGCCAACATCATGGACGATCAGCAACGAATTCGATCTTGGATTAATCCAGGTCGACCTCAAAACTGGGGTGCTACAGGGAAGTCCATTCACATCGTGTCGGGCACGAGCGATGATTTTGATTTCAATCCAAAGACGGATTGTTTGCGAATGCGTGAAGAGTTTCCTGATATTGCCAGCCAACTGACAGTCCGAATGGTCGATGGTGCGACCCATGCGTTTGATTGGCCGAATCCACCACCGCCAGCTTTCAGCCCATTCGCCAAGGCTCAAACCGGTGGCATGGTCACCATGCGGTACTCAGCCAAAGAAGCTGAAATCGCGCAAAAGGAAATGGTTGAGTACTTTTTGAAAAATTTAAAGTAGGCAGCGGTTGGTTCCCGTAGTCCACTTTATTGCAGATCGTCAAACCCAACCCTGCCGCCAAACGCTGTCGTTCTGCAGTTCGCGCCAAGCTATTACCTGCACAGCCTTGGAAAACACCGCTTCGATTTCCACCTGTTCAATCGGGTCGGTGGGCAGTTCGGGCTGAATCACCCGGCTGACCAAAAAGTGTTTTTGCTTGGCTATGGGCTTGACCGCAGTCCATTTGGTCAGCAGCAGTTTTTTGGGGTTGAGCGGGTTCATGGCTTGTTTTGCACTTCCCGCGTCACCGCCTCGGCCAACTCAATCACCGCCATGGCGTAGTAGCTGCTCCAGTTATAGCGGGTGATGGCATAAAAATTCTCGGTACCCGCCACGTAGCTGGGGGCGTTGTTGCCGTTGCGCAGTTCGACCAAAGCCAAGGGGCCGATATGGTTCAGGGCAGGGCCTTCCAGCGCAGCCCCTTTGCCGATAAAGCTGGCCACATTAAAGGTGGGCAGGATATCCGGGGCTAACAAGCTGTCCATGTCGGTTTGTCCGGGGCTCAGGGTGACCGGGTAATGGGTGGGCATGCCGGGTTGCCACTGAAACGCACGGAAATAGTTGGCCACCGATCCGATGGCATCGGCTGGGCTGCCAAACAGGTCAATGCGGCCATCGCCGTCAAAATCCACAGCAAATCTTGCCCAACTAGACGGCATGAATTGGGGCAATCCCATGGCTCCGGCATAACTGCCTCGAACGCTCAATGGGTCAGCGCCGCTGCGTGAGGCCAGCAATAAAAACTGCTCCAACTCGGTGCGGAAAAAAGCCTGGCGCTCAGTGGCCCTGGGGTGGGCCAGCGGGAAATGAAAGGCCAAAGTACCCAACGCATCCACAATTCTGAAGTTGCCTGTGTTTTGGCCATAAAGCGTCTCCACGCCAATAATGCCCACCACAATGGCAGCAGGCACGCCGTACTCACGTTCGGCTCGCTCCAGTTGGAGTTTGTGTTTCAGCCAGAACTGCTTTCCAGCCTGAATCCGAACCGGTTCAATGAACCGAGATCGGTAAGCCGCCCAATCTTTGGCTGCCGGGCTGGGCGGCGGCAGCACCAATTTTTCGACCACGGGCAAGCGTTGGGCTTGCTTGATGGTTTTTTCCATCCAAATCGGGTCAATTTGCAAACGCCCGGCGGCATCTTTTGCCCAATCTAAAACTTCGGGGTTTTGCGTCAGGCTTGATCCCTTGGGGGGCGCTACTTTTTTGCCGACTTGCTTAGATTGGCCAGAGGAACTCGCGGTTTTCTTTTTGGCATTTTTGTTGGATGTCTTGGCGCTTGAAGTGGCTTTCGAGCTTGGTTTGGTTTGAGTCTCTTGCGCAGTCGCTGAATTTGGCCATGTGAACCAGAGGCTCAAGCAAAGCAGCCCGGTCAACAACTCGGTCATAAGGGTTTTCATTCGACTTGAGCCGAACCCGGCTTGGGAATAAGAGAGAAAATTCATGCGAGATCAGTTTAAACGGGCAGGCATCAGAAAATGATGATCAACTGCGCCGTGCTAAGCTAAAAACACAAAAAAACACATTAATTCAAAAATATCAGCAGCTCTGACAAGCTGTTGAGCGAGCAGGAAGACAAGCCGTATGGGCGCGACCGGTTATTTCACACATCCCACCTGCAGCAAGCATGAAATGGGTCCAGGGCATCCTGAATGCCCAGAGCGGCTGGGGGCCATTGAGGACCGCTTATTGATTACGGGCCTGGACATGGCCTTGCAGCGGCGTGAATCCAGCCCGGCTGCCTTGGCCGACATCGAACTGGCGCACGGCCGAATGCATGTGGCGGCTTTGCGCGGTTTGGGCGACGTTTTGCGCGAGGACATGGCTGCGGGTGGCCCTTCGCACACAGCGCTCGACCCGGACACCCTGCTCAATGTGCACACTTGGGAGGCCGCCTTGGTGTCTGCTGGTGCCGCCATTGATGCCACCGATGCGGTGTTGGCGGGCGAGCTTGAAAACGCCTTCTGTGCGGTTCGCCCTCCTGGGCACCATGCCTGCCGCGACAAGGCCATGGGATTTTGCTTTTTCAACAATGTGGCCATTGCCGCCAAATATGCGCTGGAACGGCACGGTCTTAAAAGGGTGGCGATTGTCGATTTTGATGTTCACCACGGTAACGGCACCGAGGACATCGTCGCGGGGGATGATCGGATTTTGATGGTCAGTTTTTTCCAGCACCCGTTTTACCCGCAGGGCGGATCTCAGTCGAATGCCCAAAATTTGGTCAATTTGCCCGTTCCGGCCTACACCAAAGGCATGGCCATCCGCGAGTTGGTTGACGCCATCTGGATGCCCCGACTCGAAGAACACAAACCAGAGCTGATTTTTATCAGTGCGGGTTTTGATGCACACCGTGAAGACGACATGGGTCAAATGGGCTTGGTGGAGCAGGATTACGCTTGGATGACGCAACGCATCAAGGATGTAGCGCTGCGCCATGCCCAAGGCCGCATCGTCAGTTGTCTGGAGGGGGGCTACAACCTCAGCGCTTTGGGCCGCAGTGTGGAGGCCCATCTGCGGGTGTTGGCAGACGTCTGAATCCCTGGACATTTTTTGCGCTTGTCGGCTCACTTTGGGCACAATCGGGGGCATGACCGATACAACCGCCCCTTCCTCATCTGATCTGTTGCGCCACGAACGCGATGCGCGTGGTGTCCATAGATTGACTTTGAACCACCCCGACAGCTTCAATACCTTGAGCAAAGCGATGCTTGGGGCCTTGCAAAGTGCCTTGAACGACATCGCAAAAGACCCCCAGGCCCGGGTGGTCGTGCTGGGGGCCACGGGCAAGGCATTTTGTGCCGGGCACAACCTCAAGGAAATGCGGGCGCAACCTGAATTGGCCTATTACCAAAAGCTGTTTGCCCAATGCACCCGCATGATGTTGAGCATTCAAAACCTGCCGGTTCCTGTGATCGCCCGCGTGCAAGGACTTGCCACGGCAGCCGGTTGCCAGTTGGTAGCGCAATGTGATTTGGCGGTGGCGGTTGACACTGCCAGTTTTGGCGTGAACGGCATTGATGTGGGCCTTTTTTGTGCCACGCCGAGCGTGCCCTTAGTGCGCAATATGCACGCCAAGCAGGCCATGGAAATGCTCCTGACGGGGGGCTTCATTTCGGCTGCCGAGGCCATGGGCAGGGGGCTGGTCAACCGGGTTTGTTCAGCCTCTGAGCTGGATGGACAGGTTGATGATTTGATCCATGCCATTTTGGCCAAGCCGCGTGAAGTGGTGAGTCTGGGCAAAGCCCTTTTTTACAAACAACGTGAAATGGGCGTGGAGGCTGCTTATCAATTGGCTGGCCAGACCATGGCGTGCAACATGATGGCGGACGTGGCCCAAGAGGGCGTGCAAGCCTTTATCGAAAAAAGGACACCCACATGGCGGGCATGAGCAGCATTCAGGTGCTGGATCCGATGACCTGGTTTTATTCTTTGATCAGGCCCGAGTCGCTCATGGCGGCGGGGGGCTTCGTCATTTGCCTGTTGTTAGCCTGGCTTTTTGTGCGGGGTCTTCGCAAAGTTTTCAGCGGCCATGAGTTGGCTATTTTGTTGGGCCGAAAGCTCTACGACGGTGTGCTATTTCCCGTGGCCTTGCTGGGCCTGACCTTTGTGGCCCGAACCCTCTTGACGCAGCAGCAACCCATCGCCTTGTTTGCCATTTTGTTGCCCGCCTGCATATCGCTCGTGGTGATCCGGTTGGGCGTCAAGGTCTTGCAAGTGGCATTTTCCGACGCGCCATTTGTCAAGGTACTGGAACGCACCATTTCCTGGATGGCCTGGGGGGCGGTGGTGTTGTGGGTCACCGGCATTTTGCCCTTGGTGCTCCATGAATTGGACCAGATCAGCTGGAAAGTGGGCGGCAGCATGTTGTCAGTGCGTACCCTGATTGAAGGGGCACTCACGGCAGGCGCGGTGCTGATCGTGACCTTGTGGGTCTCTGCGGCCATCGAAGCGCGTTTGCTCAAGTCGGCGACCGGAAGCGATTTGTCCTTGCGCAAAGTCATCAGCAACACGGTTCGCGCCTTGCTCATGTTTGTGGGTTTGCTGATGGCTTTGTCCTCTGTGGGCATAGATTTGACCGCTTTGTCCGTGCTGGGCGGAGCGGTGGGGGTGGGTATTGGTTTCGGCTTGCAAAAATTGGCGGCCAATTACGTCAGTGGCTTTGTCATATTGGCAGAGCGCAGCATGCGCATTGGGGACATGGTGATGGTCGACGGCTTTGAAGGTCGCGTGACCGACATCAAGGCCCGTTACACCGTGATCCGTGCTTTGAATGGCCGTGAATCCATCGTGCCCAACGAGATACTGATCAGCAGCCGGGTTGAAAACTTCACGTTCCTCGACACCAAATTAGCGCAGACAAGTCTTGTATCCGTGGCTTATGACAGCGACGTGAACTTGGTTCAGCGCTTGCTGATTCAAGCCTGTGAAAGTCAAGAACGCGTCTTAAAGGACCCCGCACCCAATGCCTTTTTGAGTCAGTTTGGTGCCGATGGCTTGGAGTTCACGGTGAGCTACTGGATAGGTGACCCAGAGAATGGCCAATTGGCTTTGCGCTCGACCATCAACATGCAGATTTTGGCCGCGCTGCGAGAGCACAAAATCGAGATTCCTTACCCGCAGCGGGTCATGCACATGGTGGGTGCGCCTGCCCCTAAAGGCTGAGACGGTTCACAAGGTGCAGTGGCGCTCAGAATGCGGCGCGTTGTTCAGGCCACACCAAGCAAATCAAGGCGGAAAGCTCTGCCTCTCCCAAGCCAGCGGCTTGCGCTGCACGCAGTTGTTGCTGAACCGTGGCCATCACGGGCATGGGTGCACCGCTGTTTTGCGCCACTTGCATCACAGTGTCCACATCTTTGAGCATGGTGGACAAAGCCCCAATAGAAGGGGCCCCTGGCGCGGCCATGCGCGGCACAAAAACCTGCAGTGGCTTGGAGTCGGCCCAACCCCCTTGCAGTGCTTTGGCCAGTTGATTTAAATCGATGCCGTTGCGATGGGCCAAACCCACCGCTTCGGCAATGGCCGCCACTGTGCTGGCGACAATGGTCTGGTTGCACAGTTTGGTGGCTTGGCCCGCACCGCTGTGGCCCATGTGGGTGATGTTGCTGGCATAAGCGCGCATGGCTTGGCTGGCGCTGTCCAGGTGGCGAGCGGCGCCACCGACCATGACAGCCAAGGTGCCAGCCTGCACCCCCCCAACGCCGCCTGAAACAGGCGCATCCAGCCAGTCGGCCTGGCAAACATCCAGCAGTTTTTGGCTCAAGGCACGGGTTTCTTCAGGGGGTATGCTGGAATGGTCCACCAGCCACTGCAAAGCATGGGCCTTGGCAATGCCATGGGGTCCAAACACCACTTCTTGAACGGCAGCCTGGTTAAGCAGGCACATGAAAACACCATCGACATCGTTTGCCGCTTCGGCCGGGGTGTCGCACAGTTGCGCCCCCAATTCAGTCGATGGCAGGGCTTTGGCAGGGGTTCGGTTCCAGACCTTAACGCTGTGTCCGGCTGCCAGCAGACGCCTGACCATGGGTTCACCCATCAAGCCCAGACCGCAAAAGGCCAGTTTCATGCAAGCACTTTCGACCCAGCCTGAGGCGGGTCAGAGCTTGAGCGCTCGGGGCAAGAACAAGGCAATCTCGGGGAATGCCACCAGCAGTGCCAGCACAGCGATCAAGGTGTAAACGAAGGGCAGCACGCCTTTGAAAACGGTCATGGTGCTCAGCTCGGGCAGCATGTTTCGGACCACGAACATGTTCATGCCCACGGGCGGGCTGATCAGACCAATCATGACCACCAAGACGATGATGATGCCAAACCACACCGGGTCAAATCCCAGGCCAACCACTAAGGGGAAAAATACCGGCAATGTGAGCAAGACAATGGACAACTCTTCCATGGCCGCCCCCAAAACGATGTAAATGGCACAAATAGCAATCATCACCGTCATAGGACTGATGTTGTTGCTGCTGACCAAATTTTTCAAATCGGATGGCATGCTGGTGAAGTTGATGAAGTTGGCAAACACCAGGGCGCCCACCAAGATCATGAACAACATGCCTGTGGTGCGTGCGCTGTCAGTCAAAATTTCAAGCGTGACCCGCACATTCAAAGTGCCACGCAATATGGCGATGACAAAAGCGCCGAAAGCACCAATGCCAGCACCTTCGGTGGTGGTGAACACCCCACCATAAATGCCGCCCATGACCACCACAAACAACACCGCCACAGACCACACATCCTTCAGGGCGTTGAACCGCTCAGACCAGCTGGAGCGCTCAGCTGCAGGGCCCATTTCGGGGTTACGCCAAGTCAAATAGGCAATGGTCATGCACATCATGGTCACGGCCAAAATGCCGGGCAAGAAGCCTGCAGCAAACAACTTGCCGATGTTGGTCTCGGTCACCAAGCCATAAATGACCAGGATGGTAGAGGGCGGAATCAAGATGCCCAAGGTGCCCCCTGCGGCAATGGCTCCAGCCGCCAATTGCCCGGAGTAGCCGTGTTCTTTCATGGACGGGTAGGCCACCTTGGTCATGGTGGCGGCCGTGGCAATGGAGGAGCCGCAGACGCTGCCAAAGCCTGCGCAAGCCATGACCGTGGCCATGCCCAGGCCCCCTCTGAAATGCCCGACCAAGGTGTAGGCGGCACGGTAAAGCTCTCGTGACATGCCTGCGCGGGTCACAAAGTTGCCCATCAAGATGAACAAAGGGACCACCGACAGGGTGTATTCGAACCCGGATTCGTAAACCGTGGAGGTGACAGAGGCCATGGCCGGGTTCATCCCGCGCATCCACCACAATCCGGCAAAACCCACCAAGCCCATGGCGATGGCCAAAGGCACTCTGGCAAAGGCCAGGATCAACATGGCCAAGAGGCCCAAACTTGCTTCAATCATGGTGTTGTGCTGGCTTATTCAGTGGCTTGCGTTGCTTCGGGGTGAGGCACAAAAATCAGGACCAAGTGCATTAAAGCAGCAATGCAGATGGCTGCACTCATGGTGTAAACCACGGGCGCCAGTGGGACCTGCAACACGTTGGTGGTGTCTCCATATTCGGCCACGCGCAGGGCACGCAGGTAAAGCAAATAGCCCAAACCGCCCAAGCACACAAAACAAATAAGGTCTGACAGACGATTCAAAAATGTTTTTACACCATCGCTCATGAAGACGTCTAACGTGTCGATGACAATGTGTTCGCGTCGGGCACTGACCAGCGGCAAGGCGCAATAAATGAGCACCGCCAAGCCCATTTCGGTGATTTCAAAACCCCCTGCCAAAGGCTTGTTGAACCAATAGCGGCCAATCACGTCCACGGCAGTGATGGACATCATCACGAATAAAACAATGGCGGCGATCAGCCCCAAGAATTTTTGAATCAGTTGAGCAAATGTCATGTGGCTCTGCCCAAGCGTTGGCGTGCAGCGCGGCGGCTCCATGCGTTAAATGTAATGTTCATGATCCGATCGGTACGAAGAAAATCCCGTGCTCTGCGAGCCTCGGTGGGGTCAATTGGTTGTACACCACCCACCGGGGCAGCATTCAATTGTAGTTGGGCCATGCGTTCCATAAAGACAGCCAAAAACGCCGCCTCTTGGACACTGCGCCCGGCAGTCAAAAGCCCATGATGGGCCAGCAGCAAAGCGTGTTTTTTGCCCAAAGCGCCAGCAATGATCTCACCCTCGCGGTCTGCGGTAGGCAAGCCAGGCCATTCAGGCAAAAACACCAAATCATCAAACAGGGGGGTGGCATCCATGTGCCCCACGATCAGGGGCGTTTCGGCCGCAGCCAAGGCCGATGCGGCGGGTGGATGTGTGTGCACGATGGCATGCACATCGGGTCTGCTGCGGTAAACCCAAAGGTGAAACCGTGTCGCGGGGTTGGGTTCGCGAATGCCGTAGGCACCCTCGCCCTCCAAAACGTTTAACTGTTCGTCTATCAAAAGCCAGCTGTTGGGTGTGGCTTCGTCAAAAGCCAAGCCCAGAGGCAATGTCCAATAGGTGTTGTCATGCGGTCCCCGCGCTGTGATTTGGCCGGCCAGCCCAGATTCGTGCTTTTCGTCAGCCAGAATATGGGCGCAGTCGGTCAGATCATTGCGGGGGGTCGTCATGTCCAGCGCTTATTTGCCGTCAGCCACGCGCTTGATCTCTTCGCGGAACTCGGCCAAGACTTTGGCTCCGTCCAAGCCTTTGGCATTGGCAGACTGAATCCAGGTGTTGGCCAGGGGTTCGGTGCGGCTACGCACTTCAGCAATAAAAGCTGGGCTGGCTTGCTGGATATTCACACCCGCAGCCCTGAGAGCCTCCATGCCCCCTTTGTCGGCGGCGTCCCAAGCCTTGCCCGCCAAACGGGCCAAGGCTTCACCCGATACGGACATGATGGCGTCTTGGTCTTGCTTGGGCAGCTTGTTCCATTTCTCTTCGTTCATGAAAAAGCCGAAAGCTGAAGAGTAAAAACCACCTGGGAAAATCGTGGCATGTTTGACCACTTTGTCCAGGTTAAAAGAGCGGATGGATTCAGCTGGGAAAAAGGTGCCATCGGCCACACCAGAGGCCAAAATTTCATAGGATTCAGGGGCGGGCTTGACCAAAGGCGATGCGCCCAGGGCTTTGGCAGAGGCCTCTGAAATGCCGCCGCCGCTGCGGATCTTCATGCCAGCAATGTCGGCAACAGAGTTCACTGGTTTTTTGACCAGAAACATTTGGCCAGGCCCGTGGGTAAACACACCCAGCAATTTCACACCTTTGTATTCACCCGCGTTGTGCAGGTGCTTCCAGTGAATGCGGCTGAAGGCCACCGAGTTGATTTCGGCAGAGCCACCCGAACCTGGCAATTCAGCCAGAAGAGGCAGGGGGTGACGGGCCGGGGTGTAGCTAGCCGTGACATAAGAGACATCCATCACGCCATCGCGCACACCATCAAATGTGCCGCCTGGCGCCACGGGGTGTTTGGCCAGCATCTGCATTTTGACGCGGCCATTGGTTGCTTTTTCTACTGCAGCAGCCCAGCCGCCCAACACATCACGCGTGAGGGGGTGAGTGGGGCCGACCCAACTGGACATGGTCAGCACGGTTTGGGCGCTGACAGGGTTGAAACTCATGGCCATCGCCATGGCACCTGTCAAAGCGAGGTGTTTGAAAACTTTTCTCATCGGATCGTCTCCATCAAAATGTCAGGCCTAGGAATCAGGCGGTTAAAGAAAAGCAAAGTATCAGTAGTGTCCGGTTAAACCGGGTTAATTTGTTTAGAAAGCCAATGCTGGCGTGGCCTAGCGGCCGATTTTATTTGGTGCCGATTTGAAACTCGTTTTCCCATTCC
>Ga0255128_1000827_pt1 | contig 14272 bp, 4 predicted proteins | sample Law_Miss_RepC_8d_FD_188562 | JGI IMG/M metagenome (GOLD analysis project Ga0255128, IMG submission 188562) | Freshwater microbial communities from St. Lawrence River, New York, United States - Law_Miss_RepC_8d | ecosystem: Environmental > Aquatic > Freshwater > River | place: USA: New York... | reverse complement strand
TCGTTCGACACGGTGAAGACACGCTGGCCTGGGTCAAGCCCGGCCAAACCGCACCTGAAACCCTCAAGCCAGAGGCCGCGCGCGCCCAGGCCACCTCTGCCTTGCTGCTGGTGGCGCCAGCCGAGCCGCTGGCGTCGGAAACCGCCAGCAGCGGCGACAAGCCCGACACCCCTCTCCCCAGAAAACCCTTCGGCTTCTCCTGGTTCGTGCCCGAACTGCTGCGCCACAAGCGCATCTGGCGCGATGTGCTGCTGGCCAGCCTCTCGATCCAGCTCGTCGGCCTGGCCACGCCGCTGTTCACGCAGGTCATCATCGACAAGGTCATCGCCCACCATTCAGAAAGCACGCTCATCGTGCTTGGCGTGGCGCTGGTGGTGTTCATGCTCTTCACCAGCAGCATGACTTGGCTGCGCCAGTACCTGGTGCTGCACACCGGCAGCCGGATTGATGCCGTGCTGGGTGAGAAGGTCTTGACGCACCTGCTGCACCTGCCGCTGCCGTACTTTGAAGCGCGGCCCACCGGCACCCTGGTGGCCCGTCTGCACGGCGTGGAGCAGTTGCGCGAATTCATCTCCGGCGCGGCGGTGAGCCTGGTGCTGGACCTGCCCTTCCTGCTGATCTTTTTGGCGGTGATGTTCTCCTATAGCTGGCAGCTCACCCTGATCGCGCTGGGCATCACGGCGCTGATCGTCGTCGCCAGCCTGTTCATGGTGCCCGTCTTCCGCGAGCGGCTGGACAAACAGTTCTTGCTCGGCGCGCGCAATCAGGCCTTCCTCACCGAATACCTGGCGGGCATGGCGACGGTGAAGTCACTGCAACTGGAGCCCGACGTGGGCAGGCGCTACGGCACCTACCTGGCGCAATACCTCTCGGCAGGCTTTGCCACCAAGCAAGTGGGCAACACCTACAACGTCGTTGCCAACGGGCTGGAGCAGGTGATGACGCTTTCCATCCTCATCGCCGGTGCCTGGCTGGTGATGCAGCCCGACGCAGGCATGACCGTGGGCATGCTGGTCGCCTTCCAGATGTTTGCCAGCCGCATGAGCCAACCCTTGCTGCGTCTGGTCGGGCTGTGGCAGGAATTCCAGCAAGCCAGCATCTCCGTCAAACGCCTGGGCGACATTCTGGACATGCCGCAAGAGCCCTTTGCCCTGACGCCGCAGCGGGCCACGGGGGGCGAAGGCCGCATCGACATCCGGGATGTGGGCTTTCGCTATTCCCCGCAACACCCCTGGCTCTACCGCCATCTGAGCCTGGCCATTGCCACCGGCAAGCTCACCGTGCTGATGGGCCCCAGCGGTTGCGGCAAAAGCACGCTGGCCAAGCTGATGCAAGGCTTCTACTGGCCGCAGGAAGGACAGATCACCCTGGACGGGCGCGACACACGCCAACTGGCCGCCAACGAACTGCGGGCCACCTTCGGCGTGGTGCCGCAGGAGACGGTGCTGTTCTCCGGCACGGTCTACGACAACCTGTCCATGGCCCACCCGCACGCGGGCTTCGCCGACGTGGTCGCCGCCTGCAAAGCGGCGGAAATTCACGACGTCATCGACAAGTTACCCCAGGGCTACCAGACCGAAATCGGCGAGCGGGGCACAGGGCTGTCCGGCGGGCAGCGCCAACGCATTGCCATTGCCCGCGCATTGCTCAAACGCCCCAGGGTATTGATCTTCGACGAAGCCATCTCCAACCTGGACCAGCAAACCGCCGAGCAATTTGCCCAAACCATCAATCGATTGAAAGGCAAGGTAACGATGATTTTCATTACCCATCAGGTGCCCAAAGGGTTGCTGGTGGATGAGGTGGTGGAGATGGGGAAACATGCCATGCAGATGAATTTGGTGAAGGAAGATCACTGATGGGTAAGTTTGGCTTTGCAGGGTTGAGCGATTGGATCTATCTGATCTTCTGGCTGATTTGGCATGCGCGCGTCCAGCTTGAGCGCTTGAATACAAATGTATTTAGCAAAGCAAGAACAACTGTTTTGATGAAACTTGAGATTTCATCTGGAGCACTTCGACCATTTGGAATCGTTTTGTACTCGCCTTATGTGTGGCCGGTGGTGTCGGCAGTTGTTTGGTTGCTCATTGCGAGCGCACCTTTTATTTTTTAACAGAGAGGCCCGAATGAGCCGCGATCATCAGAAAAGCCAAAGTAGCTCAAAAAGCACGTTGAAAAAGAAGAGATTTGAGGCCAATCGCATGAAGCAATTTAATAATGAAAATAGGCATGACAACCGCATATTGGGGATGCTGTTTGCCGGAACCTTTCTGGTCCATCTTGCTTGGACAGCATACGCATCAAGTAATGAAAGCTTCGAACTCATTGTCGAGCTTCAGGAAATTATTTCGTCAACCTTCCATTCCAGGCCAGGTTTTGAATGGAAAGGAATTGGGGCATATGTTGTAACAGCCGCACTTGCTTCATCTTTTGCAACCAATTTAATAAGACGACTTCTTGAGGGAATCCTCTTGGGATGGCCACGATTCAAAGGGCACGACAAAAACAGCCTGGCAACAGCTTCGATGCTGCTAATAGCCTACGGGACGATGAGCTACTTCGCCATTGGTTTTTTTGGCGAGAAATATTCATCCAGATCACTCGATGCAATCAATATCTTACTCATTGCCATATCCACCTATATCGCTGGCCTGCTAGTCAACTTCATGGATGACGTGATGTCTGGTTTTTATTGCGCATATTTCGGAGATAAAGAATGAAGAGTTCACTACAAGGAATGGGAGCACTCGCATGGGCAGCCGACAAATTACAACAAGTGGCAGATGCAGCGGAAATAGCACAGAATTCAACCGATCCAGCGACACGAGAACAAGCTGCTTACGATGCAGCAACAAAGTTGGCCGAGGTTGCCGGAATTGGCATACCTCTCTGGTTCCTTGATAAAGCACTTACAAAAACTGGTCTTGACCGGGTTTTCGACTCCATTAAAAAGAACAAATCATTCCAGGATTACTTGAAGGATCAAGCTGCCGCAAAGAATCTCAGGGATTTCCTAACTGGAAACATTGCGGAATGGGGGCTAAAGGAGCTTCGAGAATGGATCAGTAAAAATGGATATCTTGATCCGATGTTTGATTTGATAACAAGAAAAACAAGTTCAGCCTCCACCATCCCCTCCCCCATCGCCCTAGACCTAGACGGCGATGGCATTGAGACAGTTTCTGTTGCCAACGGCACATTCTTTGACCACGCCAGCGATGGTTTTGCCGAGCTAACGGGTTGGGTTGGCCCAGACGACGGATTCTTGGTGCGCGACGTCAATGCCAACGGCACCATCGATTCGGGTCGCGAGTTGTTTGGCTCTGAGACCCTGCTGGCCAACGGACAGAAGGCGGCCAACGGCTTTGAAGCGCTGAAGGGCCTCGACACCAACGCCGATGGCGTCATCGATGCCAACGACACCGCCTTTGCCGAATTGCGGGTGTGGAAGGATGCCGATGGCAATGGCCGCACCGACGCGAGCGAACTCTTTTCGCTCGCAGAAGCCGGCGTGCACCGCATCAACGTCCATTACACGAACTCCAACTTCATTGACCCCCAAGGCAACGCCCACCGCCAGGTGGGCAGCTACACCACCGCCAGCGGCCAGCCCCGCGCGGCCACCGACTTGTGGGTCAAGACCGATGCCACCCACAGCGTGCCCACCCAGTGGGTAGACGTGCCCGACGACATCGCCGCCCTGCCCAACGCCCAGGGCTACGGCAAAGTGCGCGACCTGCACCAGGCCATGGCCATGGATGCCACGGGCGAGCTCAAGGCCTTGGTGCAGGCCTTCACACAAGCCAGCACCCCAAAAGACCGGGATGCGCTGGCCACGCAGATCATCTATCGCTGGACCGGCGTGCAGGATGTGGACCCCACCAGCCGCGCCTCGCGATTTGCCTATGGCAACGCCATCGGCGATGCCCGCAAGCTCGAAGCGCTGGAAGAGTTCATGGGTGAAGAGTGGGTGGGCGTGTGGTGCTGGGGCGCACGCGACCCCAACCCGCACGGCCGCGCCGCGCCGGTGTTGCTGGCGGCGTGGGGAGAACTCAAGGCGATGGTCTATGGCCAGCTCATGGCGCAAAGCCAGTTGAGTGGTCTGTTCCAGCAGGTGGCTTACCACTGGGATGCCGAGACCGAAACCGTGGCGGGCGACCTGTCTGCCGTGGCACAGACGCTGGCGGCGCGCATTGAGAGCGACCGCGATGCCGGGCTGCAAGACCTGGGCGACTTCCTCTATTCGGTCAAGGGCATGGGGCTGTTGAGCCGGCTGGATGTGGCGGGCTTCAAGGCCGCGCTACTGCCGCTGGACAGCGATGTGACGCAGGCCATGGACGCCGCGCTCAATGGCTGGGTGGTCGGCGGCCCGACGGATAGCGATGACGTGCTGCGCGGCACCGAGCGAGATGACCTGCTGGATGGGCAGGGGGGCAACGACCGATTATTTGGGCGCGCGGGCAATGACACGCTGACCGGCGGCAACGGCGACGACACGCTGGACGGCGGGGCCGGTAACGATGACTTGCGCGGTGGCTCCGGAGCGGACACCTACCGCTTTGGCCGAGGGGCTGGCCACGACACGGTGCGCGACACGGTGGAGGCGGGCACCCAGCGCGACACCGTGCGCTTCTCTGGCCTGAACCCGGCGGACATTCGCGTCGCGGCGGATGACGCAGACAACCTGGTTTTCACGATCGTGGACACCGGCGAAACGCTCACCGTCCTGACCGCCGGCCGTGATGCGGCCGGCAATGGCGTCGGCCAGTACATCTTCGATAACGGCACGGTGTGGCGCCACGACGATGCGCTGCGCGCCACCGTGGCGGCGAGCACCGCGAACGATGACGTGATTCACGGCTCTTCGGCCGGTGACACGATCAGCGGCCAGGCGGGCAACGACACGTTGGTCGGCCACGCGGGCGATGACGTGATCGACGGTGGTGCGGGCAATGACACCCTGATCGGTGCCACCGGCTGGGACGGGATCTGGGAGAACGGCAGCCACCGGGTCGTGCGCAACACCACGCCGAGCATCTTTGCCAACGGCAACGACACCTACCTCTTTGGTCGGGGCGACGGGCAAGACTCGGTGATCGACGGCGACTACACCGCCGGCAACAGCGACACGCTGCGCTTCAAGGCGGGCGTGGCGCCGGCGGACGTGAAGCTAACTCGCAGCGGCAACGACCTGGTGCTGGCCATTCGTGGCGACGGTGGCAACGGCGACACAGACGACCGGGTGACGCTCAAGCAGTATTTCGATGAAGCCTGGAATGGGGCCAATGGCCCCTATTTGATCGAGCGCATTGCCTTTGCTGACGGCACGGTGCTGTCCTATGCCGACGTGCAAGCCACGCTCTTTGCCGGAAGTGAAGAGGCGCAAACCATCATCGGCTCACGGGCGGCGGATGTGCTGACCGGCCAGGGCGGCGATGACGTGTTGCTGGGCGGTGAGGGCCGGGACACGCTGGATGGCGGTGCAGGCAACGATGTGTTGCGTGGTGGGGGTGTGATTCGCAGGGGCACCCAGGTCCACGACGGGAACGGCGAAGGTGACACCTACCGCTTCGGCCGAGGCGATGGGCACGACACGATCATCGAGGACTCTTGGGTTCAGGGCGAGACCGACCGCATCGAGTTCAAGGCGGGTGTGTTGCCCTCCGATGTGCGGCTGCAGCGGGTGCGCACGGTGAACGGCTGGCAGGTCAGCGATGACCTGAAGATCACGATCCGCGACACGGGCGAGACGATCACCATCAAGAACCATTTCGACGAGAGCAAGCGGTTTGCGGTGGAAGAGATCGCTTTTGCCGACGGCACGCTGTGGGATGCGGACAAAATCAAATCCTATGCATTGTTGGGTGACACCGAAGGTGACACGCTTTTGGGTTTTGCCGAGCGCAACGATGAAATCTTCGGCGCAGAAGGTAATGATGCGTTGTATGGCATGTCTGGCAACGACCGCGTGTACGGAGATACAGGTGACGACCTGCTGGACGGAGGGACAGGAAGTGATCAGCTGGAGGGGAGAGAAGGCCGGGACAGCTTGTACGGCCGCGAAGGTGACGATGCGCTGGAAGGCGGTGATGGCGATGACCAACTCTATGGCAATGAAGACAATGACATTTTGAACGGAGGTGCCGGGAACGACGTGCTTGCTGGCGGCGTTGGTGCTGACATTTATCTTTTCGGTCGTGGTTCTGGTCGGGATGTGGCGGAAGAAAACGCCAGTCGCGATATGGCCGGGAATCTGGTTGTGCTTGATGAAGGCATCAGCGCGGCTGACGTGGTGGTGCGCAAGTCCGGCAATGATCTGGTTCTGAAACTTGCCGATACGGCTGATGAACTGGTCTTGCGTGGCGCCGCGACCCATCTTTCCGGCTCTTCATTTTCTGGCGTGCGCTTTGCCGATGGCACGGAATGGGACTATGCAACGCTGCAAGCCCGCGCCTTGATCGGCACTGTCGGTGACGATCGAATCGAAGGTTTCGATGCTCAGAGCGAAGTAGTCAGCGGAGGGGCTGGTAACGATACGTTGATGGGTGGAGTGGGGGCCGACGTTTATCTGTTCGGCCGTGGCGATGGCCAGGACGTTATCTTCGATCGTGATGCGAGTGCTGGAAGCGTTGATACCTTGCGTTTCGCTGCCGGCGTGCTTGCTTCGGATGTGGTGCTGGTGCGTGACGGGCGTGATCTCGTGGCGCGCATTTCAGATACCGGAGAAAGCATCACGATCAAGGGCTTCTATCAATGGGAGCCGGGAGGCTGGCGTCAGCGGATCGAGCGGATGGAATTCGATGATGGCTCAGTCTGGCTGGCTGCCGATATGGAAAGCCGCGCGACGCTGGCTCCGCAGGACAACCGCTTGATTGGCTCTGCCGGCCCTGATGTGCTGACAGGTAATGGGCTGGGGAACCTGATTGAAGGGCTGGACGAGGTCGATGTACTGGAAGGCGGGGCTGGCAACGACACGCTGGTTGGCGGCCTGGATTCAGACACATTGCGCGGTGGCGATGGTGATGACGTTCTCTACGGTTTGCTGCAAAAAAGCTCCGGTGACGAAGATGCATCTGTTCTCACACCAACTGCTCACTATTATCTCAACGAAGCAGATAACGCCCTCATTGACGGGCTGAGTGAAGCGCAGCCAGGCTTCGGTGAACAGTATCTGGTGAGAAATGATGATGATTCGACCGACGCGATCGACATCACTTCTGTCTTTGGCGCTCAAGGCCTGAACTTCTTCGGGCAAAGCCACACGCGCATCTACATCAACAACAACGGAAACATCACGTTCAACGGGACTCTGAGTTCTTATACCCCCTCGCAGATTGGGTCCGGATCGGATCCGATCATCGCGCCGTTCTGGGCGGATGTGGATACGCGCGCAGGTGCGGCAGCCACCACTCCGGGAGGGAATTCTGAGGGCAGCAATCTTCTTTATTACGACCTCGACGCGGAGAACGGTGTACTCACCGTAACCTGGGATGATGTGGGTTACTACAACAATCGTATCGATAAGGCGAATGCCTTCCAGCTGCAGCTAGTCAATCGCGGCGGCGGAGATTTCGACATCATCTTCCGCTACGAGGCGGTGAACTGGACCACCGGTGACGCCAGCGGCGGGAGTGATGGCCTTGGTGGAACCCCGGTGCGAGCCGGTTATTCGGCTGGCGATGGTGTGGCCGCGCATTATTTCGAGATGCCCGAATCCGGCAATCAGGCCGCGATGCTGAATCTTGACGAGACAGCAGGCAATACCGGTCGCACGGGCACGCATGTTTTCCATGTGCGCAATGGCAGGCCCGTAGTGGATAACGGTGGCCTTATCCAGCAAGGCGACCGAGGCATTAACTTCCTGTTTGGTGGCGCTGGCAATGACACCTATATCGTGGATACCGCTGGCGATGTGGTGACCGAGTATGCAGATGAAGGCATCGATAGCATTCAGTCTTCAGTCGATTTTGTGTTGTCGGACAATGTCGAAAACCTCTCGCTGACCGGATCGCGCAGTATTGCCGGCTTGGGCAATACGCTAGACAACACGCTCATTGGAAATGCCGGAGCCAATACTTTGAGCGGCCTCGAAGGCGATGACGCGCTGGATGGTGGCGCAGGGGTTGATACGCTTTACGGCGGCCAAGGAGCCGACACCTTGCGCGCGGGGGCACAAGGCGGACAGCTCTTTGGTGAAGAGGGTGGCGATACTTACATCTATTTTGCGGGAGACGGTGAGGTTCTGATCGAGGACGCCCCGCAAACCGGCGGACAAGTTGGGCTGTCACCGAACATTCTGGTATTTGGTGATGGAATTCGACTTGAGGACGTGCGATTTGAGGAGTCAGCGGGCGACCTGCTGATCACCTTCGTGGGTCAGCCAGAGGATCGGGTGGTTCTGCGGGGGTATTCATCGCAGCGCGCAACTCAGACCAACTCAGTGGACATCATCCGGTTTGCCGATGGGCGAGAAATCGTAGGGCTCGGTGTGGCAGATAACTCTGGCGTTGGCACGCTGGACGTCTTGGCGGATGGCGTTCCGGCTGCGGGCGGCACGGGTTCAGACGTCTATCGCATCGCACTGGATGGCAATGCACCAGGGTCTGAGTTTGTCATTGCCGAGACAAGTCGGCCGGGTGATCAGAATCGGATCGAATTGTCAGGAGAGATCAACCTCGATGATCTGCATTTGGCCTTTGATGGCCGTGATCTTTTGCTGCAGTTATCGAAGACCGGTCAGGTTATCCGCTTTGCCGGGTTCGACCCGCGTGCAGAGGGCATGCAGTCGCCAGTTTCGGAAATAAACCTTTCCTCACTGGGCATCAGTCTGTCATTTGACGACTTGCTCGCGCGTGGCGTGCGCATCATCGGCACGCCGAACGACGACGTGCTCACCGGCACAGCGCTGGCTGACTGGATCGAAGGCCGCGAAGCCGACGACACCATGAGTGGCGGAGCCCGCGGTGACCTCTACTTCATCGATGCCGACGGCGGCGCAGACACCATCGTCGACACCGAAAACGGTGATGCGCCCAACACGCTGGTGCTGCCCGAGGCTACGATGCTCGATGATGTGCGACTGTCCTTTGATGCCGAAGGCTTCCTGATCCTCGATCTCGACAAAACCGGCAACCGCATCCGCCTCTCGGGCTTCGATCCGCAGAACCCGCTGGGGCCGCGTGCCGTCGAGCGTTTCCGCTTTGGCCTGAAAGGCAATGAAATCGGCTACCAGGAACTGCTCGCGCGCGGCTTCGATATCGTCGGCACGGACGAAAGCGACGCCCTCAAGGGAACCGCCCTGACAGATCGTGTCCGGGGCGGCGACGGCAACGACCAGATCGAAGCGACACCGGGTGGCGACTGGCTGGCGGGCGAAGGTGGGGACGACACCTATGTCGTGCATCGGGGTGACGGCATCGTCACCATCGACGATGTGGCCGAGCAAGGTGCTGGCAATGTGCTGCGCTTCGGGCCCGGCATCGACTCGAACGACTTGAGCAACAAGCTGCGCTTTGAGGCAGATAGCAACGGCGGCCATGTGCTGCTCATTCCCTATGGCGAAGCGGGCGACCTGGTGCGCCTGACCGGCTTCGACCCGCAAGACGCACTGGGCCATCACGCCATCGAGCGTTTCGAGTTCGCCGACGGCACAGCGGTGGATTACGCCACCCTGGTCTCCTGGGGTTTCGTGGTTGAGGGTGACAACGCCAACAACGCACTCAAAGGCACCAATGTCGGAGACCGGCTCTACGGCCACGGCGGCGATGACGCGCTGCAAGCAGGTACCGGAAGCGATGAGCTACACGGCGGAGCAGGCAGCGACCTGCTGCAGGGCGCTGAGGGTGACGATGCCTACGTCTTCAACAAAGGCGACGGCCTCGACACGATCGTCGACAGTGGCGCGACCGACTTCAACTTCATTCGCTTCGGAAGCGAAATTCGCCCCGAAGACATCCGACACGAATGGGATGGCACCACCCTCGTCTTGCACTACAGCCCTGACGACGCCGTGCGGATCGACAACTTCCGCGGCACGGAAGGCAAACCGGTCATCTTGGCGCTCGCCTTTGCAGACGGCACGGTGGTGTCGCTGACCGAGCAGATCAACCGCGCCCCCGTCGCCCTCCAACAACTGGGCGACACGGTCGCGACCGAGGACCAGGATTTCAGCCTGACCCTGCCTGCCCATCTGTTCTGCGACCCAGACACCTCCGACGAGGTCAAGGTCGTGGTGAAACTGGCCAACGGCAAGCCGCTGCCGGCATGGCTCCGCTTCGATCCCGTCTCCCGCACATTGAGCGGAAAGCCTGCCAACGACGACGTGGGTGTCCTCGCGATTGCGGTGGAAGGCCAAGACCATTTCGGCGCAAGCGCCCGCATTGGCTTTCGCATCGGCGTGCAAAACACCGCCGACGCACCCGAAGTCGGCACGCCCCTGTCCGACCTGCACACCCAGGAAGACTGCGCCTTCAGCTTCACGCTGCCCGCTGACAGCTTCCGCGATGTGGACGTGGGCGATGTGCTCTCTTACTCGGCCACCCAGGCCGATGGCTCGGCACTGCCGACCTGGCTGCGATTCAACGCGGCAACGCGCACCTTCTCAGGCACCCCCGCCAATGCCGACGTGGGCAGTGTCTCGGTGCGCGTGACCGCCGCTGACATGGCAGGCGCGCAGGCCAGCCAAACCTTCGCCATCGGCGTGGCCAACGTCAACGACGCACCCGAGGTGGGCACGCTGCTGACCAACCAGACCGGGCGGGCGGGCACGGCCCTGCGCTGGCAACTGCCCGCGACGGCCTTCGTCGATGTCGATGCGGGGGATGCACTGTCCTACTCGGCCACCCTGTCCGACGGCAGCGCACTGCCCGCCTGGCTTGCCTTCGACGCGGCCACCGGCACCTTCAGCGGCACGCCGCCCGCCGCTGGCCACCTGGCCCTGCGCGTCACCGCCACCGATCTGGCAGGCGCACAAGCCAGTCAGCGCTTCAGCCTGGCGGTCGAAGCCGGCAGCAACCAGGCGCCGATCACGGCGCCCGACGCGGCCACGGTGACCGAGGATCGCCAACGACTGGCCTGGGGCAATGTGCTCACCAACGACCGCGACCCCGAAGGCCAACCCCTCTGCGTTGCCGATGCGGGCATCCGGCGCGGCGAATACGGTGTGCTCAACCTGCTGTCCAACGGTTCCTACACCTATGCGCTCGACAACTGCTCGTCCAAGGTGCAGGGGTTGGGCGCGGGCGAGACGGTCACGGAAACCTTCCGCTACCTGGCCAGCGACGGCACCCAACGCAGCAACGGCGCGTTGACGGTGACCGTGCAAGGCACCGACGACACGCCCACGCTGGCAAAGCCACTGGCCGATGTGCAGCTCGCCAAAAAGAAGGCGTTCACCTGGCGAGTGCCCGCTGGCAGCTTTGTGGACATCGACAGAAACGACACCTTGCACTACACGGCCACCCTGGCCAACGGCAAGCCCTTACCCAACTGGCTGACGTTCGACGCGGCAACGCAAACCTTCAGCGGCACCGCACCATCCAAGACCAAAGACAGCATCGAGGTGCGCATCACCGCCAGCGACGGTCACGGCGACTGCTCCTATGTCTCGGACAGCTTCAAGATCAAGATTGGCGGCAAGACCCAGTCGTCCCACTCGTCCGAGGACCGGGATGAAGAAAAGGAAAAGGAAAAGAAGAGCGACCAGGAGTGCGATGCCGACGCGTGGCGGACAGGGCCAGACGTCAGTTCCCACGACGGCGCCAGCCGCCCCCCTGAGCGCAGCCGGCACGATGACTTGTTACAGCGCTTTGTCGACGACTATCTGCGGCCTGGTAAGGAGTCCACCGCGCCGCCGTCTTCACTGGATCGCCCGTGCTTGACGCCCTGGTCCGATCAGGAACACACCCCCGAGTCCGGCCACCGCGCCGACAGCGGCCAGGAGATGGCACGGCGCTGGGCCGAGTTGACCCAAGCCTTGAACCAACTGGATGCGGATCGCCAGGGCGCCGCCGCTTGGCAACACAGCAACCAAGGCGCCGACCTCAGCGGCCTCACGGCCTGGACCCACCGCACGTCACGTTCTGAGCAGGGTGGAGTCGACAGCGTGTCGCTGGGCAGCGTCAGCGGGACTCCGCTCGTGGGCTTGCGTGGACTGCGAGAGGGCCTGACCCATCTCTCGTGGTGAGGCTGCCGCCCCGATCCGACCCGTCCGCTTTTCCCCGGTCGGCGGCGCCTGCCGACCGTCTCAACTTCAGCAGGTGCCATCGGCATGCCTCACTTGAACCATCTCTCGCCCCATGCCCGTTGCCATGTTGCCGACTTCCACCCTCCGCTCATCCGCCTGCAGCAAAGTGCCCCCAACCCGCAGGGCCGACGTGTGCTCTGGGCGCTGCTGGCCTGTCTGTGCTTTCTGGTGGCGTGGGCGCTGTGGGGGCGGCTGGACATCGTGGCGGTGGCCGACGGCAAATTGGTACCAGCGGGCTACCTCAAAATCGTCCAACCCTCCGAGGCCGGCATCGTCAGGGACATCCTGGTGCAAGAGGGCGAATCGGTTCGCGCTGGTCAGCCCCTGATGCGCATGGACGCCCTGATCGCCAGCGCCGATCTGGCCAGCCTCACCAACGACCACACCCGCAAGCGCCTCACACTGGCCCGCCTCAACGCCGAACTCGGCGGGGCCCCCTTCCCGCCAGACGACCATGCCCCCCCCGCACTGGTGCGTGAAGCCGCGGCACAGTACCAAGCCAACCGCAATGCCCTGGCCGCCGCGTTGGCCGAAGAGCACAGCCGCATGGTCAAGGCGCAACAAGAACTGGCGGCGGCGCGTCAACAACGGGAGCGCATTGCGGCCGTGCTTCCCCACTATCGAGAGCAAGAGAAGGCCTACGAACAGTTGGTCCATGAGGGGTTTGCGGGCGCCCTGATGGGCTCGGACAAGCGCCGTGAACGCATCGAAAAAGAACAGGAACTGATCACCCAGGACCACTTGATTGCCTCGGCCCAGGCCAGCATCGACCAGTCGCGAAAGAAGCTCACGCAGATTGAGGCCGACCACGCGCGCCAATTGCATGGCGAGCGGCAGGAGGTCCTGGCGCAGCTCGACAAACTGACCCAAGAAATGGAGAAGCAGCGCCACCGGCGAGAACTCCTTGAGCTGAGGGCAACGCAAGACGGGGTGGTCAAAGACTTGGCCACGCACACCTCGGGCACGGTGGTGCAACCCGGCACGGTGCTGGCCAGCCTCGTGCCGAAGGGTGACTCGTTAAAGGCAGAGGTCTGGATTTCCAATGAGGACATCGGCTTCGTTCGGCGAGGCCAACCGGTGCAGCTAAAGATGGCGGCGTACGCTTTCCAGAAGTACGGCATGGCACACGGCACTGTTGACCACGTGAGCGCTGACGCCCAAAGCGAAGAAGAAGCGCGTGAGAAAGGACTGCAAGGCGCCGGCCAGCGCCCACTGCGCTACAAGGCCCTGGTGACGCTTAAGGCCAGCGCGCTGGAGGCAGATGGCGTGGCCTATCCCCTGTCCGCCGGCATGCAGGCATCGGCCGAGATCTTGCTGGGCGACCGCACAGTGGCGCAGTACCTTCTCTCGCCAGTGAAGAAGGCGTGGCATGAGGCAGGGCGCGAACGCTGAAGCGCGGCGCTCGCCCTGCGTTCAGCCACCCAGCCTTGCCGCCAGCTCGTCCATGTGGTGGAACACCCGCGGCAGGCCCAGGCCCTCGAAGGCCCGCCCGTGCCCTTGCGGGCAGTAGCCCCAGACCGTGGCGCCCGCCGCCAGCCCGGCCATGGCGCCGGTGCCCGTGTCTTCGATCACCAGGCAGCGCGCCGGGTCCACGCCCAGGTGCGCGGCGGCGGCCAGGTACACGTCAGGGTGGGGCTTGGAGCGCGGCAGGTCGTGGCCGCTGAAGATGGCCTGGCCAAAGTAAGGGGCCATGCCCGCCATTTCGATCTGCATCACCACCTTGGCCTTGTCGGCGCCTGAGGCACAGGCGATGCGCCCGCTGGTGTGGCCGTGCGCGGCCACCACAGCCTGCAAGGCACCCTCCACCGCGCGCAGCTCGGCGCGCAGGCGCTGGTCGCGCCGGGCGTAGAACGCGCGCATCCAGTCTTCGGTGAGCGGGCGGCCGGTCTCGACCTCAATGCGGGCGCGTTCGTCGCGCACCGCCTTGCCAATGAAGATGCGCTCGCACTCGGCCTGGCTCAGCGGCCAGCCGGCTTCGTTGAGCATCTCGCGCAACACCCCGTTGGTGATGGGCTCGCTGTCCACCAG
>Ga0255128_1000820_pt1 | contig 14365 bp, 14 predicted proteins | sample Law_Miss_RepC_8d_FD_188562 | JGI IMG/M metagenome (GOLD analysis project Ga0255128, IMG submission 188562) | Freshwater microbial communities from St. Lawrence River, New York, United States - Law_Miss_RepC_8d | ecosystem: Environmental > Aquatic > Freshwater > River | place: USA: New York... | reverse complement strand
CACGGGATTGACGCTCTCTGCCCGCACGGGCGAAGGCTTGCAGGCGCTGCGCCAGCAACTGCTGGAACAAGCGGGTTGGCAACAAGCCAGCGAAGGCCTGTTCATTGCCCGCGAGCGCCATGTGCAAGCGCTGCACCGCGTGCGCGAGCATTTGGAAATGGCCGACGCACACCTGGCCGCCCAAGCACAAAACCTCGACCTGCTGGCCGAAGAGCTTCGCCTGGGCCAAAACGCGCTCAACGAGATCACGGGCGAGTTCAGCGCCGACGATTTGTTGGGTGTGATCTTTTCAAGCTTTTGCATCGGTAAGTAGGGGCGCACCCCTTGAGCGATGGGCTAAGGCCACGCGTTCAAAAAAGCAGCTTCACGATTGGTATAGAGCGTGATCAGGGAAAGCCCCGAAAAGGTCACACCTGTGACTATCCGGCGGGGGCGTAAGGCACAAGATAGGCCTTTTGCCGAATCCCCTTGCCATGACCCCCGACACCCAGCCCAGTCTGACCCCCGAACAAGATGCGTATTTGCGCGAGCGCTCGGACTGGATGGGCGCTTATCTGGTGTTGCACGCTTGGGGCGTGATCGCTTTGGCCATGGCGTTTTTCATCGCCTGGCCCAATCCCTTGAGCTTCATCGTGGCGGTGGTTGTCATCGGTGGGCGGCAACTGGGTTTGGCGATCTTGATGCACGACGCGGCGCACCGCGCCTTGTTCAAAAACACCCGGCTCAATGACACGCTGGGCGCGTTTTTGTGCGGCTGGCCTGTCGGGGCGAGCCTCACCCTTTACCGCCCCTACCACCTGAGCCACCACCGCCACACCCAACAAGCCGAAGACCCCGACCTGATTTTGTCGGCACCTTTCCCGATCACGAAACAAAGCTTTTGGCGCAAGATGCGGCGCGACATTCTGGGCATTACCGGTTACCAGCGGCGCCTCGAATTTTTCCGCATGGAAATGGGGGGCAGCCCCAGCCGCTGGCAGCGCGTGAAGAACCTGTGGGCGGCAGAAAAACACTTTTTCTTGAGCAACTTGACCATCTTGGCCGTCACGGCCGCAGCGGGGGTGTGGTGGGCCTACTTTGTGCTGTGGCTCTTGCCTTTGCTGACCTGGTACCAAGTCATCAGCCGCGTGCGCAATATCGCCGAGCATGCGGTGGTCGGTAACAACGATGACCGCTTGCGCAACACCCGCACCACGCTGACGAATTGGGGCATGCGCATGGTGCTGGCGCCTTACTGGGTCAATTACCACCTCGAACACCACCTGTTTGTGTTCACCCCCTGCTGGAAGCTGCCTGCCGCCCACCGCATGCTGATTGAACAAGGCTTTGGCCCGCGCATGGAGCTGGCCCAGGGTTATCTGGCCGTGCTGCGCAAAGCGGTGTCCAAACCGCACGACGGCCCCAAACACGGCAAGACGGGCGACTCACGCAAACACGCGGCACTCATCTGAGCGCCCCAACCCAAGGATTGAACATGGCACACCGACTCGACCAACAAGTGGCTATCGTGACCGGCGCAAGCCGTGGCATCGGCCGTGCGATTGCCGAGGCCTATGCGGCCGAAGGGGCCAGCTTGTGCCTGATCGCCACCGACACGGCACGCTTGCAGGAAGTCAAAGACAGCCTGGGCCTGCCCGCCGAGCGCATCATGACTTTGGGCCTGAACGTGACCGAGCGTGACGCTTGTTTTTCTGCCGTGGCACAAGTGGAAGAGCGCTTTGGGCGCGTCGACGTGCTGGTCAACAACGCGGGGGTGTACAGGGCCAAGCCTTTCCTCGACTACGCACCGCAGGACTTTCAGGACATGCTCGATGTGAACCTCTTTGGTGTGCTGCACTTCATGCAGGCCTGCCTGCCGGGCATGCAGGCGCGGCGGCACGGGCGCATCGTCAACATCGCCTCCACGGCGGGCAAATGGGGCTCGCGCAACCAAAGCGCCTACAACGTCAGCAAACACGCGGTGGTGGGCCTGACGCGCTGCGTGGCGCTCGAGGCCAGCCCACACGCGGTGACCGTGAATGCCATCTGCCCCGGCTTTGTGCAGACCGACATGGTGGAAACACTGAAAGCCCAGGTTGCGCAAAGTACAGGCATGAGTGGCGACGACATGGTCAAGGCCGCATTGGCTCGGGTGCCGCTGGGGCGGGTGCTGAACCCAGACGAGATCGCCGCACTGGCGGTCTACCTGGGCTCTCACGAGTCACGCGGCATGACAGGGCAGTCCATCTTGCTCGATGGTGGCATGGTCATGGTGTAGTCAACCTATCGATTCGACTCTCTTCTCAAATCACATGAACATCGCCCTCTGGTTGTCGCGCACCGCCGAACGTTACCCGCATCAAGCGGCCATCGCGCATGGCACCGATGTCTGGTGCGATTACGCCGAATTCGCCCAACGCGCTGCGCGTACGGCCCATTGGCTGCACGCCCAAGGTGTGCAGCCCGGCGACCGTGTGATGCTCTTTTTGTACAACACGCCTGAGTATTTGCCGTTGATCTGGGGCATCTGGTGGGCCGGTGCGGTGGCGGTGCCGGTCAACGCCAAGTTGCACGAGCGCGAAGCCGCATGGATCGCCCAGCACAGCGAAGCACGCATCGCTTTTTGCGACAGCAAACGGGAACACGATTTCACACAAGCGCTGCGCGAACTTGGCGTTGGTACAGGTGTCGCGGCCAACACCACCTTCATGTTGCAAGCGGACGGCCCACAGCTGCTTTTGCAAGCCAGAAACGACGACGACCCGGTCTGGTTGTTCTACACCAGCGGCACCACAGGCCGCCCCAAGGGCGTGGTGCTGTGTGCCCGCCAATTGCGCGGCTGTGCGCTGGCGTATTTCGCAGCGGTGCAATCGGTGGCGCGTGGCGACACCATGCTGCACCCCGCGCCCCTCTCGCATGGCGGCGGCATGTACCACTTGCCGTATGTGCTGAACGCGGGCTTGAACGTGGTGCCCCGATCCGATGGGTTTGATCCGCACGAAGCCCTGGCGCTGGCCGCGCACTGGCAGCGGGCCTCATTTTTTGCAGCCCCCACCATGGTGCGGCGTCTGGTGGATGTGGCACGTACCTTGCCCGAGCGGCCGCAGGGCCTGGCCACCATCGTGTATGGCGGCGGCCCCATGTATCTGGCCGACATCGAAGAGGCTTTGCAAGTCATCGGACCGCACTTTGCGCAGATCTACGGCCAAGGCGAATGCCCCATGACCATCAGCGTGCTGCCCAAGAGTGATGTGTTGGACACCACCCACCCACGATGGCGCGAACGGCTGGCTTCGGTCGGGCATGCGCAGGCCATGGTCGAGCTGAAGATTGGCGACGAGACAGGCGCCCCAATGCCTGTAGGTGAAGTGGGTGAAATTTGCGTGCGCAGCGAACTGGTCATGGCGGGTTATTGGCGTGATCCCGAGGCCACAGCCAAGGCCATTCGCGACGGTTGGTTGCAAACGGGCGATGTGGGGCGTCTGGATGCCGATGGTTACCTGACTTTGCTGGACCGATCGAAAGACATGGTGATCAGCGGTGGCACCAACATTTACCCACGCGAAGTGGAAGAGGCCTTGCTCACCCATCCGCAGGTGGCCGAGGTCTCGGTGATCGGCCGTCCCGACCCCGAGTGGGGCGAGGTGGTGGTGGCTTTTGTGGTGTGCCACTCAGACCTGAGCGTGGCTGAGCTGGACGCGCATTGCCTGTCACAGGTCGCAAGATTCAAGCGACCCAAGCACTATCACCTGGTGCCGAGCTTGCCCAAGAACAACTACGGCAAGGTGCTGAAAACCGAGTTGCGCACCTTGGATTCGCAACACGTGCAAACCCAAGTATGACGAGTCACTGGCGGCAAGACGAAACTGTCGAGTCATGCAATGGACGCGACAGACACCTGCGTGACAAGACCCCGGGATAACCATGACACCAAACTGACGATCGCCCCCCACAATTTGGACGCTATGCCAGCCCAAGTTGCCGAACAATGAACCCGAGCCCTCCAGATGTCCAGCCAATTCATTCTTGAAACCCGCGAACTTGTCAAAGAGTTCAAAGGCTTTGTTGCCGTCAATGATGTGAACCTGAAGGTGCAGCGTGGTCATATCCACGCGCTGATCGGCCCCAACGGTGCAGGCAAGACCACAGTCTTTAATCTGTTGACCAAATTCCTCATTCCCACCCGAGGACAAATTCTTTTCAATGGACACGACATCACGACTGAAAAACCTTCGCAGGTGGCGCGACGCGGGATAGTGCGTTCGTTCCAGATCTCAGCGACCTTCCCCAATCTCACGGTCATGGAAAACGTCCGCATTGGTTTGCAACGTGCCACGGGCACCTCGATGCACTTTTGGCGCTCTGAACGCAGTCTCAACCAACTCAACGACCAGGCCATGGCTTTGCTCGACCAGGTTGATTTGGGCAATATGGCCGATTTGACCGCTGTCGAGCTGCCTTATGGCCGCAAGCGTGCCCTAGAGATTGCGACCACGCTGGCCATGGACCCCGAGTTGATGCTGCTCGATGAGCCTACACAGGGTATGGGTCACGAAGACGTGGACCGTGTGACGCAACTGATCAAAAAAGTGGGCGCCAATCGCACCATCTTGATGGTGGAGCACAACATGAACGTTGTGTCCAAAATTGCAGACACCATCAGTGTCTTGCAACGTGGACAAGTGATTGCTGAAGGACCTTACGCCGTGGTTTCACAAAACCCCCAAGTGCTAGAAGCCTATATGGGCACCACCGACAACCAGCTGGAGGGTGCCCATGGCTGAGTCCAAAGAATTCCTGCGCATCAGCAACCTGCAGTCCTGGTACGGCGAGTCACACATCCTGCATGGGGTGGACATGACCGTCAACGAGGGCGAGGTGGTGACCTTGCTGGGGCGCAACGGTGCCGGGCGCACCACCACCATCAAATCCATCTTGGGTCTGGTCGGTCGTCGAACCGGTTCGATCACCATCAAGGGCCAGGAAACGGTGAATTGGGCGCCCCACCAGATTGCCAAACTGGGCATTGGCTATTGCCCTGAAGAGCGCGGCATTTTCTCGGCCTTGACCTGCGAAGAAAACCTGTTGCTGCCACCCGTCATTGCCCCCAACGGCATGTCGGTTGAAGAAATCTACGACATGTTCCCCAACCTGCTGGAACGCCGCAACAGCCCCGGCACCCGCCTGTCCGGTGGCGAGCAGCAGATGCTGGCTGTGGGCCGCATCCTGCGCACGGGCGCACGGTTTTTGCTGCTCGACGAAATTTCAGAAGGCTTGGCGCCTGTGATCGTGCAGGCTCTGGCCCGCATGATCACGGCCCTCAAAGCCAAGGGTTTCACCATCATCATGGTGGAGCAGAACTTCCGGTTTGCCGCGCCCTTGGCAGACCGTTTTTACGTGATGGAACATGGTCAGATGGTGGAGAGCTTTACCTCACAAGAGCTGTCTTCGAAGATGGGCATGTTGAACGAGTACCTGGGTGTGTGATTTTTTTCTAACTGGAGACAACACGATGAAACGCAAACTTCTTTCTCTGGCCGCTTTGGCCGCTTGTGCCTTTGCTGGCTCTGCTCAAGCACAGATCTCTGATGGCATCGTCAAGATCGGTGTGATGAACGACATGTCGGGCCTGTATTCCGACATCACGGGCCCCGGCTCGGTGACGGCGGCCCGCATGGCTGTGGAGGACTACATCAAGGCGACCAAGAGCACGCTCAAAGTCGAAATCGTCAGCGCCGACCACCAGAACAAACCTGATGTGGGCTCCAACGTGGCCCGTCAATGGTTTGACACGGACAAGGTCGACATGATCGCCGACGTGCCCACATCGTCTGTGGGTTTGGCCGTGGCCAAAATTGCCAGCGACAAGGGCAAACTGCACGTCAATTCCGGCTCGGCCACTGCCGACCTGTCGGGCAAGGCCTGCAACGCCAACACCATCCACTGGGCTTACGACACCTGGATGCTGGCCAACGGCACCGGCAAAGCGATTGTCAAAAGCGGGGGCAACACCTGGTTTTTCCTGACTGCTGACTATGCTTTCGGCCACGCCCTGGAGCGTGACACCGAAGCCGTCGTGACCAAGAACGGCGGCAAGGTGGTCGGCAAGGTGCGCACGCCGTTCCCGACACAAGACTTCTCTTCTTTCTTGCTGCAAGCACAATCGTCCAAAGCCAAGATCATTGGCTTGGCCAACGCTGGTGGTGACACCACCAACTCCATCAAGCAAGCAGCCGAGTTTGGCATCACCAAAGGCGGCCAAAACCTGGCGGGCTTGCTGGTGTTTCTTCCTGACGTGCACTCGCTGGGTCTGAACATTGCCCAAGGCCTGATGCTGACCGAAACCTTCTATTGGGACCTGAACGACAACACACGTGCTTTCTCCAAGCGTTTTGCAGCCGCACAAGGCGGCAAGATGCCTTCGATGGTGCAAGCCGGTGTTTACTCCAGCGTGATCCACTACCTGAAGGCCGTTGACGCCGCCAAGACCGATGACGGCACCAAGATTGCCGCCAAAATGAAGGAGTTGCCAACGGACGATCCGATTTTCGGCAAGGGCTCGGTCCGCCCCGACGGTCGCAAGATCCACCCTGCCTACCTGTTTGAGGTCAAAAAGCCTTCTGAGTCCAAGGGACCTTACGACTACTACAAGTTGGTGTCGACCATTCCGGCCAACGAAGCTTTCCGCCCTCTGGCTGAGAGCGAGTGCCCGCTGGTCAAGAAGTAATCACACCAATTTGTTCAAGCAAGTCGAATCATCATGGAAATCTTTGGCATACCTTCGCAAGCCCTGTTCGGGCAATTGCTGATCGGGCTGATCAACGGCTCTTTTTACGCATTGCTCTCGCTGGGCCTGGCCGTGATTTTCGGCTTGTTGAACATCATCAACTTCACCCATGGCGCCCAGTACATGCTGGGCGCCTTTGTGGCCTACCTGGGCTTGACCAAGCTCGGTATCAATTACTGGGTCGCACTCATTGTGACGCCTTTGGTGGTGGGTGCTACCGGCATGCTGATTGAGCGCACCATGCTCAAACAGTTGTACAAGCTGGACCATCTGTATGGCCTGCTGCTCACTTTCGGTCTGGCCTTGATCATTCAAGGGTTGTTCCGACATGAATTCGGCTCTTCAGGCATGCCTTATCCGGTGCCCGAAGTTTTTAAAGGTGCTTACAACACCGGCTTCATGTTTCTGCCCAAGTACCGCGCCTGGGTCATTGTGGCTTCGTTGGTGGTGTGCTTGACCACTTGGTACGTGATCGAGCGGACCAAGCTGGGTGCCTATCTGCGTGCCGCCACCGAGAACCCCAGCCTGGTGCAGGCTTTTGGCATCAACGTCCCTCGCATGATCACCCTGACCTATGGCTTCGGCGTGGGTCTGGCCGCTTTTGCTGGCGTCATGGCCGCACCCATCTACCAGGTCAACCCGACCATGGGGGCCGACATCATCATCGTGGTCTTTGCCGTGGTGGTCATTGGTGGCATGGGTTCCATCATGGGTGCGATCCTCACGGGTTTTGGCTTGGGTCTGATCGAAGGCCTGACCAAAGTGTTTTACCCCGAAGCCTCCAGCACGGTGATTTTCATCATCATGACCATCGTTCTTTTGCTCAAGCCTGCAGGCCTGTTCGGTACCCAGAAGTAAGACCATGACCACTGTCCCGACTCCCTCACTCAAGTCCCAGTCGTTTACCCACCAGTGGGTGGCCTTTGCCATCATGGTGCTGGTGCTGGTCATTGCCCCTATCTGGGTGTACCCCATCTTTTTGATGAAGGTCATGTGCTTTGCTTTGTTTGCATGCGCCTTCAACCTGCTGATCGGTTTTGGCGGCCTGCTGTCTTTTGGCCACGCCATGTTCTTGGGTACGGCGGGCTATGCCGCTGCCCATGCGGCCAAAGTCTGGGGCTGGAACCCCGAACTGGCGGTCTTGTTTGCCACCGCCTGCTCGGGGCTGCTGGCGCTGGTCACCGGCATGCTGGCCATTCGCCGACAAGGCATTTACTTCGCGATGATCACCTTGGCGTTTTCGCAAATGATGTTCTTCTTCTACCTGCAAACGCCTTTCACGGGCGGTGAAGACGGCATCCAGTCGGTGCCAAGAGGTAAGTTGTTTGGCGTTTTCGATTTGTCCGACAACTCGGCCATGTATGCGTTTGTGCTGGCGATTTTCCTGGCCGGATTTGCCCTGATCTGGCGCATCATTTATTCGCCCTTTGGCCAGATCCTCAAGGCCATCCGCGAAAACCAGGACCGCGCCATTTCGCTGGGTTATGACACCGACATGTTCAAGTTGATTGCGTTCGTCATCTCTGGCGCATTGGCAGGCACAGCCGGCGCCACCAAGTCGCTGGTGTTCCAGTTGGCCTCGCTCACCGACGTGCATTGGTCCATGTCGGGCGAGGTGGTGCTGATGACCTTGTTGGGCGGTTTGGGCACCTTGTTTGGGCCCGTGTTGGGCGCAGCCGTGATCGTGAGCATGCAAAACTACCTGGCCCAGTTTGGAGCATGGGTGACCATTATCCAGGGCGTGATCTTTGTGATCTGCGTGCTGGCTTTCCGCCGGGGCATCATTGGCGAAATCGCCCACTGGCTGAAGAAACCACTCTGACACAGCGCCTCACTGCGGTGAGGGCCCCAGAAAAAAACCGCCCACAGAGGCGGTTTTTTCTTGCCTGAAAGCGGCGTCTCAGCGCATGAAGTTTTTCACGTAATCCGCACCCAAACCCACGGCCTCAAAGTGGACGCGGTACTTCTCGATGCGGGTGAACACGTCGTCATAGCCCGTGGCATTGCCTTGGGTGTCCACGTACATCAGGGCGCCATGCACGGTGAACATCGTCACCATGTCTTGGCAGTCGTCGGGCACCACCAGGGTGTGGGTTTCGCCCGGGGGTTCGAAAACATAGCTGCCTTCTTCGGCCACCCAGTCGTGTTCCAGATACAGCCATTTGCCACGCAGCACATGGGCATGCACCATGCCGGAATGTCGGTGGCGCTGCAGCAGGCCCGAGCGCTTGACTTTGAGCAGGTGCACATAAAAACCGCCCGTCACGTTCAGGTGCAGTGGGCGCGACCAGATGCCTGGTGCGACGGGGGCCCACAGGCGTTCGTCTTCGGTCTGCACGTCGTGCACCACCATGTCGGGGGCCATGCCCCAGGGCTGTGGTTTGGCATAAGGCACGCGGTCGTCGCCGGCCGCTGGCGGGGTGTGGTTGGAGCTCATGGGGCAGTCTTGGGCCAAGTGTAAAAGCCCCAGCTTATGCCGGGTCGGGTGACTTGTCAGCGCCGCGCGTGACAGCCCTCAATGCCCCTCGAAAGACACCAACGTGAACAGTTTCAAGCCGGTGGCGCGAATGCGCTCAGACCCACCCAGCTCGGGCAAATCCACAATGGCGGCGCCCTCGATGACCGTGGCGCCGAGTTTTTCGAGCAGTTTTTTGCCCGCCATCATGGTGCCGCCCGTGGCGATCAGGTCGTCGATCAACAGCACCCGCTGGCCGGGTTTGACCGCGTCGGTGTGCAGCTCCACGGTAGCGCTGCCGTATTCCAGCTCGTAGGTTTCTTCCACCGTGGTGAAGGGCAGTTTGCCTTTCTTGCGGATGGGCACAAAGCCTAGCCCCAACTCGTAGGCCACGACCGAACCCAAAATGAAACCCCGTGCATCGAGCCCGGCGACCACATCGGGGCGCAAGTCCGGGTGCATGTAGCGGTGCACAAAGGCATCGATCAGCACACGAAACACGCGCGGGTCTTGCAAGAGCGGCGTGATGTCACGGAACTGCACGCCCGGCGCAGGCCAGTCGGGCACGGTGCGGATGTGGCTTTTCAAATAATCGTTGACGTTCAAGTCGTCCATGCCTCAACCTCTTAATAGTTTTTCTTCGGCCACCGCCAGCGTTTGGGATTTGCCCGACAGCACCAGCGTGTCGCCCGGATGCAGCGCGGTGTCATCATTGACGGATTCGGGCTGGCCGTTGGCGCGGCGCAGGTTGACCACACGCACCCCCATGGCGTGAAAAGCCAAGTCTTTGATCTGTTTGCCCAACCAAGGCGAGGCCATGGGCAGGCCCACGGTGGTCAAGCGCTCATGGTCAATCTCTTCCAGCGTGTCGTCATCGGCTCCATGGAAGTAACCGCGCAGCAGGTTGTAGCGTGCGTCGCGCTGGTCTTGCACGATGCGGATCACGCGGCGCATGGGCACGCCCACCAAGGCCAGCGCATGGCTGGCCAGCATGAGCGAGCCCTCGAGCGCCTCGGGCACGACCTCGGTTGCACCAGCCAGCTGCAACTTTTCCAGGTCCAGGTCGTCCTTGGTGCGCACAATCACCGGCACTTGCGGTGCATGGCTGTGGGTGTGGTCGAGCACCTTCATGGCGGCGGGCACATCCAGGTAGGTGATCACCACTGCGCTGGCGCGGGCCAAGCCTGCGGCCATGAGTGACTGCAAGCGTGCTGCATCACCAAACACGACCGAGTCTCCGGCTGCAGCGGCTTGGCGCACCCGGTCGGGGTCCAGGTCGAGCGCCATGTAGGGGATGTTTTCCTTTTCGAGCATGCGGGCCAAGTTCTGGCCGCAACGGCCATAGCCACAAATGATGACGTGCTTGCTGGTGTTGATCGACTTACGGGCGATGGTGGTCATTTGCAAAGACTGCTGCAACCACTCACTGGCCACCACTTTGAGCACAATGCGCTCGCTGTGCATGATGATGAAAGGCGTGGCCATCATCGACAGCACCATGCTGGCCAACACCGGGTTGAGCAAGGCCGGCGGGATGATGTTGCTCTGTGCACCCAGTGTGAGCAACACAAAACCGAACTCACCCGCTTGAGCCAGGTACAAACCGGTGCGCAAGGACACCCCGTTGGACGCGCCCGTCAGCTTGGCCAGGGCCGTCACCAACACCAGTTTGAACAGCACCGGCAAGGTGGTCAGGATCAACACCAAGGGCCAGCGCTCAACCACAATGTGCCAGTCCAGCATCATGCCAATGGTGATGAAAAAGAGACCCAGCAACACGTCGTGGAAAGGTCGGATGTCCAGCTCCACCTGGTGTTTGTATTCGGTCTCTGAAATCAGCATGCCCGCAATGAAGGCCCCCAGCGCCAGGCTCAGGCCTGCCATTTCGGTGATCCAGGCCAAGCCCAGCGTGACCAGCAACAGGTTCAGCACAAACAGCTCTTCGCTTTTGCGCCGCGCCACCAAGGTCAGCCACCAGCGCATCACCCGTTGACCGCCCGTCATGAGCAAGGTGATCAAGACGGTGGCTTTGAGCGCGGCCATCATCAAGGCGGTGAGCATCTGGTCAGCGGGAGCGCTCAGGGCGGGGATCATCACAATCAGGGGCACCACCGCCAAATCCTGAAACAGCAAGACGCCCACCACTCGCTTACCGTGCTCGGACTCCAGCTCCAGCCGGTCGGCCACCAGTTTGATCACGATCGCCGTGCTGCTCATGGCCATGGCGCTTGACAGCGCCAACGCGGTCTGCCACTCCATCTTCCACAGCGTGGGGGCCAAGGCGGCCACAAACAAGGAAAACACCGTCACGATCACCAGCGTGAGCAACACCTGCAGCAGACCCAGGCCAAACACATGTTGGCGCATGGAGCGCAGCTTGGGCAGGTTGAATTCGAGCCCAATCACAAACATCAAAAACACCACGCCGAATTCGGCCAAGTGTTTCACGCCCTCGGAGTTTTGCGCCAGCGCCAAGGCGTTGGGACCAATCACCACACCCACCGCCAGATACCCCAGCATGGGCGGCAGCTTGAGCATGCGGCAGCCCACCACGCCCAGCACGGCAGCCAGCAAATACAAGAGGGTCAACTCCAATGCGCTCATGCACCAATGGTAACAAGTGCGTGTGTCTGATGTGGCGTTGCCGCCGATGTGTTCTCGCCCAGGCGAGGGCTTGAACACAGCCGTGCTGGTGCCAGACACGCTGCCCGATAAAATGCCCGCCATGCATGCCCATTCCGACCACACCTTGCAGCTTGCCCGCGAAACCCTCGACATCGAGGCCGCAGCCTTGCTCCGATTGAAAGACCGGCTGGACGAGCGCTTCGTCCAGGCCGTGAACATGGTGCTTGCCGTGCAAGGCCGCGTGGTGGTCACCGGCATGGGCAAAAGCGGGCACATTGGCCGGAAAATTGCCGCCACATTGGCCTCCACCGGCACCCCCGCCATGTTTGTCCACCCGGGCGAGGCCAGTCACGGCGACCTAGGCATGATCAAAACCGTGGACCTGGTGCTGGCCATTTCCAACAGTGGCGAAAGTGACGAACTTGTGGCCATCCTGCCCGTGCTCAAGCGCCAGGGCGTGCCCCTGATCGCGCTGACCGGCGGCCTGCAGTCCTCTCTGGCCCGACACGCCGACGTGGTGCTCGACTGCTCGGTCGACAAGGAAGCCTGCCCCTTGAATTTGGCCCCCACCGCCAGCACCACCGCCCAGCTGGCCATGGGTGACGCGCTGGCCGTGGCCCTGCTCGATGCCCGGGGCTTCAAACCCGAAGACTTCGCCCGCTCGCACCCGGGCGGTTCGTTGGGCCGCAAGCTCCTTACGCACGTGGCCGATGTGATGCGCAAAGGGGACGAGGTGCCGCAAGTCGGACCGGATGCCGAGTTCACCGCCCTGATGCGTGAGATGAGCAGCAAAGGCCTGGGCGCCACCTCGGTCATCGACGCCGATGGCCGTGTGCTGGGCGTTTTCACCGATGGCGATTTGCGCCGTTTGATTGAAAAAGGTTTAGACCTGCGAAGCTTGAGTGCCCGTGATGTCATGCACCCCAACCCGCGCACCATTCGAGACGACGCGCTGGCCGTCGAAGCCGCCGAGATGATGGAGCTTTACCGCATCACGAGCATCCTGGTGGTGGACGCGCGGGGTGTGCTGTGCGGCGCCATCAACTCGAACGACCTGATGCGGGCCAAGGTGATTTGAAATGCAAGCTCTCCAGGTAATCACACCGGCCCTGCACTACCCGCCCGAATTGCTGCTGCAGGCGCAAGGCATTCGTGTCGCTTTTTTCGACATCGATGGCGTTCTCACCGATGGCGGGTTGTATTTTTCGGAAAGCGGCGAGACCCTCAAGCGCTTCAACACGCTCGACGGCCAGGGCCTGAAGCTGCTGCAAAAGGCCGGTATCACACCCGTGGTGATTACCGGTCGTGATTCTGCGCCGCTGCGTTTGCGCCTGAAGGCGTTGGGCATTACCCATGCCCGCTTTGGCACCGAAGACAAGCGCCCGGCGGCCGAAGCCTTTTTGAGCGAACTGAACTTGAGCTGGGCCCAAGCGGCCGCCATCGGTGATGACTGGCCCGATTTGCCGGTGATGCAACGCGCCGCTTTTGCTTGTGCCCCGGCCAATGCCCATGCTCAGGCCAAAGCCTTGGCCCACCACACCACCGCCGAGCGCGGCGGCGAAGGCGCGGCCCGCGCCTTTTGCGACCTGCTGCTGGTGGCGGGCGGCCACTATGCTGCTTTGCTCGCGCAAGTGGGGGTGCACGATCACCCGGGCGCATCGGCATGAACCTGCTCACGCGAGTGCGCCGCACCCTGGACCGGTTGACGATTTACCTGCCCTTGTTCCTGTTTGCCATTTTGGCTTTGGGCAGCTGGTGGCTGGTGCGCAGCGTGCCCGAATTGATGCCGCCCGGCATCGATCCGCAGTTGCGCCAGGACCCGGATTTCCGGCTTGGTCAATTCACGGTCAAATCCTTTGACGCCTCAGGCCGTTTGACCCGTGAAATCAGCGGCCAGAGCGCCACCCACTTTCCAGCGACACAAAGCCTGCACATCGAGGGCGTGCGTATCCTCGCCGAAAACGAGTTGGGGACACGCATGACGGCCCAGGCGAAAAAAGGCATCTCCCGCGAACCCGAACAACAGGTGACCCTCTCCGGTGAAGTGATGGCGGTCAGGCAGGCCGATCAGCAGAGCCCCCGTGTTGAAATGCGAGGTGAAGCGCTCACAGCTTGGCTCGAAGAAGAGCGCTTGGTCTCTGACCAACCCGTGCGCATCACACGCGGCACCGATGTGTTCAGCGCCCAAACCATGAACTTTGACACCCGCAGCGGCCAGTACGAACTGCAGGGCCGGGTGCGGGCCGTTTTGCCCTCTCGTCAGACGCCTTGAACGTTCAGCCAAACCGGTTCAAGCCCCAGAAATGACAAAGCCCTGCATTGCAGGGCTTTTTGCAGGCTGGGCGACATACCCAGCACAGGTGCTAGATCAGTAGCCGCCGCCGTAGCCGCCGCCACCGCCTTCGCGACCACCTTCACGGCGACCGCCACCGCCGCGGGGACCCGCGCCGTAGGGGCTGCGGAAACCACCGCCGCCGCCTTCGCCGCGGCCACCGCCGTCACGGCCACCGCCATAACCG
>Ga0255128_1000814_pt1 | contig 14455 bp, 12 predicted proteins | sample Law_Miss_RepC_8d_FD_188562 | JGI IMG/M metagenome (GOLD analysis project Ga0255128, IMG submission 188562) | Freshwater microbial communities from St. Lawrence River, New York, United States - Law_Miss_RepC_8d | ecosystem: Environmental > Aquatic > Freshwater > River | place: USA: New York... | reverse complement strand
GGCGGTCACTTCGCTGTAGTGAAGACCAAAAGGGTTGATCAAGAAATGCTTGTCACCCCCCGTGACGCTGTCGGGCAGGCGCAGCGTGATGTGGTTGTAGATCATCTCGGTCCAACCCAGCAGCGCAAACACCCGGTAACACGCCGCCAGCTGCAAGCGGGCCTGCCATTCATCGGGGTGCACACGCGCTTGCAGCGAAGGCACGAGCGGTTGGGGTGTGGGGAACATGTGGAGGTCTCCTTGGGGGTTTGAACGTCAGCAGGCAAGTGGCCGGGCTTGATCCGGAGTCGAGTTGAGTTTTATGTCACCCTGGACTTGATCCGGAGTCCAGTTGACTGTTTTGTCACCCCGGACTTGATCCGGGGTCCAGTGGATGGGCAGCGTGTGAACTGGATGCCGGATCAAGTCCGTCATGACAGATGTATCTGGCATGGCTGGCAGATGAGGCATCAATAGGTGGCCCCTCGGCTGGGCGTCAGGGTGGTGACTTCGGCTTTGAAATGCGCCGCCAAGTCCGTGGTGTGGCGCATCAGGAGTTGTGTATCCAGGCCCACAGCGACGAACACCGCGCCCAGCGACAGATAGTGCGATGCCAATTGGCGGTCAGGCGACAAGATGCCGGGGGCTTTACCGGCTTTGAGGATGCGGCCGATGGCGTCTTCAATGGCCGCTTGCACCTCGGGGTGCGCGGCGTTACCCACATGGCCCATGGAGGCCGACAGGTCGGCAGGGCCGATGAACACGCCATCGACCCCGGGTGTGGTGGCAATGGCGTCCAGATTCTTCAGCGCTTCGCGTGACTCAACCTGCACCAACAGGCAGACCTCTTGGTTGGCTCGCTTGAAGTAATCGGGGTAGTGGCCCCAGCGCGAGGCCCTTGCCCCAGCCATGCCGCGCACGCCGCCTTGCCCATCATCTTGTGGATAGCGCATGGCTTGCACCAACTGCGCGGCTTGTTCGGCGGTGTCCACCATGGGCACCAAGATGTTTTGTGCGCCCAGGTCCAGGTATTGCTTGATCAGCGCCGTTTCGCCCAAAGGCACGCGGCACACCGGATGGCTGCCCGGGTAAGCAGCCAGGGTTTGCAGTTGCGCCTGGATACTGCGCAAGTCGTTGGGCGCGTGTTCGCCGTCGATCACCAGCCAGTCAAATCCGGCCAGGGCGCAAATCTCGGCGGTGTAGGCGCTGGCCAGTCCCATCCAAAGGCCAATCTGGGGCTGCTTGTTTTGCAGGGCTTGCTTGAAAAGGTTTGTGGGCGTGTTCATGGGATGTTTCCTCGATTTAAAGGGATGAAGGCTTGCAGCTTGATGGGGGTGGGGTGGCGGCTCGGGCGATGTGGCAAAGCGAAGCGCCTCTGAGCCCGGGCCGCCACCCCGCACCCAACAAGCCTCCACAGATGGTCAACGAAGCCATGTATTCAAACAAACCGAAACTCCAGCTTGCCCAAAGGCCCGTAGTCCACATCAAACACATCGCCGACCTTCGCCAGCGCGGGCTTGGTGAACGAACCGGCCAGCACAATCTCGCCCGCCTGCAAGTGTTCACCCCAAGGCGCCAACTTATTGGCCAACCAGGCGATGCCCACGGCCGGGTGCCCTTGCACGCCCGCCGCCAGCCCCGTCTCTTCGACCACGCCGTTTTGGCGCAGCACCGCGCCACACCAAGGCAGGTCGGTGGTCAGCGGGTCAACCCGCTTGGCCCCCAGCACGATGCCCGCATTCGCCGCGTTGTCGCTGATGGTGTCGTACACCTTGCGCATGACTTTGGTGTGGCGGTCGAACTGCTCAATGCGCGAGTCGATGATCTCAATCGCAGGGGTCACGTAGTCGGTCGCTTCCAGCACCTGCTGCACCGTCACGTTGGGGCCGCGCAGCGCTTTCTTGAGGATAAAAGCCAGCTCCACTTCCACACGCGGCGCGATGAAATCGGTGAAGGGGATGTCCAGCACCTGACCGGGTGTGCAGTCGTAGCGCATGTCATCCAGCAGCGTGCCGTAGTCGGGCTCATCGATCTGGCTCGAGACCTGCATCGCGCGGCTGGTGAGGCCGATCTTGTGGCCGATCATGGTGCGGCCCTCGGCAAACTTGATCTGCATCCAAGCACGGTTGATGCGGTAGCCGTCTTCGATCGTCATGCCCGGATAGCGCTTGGAAAAGTGCTCGATCTGCACGCGGGATTTTTCGGACTGGTTCAGCTCTTGCGCGAGCTGCTGGATCTGGTCTTCGGTGAACACGGACATGGCTCAGGCCTTGTTGAAAAGGGGATGGATGTTGCTGTGCTTGGCGTCGAACACTTCAGGACCGACGTCGATCTGCAGTGTGATGCCGATGTGGCGCTGCGCCATCACTGGCGCAAAAAAAGCCTTGGCCACTTCGAGCAATGTTTGCCCGGCGCGTTGCTGCGTGGCTTCGGTGCGGCCACGGCCCATGCGCACATTCAGGTATACAAAGGCATAGTCGCCTGTGCCACCCGCCGCCTGACCGGCTGCGCCGCCATCGGCCACCGCGTAGTGCGGCGCCGGGTAGGCCAACACGCGTGTGCCGCCTGTTGGAAAGACTTGTTTGCCTTCTTCGTCTTTCACAGTCAGCATGGCGTCGGCCATTTGGCGGCACAGGGTGGTCATGTTGACTTCGGCGTCCAACTGACCGGTGTAGAGGATCACAAGATGGGGCATATGTCGCTCTCCTCAAAGTCGGGTGCTGATGGCCGTGTAGCCCTCGGCGCTGCTGGCCACGGCGGCGGGCACTTGGCGGCCGTCTTGCGGGGTCACGTCAAAAATCGCGTTGAGCTGGCCCGTGCCGCTGGCGCCAAAGTACGGCGTCACCATGTCCACGCCGCCGTCATAGCCGGTCCAGCCCAAAGCGCCCATCAGCATGGCGGTGTCGTGCATGAAACCTTCGCCGTGGCCTTTGCTGGCGTACTCGGGGAGCATCTCGCAAAAGGCTTTCCACTCCCGGTTGCCCCACATCTGCAACACCTGCTTGTCGAGCTGCTCCAGAAACGGACTCCAGATCTTGTGGGCAAACTCCGGCGCCAGGCCGTTTTGCGCAAAGCGGTGTGAGAGCGAGCCGCTGGCCAGAAAGGCCACCTTGCCGTCGTAATGTTTTTCCACCGCCTCGCGCATGGCCCAGCCTAGGCGGGCGCTGTCGTTGAGGTAATGCACCATGCACAAAGCCGACACAGAGACCACCTTGAAGTGCTGGTCTTCGTTCATGTAGCGCAGCGGCACCAGCGTGCCGTACTCGGGGTCAAGTGTGGTGTTGTCGTGCGCCAATGTTTCCACGCCGTGTTCATTGGCCACTTTGGCCAGCAGGTGGCCCAACTCGGGGTTGCCCGGTGACTCAAAAGCCATGTGGTTGATGAAGTGCGGCAGCTCGTTGCTGGTGTAACTGCCCTTGAAGTGCGGCGCACAGTTGATGTGGTAATTCGCGTTGACCAACCAGTGCGTGTCGAACACCACCAGTGTGTCCACCCCCATGGCGCGGCAGCGGCGGCTGATTTCCTTGTGGCCGCCGATGGCGCTTTGGCGTGTGCCAAAACGGGGCCCCGGGATTTCGCTCAGGTACATGCTGGGCACGTGGGTGATTTTGGCGGCGAGGGCGAGTTGTCCCATGGGGTGTCCTTTGAATGGGCTTTGAATCAGATGACATGCAACAAGGTCAAGCCCCACACCAGCCAAAGCCCGAGCAGCACCAGCATGCTGGCCGCAAAGAGTTTGAAGCGCGTGAACACCACATTGCTGCCGCAATGCACCACACTGTGGCCCACTCTCAGCAACACATACATGCAGGCCAACACCAAAGCGCTGATGCTGACCGTTTGCGTGACATAAAGACCGATACACGCCACATAAAACATGACCGGTGTTTCAAACAAGTTGGAGAAATTGTCGGCACAGCGGGTGTCTTTGAGGGCCGCCGCAAACTCGCTGCGCGTGGACACTTTTTGTGGGTGCACTCGCAGCGCCTTGAATTGCCTGACGCGCTCGCGAAACGTCAAGTAAGCGACCACCAGCACCAAAGCCATCATGGCAAATACAGGCGCCCAAATGGCCAAGGGGTTCACAGTCATCTTGATCTCCGGTTGGCAGGTCGGTGTATTCAAACGCCCCAATGCGGGATGTGGTGACCGCCAAGGCTGACTGCCACGTTTTTGGGCTCACAGAACACTTCATAGCTCCAGGTGCCGCCCTCACGGCCCGTGCCACTGGCCTTGGTGCCGCCAAAGGGTTGGCGCAGGTCGCGCACGTTTTGGCTGTTGACAAAGCACATGCCCGCCTCGACGGCAGCGGCAACGCGGTGGGCTTTGCCCAGGTTCTCGGTCCAGACGTAGCTGGAGAGGCCATATTCAATGTCGTTGGCTTTTTCAATCGCGTCGGCTTCGTCCTTGAACGGAATCAGGCAGGCCACGGGGCCAAAGATTTCTTCTTGGGCGATGCGCATGCGGTTGTCGACATCGGCAAACACGGTGGGCCAGACGAAGTTGCCGTTCTTGACATGCGCGGGCAGGTCTGCGGCATAACCGGGTTGGTCCAAGCCTCCGCACAGCATGGTCGCGCCCTCTTTGGGGCCGAGTTCGATGTAGCTGCGAACCTTGGCCAGATGGGCTTTGGAGATCATCGGGCCGACGATGGTTTTCTCGTCGAGCGGGTCGCCCACGGTGATGCGTTTGGCGCGCTCGGCGAACTTGGCGGCAAAGTCGGCATAAATGCTTTGCTGCACCAAGATGCGGCTGCCAGCGGTGCAGCGTTCGCCGTTGTTGCTGAAGATCATGAAGATGGCCGCATCGAGTGCGCGGTCCAAATCAGCGTCTTCAAAAATCACAAAAGGGCTCTTGCCGCCGAGTTCCATGCTGAACTTCTTGAGGCCCGCGCTTTGAACGATGCGGTTGCCGGTGACGGTGGAGCCGGTGAAGCTGATGGCCCGCACGTCACGGTGCGACACCAGCGGTTCGCCCGCTTCTTTGCCATAGCCATGCACCAGGTTCAACACGCCTGCAGGCACGCCCGCCTCCAGCGCCAGCTCACCCAAACGGGCAGCGGTCATGGGTGAGAGCTCGCTCATCTTGAGCACGGCGGTGTTGCCAAATGCCAGACACGGCGCGACCTTCCAGGTGGCGGTCATGAAGGGCACGTTCCAGGGGCTGATGAGGGCGCACACGCCCACCGGGTGGAACAGCGTGTAGTTCAGGTGTGTGGGCGTGGGGTAGGTGTGGCCGTCCACGCGGGTGCACATTTCGGCAAAGTAGTGAAAGTTGTCGGCCGCACGCGGCACCAGCTGCTTGCCGGTCTGGCTGATGGTCTGGCCGCAGTCTTTCGTCTCGGTCTCCGAGATGTCGGGCACATGTTTTGTGATCAGGTCGCCCAGCTTGCGCATGATCTTGGCCCGCTCGGTGGCGGGTGTGGCGGCCCACTTGGGGAAGGCGGCTTTGGCGGCGGCCACGGCGGCATTGACTTCGGCCTCGCCGCCCGAGGCGACTTCGGCCAGCACTTCTTGCGTTGCGGGGTTCAGGGTCTCAAAGTAGTCGCTGCCTGCGACGCTTTTGCCGTTGATGAGGTGGTCGATTTTCATGTTCATGCTTTCACGAGGGTATTGATCAATGCCCCGATGCCTTCAATCTCGGTGACCACCACATCGCCTGGGTTGACGTTGACGATGCCGTCGGGCGTACCGGTCAGGATCAGGTCGCCGGGCTTGAGTGTCATGAAGCTGCTGAAGTACTCGATGAGGGTGGGCACATCGAACACCATGTCAGCGGTGTTGCCGCTTTGTGTGACCTGGCCATTGACGGTGGTCTGCAGCTTGAGCGCCATGGGATTGGGGACGTCTGCTGCATCGACCAGCCAGGGGCCGATCGGCGTGCAGGTGTCGCGGTTTTTGACGCGCAGGTTGGGGCGGTACCAGTTCTCCAGGTAGTCGCGGATGGCGTAGTCGTTGGCCACGGTGTAACCGCCCACAAAGTCGTAGGCGTCGGCTTTCTTCACGCGGCGTGCCGTGCGGCCGATGACCACGGCCAACTCGCACTCGTAGTGCATGTATTTCACGTCTGCCGGGCGCTTGGTGAAGGCTTGGTGCCCGATCAAAGAGGCCTCACCCTTCATGAAAGCCAATGGCTCTTCGGGGGCCTTGAAGGCCAGTTCTTTGGCATGGTCGGCGTAGTTCAGTCCCAGCGCGATCACGGTGCGTGGCTGGGGCACTGGCACCAGTGGCGGCAGCCAGACGACCTCGTCAAAGTCCACGCGCAGACCTTGGTGCGGGCCTTGGGTGATCAGCAGCTGGCCGTCGGACTCGATGGCCAACTGGATGGCACCGGACCATGCAATGCGTGCGTGTTTCATAAAGCCTCTCCCTGCACAGTTTGGACCCAGGGGGCAAATCCGGGGACGGTCAAGCACACGGTGTCACCCGCATGGGCACGAGGCCTTTGGCCATTGGCCAGCACGTCGGTCCCCAGCATCAGCACATCGCCCGCTTGCAGGCTCATGAATTCGCCCACATCGGCCAGCAGTCGCTCCACCGGGCGGACCAGATCTGACAGATGCACGGTCTGTACCTTTTGGCCATTGAGCTGCACCATGATGCTCAGTGATGGCAGGTCCAGGCTGGCCCACGGGACTGCGGGCGATCCACAGCCCAAATAACCATCTCGGCAACGGAACTTGACGGGTGGGCGGTAATAGCTCTCGTGGGGCACGGACCAGTCGTTGAGCAGCACCACACTGTCCGGCATGCCATCGGTACCCATCACCAGTCCCAGCGTGGCCCCAATGTCCACCTCTTTGACCCCATCTTGCAGCAGCAAGCTGCCGCCGGGGTTGAAGGTGTTGGCCGATTTGACATACAACACGGGTGCCCTTGGAGGGCCCTTGTGCGGGTCTTGTGCCATGCGCGGAGCCCACAGGTCCCACTCGCGCTGAAAATTCAAGAGGCAACCGTAAACGGTGCCCGCAGGTTGCCAATGTTTCATGGTGCAGCTTTCTTTTTGCGGGTGGACTCAAGGGCATGGGCGGGTCCGTCGCCCTCCAGGGCAATCACTTGGTCGAGCAAGGCATACAAATTCTGCAGGGCTGTTTTGCCCAGTTGCCCTTCCATCCAGGCGTAGTGGGCTTCGATGCTCTGTGACAAGGCCTGAACCTTGGCCAGCCCGAGCGCTGTTGCCCGCACCACCGTCCTGCGTGCGTCTTGCGGGCAGCGGTGGCGCTCGATCAGGCCGTCACGCGCCATGCGGGTGAGTACACCCGTCAGGCTGGGGCCCAGCAAGAACGCTTCTTTGGCGACCCGTCCGGTTTCCACCCCGGCGCTGTCGTGGGCGTGTTCGCCCAGCACCCGCAGCACCCGCCACTGTTGGTCAGACAGGCCGTGCGAGCGCAGGCTCGGCCGGGTGTGTCCCATAACCGATTCGCGCGCCTGCAAGAGCAGGCGCGGCAGGTTTCGGTGGATAAATGGGGTGGCTTGCATTTATTTAACATGTTAATTGATTGATGATGGTTTCGTCTGCGTGTTTTCCCTCGTTGCTGACATTGACGGGTGGGTTTTGCCGCTGAGCTCTATGGCATGGATGGGATGTATGCTAAATAAGATAATTTAAGTACTCAAAAATGAGGCTCAAGACTAGAATCAAGTGCAAATTAACCCCCACTTGTCACGCGGCACGCTCTGTCGGCGAATTCCATTGCCCAGCTTCAGTCAAGACACACCGGAAAACGCCGCAGGCATGAACGATCGATGAAAAACCTCAGCCTCAAATTACAACTGTCCTTGAGTGCCTTGGCCTTGGCCATCGTGCTGCTGTTGTCCCAATTTGCCTTGCAATTTCAGGTGATCCGCACCGACATCGTGCAAAGGATTGAAAAGCACGAATTTCGTCAGTTGAGCGAGTTGGCCAGTCACATCGATGAAAAATTGCAAGACAGCGTCAATATGCTGGACAAGGTGGCCCGCCACGTGCCCATGGCTGCGGTGGGCCAGCAGGACAGCCTGGAAAAGCTCCTCCAAGACGAGCGGGCATTGTTGACGGTGTTTGACGATCTCTACGTCTTCGACGCCAAGGGCGTCCTCTTGGTGGATTGGCCGGTCAAGCCGGGTCGCAGGACCTTGGACATGTCAACCCGAGACTACATTCAGGGTGTCATCAAAACCGGCAAGTCTGTGATCTCAGCGCCCATTCTGGGGCGGGCTACTCAGCAACCCATCGTGGTCGTTGCAGCCCCCATCATGGATGCCAACCAGCAGTTGGTGGGCATCATGGGTGGAGTTCTGAACCTGTACAAGCCCAATTTGCTGGGATCGATCGCCAGCCGTAAAAATGGGGAATCGGGCTATTACTATTTGGTCAGTCAGGACCGTCTTCGCATTGCCCATCCAGATCCGGCGCTGATTTTTAAGACCGTCCCGCCCGACAGTGGCAACATCCCCTTTGAAAATGCCATGAAAGGCTTTGAGGGCACGCAAGAGGGTTACAACACACGGGGTGTCAAGGGACTCTTCACCTTTAAAAAGCTGTCCACGACGGGTTGGATTGTGGCGTCTGTGGTCCCTTCTGCAGAGGCCTTTGCGCCCATCGAAAACCTCTACCGAAAAATGCTGGGACTGAGTGCTTTGCTGCTGTGCGTGATGGCGCCCTTGTTGTGGGTCTTCGTGGCACGGGTGGTTCGGCCCCTGGATGTTTTGGCCCGTGCCATGCACCAGACGGCGGCTCGCATGCGCGATGGGCAGGTGGTCGCCCCCATCGCCCAAGTGGGCAGCCATGAGATCCAGATGGTCACGCACGCGTTCAACGAATTCGTGGAGGCGCGTTTGCACGCCGAAAAAGATCTGGCCATGGCCCGGGACGCCGCACAAGCGGCCAATGCCTCCAAAAGCGACTTTTTGGCCAACATGAGCCATGAGATTCGCACGCCCATGAACGGCATTTTGGGCATGACCGAATTGTGTCTGCAAACCCGTTTGACAGCAGAGCAAAGAAGCTACCTGGACATGGTGTCGACATCGGCGCACTCACTGCTGGCCGTGATCAATGACATCCTGGACTTTTCAAAAATCGAGGCACGCAAGCTCAGCCTGGACCCGCATCCGTTTTCTTTGCACAGCCTGATCCGGCAAGCCACACGCACGCTGTCCTTGCGGGCCAGTGAAAAAGAGCTCGAATTGGTTTGTGACGTGGATGGCAAGGTGCCCGATGAGGTCATTGGCGATCCTTTGCGCCTGCAGCAGGTGATCACCAACTTGTTGGGCAATGCCATCAAATTCACGGCGCAAGGTGAAATTTTGTTGTGCGTGAAACCCATGATGTCCCCGCCTAACCGTGATGGTGTCTGGCTGGAGTTCGCGGTCAAAGACACCGGCATCGGCATCGCGAGCAACAAGCAGACCTTGATTTTTGATGTGTTCACTCAAGCCGACTCCAGCACCGTGCGCCGGTTTGGAGGCACAGGCTTGGGTCTGGCCATCAGCCGAAGTCTGGTGCGCATGATGGGCGGCGACATCAGCGTCAACAGCCAACTCGGTCATGGCAGCACCTTCAGTTTTTATGTGCAGCTGCACACCTTGGTGGATGCCCCTGCCTGTGCGCAAAGCTTGGCCCCAGCGTGGACAGGCCAAACTCTGTTGCTGGTGGATGACAACGCCAGCAGCCGCAAAGTACTGAGTCACCAGCTGCAAACTTTGGGACTGAACACGGCTGCGGTTGACGGCGCTGCACAGGCGCTGCATTCGCCCCAGCTGCGTCAAGCCCGATGTGCGTTGATCGATGTGAACATGCCTGACATCGATGGTTTTGCGCTGGCTGCGCAGTTGAGACAGCTGTTTTCAGCCGAGCAAATGCCCATCATCATGATGGGCGCCCTGAGCGAGCAGATGAGCCAAGAGTTGCTGGACCCGCAGGGCATTCAGGGTTTTTTGGTCAAGCCGATCGATGTCAATGAATTGGCCAGCGTTTTGAACGGGCTGACCCAGACATTGTCGTCCGCAGTGCCAGTTTCCACCCCCACAGCCGAGCCCGCAATCAAGTCGCAGCGCATTTTGCTGGTCGAAGATACGCCCATCAACCAGACGCTGGAGACGATTTTGTTGCAACGCATGGGCTACGAAGTCAGCATCGCGAACAATGGCATCGAGGCGATTGAGGCTTTTTCAACGCGTGAATTTGACCTGATCATGATGGACATCCACATGCCCGAAATGGGTGGGGTGGAGGCCGCAGAAATCATCCGGACGCTGGAAAAAAACCAGCAGCTCAAACGCACGCCCATCATTGCCGTGACGGCCAATGCCCTCAAGGGGGACAAGGAACGTTATTTGGCTGTTGGCATGGACGGTTATGTGTCCAAACCTATCTCCGTGGATGCGCTGCGCCACGAAATCCAGGGGCTGTTGCGCGAGGATTTCCCCCGAAAACTGGCCGCTTGATGGCTTGGGGGGCGGCAGACAGGCGGCGCAAGCATTAAAGTGAGCGCCATGTCACATGTCTTCAAACGCTTGGGTCTGGCCGCACCCATTTTTCAGGCGCCCATGGCGGGCGCACAGAACCACCGTTTGGCCTTGGCCGTGTGCCAGGCCGGGGGGCTGGGGGCGCTGCCTGCGGCCATGCTCAGCCCGGACGCCCTGTTGGCCGAACTGCAGGCGCTGACGTCGGCCACGGGTGCGCCGTACAACGTGAACTTTTTTTGCCACACACAGCCAACGCTTTTGCCAGAAGCTCAAATGCGTTGGCAGCAGGCCTTGGACCCTTATTACCGCGAATTCGGGCTGGACCCCGCCCAAATGCCCAGTGGCCCGGGGCGTGCGCCTTTTGCGCACGACAGCGCCGATGTGCTGGAGGCTTTTCGACCCGCGGTGGTGAGTTTTCACTTTGGCCTGCCTGGGCCCGATTTGCTGGCACGCGTCAAAAGTTGGGGTTCGTTTGTGGTTTCGTCCGCCACCACAGTGGACGAGGCCCGCTGGCTGCAGGCGAACGGCGCTGACGCCGTCATCGCGCAGGGGTTGGAGGCCGGTGGGCACCGGGGCATGTTTTTAACGACTGACCTGAGCACACAAATCGGCACCTTCGCCTTGTTGCCCCAAATCGTTCAAGCCGTGGATGTGCCCGTGCTGGCTGCGGGTGGTGTGGGTTCTGGCCCAAGTGTTGCCGCGGCCAAAATGCTGGGTGCGGCAGGCGTGCAAATTGGTACGGCTTATTTGTGCAGCCACGAAGCCAGCACCAGCGCCCTGCACCGCGCCGCCTTGTTGTCACCCGACGCACAGCACACCGCCTTGACCACTTTGTTCAGCGGGCGTCCGGCGCGGGGCATCGTCAACCGCCTCATGCGTGAATTGGGGCCTTTGAATGCAGCGGCCCCGGCGTTTCCTTTGGCCACAGCGGCCATTGCGCCCTTGCGGGCTGCCGCAGAAGCGCAAGGCCTGAGTGACTTCACACCCTTGTGGTCTGGCCAGAACGCATCGAATGCACGCAGCTTGGGTGCCACCGAGATCACGCGCGGGTTTGTGCAGGCTTGGCTCAATACATCTATGCATCAAGAAGGCTGAGGTGATCGACCAAGAGGATAGGCGTTTGTAGCTTCTTGCTTTCAGGTCCAAGATCAGCGTCTGCCCAAAGGCACAATCTCCCCCATGGCCAAAGACAAATCGATATTCACCTGCACCGAATGCGGCGGCACCAGCGCCCGTTGGATGGGCAAATGCCCCAGCTGCAACGCCTGGAACACCTTGATCGAAGGCTCCACCGAGCCCGCGGCGGGCAAAAACCGCTTTGGCTCGGTGCACGCCTCGCTGGCTCCTACCTCTGAAGTTTTGCCGCTCGCCCAAATTGAGGCAGCCGACTTTGAGCGCCACCCCACCGGTATCGACGAGCTCGACCGGGTGCTGGGCGGTGGCATGGTCGAAGGCGGTGTGGTGCTGATTGGCGGCGACCCGGGCATTGGCAAATCCACCTTGCTTTTGCAGGCGGTGGACGCCTTGCAGCGCAGCGGCATGAACACCTTGTATGTGACGGGTGAAGAAAGTGGCGCGCAAGTGGCCATGCGCTCGCGCCGTTTGGGCCTGCCCGATTCGCAGGTGCCGGTGCTGCCCGAAATTCAGCTCGAAAAAATCCTGCACACCTTGCAGTCGCGCCAGCCCGGCATTGCCATCATCGATTCGATTCAGACGGTGTATTCGGACCAATTGACCAGCGCCCCCGGCTCGGTGGCGCAGGTGCGCGAATGCGCGGCCCACCTGACGCGCACGGCCAAATCGACCGGCACCACCATCGTGCTGGTCGGCCACGTCACCAAGGAAGGTGCGCTCGCTGGCCCCCGCGTGCTGGAGCACATGGTGGACACCGTGCTTTACTTCGAAGGCGACACCCATTCGAACTTCCGCCTGATCCGGGCTATCAAGAACCGCTTTGGTGCTGTCAACGAAATTGGCGTGTTCGCCATGACCGAAAAAGGTCTCAAGGGCGTGAGCAATCCCAGCGCCATCTTTTTGAGCCAACATGCCGAGCCCGTGCCGGGCAGCTGCGTGATGGTCACACTCGAAGGCACACGCCCGCTGTTGGTGGAAATTCAAGCCCTGGTGGACAGCGGCGGCCCATCGCCCCGGCGCTTGAGCGTGGGCCTGGACCGCGACCGCTTGGCCATGCTGCTGGCGGTGCTGCACCGCCATGCAGGCGTGGCCTGCATGGACCAGGACGTGTTTGTGAACGCGGTCGGTGGTGTGCGCATCAGCGAGCCCGCAGCCGACTTGGCGGTCATGTTGGCCATCACCAGCAGCCTACGCGGGAAAGCCTTGCCCAAGGGCTTCATCGCTTTTGGTGAGGTGGGTTTGGCGGGCGAAGTGCGCCCCGCGCCGCGCGGACAAGACCGCCTGAAGGAAGCGGCCAAACTGGGTTTCAAGGTGGCGGTGGTGCCCAAGGCGAATGCCCCTAAGAAGAACGACAAGGCCTTCGAAGGCCTGACGATTCACCCGGTCGAGCGCATCGAAGAAGCCATGCAGGTGGTGCGCGGGCTGGACTGAATCGGCGCTGTTGTGGGATGACGAACAGCTTGGACCCCGGGTCTTCGCCCGGAGAGACAGCTTATTTTGTCATCCCGGACTTGATCCGGAATCCAGCAAAAGAGCAGCGGCCTTTTACAAATACAAGCTGCCCATTCAACGGCCTATTCAACACACCCAAACCCAGTGGCTCAAAAGCGCTCCAATTCAGGGTGCTTGATCGCCCCCGCCCGCACTAGCATGCGGCCGTACTCGGCGCAGCGGTTGAGCGTCGGGATGACCTTGCCAGGGTTGAGCAGGCCCTGCGGATCAAAGGCGCGTTTGACGGCGAACATCTGCTCGTTTTCTTCTGCGGAAAACTGCACGCACATGCTGTTGACTTTTTCGATGCCCACGCCGTGTTCACCCGTCACCGTGCCGCCCATGGCCACGCTGGTTTCCAGAATGTCAGCGCCAAACAGTTCGCAGCGGCGCAGTTGGTCGGGGTCATTCGCATCAAACAAAATCAGCGGGTGCAAGTTGCCATCACCCGCGTGGAACACGTTCAGGCAGCGCAGGGCATATTTGGTTTCCATCTCGGAAATGGCTTGCAGGATGTCGGCCAAGCGCTTGCGCGGGATGGTGGAGTCCATGCACATGTAGTCGGGGCTGATGCGGCCCGATGCGGGGAATGCGTTTTTGCGGCCGCTCCAGAACTTCAGGCGTTGCGCTTCGTCGCGGCTCACGGTGATGGCGGTGGCCCCGCAGCCGCGCAGCACTTCGCTCATGCGGCCGATCTCTTCTTCGACTTCTTCGGGCGTGCCGTCGCTCTCACACAGCAAAATCGCCGCCGCGCTCAGGTCGTAGCCTGCATGCACAAAGTCTTCCACGGCAATGGTCATGGGGCCGTCCATCATCTCGAGCCCCGCCGGGATGATGCCTGCAGCAATGACGGCGGCCACCGCGTCACCGGCTTTGCGCACGTCGTCAAAGCTGGCCATGATGCAGCGGGCCAGTTGCGGCTTGGGCACCAATTTGACGGTGACTTCGGTGGTCACAGCCAGCATGCCTTCGCTGCCCACCAGCACGGCCATCAGGTCGTAGCCCGAGGTGTCGAGCGCGTCGCTGCCAAATTCGATCGGGTCACCCTCGATGGTGAAGCCACGCACCTTGAGCACGTTGTGCACCGTCAGGCCGTATTTGAGGCAGTGCACACCGCCCGAGTTTTCGGCCACATTGCCACCAATCGTGCAGGCGATTTGGCTCGACGGATCGGGCGCGTAATACAGGCCGTAGGGCGCGGCCGCCTCGCTGATGGCCAGGTTGCGCACGCCGCACTGCACCACCGCCGTGCGGCTCACGGGGTCCACGGTTTTGATCTGGTTGAAACGGGCCATCGACAGCGTCACGCCCATGCGGTGTGGCATGGCACCGCCCGACAAGCCCGTGCCTGCGCCGCGTGCCACCACCGGCACTTGCAGCGCATGGCAGGCCTTGAGCACAGC
>Ga0255128_1000804_pt1 | contig 14515 bp, 15 predicted proteins | sample Law_Miss_RepC_8d_FD_188562 | JGI IMG/M metagenome (GOLD analysis project Ga0255128, IMG submission 188562) | Freshwater microbial communities from St. Lawrence River, New York, United States - Law_Miss_RepC_8d | ecosystem: Environmental > Aquatic > Freshwater > River | place: USA: New York... | reverse complement strand
CATACAGGTCATGAACACGCCGCCAACACTACGCCGCATGTGCACGGACCTGATTGCCAGCACGAACATGCAGCCCCGGCAGCAACGCCACTCACCGGCAAGCGAATTGCCATCCCGATCCGCTCGGCCCCCGCTGAGCCCCATTTGCACGGCCCCGGCTGCGGTCATGAACACTGAGACCGCGCCGTCGGGCCTGCTGCAACTGATCTGGCTCGCATCGCCTGCGTTGCCGATCGGCGGCTTCTCGTATTCCGAAGGGCTGGAGGCCGCCATCGAGCAAGGCCTGGTGCACAACGAAACCAGCGCCACCGACTGGGTGGTGGACCAGCTGCACCTGACGCAGTCACGCGGCGACATGGCGGTCATGGCGCAAGCCATTCCGGCTTGGCAATGCATGGACACCGCCCGCCTGCAAGCGCTGAACGATTGGGTCATGGCTACCCGCGAAACCGCCGAAATGCGCTTGCAAGCCGAGCAAATGGGCCGCTCGCTTCTCGACTGGCTGCGCAACCTGCAACAAGCCAGCGAAGCCCAGCTGCAATGCTGCGCCCAACTGCCCCCCACCTACCCGGTGGCCATGGCACTGGCTTTGTCCTTGGCACAAGCGCCCATCGACCATGCACTGCAAGCCTACGCCTTTGGCTGGGCCGAAAACATGACCCAAGCCGCACTCAAGGCCGTGCCCTTGGGCCAAAGCGCCGGGCAGCGCATGTTGGCACGCCTGGCACGAGAAATCCCGCAAGCAGTGCAAACCGCTTTGCACCTGAACGATGAAGACCGCCAGGCCTTCAGCCCCATGCTGGCCATCTTGTCTTCTCGCCACGAAACCCAATACTCCCGCATCTTCCGATCATGACTTCTCCACTGCACCACATCCCCCATCGCACCAAAAAACTGCCGCCCTTGCGGGTGGGCATTGGCGGGCCTGTCGGCTCCGGCAAAACCACCTTGCTGGAGATGCTGTGTAAAAACATGCGCGAGCGCTGGGACCTGATCGCCATCACCAACGACATCTACACCAAGGAAGACCAGCGCCTGCTCACCGTGAGTGGCGCGCTGCCTGCCGAGCGCATCATGGGCGTGGAAACCGGCGGTTGCCCGCACACGGCCATCCGCGAAGACGCGTCGATCAACCTCGAAGCGATCGACCGCATGCTGGAGAAATTTCCGAACGCTGATGTGGTCTTCATCGAGAGCGGCGGCGACAACTTGGCCGCCACCTTCAGCCCGGAACTCTCCGACCTCACGATCTACGTGATCGACGTGGCCGCAGGCGAAAAAATTCCGCGCAAAGGCGGCCCCGGCATCACCAAGAGCGATTTGTTCGTGATCAACAAAACCGACCTGGCCCCGCATGTGGGCGCTGATTTGCAAGTGATGCGCGATGACACCGACCGCATGCGCCCCAACCCCGAAACCCGCCCCTGGGTCATGACCAACCTCAAGACGCTGGATGGACTGGCCGAAGTGGTGGCCTTCATTGAAAAACGGGGCATGTTGAGCCGCACTTGAGCAGCTTTTGATGGGCCCTATGATGGGATGCGTCAAACTGGCCATTTATCTCGCTACAATTCCACCCCAAGGAAGCGTGGCAGAGTGGTCGATTGCACCGGTCTTGAAAACCGGCGACTCGAAAGGGTCCGTGAGTTCGAATCTCACCGCTTCCGCCAGAAGGCCGTTTTACGGCCTTTTTTTTCGTCTCAAACCCACTCAAAACACCCCGTTTTCCCTCTGAGAGCCTGATTTATGGCGTTTCACCCCAACGCATGAGGTCGCAACTTCCTATGATGGGAGCTATGATGGGAAGAACTTTTAGGGGGTTTCATGCCACGTCTAGCAAAGCCATTGGGGGCGCTTCAGGTCAAAGGATTGAAAGAGCCTGGACTGCACGCAGTGGGCACGGTTAGCGGCCTGTATCTGAACGTGACACGAGTGGGAACGCGTTCATGGATATTGCGCACCAAGATTGGCAACAAACGGGCAGACATTGGATTGGGAGCTTATCCAGCGGTATCGCTGGCGCTGGCCCATGAAAAGGCGCAGGCCGCTAAGGACCAAATCCAAAACGGCATCAATCCCATTGCACAGCGACAGCAAAAACGTGCAACGGTTGAATGGACCTTTGACCGATGCGCCAGCGAGTACATCAAGCTGCACCGAGAGGGCTGGAAGAACGCTAAACACGCAGACCAGTGGGAAAGCACCCTAACCGCATATGCAAGCCCCGTGATTGGACCTAAACACGTTCGTGACGTCACAGTGGGCGATGTACTGGCCATCATCGAACCCCATTGGACAAGCAAGAATGAAACGATGGTGCGAACTCGTAACCGCATTGAATTGGTTTTGGGATGGGCGGCAAGCCGTGGTTATCGGGCAAAGGAAAACCCCGCACAATGGCGCGGCAACCTTCAGCATTCACTACCGAAGCCCTCGAAGGTGAACAACCGACAGCATCATGCTGCCCTGCCCTACAAAGACGCGCACAGTTTCATGTTGAAGCTGGCGCAGGTGGAAGGCATGAGCGCTAAGGCCCTTCAATGGGTCATCCTGACCGCTTGCAGGTCCGGTGAGGCCAGAGGTGCGGCATGGGATGAAATCGACCTGAAGGCGGGTTTGTGGACTATTCCCAAAGAACGAATGAAGGCAGACCGCGAACATCGAGTGCCACTATCAGCGCAGGCCGTGGAACTTTTAAAGTCGTTGCCACGCTTTGAGCCAGTGGAAGGCAAGCCAGACTATGTTTTCACAGGCCGCTCAGGTGGCGAACTGTCCGACATGAGCCTGACAGCATTGATACGGCGTATGAAGGTTGACGCCACGGCGCACGGCTTCCGGTCAACGTTCGCAGATTGGGCGGCTGAACAAACGGCCTACCCCGTGGAACTGCGAGAGATGGCGTTAGCTCACACATTGGGCGACAAGACCCGTGAAGCCTACCAACGCGGCGACATGATGGAACGCAGACGGGCCATGATGGGCGATTGGGCCACGTACCTGACAACGACACCCACCAGCGCCAGCGTTATCAGGCTGAGGGGGAAGGCATGAGCCTTAATCGCAGCAAAGTTTTTGAAGCATTGCTTGATGCCTTACGGGGAAGGGCAAACAATGAAGGTGCAACGATACCCGCTGACCTTGCAGATGCCCTACAAATCATCTTTCATGAATACGGACAAGGTCATCATCCAACCCTTGATGCGGCCTTTGAATTGGATGCAAAACAATCCAAGGCCAACGTTTTAAAAGATAACAAGAATCGAGAAAAGATACTCGAATTAATGATTATTGAAGTTGAAAAGAAAACACCTCTAAAACCAAATAAAAATACTGATGGCGCATATGCAATTGTGGCAAACAAACTGAAACGACGAGGCATAGATAAATCAAAAGTGGCCAGAATATGGGAAGACGCCATTAAAAATGAATGGATAGGTACAGCCGCTGAATATGATATTCACATGAAAGGTTATTCAAAAATCGGCAAAGACAAGAACAAAAAAATCAACCCTAACAAGAATTGAACTTGTCATCCGCAACATTGGTCAAAAGTTGCGGATGATTTAGCAGTCCAAACAGGTTGCAATACATCCAGGCCGATTCAATCCGATTCGGCTACCACTTAAAAGGATGTAAAGTGATTGCAAATCAGCATCAAGCCCGTTTTATCCGGGTTAACCAATTGGCAAAGACGCCAAAATCAGACGGTGTTTTACCAATGAGTAGAGCCACCATCTGGCGAAAAGTCAAAAATGGCACTTTTCCTGCACCCATTAAATTGTCAGATAACGTGACAGCATGGGCTATGTCAGATATTGATGATTATTTGAAAGCGCAGGCTAATAAATGAATAATCAATTCACTGCGTTAGAAAAAATCGCATTACTGGCACTGGCGATGGGTTTTGAACTTGGATGGATGCTTTTCGCGGTTGCCGTGATTACCGCATGGGGGCTTAAATGAAAAAGTCCGACCCCACCCAAAAGCAGAGCCGGACCAATAACAAACAAGCCGAACACTTGGATTCTATTGGACAGCTACCACCGGAACAACTCAGACTAGAAGGTTTTCCAAGCCCCTCAGACGGTGCGGAGCTACCGAGCAAAGGGACTAAGACGTTTTCCGCATTGCTGGCCCTTTTAAAGGGGCCATTGCATCAACCTGCATGGTCCGCACAGGGCATGGGATGGCGCTTATCCGCTCAAATCAAAGACCTGGATTACCACGGTTTTGACGTGGCATCTATCCGGATAGAACACGAATGTTGCCCCGTTCCCATTGCACTGTATCAACTGACAAAAGACAGCAAGCAAGCGGCTTACAGGCTATTGCGCGCGGCTGGAATTGGTTTGAACGATGTATCGGAAAAGGTACGCCAGCGCCAGCAGAGCGGCGAACGACAACGGCGAGTCCGCAGCGGACGGGGAGGCTAACCAATGGCAAAGCAGCGCAGGTCCAACCATCGAGATGAAGGCGGGTTTGTGGCTTTGCCGTGGGCGGTTTTGGACAGCGTGAGCTATCAAGAATTGAGTCATCCTGCACGGTCATTGTTGCTTGAATTGGCACGACAACTAGGACGAGACAACAACGGACGGTTATTGACTGGACGTGGTCATCTTAGTGAACGTGGCTGGAAATCAGCAGACGTTATCAGGCGAGCAACCATTGAACTGATTAAAGGTGGATTTATTCACCAAACGGTCCAAGGTTGCAGACCTAATAAGGCCTCATGGTTTGCGGTTACATGGATGCCAATTGAGCGCTTGAACGGTTATGACGCTGGAGCCTTTGAATCATTCATCCGGTCAGCATATCGAATCAATGAACCATTGCCAAAGCCAAAACCAACCCGCGAACAACTCTACCGGAAATGGGATAAACCCAAATCCATAAACGAACCCCCTAGACCTTCTCACGGACAAGAGACACCCTTTATAGGACCTTCTCACGGACAAGGGGCGATTATCTTAGGACCTTCTCACGGACCTATATAAGCGTTTTTTTTAACTTCCTTAGACCTTCTCACGGACACCTTCTAGATATGCCATCTCCTATGAGTATTTGTGCTGTCTTTATCTGTCTTATGGGTAAGGTCTAAGGTCAATAAACAAAAGTGGCCTTTTGCCAAAAGAGAGAATTTATGACTTTCAAGAAAAAACCAAATCAAACAACTAAGCCTTTGAATCCGATGGTGGAAGCACTGGCACGAATTGACGAACTCACGGTGGCCATTGCTGAAAACGAGGCTTTGCTGAAAGAGGCTACCGCACGAGCCATTGAAACACGCGATGGATTCAAAGCGCCCACCACAATGGCCGAAGCACAGGCACGCTCACATCACCGACCCGATAGTCAATTCGGTGAACGACAAAAAGCGTTTGTTCAATGGTCCAAGGATGTTCAGGCCCCTATGCGAGCCACGGTCTATGCTTTGCAAAAAGCGCTTTCCGCTGAAAAGCAAAATTATTCCGACCTGCGAGCAGAATTTGAAAGTGAGAATTTGTCCGAGGTGACAGCACAGGCCACGGACCGCCTGAATGTTTGCCGGACCCACGAGCAGTCATTGAAGGCCAAGCTAGACGCATTGCAAAGCGACATGACCAACTGGCGAACCGCAGCCCGTGGGCTTGAATCCGAGATGGCCGCGCTTGAGGCCAAGCAAGCCCAGGCACTGATTCATGATGATGTTGAATTCGATGATGCTGAATTTGCGCGACTGGCCTCTGAAGTTTTGGCCACAGGCCGTAAAGCTAAGGCGGCGGACGCTGCACACAGGGAGGTGAAGCAACTTCACCAGCAGGCCCGCGAATCAACGAGAGCGGCTGAAATTGAGCTTTCACGCTTGCAGCGAGTGGCCACCTTGAACACCGCACGGGAACTGATTGAACCGCTTTTTACTAGCGGGCTACCAGTCTGGGCCATTCGTGACGCACTGACCGCTGACCAACGATTGAACCTGACCGCACGCTGATGACGTTGGACGCGCTGGCGAGGCGTTCACGGGTCCTTGAAGTGGCTGACGATGAAAAGGGTATAGCTACTACCGACACCGACACACTGGCGAGGCGTTCACGGGTCCTGTCCAGGGTATCAAGCAATGAGGGGTATTCGCCTGAGCTCGGCGCTAGCCAGTTTTTTTGGGTTCAACAAGTTAGCTAATACTTACATTTGTATTGACTGTAAATTGGTCAGCAATCTGAACCTTTCGGTGGTGGTGAGAAAAGCCCCACCTTTGCCCGCCTGATGTAAAAAGTCAGGCGGGTTTTTTTTGCTTAAGGCGCGGGGGGGATTGCGCTGAATGCGCCGCACAAAAGATGTATCCAGTTTTGTGGACATAAGAACAACCCTTGCGGTGCAAGACACCCTCAAAAGTTTCGGGAAGGTGAGCCAAAGCATCATTAACAGGCGCGGGTCATTGCGCTGCAGCAGGCCCGGTTTCCACTTGGCCAGCTAAGCGCGAATATTACGAGCAGTAAGCAACCCACTTATGAAAAGCAGGTATTGTTTTTCACGGTGACGCGAATAGACCCACCCGGTAGATTTATGCGTCCTGAAAGGGACCCAAAACATTAAAAAGTACGCATTTTCCTATGATGGGAACTATGATGGTAAGAGAAAAAAATGGCCTTGAAAGCCCCTGTTTATGCGGCACTTATACGGACACCGCTTCCGCCAGATCACAAAAGAAGCGCCCACCGGGCGCTTCTTTCTTTGTCGCGGCTCCTACAAATCAGGTCCTTTCTGAGTTCACCCCCACCAACATCGCCTCCACCAGCTCCTGCACCGCCAAGGCCTCTTGGGCCGTGGCCAGTTTGTGGGGTTGGCCACGCAGCCACAAGTCCACCTCGGAGAGTTGTCGCTGCAAGGCGCTGGTTCGGGGGTCTTCTGTGGTCCAGTCCAGGGCTTCCACCCAAGGACCGCCGTCGGAACGCCACAGCTGGTAGAACTCCCTGAACTGGTGGTTCATGCGGCCAGCTCGCACCGTGACCTCCTGGCGGTCAGCTTGTGCGCCACCCGTCGTTGCCATCACGGTCACAGGGCGACCATCTGCGGTTTCCAGCCGAGCCAGCATGTCAAGCTCACACAGGCTCGGGTCCTGGGGGTAACGCGGTGATGTGTGGACCAGGCTCAAAGGGCCCAGAAAACGGCCCGCCAAAAACAGAAAATGCGAAATCACCTCACGGGTGTAGCCCCCCTCATGGCGCAGGCGCAACCAGTCGGCGTCTTTTTGCCAGGCACGGGGCCAAGCGGGGTACTGAACCACGATGTCAATGCCCAGCAGTTCACCCGTTTCACCGGCATCGATGGCTCGCTGCAGCTCCTGAAAACCTCGCGACGCGGCCTGCGTAAAGTTCACCACGCCGGGCAAGCGCGCCGTGCTCAGTTGCGCCAAAAGATCACGGCTCTCGGCGTTATCGGTGCCCAAAGGTTTTTCCATGAACACGCCCTGACCAGCGGCAGCCGCCTGCAGCGCATAGGCTTTGCGCGGCCCCGGGGGGCAAGCCAGGTAAACCACATGCGCACCGCTCATGGCCATTTCAGCACTGGACGCGATCGGCGCTTGCGGCAGCAATTCCCGTGTTTTTTCTACGGATGTGCTGGAAGGATCCCAAACACCACTGACCTCAAACAAAGGATGTTGCAAGGCATTTTCCAGCATGCGCCGCCCCATGATGCCGAGCCCGATGATGGCCAATTTGTGTTTCATGCTGTTCTCCTGTTTGCGCCAAGCTTAACCATGCAACGGCATTTCGGTGTCACCTGCCAAACAGCCTTGAACAGCCTTGGCAAAGCACAAGCTACAAGCCCGCGCTGTCGCCAATGGTGCTGACCTGCGGCTGGACAACACGTTAAATAAAGGCATTCTTAAATAAATTAGGAGGAAAAATTCATGGTGCTTTCACGTTGGGTTCGCCATTCAAGCCGGCATGCGGCCAAAGCTTTGTTCGCCCTCAGTTGCAGCGCTGCGGTGCTGATGCCGACATGGGCTCAAACTGCCCCTGCCACCGCCAATCACCGCGTACAGACCCTGGCGCAAGCACAAACGCCAGCGGTGCTGGACACGCTCAAAGAGCTGGTCTCCATCGAGTCTGGCAGCCGCGATCTGGAGGGTCTGGAAAAGCTCAGCCAGTTGCTGGCCCAGCGTCTGCAACAAATGGGCATGGAGGTCAAAACCATCCCCACTCAGGCACCGGACTTTCACCCTCAACTCAAAGGGGCCAAACTGGGCTCTGTGGTTTTAGGCACCAAAAAAGGCAAAGGCCAGAAAAAAGTCTTGTTGATCGCCCACATGGACACGGTCTACTTTAAAGGCATGGTGGCCAAACAGCCCTTTCGCATCGACGGCAACCGGGCTTATGGCTTGGCCATCTCGGACGACAAAGGGGGTGTTGCCCTGATCCTGCACACCGTCAAAATGTTGCAAGACATCGGCTTTGACGATTACGCCGAACTCGCTGTGGCCATCAACGGCGACGAAGAAGTCGGCTCCGCCGGCTCCAGCGCCTTGTTGGTCCGCTTGGGCGAAGAATACGATGCGGTCATGTCGTTTGAGGGTGGCGGCGTCGACAAGGACATGGTCCGCCTGGCCACCAGCAGCATTGCCATTGTGGAAATGAAAGTGACCGGCAAGGCATCGCATGCCGGTGCCAACCCCGAGGGCGGACGCAACGCTGTTTATGAACTGGCGCACCAGATGCTTAAAACCCGCAACCTGGGCGACCCTGCCAAAGGACTCAAAATCAATTGGACGGTGGCCCGTGGCGGCGACGTCCGCAATGTGATTCCAGCCTCGGCCAGCGCCATCGCCGATGTGCGATCGCTGTCCAACAAAGACCTGGACTTGATGGAGACCTCACTCAAAGAAGCCATCAAGGACAAACTGATTCCAGACACCAGCATCGATCTGAGCTTTTACCGCAGTCGTCCGGCCTTTGAAGCCACCGCGGCATCCCGGGTCATGGCCCGCCATGCCCTGGGCATCTTCCAGGAAATTGGTCAGACCTTGAATGTGCAAGAGCGTGCCACCGGTGGCGGCACAGATGCGGCTTTTGCCGGCTTGCGCCCCAAAGGAGGCGTGCTGGAAAGTTTCGGACTCCGTGGGTATGGCGCGCACTCCAATGACGACGAATACATCTTCATCGACTCGATTGCCCCGCGCCTGTATTTGTCAACCCGCATGGTGATGGATGTGGGCAGCGGCAAAGTCAAGTGGTAAACAACCCGCCTGGAGCCTGTGGCCCAGTCTCTGGGCTCTGAACCGAAGGGCCAGCCACGGATCGGTTAGCCCCCGAGACCGTTGGCCTATTTGAAGCGTGATACGCTGATCTTGTGTTTCATCTACAGGGTACAGCTTCATGAATTTCAGAGAATTACAGCCCATCACAAGCCGCCGTTTTGTCCTGATGGCATGCTGCATTGGCGCTGGCCTCGGCTTGTTAACTCTTCAGGCAAAGGCGCAAGAATTTCCGCCTAAAAAGACCATCAGCATGGTGGTCGGTTTTGTCCCCGGAGGTGCCGCAGACATCGGTGCGCGCATCATTGCCAAAAAGTTGGGCGAAAACCTGGGCATCGCGGTCACTGTGGAAAACAAGGCAGGCGCAGGTGGCAATATCGCTCATCAGTACACGGCCTCAGGCCCCGCAGACGGCAGTGTGCTGCTGTTTGGTTCGGTCGGGCCGCTGACCATTGCGCCGCACATGATGAAGTTGCCTTATGACCCGGTCAAGGATCTGGCCCCTCTGACCATGGCGGTGAACTTTCCCAACGTGCTGGTGGTGCATCCAGGCACAGGCATCAAAAACTTTGCCGAATTCATCGCTGCGGCCAAAAAAGAGCCCGGAAAAATTGACTTTGCCTCTACAGGCCCAGGCTCTGCATCACACCTGGCTGGCGAACTGTTGAACGACATGGCCAAACTGGACACCGTGCATGTGCCTTACAAAGGCGGCGCTGCCGCGCTGCAGGACCTGCTCGGCGGTCGTGTGGCCGCCTGGTATGCCACCCTGGCCACAGCAGCGCCGCACATTGAAGCGGGCAAAATCATTCCCCTGGCCAGCACGGGCACACAGCGCTTGAGCGCTCTGCCCCGCATTCCGACCATTGCAGAATCGGGCTACCCCGGTTTCAACGCCACCAATTGGTACGCCTTTGTGGCATCGGCCAAAGTGCCCAAACCCATTCTGGACCGTTGGAACACCGAACTCGTCAAGGTCTTGTCCTCTGCCGATGTGGTGGAACAGTTGAACAAGCACGGCCTCACGCCCATGCCTGGCTCCCGGGATGACCTGGCACGTTACATGGCCAGCGAAACTGCCACCTGGGGCCGCATCATTCGGGATCGAAAAATAACAGCGCAATGAGATTGGACAGGCCAATCACCAGGACTGACAAGCTTTTGATTTCAACTTATCGATAAATTCGATAAAATTGGTCCATGGAAAAAAACCAAAGCGCTTTTGCTACTGCGTACCTGCGTTTCTTGCAGTTGGCCAAGGTCGTTCAGGCTTTGCCCGACGGGCAGGAAATGGACGCCAACGAAGTGGCCCTGCTGGAGTCCGTGGTTCTGCGTTGGTACGAAGGGCAGCCCATGACGGTGCGTGAAGCCATCGCCTTGGCGAGCCTGGGCTCCCCCGCCACGCTGCACAAGCGCATCACACGGCTGCGCGAAAAAGACATGCTCAGCACACTCAATCAAGAAGGTGACCGCCGCGCCAAATTCTTGATTCCCACACAACGAACGCTGGATTACTTTCAGCACTTGGGTCGATCAATGCAGCAAGCCCACAAAGGACTTGCCGCATGAGGCATTGGCTGCAAGACGGTCTCGAAAAAACAGCGCTGACATTTCTCAGCGCTGTTTTGTTTGTTGGCTTCTTTAAGTTCAATAACTGGATTTTTTCTCATCTCCAGTACAGCGAGGGCGTCAGCTGGCTCTTTTTGCCTGCGGGCTTTCGGGTGATTCTGGTGCTGGTGCTGGGCTTGCCAGGGGCTTTGGGGTTGATGCTGGGCAGCTGGTTCATCGACTGGGATTTGTTTGCAGGCAGCAACGCCATCCTGGGTTTCATGAATGGCGTGGCGGGCGGCATGACGCCTTGGCTGGTGATGAAATTCCTGCAAAACCGCCAATGGCTGAACACGCATTTGCAAACATTGACCGCACCGCAGCTGTTGAATCTGACCTTGATTTTTGCTGCAGCCAGCGCCATTGCGCACCAATTGGTCTGGTTGCTTTTGGAGCGTCCCAACCTCAACATCTGGGTCGATGTCTGGCCCATGTTTGTGGGCAACGCATTGGGCGCACTCCTCATGCTCTACGGCTGCAAGTTTGTGTTGGACTGCGTGCAATCCAAAGCCGCAAACGACCAGCCTTGAAGGGCCAAACTCAAGCGCTTTCGTGCAGAAAAAGTGCTTGCAAGTCACTCAAGAAATCAAAGCCTTTTTCGGTGGGCCAGACCCGGTGCAGGTCGCGGCCAATCAAGCCCAATTTTTCTGCTTCTTGCAACCCCAACTGAATGCTGGTTAGGGCCAGCCCTGTGCGGTCCACGTAGTCAGCCAAAGCAAAACCACCCCGCAAGCGCAACGCGTTGAGCATGAATTCAAACGGCAAGTCCTGGCGTGACACCTCGGTGCTTTGCGTGACCGGCTCGCCCTTCATGGCCTGCTGCATATAAAGCGCAGGCTCCCGATAACGCACCTGCCGCAGCACGCGGTGGGCAAAACTGAGCTTGCTGTGCGCTCCAGCGCCAATACCCAAATAATCGCCAAATTGCCAATAGTTCAGGTTGTGCGCGCACTGATGACCGGGCTTGGCGTAGGCCGAGACCTCGTAGCGGTTCAGCCCCGCCGACGCCGTCAACTCGGTGATGCGGTCCATCATCTCGTAAGCCAGATCGTCCTCGGGCAAGGCGGGCGGAAATTTGGCGAACACCGTGTTGGGCTCGATCGTCAGGTGGTAGATCGAGATGTGCGGCGGTGCAAAGGCCAAAGCGGTCTGGATGTCTTGCGTCAGGCCTTCGAGCGTTTGGCCCGGCAAGGCGTACATCAGGTCCAGGTTGAAGGTGTCAAACACCTGCGCCGCTTCGGTTACGGCGGCCAGCGCTTGGTCACGGTCGTGCACACGGCCCAGCGCTTTCAGGTGCGCATTGTCAAAACTCTGCACGCCAATCGACAAGCGGGTGATGCCCGCCTGGTGAAAGGCCTTGAAACGGTCTTTCTCGAAAGTCCCGGGGTTGGCTTCCATGGTGATTTCGGCATCAGGCGCCAAACGCACACGGGCGCGGATGCCGGAAATCAGGCGATCTATCGCTTCGGGCGAAAACAGGCTGGGCGTGCCGCCACCCAAAAACACGGTCTGGATGCTGCGTCCCCAAATCAGCGGCAAGCTGGCTTCCAGGTCGGCAAAAAGCGCGTTGATGTAGGCGTCTTGTGTCGAGACCGGGTCGGCACTCTCGCGGAACTCGTGCGAGTTGAAGTCGCAATACGGGCACTTCTTGATGCACCAGGGCAAGTGCACATACAGCGACAGCGGCGGCAAGGCGTTCAGTTGCAGCACACCGGGGCGCATGGCGTGCACCGGGTCAAGGTGCGGGTTCATGGCGCAGCGCTGTCCAACCAGCGTTCACGCATCAGCGCCAGCATGGCTTGCGCAGCGCGACCCCGGTGGCTGTTGGCGTTTTTCACCTCGGGGGGCAACTCGGCAAAGGTCTTGCCAAATTCAGGCAACAACATCACCGGGTCAAAACCAAAACCGTTGGTGCCCCGGCGCTCGGGCGTGATCTGCACCACCACCCGGCCCACGGCAATCAGCGGCTCCGGATCGTCTGCGCTGCGCACCGCCACCAGCGTGCTGACCATGGCGGCGCGGCGGTTGGCGATGCCCTGCATTTGCTCCAGCAAAGCGGTGACGTTGGTGTCATCGCCCTTGGGGTAGCCAAAGCGGGTGGCGTAGTAAGCCGTGTCCACACCGGGCTGGCCGCCAAAAGCGTCCACACACAAACCCGCGTCATCGGCCAGGGCGGGCATGCCGCTCAGCTGGGCCGCATGGCGGGCTTTGGCCAAAGCGTTTTCAACAAAGGTCTTGAACGGCTCGGCGGCTTCGGGAATGTTCAGCTCGGACTGGCGCACCAGCGTCATGTTCAGCGGTGCCAACAGGGTTTGCAGCTCGGCCAATTTGCCCGCGTTGTTGGAGGCGAGAACGATTTTCATGTGCGTCATCGCCAGTGGTTCAGGCACTGAACGTCAGGGTCTTGGGCTCGTCGTGCGCCTGCTTTTGCAGTTGCACCAGCTGCGCAATGCCTTTTTCAGCGAGCGCCAGCATGCGGTCCATCTCGACGCGGGTGAAGGCCACGCCTTCGGCTGTGCCCTGCACTTCCACAAAATTGCCCGCGCCCGTCATGACCACGTTCATGTCGGTGTCGCAGGCCGAGTCTTCGGGGTAGTCCAGGTCCAGCAAGGCGGTGCCGTTTTTCAGGCCCACCGAAATGGCGGCCACGCGGTCCAGAATCGGCGATTCGGTCAATTTGCCCGTGGCCATGAGCCAATTGACAGCGTCTTGCGCCGCCACAAACGCGCCCGTGATGCTGGCGGTGCGGGTGCCGCCATCAGCCTGGAGCACATCGCAGTCGAGGTGAATGGTGCGCTCGCCCAGCTTTTTCAGGTCAAACACGGCACGCAGCGAGCGGCCAATGAGGCGCTGGATTTCTTGCGTGCGGCCGCTTTGCTTGCCGCGAGCGGCCTCGCGGTCGCCCCGGGTGTGGGTGGCACGGGGCAGCATGCCGTACTCGGCCGTGACCCAGCCTTCGCCGCTGCCTTTTTTGTGGCCCGGCACTTTTTCTTCGACCGAAGCGGTGCACAGCACGCGGGTCTGGCCAAACTCGATCAGCACCGAGCCTTCGGCATGGACGGTGTAACCCCGGGTGATGCGCACAGCGCGCAAGGCATCGGCAGCACGGCCGGAACGAACATAAGTGGATGTCATGAGAGTGTCTTTTGCGAGTGGTGTGATGCTGGCGCAGCCAAGGGGTGCGGGCGAGTTTGCGATAATGCCCTGTTTCATGCTCTGACAAGCTTTTCAAAGGCCTGTTCAGGGCAATTGCCCCAAGCCGGTGTTCGGCCTGCGGCGCGAAGGAACCAGTTCAATGTCAGTTTACAGTATGACCGGCTACGCCAGCGTGCAGCACAGCCCGCTGACCGCAGACGGCGAAGCCCCCGCCAGCGCGGCCCCCACCGCCCGCCTGGGCCTGGAAATCCGCTCGGTCAACAGCCGCTTCCTCGACCTGAGCTTTCGCCTGCCCGAAGAGCTGCGCCAGCTTGAACCCGGCCTGCGCGAGCTGATCACCCGCCAGATCAAACGCGGCAAAGTCGAAGTGCGCGCCAGCCAGGACGCCGGTGACGGCGCGGCCCTGCAGGCCCCCAACCACCAGGCCCTGCAAAAAATCGCGGCCCTGCAAGACAAGATTCAAGACTGGCTGCCCGGCGCCCGCGCCTTGAGCGTGGCCGATGTGCTGCGCATGAC
>Ga0255128_1000798_pt1 | contig 14542 bp, 10 predicted proteins | sample Law_Miss_RepC_8d_FD_188562 | JGI IMG/M metagenome (GOLD analysis project Ga0255128, IMG submission 188562) | Freshwater microbial communities from St. Lawrence River, New York, United States - Law_Miss_RepC_8d | ecosystem: Environmental > Aquatic > Freshwater > River | place: USA: New York... | reverse complement strand
GGTACAACGGGAACCTGATTTTCAACAGCTACCTTGAAAGCACCGTTTTTAAAAGGAAGCAGACGGGGCGCATGATCGGGAATGGTTCCCTCTGGATACATAGCTACAGGCATTCCGTTTCGCAAACTTTTGGCTACACGGTCCATGGCTACCAAGGCCGCTTTCGTTTGTCCGCGTCGAATGGGAATGTCTTGTTTTCGGAAGAATAAATTGAACAGTGGCCACTGCAGTAACTCACCTTTTCCCACAAAAAGAAAAGGCCGTTGAATAACTTCATACATGAAAACGGTGTCGAGGTAACTGCTGTGATTTGCAACAATAAGAAAAGCACCTTCGGGAAGTTTTGCTTTTTGATTGATTTGAATGGGACAGAAGATAAATTTTCGAATACAAGTACCCCACCATCGCTTCAAAGGAAAAGCTCGCCAATGTCTTTCACGGTTCTTGTAAATCCAAACAAATGGGATATAAAGTAGAATGAGACTGAACCAAAATACAAGGCCTATCCACAATTTGTAGAGGAAATACAAAGGACGAAATAGAAGGTTCAAGGTTAATAGGTTCTTGTTGTGAAGTTATGAAAGCACAAGCTAAACTTCACTATAACCCAAATTTTTTCTTACTCTGCTTAAAGTAGCTTGAGCAGTAGAGCGAGCCTTTTCAGCGCCTTGAAGCAAAATTTGATTGAGCGTGGCCTTATCTTGAATGAGTTCGGTATAAGCTGCACGCTCTTTTGAGAAGCGATCTAAAATTAAACCCAACAATTCTTTTTTAGCATGTCCCCAACCGTATCCGCCGGCCATGAGTTGCTCTTTCATTGTTGATGAAATCGTAGTGCCGCCAATTAACTCAACCAAGGCGCAAATAGCGTTTGCGTTGGGGTCTTTTGGGTCCTCAAGTGCTGTTGCATCGGTTACAATCTGCTTGTTTATAACGTCTTTCAATGCTTTTTCAGGAAGGAAAATATCTATGTAGTTTCCATAACTTTTGCTCATCTTTTGCCCGTCTGTGCCGGGCACATACATGGTTGCTTCGTTCACTTTAGATTTAGGAAGAACAAAGGTTTCGCCCATCTGATGATTGAAAGCTGCGGCAATGTCTCGTGTTATTTCTAAATGTTGCAGTTGATCTTTTCCCACAGGTACTTCTTCAGCATCATATAAGATAATGTCAGCAGCCATAAGAACAGGATAAGTAAAAAGCCCGGCATTCACATCTTTTAATCGATCTGACTTGTCTTTGAAGCTATGCGCATTAGCTAACATGGGGAAGGGTGTAAAACAATTCAAATACCAAGTCAGTTCAGCAACTTCAGGCACATCACTTTGTCTATAAAACACGTTTTTATTCGCATCGAAACCACATGCTAGCCAAGCTGCGGCAACGCTATATGTGTTTTCTTTTAAGAGTTCAGCGTTTTTGATTTGAGTTAAGGTGTGAAAATTTGCAATAAAAAGGTATGCCTCATTATTTGGCAAATTACTCATTTCTATTGCGGGTAAAATTGCACCTAAAATATTCCCCAAGTGTGGAGTTCCTGTACTCTGAATGCCTGTTAATACGCGTGCCATAATTCTATTTTTCGATGCAAAGAAAGGTCATTATTTGCTTTTTTCTTTATCGTATTTTTTCTTGTACAACAGATACATTTCAGTTTGCATGTTGCTTAATTCAATGCTTCTTCCGTTAATGTAGGCCAGTCGAAGTTGGTTGGTGGTAACATTTAATGCGTCACCGTAAGAAACGAAAAGAGTTGCACTTTTTCCAACTTCGAGACTGCCGAATTGGCTATCAACACCAAGTATTTTTGCTGCGTTTAGCGTAAGTGCTTTTACGGCCTCTTCGTAAGGAAGGCCATGGGCAACGGCGGTTCCAGCCATGAACGGAAGGTTCCGTGTTCCCATACGTTCCATGTCTCCTTCGTTTTGAAAAGCAAATACAATTCCCGCATCATATAATTTTTTTGCAAGAGTGAATGAAGCATGTGGATCATCTTCATCAAGGGTGGCAAGGTCATGCACACGACGAAGCAGAACAGAAATATTTTCTTCTTTTAAGATTGATGCAGCAAGTGGAGCGTCATACCCTCCAACTAGCACCATTTTTACAATACCCATATTGCGCTTGAATTGAACAGCTTCGTGAATTGATTTTAATTCATCTGCGTGAACATAAAGTGTTTTGGATCCATCGAAGAGTCCTTTCATGGCTTCGAAGCGCAACTCAGTAAGTTCACCTTTAGGCGCTTTTGCGTATGCTTTTGCGTCTGTGAAAAACAATTCAATTTCTCTTTTTTGTTGTTCATAGGTTTTCACTTTTGAGACAAGTATTCTGCCTTTGTCATAGTGTCTATGAATGACTTGAGGCCAGTTGAGATGCAGGCCGTCGTCTACACGTACCACGGCGTCTTCCCAATTCCAGGCGTCGAATTGCATGATAGAGGAGGAACCTGAAATTATTCCGCCACGCGGCGTTACTTGTCCAAGTAACACACCGTTTGAACGAACGGTGGGAATAATTTCGGAATCGGCATTATATGCAATAACCGAACGAACGCTCGGTTTAAATGTGCCCACTTCATACAAATCGTTCTGAGCCCGAATTGCATCTATTTCAACCAAACCTAGTGAAGTATTTGGCGCAATGAATCCAGGGTATACGTGCTGACCTTCTATAGGAATGACCTTGTCGAATTTGCTCGCGTCTAAGCGAGAAACAGTGGCGTCTGCAACCAATGTAATGACCCCCTTCTCAAAGGCAATGTAGGCGTTCTCAATCACTGTTCCATTCCCCAAATGCGCATGGCAGTTGGTTAATAGAATGGAGTTGCTTTGCGCTGGTGCAGGTGTAGGGCGGTGTTGTGCTTGAACAGCAAATGCTGAAAGTAATGCAAATGATATAATTATTTTTCTAATCATTGTTTCTTATTCTTTAATGAAAATGCCTTTAGAAGTTTCGTCCATACTATCACAATGAAAATGAAATGGATTTTTTGGTTGAGGCTTTCGTGTGGAAGCTCCGCCATTTTTTGCCTCTTCCATTTTCTGGATAATACGTTCACGTTCAGATGCAAAGGCCACTCTTGCTTTTTCATCATCTTCCAAGTTGAAATAACAAGCTCCGTCTATGTACGTCTTTTCTGCTCGAGCATAAATACTCAAAGGTTCGTTGTTCCAAACCACAAAGTCTGCATCCTTTCCAACTTTTAACGAACCCATGCGATCATCTAAGTGTAAAAGTTTTGCTGGATTTAAGGTTACCATCTTCAAGGCTTCTTCCTCCGGAACACTTCCGTACTTTACAATTTTTCCTGCTTCTTGATTTAAGCGAGCGCCCATTTCCGCATCATCTGAATTGATGGCAACAGTAATTCCTTGCTCATACATAACAGCTGCATTGTATGGAATGGCGTCTTTAACTTCTGCTTTGTATGCCCACCAATCGCTGAATGTAGACGCTCCCGCCCCGTGAGCTTTCATTTTATCTGCGACTTTATAACCCTCTAAAATATGTGTGAATGTATTTATTTTGAAGTTGAAACTGTCTGCCACATGCATGAGCATGTTTATTTCACTTTGCACATAGCTGTGACAGGTAATGAAACGTTCTTTGCGAAGAATTTCTAAAATGGTTTCCAATTCTAAATCCCTTCTTGGAGCGCTAGGCATGGGAAGCCCTTTCTTGACTTTCTTACAAGCGGCGTAGTAATTTTCCCAGGTTTTTCCGTATTCCAACGCGCGGTAGAAATGATCGTAATACACCTGCTCAACTCCCATGCGGGTTTGTGGGAAACGCGTTACTGCGCGATCTCCCCAATTGCTTTGCTTCACGTTTTCCCCTAACGCGAATTTGATAAATCCAGGTGCGTTCTCAATCTTCATTCCTTCTGCATTTGCTCCCCAACGCAATTTTACCAAAGCACTTTGTCCACCAATTGGATTCGCACTTCCGTGAAGCAACTGCGAAGCCGTTGTACCACCAGAGAGTTGACGGTAGATGTCAATGTCTTCCGGATAGATGACACTTCCTTCTTCAACTTCTGCACTGCTAGCTTGTGTGCCTTCATTTACACTCGAAAGCGCAATGTGGCTGTGCTCATCAATAATACCAGGTGAAATGTGTTTTCCTGTGGCATCTATTTCCTTCACAACCTCACCTTTCGGAATTACAAGATCTACGCCTACTCCAGCAATTTTCCCGCTTTTTACCCAAAGGTCTCCTTCTTGAATTTTTCCGTTTTCACAGGTCCACAATGTGGCATTGCGAAACACCACGTTTTCTTGTTGGGGCAGCGAGGTTCTTCCGTAGGCGGTGAACGGATAAATGATTTCGCCGGGAAGTGATTTTGTTTTTTCACCCTTTTTTACTTCCTCTTTTTTCGGAAAAGAAGTAACGGTTGCACGCATTGAAAACGGAAGTTTTCCAAAGGTGACAAGATCTAAAACAAGTTCTTTTTCAGTTGAATGAATATTTCCTGAAACACGTGTAAAAGCCGTGCTGTCGAGCATTATTTCTCCTACTGGAAAACCATCTTTTAATTGTAATTTCAATTGAACAAGTGTGCTGTCTTTCGAATTAGAACCAAGCGCCTCATGAAGTGTTTTTAATTCCTCAGTTGTCTTCAATTTAGAACTAACTATAATTTCTTCCCCCTTACCTTTTTTACTTTCTGCTTTTATATTGGCTCCTAAGACAGAAATGGCGTAAGCCCCTTCAAGAGAAATGGCATCAGCACTTGAAACAAAGTATGGTTTCCCGTTTACCCATGTTTCTAGCACCTTTGATTCAGATGTAAAAAGCTCTTTATTGGTAATAATGAAATTAGCGTCATATCCAGCAAGAATAGATCCCACTCGATGTTGAGCGTTCATATATTGAGCTGGACGAGTGGTCAATGCGGCTAATGCAACACTCGCGGGTAGTCCGTTGTTAACAGCAATACGAATGTTTTCAAGCAATTGGCTTTTGTCTTCTAGTCCGCTAGACGTAATACAGAATTCAATTCCAGCATTATTCAAATAGGCCAAGTTAAAAGGTGCCAATTCCCAATGCTTTAATTCTGCTGTAGAAATATATCGGTTGCTCGCAGGATCGCTCACATCAAACGCTTGGGGGTAATTTACAGGAACAATAAACTTACCTTTTGTGGCTTTCATTTCCTCGATGCGCTGGTATTCGTTTCCTCCTGTTTTGAACAAATACTGCACACCAAACTCATCACCAATAGCGTCAGCACGAAGAATGTTCCATTTGTCATTGGCTTCGAAAATTTGAGCAAGATTGCTATTCACGTTCATTGCGCGAAGAGAGAGATTTGTTTCAACCGACTCCTTCAAATTCGCGTACCAGCTTGCATCGCAGTAGGTTTGTCGAAGTAAAGCAATGCTTCCCATAATTGAAGATGGGTATTGTTGTGGACTACTTCCTTTGTTAAACGAAAAATAAGCGGCAGCTTCAGCACGAATTACGTCGGCGTGTATCTCATTGCCAAGGGCTATCAATGCACCAGTACCGCGAGAAATGCCGTCTGCTTTATGCGCACATACCGCCGTTATTCCAGCATTTCGATAACTTGTTGCGTCGTCATCATTGTGTTGAACTTGCAAGGAGGCATTATACTCCGGATGAATAGCAGCGTTCCAACCTAAAATACTTTTTCCTGTTTCCTCGGTTTCTTCGCCGTGATTGTCATTTTGCTTTTTAGGAATACCGTAAGTGGAGAAAGCATCAATGAATCCGGCATAAATGAATTTTCCGCTGGCATCAATAATAGCGCAGTGCTTGGGTATGGGAATGTTTTTACCCACAGAAATTATTTTTCCCTTTTCAACAATAACAGTTGCACCTTCAAGTTTAATCTCAGGTGTGGAATAGATAGTTGCATTCGTTAGGGCATAGGCACTAACATCTTTTGGTCGAATACCATTGAATGGAAAGGTGTCTTGAGCAAACAAAAAGCATGAGTGCGAAGCAAGAAGGATTAAAAACAAAAGTTTTTTCATGTTGTCGTTTAAAAAGAAAATCGATTTCGATTCTAACAAAAATAGTGGGATTCAAATGAACATGGCGTGTAAATGTTATCCTTGAATGCAATTACATTTGTATTATGAGCGAAAGAAAAAAAATACCTACCGCATTATATGCCGAAATGACTCCGAATCCTGCAACCATGAAGTTTGTGGCGGATAGACTTTTATTAACCGGTGGCCTGCAAGTAGAATATCAAAATAAAAACGAAGCAAAAGGCTCTTCCCCTCTCGCAGAGGAACTATTTAACTTTCCTTTTGTAACAAATGTTTTCATAGCTAACAATTTCGTTACCGTCACTAAAGATGAATCTTTAACCTGGGACATGATAGTCATGCAATTGAGGGAATACATGAGAGAATGGTTAATGGATAATGAAATTGCCGTAACAACGGTGCCAGCCCACTTGATGAACAGGGCCCCACAGTCCATTGCGAGTGACAATGATGAAAAGACAGTTTCAAACCCTCTTCCAAAGTTCGAATCCACAGAATTAGACGAAGCCATTCAAGCCATTCTTGAAGAATATGTAAAACCAGCGGTTGAGCGCGATGGGGGCGCAATAGATTTTATTGGATTTAAAGATAAAACGGTATATGTCCAAATGAAGGGTTCTTGTGCGGGTTGTCCATCTTCAACAGCAACGCTCAAGGGGGGTATTGAGAATTTATTAAAAGCGAAATTTCCTGAATCCATTGAATGTGTAAGCTCTATTTGATGAAAAAAAAACTCTTTTTACTAGCAATCGTCACGCTGAGTTGTGTTGCGTTGAACGCGCAAATAACTGCTCCGAAATATGTGAATGAATTTTTACAGATTGGAGTAGGGGCTCGATCATTCGGAATGTCAGGAGCTCAAGTAGCATCAGTTTCAGACGTAACCGCTGGTTATTGGAATCCGGCAGGCTTGTTACAATTGACAGACCAGTGGGAGTTCGCAACTATGCATAATGAATACTTTGCCGGAATTGCGAAGTATGATTTTATTTCTGCAGGTAAGAAGGTAGATGACAAAACGGCCGTAGCGGGCACTGTTATACGTTTTGGTGTAGATGATATACCAAACACGCTTGATTTATACGATCCAAACGGGAACGTTGATTATTCGAGAATAACAACGTTTAATGCCGCTGACTATGCTTTTATTTTTTCTATAGCCCGTGACGGATTCACTACCAAATCGAACTTCGTTAATCAGTTGAAATTTGGAGGAAATGTGAAACTGATTTACCGCAATATTGGCTCATTTGCAAATGCTTTTGGTATTGGCTTCGATTTGGGAACCCAATTGAAGAAAGAGCACTGGAGTGCAGGACTTGTTATTCGTGATGCAACAAGCACCTTCAATGCATGGATGTTCAATTTGAATGAATCAGCAATTACTGTTTTTCAGAATACCGGAAACACACTCCCTGAAAACGGCCTAGAGATAGCTCTTCCGAGGTTTATAGCAGGTGGCGCTTACCACGGGAAATGGAATAAAAAAATAAAAGGAGAGGAGCTTTCGTACCTCATAGAATCGAACGTTCAACTTACTACAGATGGACAAAGAAACACGTTGGTTTCAATGAAAGGTTTGAATCTAGATCCAAATCTTGGATTTGAACTGGGCTATGCCAATACCCTTTTTCTTCGGGGTGGAATAGGTAACATTCAACGCTCTGTTGATTTTGACAAAACGCAATACATGTCTTTCCAACCCAACATTGGCGTGGGAATTCGATTGCGTAAATGGTTTTTAGATTACGCATTGTCTGATGTAGGAAATCAATCAGATGTTCCTTACAGCAATGTGTTTTCTCTGAAAATCAAAATCTAATCTACCACGAATCGAACAGATTGATTGGTCTGCTCGCCCTTAATTTGAAGGGTGTATAATCCAGAAGGTAAATTCAAATCAAAGGTCTTTGAAAACATTCCTCCTGGTATACCAACGCGCTCCGTGTACACTTGCTTTCCGGTTAAATCGAAAATGTGAACATTTGTTTTATCAAATCGAGGTAAGAACGTATTCAATGTAAAGGAACCTGCATTTGGATTGGGGTAAATTAAACTTTCGGTCATCGAGTGAAGTGACTCATTCACATTTACAATCGGCTCAACAACAATATTTTCATCGCCATTCACATAATACGTGTAACAATAGAAAACAATCATCATTTCATCACCTGTTTCTTCACCGGCAATGACTAGCTGTGGCGGGTTGTTTGGGTTATACGGATTGGCTGAAGTGTTGTCATAGAAAGCCTCAGCTCTCAACTGTGTCCCCTGCGGAATTGGAATGAGTTGTGGGTAATTGTAGCTCAATTGCCATTCAAAACGCCAATTTGGAATGCTAATAAGTGGCTCTGTGCTTCCATCGGCAAGCTCTGCCCAACTGCTAATGCTTCTTCCAATCAAATGCATGTGTGGAAAGCAACCAATAAGCGTAACATCATACGGAATATTATATGTTTCAGTGAACGTAGCCGTCTGGTTGGCCGGAATGAATAAAAAGTTCTGATCCAACACACCTGGTGCATGAACCAAAATAGGATTGTACCAAACCTCACGCGGTGTTGGATCATCTGAGTAATGCAAATTCACTGTTGTTTGGTCTGATTGACCGAGGGTTCCAGCTGGATAATGAAATTCAATTAAAAAATCTCCCCCTGCCTCTAGTCGTTGTGCGAAGCCATTGGGAACCCACAGTGGCCCTCCTCCTGGCGCCCAAGCAGCCACGAACTTCGCTCCATTCACCAAACCCCCACCAGTAGATTGAAATCCTTCACCAGGATCATTCGCATCTTGTTGTGCGCCCGCTCCTGTTGGGTCGTAAGAGATGACCACGTGATGAACAATGTCATCGTTTCCAGGAATAATTTCAATAGCATCTAACCATCCATCTTGAACAAGTCCACTAGGAATTACAAATGTTCTGTAGTAATCTGAATTCGTTGCCGGACTGGTATAATTGGGTGTCATGAAGCTTGCGTCAATACTAGGAAGTTGAGTATTGTCATTAAAAACCGGTGCTGTTGGAGCCAGGGCTAGATCTCCCGAAGGTGCACCGGCAGAAATCCAGTTTTCAATGGTTTGTTTTTCAACAGCAGTTAACACATTTTCCCCAACGAAATGTCTGTAATTCGGGTCTGCTGGCCAGGGTGGCATTTCACCACTCATAATTGCAGTATAGATGCTTGATTGTCCATTGTAGGCGTCTTCGTATGTCATAAATGACGAAGGTCCAATTCCCCCGGCATGGTGGCATTTCGCGCAATGTTCGAAAAGTATAGGAGCTACATCTTCACTCCAAGTTTGAGCTTGAAGATTCGAACCCATTAGGAAGAGCCCACCACAAGAAAGTAATAATTTTTTCATAATCTACAGATTGATTCAAATATAGTCAAATTCAATTGGTTGAAATTGCCAATGTCTATTGGTTTTCAGTTGAGATGTGTTTATTATTCCAATGGTTTAATCTTTTCCACCTTTTTTTTCATACGATCTTGCATACATGGAATTGGTTCGAATAGAAAACCTATCTGCGACATTTGGAGATTTCTGTGTTTTAAAAAATGTCTCGTTGTGCCTGAAAAAAAATGTTTGGCTCTCTGTTGTAGGTGAATCAGGTAGTGGGAAATCACTAACTGCGTTAACCACGTTGGGTCTATTAGATAACACAAACATCAATTACACCTCTGGGTCAATTGTTGTTTTTCCACCTCTAAGTAACGAAACTCAAGAATTTCGAAATCCTCACGATTTAAAAACATACAGAGGGAATGGTATAGGCTTCATTTTTCAAGAGCCCATGACCGCCTTGAATCCAGCATTGACTTGCGGATCTCAAGTATTAGAGGCAATTCCAAGTGGTATTGGAAAAACTGTGGGAAAGGAGCGTGTATTGCAACTTTTCAATGAAGTACAATTACCCGTTCCCGAAGAGGTTTATAACAAATACCCACATCAACTCTCCGGTGGACAAAGGCAACGAGTGATGATTGCCATGGCATTGGCCGGAAACCCAGAGCTCCTGATTGCAGATGAACCAACAACGGCACTGGATCCTACGGTACAAAGAACGGTTTTGGACTTATTGAAAAACTTACAATCTACGCGTGAGTTATCCATATTATTTATTTCACATGACCTTGAAGCGGTCGCAAATGTTTCTGATGAGGTAATGGTCATGCAAAAGGGCCAAATTGTCGAAAAGGGACGCGCGCAAGAAATATTACACAACCCTCAACACCCCTACACACAAGGCCTGCTCGCCTGTAAGCCGAATAGGGAAAGAAAAGGAGAGCGGTTAATGACGCTGAAAGACGAATCCGTTATAAAAAAAACCTATGCTTTTTCAGCATCGGAGTCATCAATTTTGGAAGTCAAAAATGTTTCTAAGCAATACAGCAAAACAGACCACAAAGCGCTTAATGATGTGTCATTTGTTATTAAGCAAGGGCAGAGCTTAGCGCTTATCGGAGAGAGCGGTTGTGGTAAGACCACCTTGAGTAAAATTTTACTTGGTCTACTGCCTCCAACAACAGGCACGGTGCATTGGAAAGGAACAGAACTTTTAAGCAGTACCCAACCATTTTCAAAACCTGTTAGAGGAAAGATTCAAATGGTTTTTCAAGACCCGTTTGCCTCCTTGAATCCGAAACACACCATAGCTACAACGCTCATTGAAACTTTACGAGCCTACGAACCGCAGCTATTAAAAAGTCAATTGAATGAGCGAGTAGAAATTTTATTAAACGAAGTTGGAATGGAAGGAGACGCTCGGTCAAAATACCCACACAATTTCTCGGGAGGGCAAAGACAACGTATTGTTATTGCAAGGGCTTTAGCATCTCAACCGGAGTTGCTCATTTGCGATGAGGCTGTAGCTGCATTGGATGTTTCCGTTCAAAGTCAAATTCTGAACTTGCTCAATGAGCTAAGAGAACAAAAAAATTTGAGCTACTTGTTTATCTCTCATGACATGTCGGTTGTTTATCACATGTGTGATTCTGCCATGATTATGCAAAAGGGTGAAATCATAGAAAAGGGCTCTATCTCAGACATTTTCAACGCACCGAAAAATCAATACACGCAAGAGCTTTTGCGTTCAGCCAGCATGTTCGTGTGATTATTATCACCGCGAAGTATATTCTTACCAACTACCTTCGTTGAATGAGTTCGCTTTTGATTTTCATTGGATGGGTTGGTGCTCTTTTCATGGGCTTCATTTTAGGAGCAATTGGTGGAGGTGGAGCACTATTGTCTATTCCAATTTTAGTGGGCGTTTTTCATTTAAGCATGATAGAGGCTGCTTCAGCATCGTATTGGATATTGCTATTAGGAGCTTCTGTTGCATTGATATCGAAACGGTCTTTCGTTCGGTGGGAATGGGCTGTGAAATTTTTAGTGTTGTCTATTCCAACACTGGTAATTACACGAGCATGGATTTTACCCGCTCTTCCCAAAGAGATATTTGGAGTCTCTGTAAATCAAGCTTTAACTTTTTTGTTTATTGGAATTGTTTTTCTCGTTTACTTTTCAGGAAGGAAATCCCCAACGAATTCAAAGGAATACTCTAAACTTGTGTTCTATTTAAAAGCCTCAACGGTTGGACTGTTGGGCGGTCTAATTGGAGCCGGAGGAGGTTTTTTAATTGTGCCCGTATTGAATTCCACCAAACAATTGAAAATGGCCGAAGCGGTTGCAACAAGTTTAGTTGTCATCTTTGTGAATGCAACAACAGGTATCGCTACTTCATGGAACGTTCAAGCGCAATTGCCATGGGCACATTTGTGGATATTTATCTTGCTCGCAATCACGGGTGCATTGATTGGTGGTATTACATCAAAGAAGTGGGAAGATCAAAAGTTGAAACAAGTCTTTTCTCTAATTTTGCTGCTCGTTGGAATAGGAATGACAATCAAAGAAATAATAGTAAGTATATGAAAATAGAACAGATTTACACCGGATGTTTAGCTCAAGGAGCCTATTACATTGAAAGCAACGGAGAGGCTGTAATAATTGACCCATTGCGCGATGTTCAATCATACGTGGAAAAGGCGAAATCGAATGGAGCTGTTATAAAATATATTTTAGAAACACATTTTCACGCTGACTTCGTGAGCGGACATTTGGAGTTAAGCGAGGCTACAGGAGCGAAAATAGTTTTTGGACCAAGCGCCAAAACAAATTTTGACTCACACGTTGCTCAAGATGGTGAAATACTAAAAGTGGGGAATATTACCATTGAAGTGCTTCACACACCTGGGCACACCTTGGAAAGCAGTTGCTTTTTATTGCGCGACGAGCATGGTGTTCAACATGCGGTGTTTACAGGAGACACCTTGTTTATCGGCGATGTTGGAAGACCAGACTTGGCCCAAAAAGCCGGTTCAATTACACAAGAAGATTTGGCCGGAATGCTTTATGATAGCCTAAGAAATAAACTCATGCCTCTAGAAAATCATGTGTTGGTTTACCCTGCGCATGGTGCGGGAAGCGCGTGCGGTAAGAATATGAGTAAAGAAACGTTTGACACACTGGGTCATCAGAAAGAAGTGAACTACGCATTACAAGACATATCGAAAGAGCAGTTTGTTCAAGAACTTACAACAGGGTTATTAGCACCCCCCTACTATTTTGCACAGAACGTTGCATTGAATAAGTCCGGAGCAGACAGTTTAAACTCCGTTTTATCAAAGTCTGCCCATGGATTGAGCCCAGAGCAGTTTCAATTGAGAAGCGAAGATGAGTCAGTATTAATTCTAGACGTAAGAGCACCACAGTCTTTTTGTCAAGCATTTATTCCAGGAGCAATTAACATTGGTCTTAAGGGAGATTTTGCTCCATGGGTAGGAACGCTAATCACAGATTTGAAACAATCTATTTTGTTGGTAACGGAAGAAGGTCAAGAAGAAGAGGCAATCACTAGACTAGCTCGAGTAGGATACGATGGAGTTGTTGGGTTTTTAAGCGGTGGCATGGAAGCATGGAAACAGAGCGGTTTCGAATTGGATACAATTGAAAGCATTCATGCAGAAGAATTTGAGAAACGAGTGGCAGAGGGAGATTTTAAAGTTTTTGATGTGAGAAAACCGGGTGAGTATGAAGCGGAGCATTTGGAATTGGCCTACGCCACACCGCTGCACGAGCTGAATTTGCATATGTCAAAGTTTCAAGATGAAAAAACGAAGTATGTGCATTGCGCGGGCGGATACAGAAGTATGATTGCTTGTAGTATTTTAAAAGCCAGAGGTATAGCAGATGTGATTGATGTGGCAGGCGGATTCAATGCCATTTCAAAAACCAATCTCACACGAACACAATTTGTTTGCCCGAGTAAAAAGTAGAATGCAGTATATTTGAAAAAAAATTCGTTATGGGAATTGGGTTCAAAGAAATATTAATTATTCTGGTAATTGTGCTTTTGTTGTTCGGAGGTAAGAAAATTCCAGAATTAATGCGTGGTTTAGGTCGTGGAATGAAGGAATTCAAAGACGCGAGCAAAGGCGACGCACCAGCAGAAAAGACAGAAGAGAATAAGTAATTTTCTTTGATATGTCTTTTAAATCCTTAAGAGAGGTTCAAAAAGCACTCTCTGATTCGTCCATTACATTTGAAGAGCTCGTTCAGTCCTATCTGAATAAGATTGAGCAGAGGAAAAATCTAAATGCCTTCGTAGAAATTTGGCCGGAAGAAGCATTGACTCAAGCAAAAGCACTTCAGCAAAAATGGAGTGAAGGTAAAGCAGGCAAATTGGCCGGAATGGTCATTGGGATTAAAGACAATATTTGCTATAAAGATCATGGGGTTTCAGCCTCCTCTAAAATCCTTTCCAATTTTAAATCGCTCTATAGCTCCACAGTTGTAGAAAGATTATTGGCGGCAGACGCCATTATTATTGGCCGATTGAATTGCGATGAATTTGCAATGGGGTCGTCCAATGAAACTTCTTATTACGGTCCTGTTCTGAATCCAATAGATGAAAATCGTGTTCCTGGCGGATCCTCAGGAGGCGCGGCAACAGCCGTTGCTGCTGATTTATGTTTGGCAGCTTTGGGAAGTGACACGGGGGGAAGTATTCGTCAACCGGCTTCATTAACCGGAATAGTGGGATTCAAACCTTCTTATGGTGTTATTTCAAGACATGGACTTGTAGCATACGCGTCAAGTTTTGATCAGATTGGGCCAATGACAAAATGCATTGAAGACGCCCAGTTAATCACAGAAATTATTTCTGGGCCAGATGAGTTCGATAGCACCACATTGCAAGCGAACCTGAACTTCGGCAATGAATTTCATGGAAAGCCTAAAATTGCGTACCTCAAAGAAGCTGTTGAAAACGAAGCGGTTCACCCAGAAATTCGCAATCGTGTGAATGCATACATTGAAAATTTAAGAGCAAAAGGATTTCAAGTAGACCCCGTATCTTTTCCTTATTTAGATTATATGGTGCCCACGTATTATGTTCTTACTACTGCAGAGGCATCTTCGAATTTAGCTCGATTTGATGGAATAAACTACGGTTACAG